>Ga0335072_10000736_pt1 | contig 59177 bp, 54 predicted proteins | sample Lox_Sample_21_FD_206725 | JGI IMG/M metagenome (GOLD analysis project Ga0335072, IMG submission 206725) | Soil microbial communities from Loxahatchee National Wildlife Refuge, Florida, United States - Lox_Sample_2.1 | ecosystem: Environmental > Terrestrial > Soil > Wetlands | place: USA...
GACTCCCGCAACCACGGGGTCGCCTTCGGCTTCCTTCCCCACGACGGGACGGCGGTGACGATCGTCATCGTCCTCGCCCTCCTTGCCCTGCTGGTCTACTTCGCCCGCAACGCCGCCCGCCCGCTGATCTGGCTGCCGACGGGAATGCTCGTCGGCGGCGCCCTGGGCAACATCATCGACCGCCTCCGCGAGGGCTCCGTCACGGACTTCGTCAAGCTCCCGCTGGGCTGGCCGCCGTTCAACCTCGCCGACGCATCGATCACACTGGGAGTCCTGATCCTGTTGTTCGTCATCGAGCGCCCCCGCGGCACATGACAGCAAGCATCCCCTCACTGCGTGACGGCAAGCGTCCCCTCCGTGCCTGACAGCGCCCCGACGGCCGCCCCGTTCGCGGTGGTCTACCGCGACGAGCACCTCCTCGTCATCGACAAGCCCGCCGGCCTCGTCGTGCACCCCGCCCGCGGCCACCGCCAGGGCACGCTCTCCCAGCTGCTCGCGGGCACCGCCGCCGGCGGCGACCCCGAGCGTCCCGGCATCGTGCACCGCCTCGACCGCGACACCTCCGGCCTGCTCGTCGTCGCCCGCTCCGAGGAGGCCCACCGGCTGCTGCGCGCGGCGATCGCGGCCCGAGAGGTCCAACGCGAGTACCTGGCGCTCGTCCAGGGTCGCCCGCCGGCGCGCAGCGGCACCGTCGAGGCGCCGATCGGGCGCGACCCCAACGTCCGCACGCGGATGGCGATCGGCGGAAACGCCTCCCGCGAGGCCCGCACCCACTTCGCCATCGCCCGTGGCCTGGCCGCCCACACCCTGCTGGAGGTCAAATTGGAGACAGGACGAACCCACCAGATCCGAGTCCACATGCAGGCCATCGGGCACCCCGTCGCGGGCGACCCCGAGTACGGGGCGTCAGGCGATCTCGGCCTGCGACGACAGTTCCTGCACGCCGCCCGGCTGGCCTTCGCGCACCCCATCGGCGGCCAGCCGATGGAGCTCCGCTCCGCGCTCCCCGCCGACCTCGCCGAGGCGCTGGCGCGGGCCGAAGAGCTATCCTGAACGCTCGACAGGTACACCCGACCCGTGCGGTGATGGATCGTGGCCCTGCTCATCCGAGCCACCGGCCCCGCCGGTGGGGGTGAGTCCGCGCTCCGGCCGTACGGACACAGCACAACCAAACAGCAACACACACAAGGGAGTTGTATTCACCGTGGCTCAGGTAGGAATCGCGGAACTGCTGGAGGCCGGCGTCCACTTCGGTCATCAGACACGCCGCTGGAACCCCAAGATGCGCCGCTTCATCCACGACGAGCGGGCCGGCATCTACATCATCGATCTCCTGAAGACCGCCACCCTGCTGGAGCAGGCCCGGCAGTTCTCAGGCGAGCTCGCCCACCGCGGCGGCACGGTGCTCTTCGTCGGCACCAAGAAGCAGGCCCGCGACACCATCAAGGACGTCGCCGAGGCCTCCGGCATGCCCTACGTCAACCACCGCTGGCTGGGCGGTCTGCTGACGAACTTCCAGACCATCAACCTCCGTATCCGCCGCCTCCACGACCTCGAGCGCTACGAGCGAGAGGGGCAGCTCGCGCTGCTCCCGACGCGCGAGCGGATGGCCGCCCTGGCCGACCTCGCCAAGCTCAGGGCCAACCTCGGCGGCGTCAAAGACATGCAGCGCGTCCCCGACGCCATGTTCGTGATCGACCTCAAAACCGAGGCCATCGCCGTCCGTGAGGCCCAGCGGCTGCGCATCCCGATCATCGGCCTCGTCGACACCAACTGCGACCCCGACGGCATCGACTACGTGATCCCCGGCAACGACGACGCCATCCGCTCCTGCGCGCTGATCACGCGCGCCATCGGAGACGTCGTCGCCGAAGGCCGCGCCGTGTTCCGTGCCGAGGAGGAGCGAGCCCGCCAGGAAGCCGAAGAGAAGGCCCGCCTCGAGGCCGAGGCGCGCGCCAAGCGCGAAGCCGAGGAAGAGGCGAAGCGGGCCGCCGAGGAGCAGGCCCGGCGCGAGGCCGAGGAGCAGGCCGCCCGCGAGGCCGCCGCCAAGGCCGCCGCCGAGGCCCAGGCGGCGGCGCAGAGCCAGGCCGCCGCGTCCGAGGCGGCGGCTCCCGCCGAGACACAGCCGCGGGCGACTCCCCCCGAGGCGGCGGCTCCCGCCGAGACGGCGGCTCCCGCCGAGACACAGCCGCAGGCGGCTCCCGCCGAGACGGCGGCTCCCGCCGAGACACAGCCGCAGGCGACTCCCGCCGAGGCGACGGCTTCCCCCGAGACACAGCCGCAGGCCGCCATGCCCGAGGCAGCGGCCGCGGTCACCGAGGCCCTCGAGAATGGCAGCGCGCCAGCCCAGGACGCCGCGCCCGAGGCCGCCCAGACAACCGACGAGACGACCCAGCCCCAGGAGGCAAAGGCCTAGAGATGAGCACCGTCGAGATCAGCGCCAAAGACGTCAAGGCCCTGCGCGACCGCACCGGCGCGGGGATGATGGACTGCAAGAAGGTCCTCGCCGAGGCCGGCGGCGACATCGAGCAGGCGATCGAGCTGCTGCGGGTGCGGCAGGGCAAGAAGATCCAGGACCTCGGCGAGCGCACCGCCACCGAGGGCACCGTCCAGGCCTACATCCACGCCGGCGCCAAGGTCGGGGTGCTGATAGAGGTGGACTGCAACACCGACTTCGTCGCCACCAACGACGACTTCACCGGCTTCGCCCGCGACGTCGCGATGCAGATCGCCGCGAGCCCGACCGTGAAGTACGTCAGCCGCGACGACGTCCCCGCCGAGGCCCGCGCGGCCGAGGCCCGGATCTACGAGCAGGAGGCCGCCGACAAGCCCGAGAACGTCCGCGCCAAAATCGTCGAGGGCAAGCTCGACGCCTGGTACAGGACGATCGTCCTGCTCGAGCAGGAGCTCCACAACCCCAAGTTCGAGGGCGCCACCGTCCAGCAGCTGCGCGACGAGCTCACCGCCAAGACCGGCGAGAACGTCGTCATCCGCCGCTTCGTGCGGTTCGCCGTGGGCCAGTAGGCTCTCGGCTGGATGGCTGCCGTCTTCAAACGCGTCCTTCTCAAGCTCTCCGGCGAGGCCCTCATGGGGGATCTCGACTACGGCACCGACCCCGCGCGCGTGGCCGACGTCGCCCGCCAGGTCGGCGCCGTGCGCGAGGAGGGAGTGGAGGTCGCGATCGTCGTCGGCGCCGGCAACATCTACCGCGGCATGAAGGGCGCCGCCGCCGGCATGGACCGATCCACCGCCGACTACATGGGGATGCTCGCCACCGTGCTCAACGCCCTCCCCCTGCAGGACGCCCTCGAGAAGCTCGACGTCCCCACCCGGGTGCAATCCGCGCTCGGCATCTCCGAGGTCGCCGAGCCCTATATCCGCCGCCGCGCCATGCGCCACCTGGAGAAGAAGCGGGTGGTCATCTTCGCCGCCGGCACGGGCAACCCGTTCTTCACGACCGACACCGCCGCCGCCCTGCGCGCCGCCGAGATCCACGCCGAGATCATCCTGATGGCCAAGAACGGCGTCGACGGCGTCTTCACCGCCGACCCCGCGGTGGACCCCGACGCGCGGTTCATCCCAGAGATCACGCACATGGAGGCCATCGAGCGGCGGCTGCGCGTGATGGACTCCACCGCGCTGGCCCTGTGCATGGAGAACTCGATGCCGATCGACGTCTTCAACATGGACGACGAGACCAACATCGCGCGGATAATCTCCGGGGCGCGCGTCGGCACGTTGGTGGCGACGCCCGCCGCCGACGGCGGCGATGGCTGAGAGACGCGAGAGCTGACAGGCAAGAGGAGAAGCGATGGCTGACGAAGACCTCATCGAGACACTGCTCGACGACGCCCGCACCCGCATGGGCAGAGCCGTCGAGGCCACCCACCACGAGTTCGCCACAGTCCGCACCGGCCGCGCCAGCCCCGCCCTGCTGGAGCGCATAGTGGTCGACTACTACGGGGCCCCGACACCGCTCAACCAGCTCGCCACGCTCTCGGCCCCCGAGGCCCGGCTGCTCACCGTCCAGCCCTACGACAAGTCTTCGATCAAGACGATCGAGAAGGCCATCAACGAGTCCGACATCGGCCTCACCCCCTCCAACGACGGCAACCTGATCCGCCTCGTCGTTCCCGAGCCCACCGAGGAGCGACGGCGCGAGCTCGTCAAGGTCGTCCGCAACCTCGCCGAGGAGGGTCGTGTCAAGATCCGCAACGTCCGCCGCGACGTCATGCACGACCTCCGCGAGCTCAAGGCCGAGGGCGAGGCCGGCTCAGACGACGAGCACCGTGCCGAGGTCGGCCTGCAGAAGCACACCGACGCCCACATCGCCGACCTCGACGCCGCCCTGAAGAGCAAGGAAGCAGAGATCCTCGAGGTCTGATGGGCGCGGAGCCCGCAAGCGGCGATTTCGCGGCTCGCGCAGAGACCGCGGCGGCGGCCGACGCGCGGCGGGCCGACCCCTCCGGCGCGCGGTACGTCGCGATCATCACCGACGGCAACGGCCGCTGGGCGCGGTCCCGGGGGCTGCCGGTCAACGCCGGTCATGAGGCCGGCGCCGACACCGTCAAGGCGCGCCTGCGCGACGCCGTCGAGCTCGGCGTCCGCGAGCTCACGGTCTACTCCTTCTCCACCGAGAACTGGTCCCGCCCCGCCGAGGAGGTCGAGGGGCTGATGGAGATGTTCTCCCGCCGCATCCGCCACGAGACGCCCGAGCTGCACGCCGAGGGGGTCCGCATGCGCTTCATCGGGCGCCGCCACGGGGTGCCCGAGCAGGTCGTGCGCGAGATGACCTGGGCCGAAGAGCTCACCGAGGGCAACTCCCGGATCACCATGTTCGTAGCCTTCAACTACGGCGGTCGCGCCGAGATCGTCGACGCCGCCGAGCGCTACGCCAGGCGGCTCGCCCAGGGCGTCGACCCCTCCCTCGCCGAGGACGAGTTCCGCGACTGCCTCTACGCGCCCGAGATGCACGACCCCGACCTCATCATCCGCACCAGTGGCGAGCGCCGGCTCTCGAACTACCTCCTCTGGCAATCCGCCTACTCCGAGCTCGTCTTTCGCGACGAGCTCTGGCCCGATTTCACCCGCGACGCGCTGGCCGAGTCGCTCGCCGAGTTCTCAGCCCGACGGCGGCGGTTCGGTGGCCGCTGAGGCCATGGACCGCACCGAGCGCTCCCCGTCCCGCGACGCCGGCGGCTCGCGCCCTAAAGGCGCCGGCGACCCCAGGCCCGAGCGTTCCACGCGCTCCGATCTCGGAGCCCGTCTGCTCGCCGCCGTGCCCGCCATCGCCTTCGCCCTCTTCATCGTCATCGAGGGCGGGCCCATCTTTGCCCTCGGACTCTTCGCCCTGGGCTGCGTCTGCCTGCACGAGCTCTTCTCCATGTACTCCCGGGCGCACCCCGTGCGCATCGCCGGCTTCCTCGGGCTCGCCGGGCTGCTCGTGGCGGCGCTCTACGGCGGCCCCTCCCAGGTGCTCCTCGCCGCCGTCGCCTTCCTGCCGGTCCTCTTCCTGTTCACGCTCGCCTCGCCGAGACCCAGCGCCGGGGGCCTCGCCCTGACATTGCTCGGCGTCTTCTGGATCGGGCTCGCCCTTGCCCACGCCGTCATGCTGCGCCAGCTGCCCCATGGGACGGGAATCGTCATCGACGTCCTCGTCGGCACGTTCGTCGGCGATACCGGCGCCTACCTCGGGGGACGGCTGTTCGGCTCCCGGCCGCTGGCGCCGAGCATCTCGCCGAACAAGACCGTCGAGGGGCTCCTCTGCGGGATCCTCGCCGCGGTCGCCGCCGTCTGGCTCGCCGGCCGCTACCAGAGCTGGCTTCCCGGGACCCACGCCCTCGTTCTCGGCGCCGGCGTCGCCCTGCTGGGGCCCGTCGGGGACCTCTTGGAGTCCTTCGTCAAGCGCCAGGCCGGGACCAAGGACGCCGGCCGGCTCTTCGGCGCCCACGGCGGAGCGCTGGACCGGCTCGACGCCGTCCTCTTCACGGCCGTCGTCGGCTACTACATTTGGTCGGCCTATGTCTGAGCGTCGCCTCCTCGTCCTCGGCTCCACAGGCTCGATCGGCACCCAGGCGCTGGATATCGTCGAGACCGACCGCGCCCGCGCCGAGGCGGCCGGCATCGCACCCGAGTTCGAGCTCGTCGGGCTCTCCGCGGAGCGCTCCTGGGAGCAGCTCGTCGCCCAGGCCCGGGCGCACGGCGTCAAGCGCATCGCCGTCGTCGACGAGGACGCCGCCGCCCGAGCCGCCGAGGCCTGGACAGAGGGCGAGGTCCTCCGCGGCCCCCAGGGCCTCGTCGAGCTCGTCGTCGGCTCCGGCGCCGAGCTCGTGCTTAACGCCCTCGTCGGCTCCGCCGGACTGGGGCCGACGGTGGCCACCCTCGGCGAGGGCATCGATCTCGCCCTCGCCAACAAGGAGTCTTTGGTGGTCGGCGGCGAGCTCGTCGGCGCCCTCGCCCAGGCCACCGGCGCCCAGTTGACTCCGGTGGACTCCGAGCACACCGCCCTGCACCAGCTCCTCGCCGGACAGCCCCCGGGATCGGTCAGGCGCCTCACCATCACCGCCAGCGGCGGTCCCTTCCGCGGGCGCAGCCACGCCGAGCTTCAGAGCGTCACACCCGAGCAGGCCCTCGCCCATCCAACCTGGGCGATGGGCGGCAAGATCACGATCGACTCCGCCACCCTCATGAACAAGGGCCTGGAGCTCATGGAGGCCCACCACCTCTTCGGCATCCCCTACGAGCGGATCGACGTCGTCGTCCACCCCCAGTCGCTGATCCATGGGCTCCTGCAGCTCGCCGACGGCGCCATGCTCGCCCACCTGGGCCCCCCCGACATGCGGATCGCCATCTCCTACGCCCTGCACGGCGGCGTCAGCGTCCCACTCGGGATCGAGCCCCTCGACCTCGTCGCCGTCGGCGCCCTCACCTTCGAGCGCGTCGATCTCGACGCCTTTCCCTGCCTGCGCCTCGCACGCGAGGCCGCCGAGGCCGGCGGCACCGCCCCCTGCGTGCTGAACGCCGCCAACGAGATCGCCGTCCACGCCTTCCTCGCCGCCCGCCTGCCCTTCAACGGCATCCCGGAGGTCATCGACGAGACCCTCGCCCGCCTCGGCAGCGCGCCCGTCCGTGCCTTCGAGTCGCTCTACGAAGCCGACCGCGAAGCCCGGGCCGTCGCCGCCGAGGCCATCGCGGCCCTGGCCTGAGCTGCGAGACTGCAAGCCATGAATCCGACACCGACACCGCCCACGACGACGTCCCCCGAGTCCTCCTCCGCGCCCGGCGGCGGCGAGCCCCGTGGGGCCTCCCCCGGCGAGGTCCGCCAGGCCGCCCACGCGCCGACCATCGCCGCCGCCTTCCAGCTGACGAGCGCCGCCCTCGCCGACGACGTCGCCATTCGCACCAAGGACGACGCCGAGACCCTGACCTGGGCGCAGTGGGACCGCCGTGCCCGCGACCTCGCCGGCGGGCTGCACCGGCTCGGACTGCGACGCGGCGACACCCTGGCGCTCATGCTCGCCAACCGGCCCGAGTTCCACGTCGCCGACCTCGCCGCCGTCATGCTCGGCGCGACGCCGTTCTCGATCTACCAGACCTTCGCCGCCAACCAGATCGAGTTCGTCATCACCGACGCCGGCGCCCGCGTCGCCATCGTCGAAGCCGAGCATCTGCCGCGGCTGCTTCAAGCGCGAGCCAACCTGCCGCTGCTCGAGCACGTCATCGTCGTCGACCCCGAGGCCGTCGACCCCGAGGCCATCGCCGGCGGGGGGGACCTCGGCGAGACCGCCGGCGGAGCTTCCGCTACGGATACCGCGAACGGCGACGGGGGAGACACGGCGCCAAAGCTCGCCCTCGCCGACGTCGAGGCATCCGGGCGCGACGCGGAGTCCCAGCGGACGGTAGACGAGGCGCTCGCCGAGGTCGGACCCGAGGACGTCCTGACGCTGATCTACACCTCCGGCACGACGGGCCCGCCGAAGGGGGTGCAGATCTCCCACCGCAACCTCATGTCCGCCGTGCGCGCCGTCGAGGCCATCGTGCCGTTCGACCCCGGCGCCCGCGTCATCAGCTGGCTTCCCGCGGCCCACATCGCCGAGCGCACCGCCCATCACTACGTGCCGATCGTCTTCGGCCTCCAGGTCACCTGCTGCCCCGACCCCCGCCAGGTCGTCGCCTACCTGCCCGAAGTCCGCCCCCAGTGGTTCTTCGCCGTGCCCCGCATCTGGGAGAAGCTCAAGGCGGGCCTGGAGACGATGCGCGCCGGGCTGCCCGACGAGCAGCGCGAGCCCGTCGAGCAGGCGCTGCAGGCGTCGCTGCAGAAGGTGCGTCTGGAGCAGCGCGGCGAGAACGTGCCGGCCGAGCTCGCCGCCGAGGTCGCCGCGGCCGACGAGCAGATCTTCGCCGGCCTGCGGGCGATGCTCGGCTTCGACCAGATCCAGGCCGTCAACGTCGGCGCCGCGCCGACACCGCGGGAGGTGCTCGAGCTCTTCCACGCCATCGGCGTCCCCCTCGCCGAGCTCTGGGGAATGTCCGAGACCTGCGGCGCCGGCTGCGTCAACCCGCCCGAGCGGATCAAGCTCGGCACCGTCGGCCCTCCGGCCCCGGGGATCGAGGTCAGGATCGCCGACGACGGCGAGCTGCTGGTGCGCGGGGAGTGCGTCATGCTCGGCTACCGCGGCGCCCCCGCGAAGACCGCCGAGGCGATCGACGCCGACGGCTGGCTGCACACCGGCGACGTCGGCGAGATCGACGAGGACGGCTACGTCCGGATCGTGGACCGCAAGAAGGAGCTCATCATCAACGCCGCCGGCAAGAACATGTCGCCCGCGAACATCGAGGCCGCCATCAAGAGCGCCTCGCCCCTCATCGGACAGGCCTGCGCCATCGGCGACGGGCGGCCCTACAACACGGCGCTGATCGTCCTCGATGCCGACTTCGCGCCGCTTTGGGCCATGCAGCACGGCCTGGAGGGACACTCGCTGGAGGATCTCGCCGCGGAGAGCGCCGTGCGCGACGCCGTCCAGGAGGCCGTCGACGCCGGCAACGCCAGCCTGGCGCGGGTGGAGCAGATCAAGAAGTTCACCATCGTCGCCGGCGACTGGTTGCCGGGGGCGGATGAGCTGACGCCGACGATGAAGCTCAAGCGCAAGCCGATCGCCCAGAAGTACGCCGCCGAGATAGAGGCGATGTACCGCGGCTTAACCTAGCGGAGGTTAGGTTGTAAGAACGGAGGTCGTGGAGCGGGCACGGATACGGGCTGAGCTCAGGTTCGCGTCCTGTCTGCCACATGTCTAAGATATTAGGATAGTTTCCCCTATCGACCAGATCGGCTAGGATGTTTGGCCATCTGATGTACGCAGCCGCGGCAACCGGTGGGGAAGATGGCGACCACGCAAGTGGTGCTCGGCCTGCTGGTTAGGGAAGCCGCCGGCAGGTCGGCGATCCTTAGCCGCTACGAACGGGGCTTCTACGATCGCGACCTCTTGGTCCACGACCTCCGCCGGCCTCGACTGCGACGCGATGAGCAGGGCGAGCTGCGACTTGTCGCTCAGCGGGACTCCGTTGGGACGCCGGGGTCGAAGATAGACGCGGCCCTCGTCTCGCTGCGGGAGCGCGGCTTGATCGAGGTGACCGAGGTCACTGAGGATTCCGGCGCCAAGCACGCGCGGGACGAGGTTTTCGCTGCCACGGGCGCCGGGCGGGCGCATTTCGAGTGGTGGCTGGGCGATGCCTCGACACTCGACGCCGGCGGGGGCGAGTGGTGGCAGAAGCTGTTGTTCTGCGACCACCGGCACGCTCCCCGGATGATCGAGCTGACACGCACCCAGGAGCTGCTGTGCCTGGAGCGCCTGGAGGAGCTGCGTTGCTCGGTCGAGCGCATGACCTTCGCGCGCTGCTCCACATTCGAGGACTTCTGGGACGCGATGACGACGGACGAGGAGCCCATGCGCATGCAGTGCACCATCACGACGGTGCAGAAGGCGCGCTCGGCACTGCGCGGTCAGTTCGCCGACCCCGGCGACCAGGTCCAGCAGAGACGGAGAGCCCTCGAATGAGTCTGCTCGGGCTCAGCGGCGTGGGCAAGCGCTACGAGGGGTCGGGCGACGCGATCGAGGTGCTGCGGGATCTCGATTTCGACATCTACGGTGGAGAATTTGTCGGCATATGGGGCAGCGAGGGCGCCGGCCGCACGACGTTCGCTCGCATCGCCGCCGGTTTGGAGGCCCCCACGGCTGGAACGGTCGAGTACATCGGCGAAGACATCGCGCGCCTCGCCCTGGAGGACCGCGTGCGTCTGTGGCGGTACGGCATCGCCTGGCTGGACGCTGAGGGGCCCGCCGACGAGCAGATCACCGCCCGCGCATACGTCGCCGAGCCGCTCGTCGGCCGCGAGGAACGCTCGCACGCACTCGAGCGGGCGTCCCAGGCGCTGGAAAACTTCGAGCTTGGCGAGGTCCTCGACGAGTGCTGGGCGGATCTGGAGGACGTCGATCGGGCGATCGCCGAAATCGTTCGTGCGCTCCTGCGTCTGCCGAAACTGTTGGTGCTCGACGATCTCACGGCGCGGATTCACTTCGACGAGTGCGAGTACGTGATGAGCGTCCTGCGCAGGCTCGCGGAGGAAAAGCTACTCGGCGTGCTGCTGACGACCTCGAAGATGTCAGATCTGCTGCACGTCCACCGCTTCGCCTGGTTGAGCGATGGACAGCTGATCGAACCGCGACCGGGGGGACCGATCGCGAAGCGTCTCCGCGCGGTCCCGCTCGACGGCACAGAAGATCTCACTCCCTGACTGAGGGCCGTACGCACACCCAGCTCTTGACCAGCGGACCGAACCGCTCCGCGCGGACCGGGCCGCCGAACAGTCGCCGCACCTCGGCGCGGCGCAGCAGCTCGATCTCCTCCCAGTTGCCGGCGGCGCCAAGTCGCCAGTAGCGTCGCCGCAGGCCGACCGGAAGCCAATGGGCGAAGGGAAGCAGAGCGTGGGGCTCCAGCGGGAACGACCACGCCGGGGTCTGGACGTACCAGCCGCGCCCCACCCGGCGCAGCTCGGCGGCGAAGGCCTCCCGGCGGGCGGGCGGGACGTGCTCGATGACGCTGTTGCAGTAGACCAGGTCGAACTCGCCCTCGGCGAACGGCAGGCCATCGGCGGGGTCGCCCTGGACGAAGGGGCCCGGGTAGCCGGGTGCCGGCGCGAGGTCGAGGCCGGTGATGTCGAGCGTCGGCTCCAGCGCCCTCAGGCCGAGACTTCCGCAGCCCACGTCCAGCACGCGGCCACCCGGCGGCAGCCGGGTGAGGGCGAAGAAGCGCGCGTGCCGGCGTCGGCGCGCCCGCGCCGCGTAGGGGGAGGCAAGGCGCGCCAGGGGGCCCCGCGCGGTCGGGTAGACGTCCTGGGCCGGATCGATGGTGTGAGGATCGAGGGGTGCAGAGGTCATCGGTATTCGCCCCCGCCGGGTGCGCGCGGGCGTGAGCGCAGTATGCAGAGCAGCGTGTCAACAGGCCCTTAGCACGATTCTCCCGCGGGTCGCGAATACAATGCGGGCATATGCCCTCCCAGCGCCAGATCCACGTAGGTCCGGTGCCGATCGGCGGTGGCGCCCCGGTCGCGGTGCAGACGATGACCAAGACCGAGACCGCCAACCTGGCGGCGACGATGGAGCAGATCCGCAAGGTCGCCGACGCCGGGGCCGACATCGTCCGGGTGGCGGTGCCCCGCGAGCAGGACGCCGAGGCGCTGAAGAGCATCGTCGCGCAGTCGCCGATCCCGGTGATCGCCGACATCCACTTCAACCACACCCTCGCCCTGAAGTCGATCGAAGCCGGCGCCGACTGCGTGCGCCTGAACCCCGGCAACATCGGCGGGCCGGAGAAGGTCGCCGAGGTCGTGGCCCTGGCCAAGCGGCGTGGAACGCCGCTGCGGGTCGGGGTCAACTCGGGCTCGCTGCCCAAGCACCTGCGCCAGCTCGAGTACGACAACCCCGTCGAGGCGCTCGTGACGGCCGCCATCGAGACCGTCCAGCTGATGGAGAGCCTCGACTTCGAGAACTTCAAGGTCTCGATGAAGTCGACCTCGGTCCCCAACACCATCGCCTCCAACCGCCTGTTGGCGCAGCGCATCCCCTACCCGCTGCACCTCGGGGTCACCGAGGCCGGCACCAAGTGGTCGGGCTCGCTGAAGTCAGCCGTCGGTCTCGGCACGCTGCTGGCGGACGGCATCGGCGACACCATCCGGATCTCGCTCTCCACCTTCCACGCCGAGGAGGAGGTCAAGGTCGCCTGGGAGATTCTCAAGGCGCTGAAGCTGCGCGAGCGCGGCCCCGAGCTGATCGCCTGCCCGACCTGCGGGCGCCTGCAGTTCGACATGGACACCGTCGTCGCCGAAGTCGAGCGGCGCCTGGAAGCCTACGAGGACCCGATCGAGGTCTCGGTGCTCGGCTGCGCCGTCAACGGCATCGGCGAGGCCCGCCATGCGGACTTCGGGATCACCGGGGCCAAGGACATGGGCATGATCTACTCCAAGGGCGAGCCCCTCAAGAAGGTCCCCACCGACCGGCTCGTCGAGGAGCTCTTCAGGGAGATCGACCGCTACTACGCCGCCGGCAAGCGGGTCCAGCGCGACGAGGCCGCCGCCGCCGAGGCCCGCGAGTGGCTGGCGGCCAACGAGGACGACACCCAGATGACCCCCGAGCGCCTCGCTGCGCTGGAGGCCGCCGCGGCCGAGAACGACGATGCCGCCGACGCCGTGCTCGCCTCGATGCTGACGCCCGCGGGCAACGGCGGCGCCAACGGCAGCAGTGCTCCGGCGGCCCTGGACGAGGCTGTCTCTCCGGTGGCCGGGCGGCGCTTCAGTCGCGGCTGAGCTCGCTCAAACGACAGGCGGCGGGGTGCCGGCGGCGCTCGCCGGCAGCGCGGGGTCCCATTCGCACACCTCGCAGGCGTGGGCGAACGCCGAGCGGGCGAACTCCAGGGCGAGGGCGTGGGGATCCTCGGCGGCGATGACGTCGTCCCAGTCCAGGACGTACTCGCCGAGCTCGGGCTCCCAGCGGGCCGCGGGTGGAGCAAGCGTGGCGTGCGGGAACGAATCCGGCGCGGGGTGGGCGTAAGCGTAGAAGGCGGCCCGTTCGTGGCGCCCGTCGCCTGGCCACCAGCCGACGGCGACCTCCTGGGCGTCCATCGCGTTGCGCATGATGAAGTCCCGCGACGGCGGCTCGGCGGGCTCGCCGGAGAAGAGGTTCACGGCCAGGTCGAACGAGCCCCACCAGGCGTTGACGGGAGTGCTGCGCCCGCGGTAGGGGGCACGGAAGGCGGCGAGCACCAGCGCCGCCCGGGTGGCCGCCGCGAAGTAGGCTTCGACCTGGGCGGGGTCGTAGCGGAAGTGCTCCTCGTCCTCGTCCAGCGGCGCCGTCCAGGCAACCTCCTGCGGGGTGGGGTCGATCTCGACTGGGCCGACCAGCTCGCCGACGACCCCCAGCAGCTCGCGGGTGACCGCGCCGACCGGCCGGTCAGGGCCGAGGGCGACGCGGCGGGTGCGCCCGTCGCTGTGCTCGGCGAGGGCCTCGTGGGCGTGCAGGTCGAGGGCGACGACGAGCGCCCCGGAGCCGTCGGGGGCCGGCAGCGGGAGCGTCTCCCAGCCGCGCGCGCTCAGCCGCAGCGCGGCGTGCTGCAGCTCGGGCTCGGGCGGCGCCAGGCGGGCGGCGAGCTTGCCCAGAGCCTGGGTGTGGGCGTGCAGCGTCTCGCAGCTCTCATGCCACTGCGTGTAGGGGAGCGCGGGCCATGCCTGCGGCATGGCCCCACGCTAGCGCCTGCGCTCCCGCCTGTCGAGCGCCAGCGTCGCGCCGGGCGGGGTCGTCCCTGCTGCCCCGGCCGGTCGCAGCGCCTCTCCTCGCGAGCCCTGCCGTCATCCCTCGACAGGCCGGGTCTCGATGTCGCTTGTCGCGGCAGCGCGAGCCAGCCGGGCGTCCCCCGTGAGCAGGGGCTCGCCGACGCGCAGGGCGAGCGCGGCGTACAGCGAGTCGGCAGCCGAGAATCGGTCCCTCAGGCTCCACGCGCTGCCGAGCAGGCTGGACGTCGGGATCAGCTCGATCGGCAGCGCCCGCAGCCGGCGCAGCGCGCGCCCGCCGCCCGCGCCGCTCAGTGTCCGGCGCAGGACATACCGGCGGATTACGGAGAAGACCTCGAACGGAAGCACGTCCGGGGCGAGCCAGGGGAGCGCGGGCTCGGGTAGCTGGGCGAGCACGAAATCACGCCGAGCGCCACGTCCCGGCGCGAGCAGGTCCACGACCGCGCTCGCGTCGACGACAGTCACGCGAGGTCGTCGCGAACGTGCGCCAGTGCCTGCGCGGCGGATTCGTCGCGGCCGACCGGCTCGATCGTCGAGAGGTCCGCGATCAGCTCCTCCCGCGACGGGCGCCGTGCGCTCTGCTCGAGAGTCCGCCGGGCATACTCCGTGAGCGAGACGCCGGCGAGGGCGGCGCGGGCCTTCAGAACCCTGTGCACCTCGTCGGGCACATCCTTGATCTGCAGCATCGTGCCCATGCGCTTGAGGATAGCATCATGCTTAGCTGCATGTTGCCGGCGTGCCGGCGTCGGCTTGGGGGTCCGGCGTGCCGGGTCGGCAGGGGGAAATCCGGCGTGCCGGGTCGGCAGCGGGGATTCGTCGGCGCCGCGCCGCCGTCATCGTGAGTCAAAAAGGCCTGTGGGCGGGACGTCCCGCGCTCGGCTCGGGACGTCCCATCGCGACCGCCCAGGGTCAGCCCTTCGCCGCCGCGAACCGCTCGGCGATCTTCGGCCAGCTCACGACGTTCCACCACGCCTCGATGTAGTCGGGACGGCGGTTCTGGTACTTCAGGTAGTAGGCGTGCTCCCAGACGTCCACGCCGAGCAGCGGGACCTTGCCGTCGGAGATCGGGCTGTCCTGGTTGGCGCTGCCGACGATCGCCAGGCCGCCACCGTCGAGCACCAGCCACGACCAGCCCGAGCCGAACTGGTTGACGCCGGTTTCCTTGAGCTTGGCCTGGAAGTCCGAGAAGGAGCCGAAGGCCGAAGCGATCGCGTCGCCCAGCTCGCCGCCGGGCTCGCCGCCGCCGTCCGGGCTCATGCTCTCCCAGAAGAGGGTGTGGTTGTAGTGGCCGCCGCCGTTGTTTTTGACGGCCGTGCGCTTGGCCTCGGGGACCTGGCCGAGGTCGCTCAGGACGTCCTCGATCGCGGCGTCCGCCAGCGGCGTGCCCTCCAGCGCGGCGTTGACCTTGTCCACGTAGGCCTGGTGGTGCTTGTCGTGGTGGAATTCCATCGTCGCCTTGTCGATGTGTGGCTCCAGCGCCTCGTAGGCGTAGGGCAGCGGCGGTACGGAGTAGGCCATGGTCGGGGCTCCTTCTCGGGCGGTTCGATTTGACGGGTTCCTCGGTGGGGCTGTTCTATCAGAGCGCGGGCCGCTATTTGAAGGGATCCTCGATGCGCACCGACGCTATCTCCTGGCCGTCGTTGAGATCCTCGCTCAGCAGACGCTCACAGCCGCCGTGGGCGGCTGCCGCGACGACGAGGCCGTCCCAGTAGGAGATCTGGGCCTCGCGGCTGATCTCGGCGCCCCGTTTGACGAGCGCGGCATCGATCGGCACGACGGGCAGCAGCGTCAACCACTCCACGACCTCCGCCGCCTGCTCAGGCGTGAGTGGCTTGGCGAGCCTGCGGGTCACGGTCACGTACAGCTCGCCCAGCACCTGGGCGCTGAGCATCAGCGAGCCGGGCTGCGCGGATGCGAGCAGCGTCCGCGCAACCTCCCGCTTGCGCGGCTCGTCCTCGTCCAGCGCGTACACGAGGACGTTGGTGTCCAGGAACGCCTCAGCGCTCATAGAGCTGATCGCGTGTCCACCGGCGGCCTCCCGGGCCGCTGCCCGCGTGCAGCGACTCCGTCAGCGCCAGGAAGCCCGCCACCGCCGAGGGCTGGGGGCTCGTCACCGCGAAATCCTCCAGGTAGTCGCGCACGAGGGCGTTCACGGACGTGTCCTGTTCCAGTGCCCGGATGCGGGCGCGCTTGAGCAGCTCGTCGTCTAGGGAGAGCGTCAGGTTGGCCATCGGAAGCCCTTCAGCTCTTGTCCGTGTAGCACGTAATCAGTGTAGCACGGCCTCTTCGCTGTGAAGCTCGCCCCCGCGCCGTCGCGGGCATGGATGCCCCGCGCCCACCCCTCGCGGCAGCTGCGCGAACCCAGGGACGATCCCCAAACAACACCCCCCGGGCGCCCGTACTACGCTCCCACCCTGCGATGACACGGCTCTCCGAGTATCTGCTGCCCACCGAGAAGCAGGCGCCGGCCGACGCCGAGGCGATCTCGCACAAGCTGATGGTCCGCGCCGGGCTGATCCGCCAGATCGGGGCGGGCATGTGGAGCTGGCTGCCGGCCGGCTGGCGGGTGCACCAGCGGGCGGTGCAGATCATCCGCGAGGAGATGGACGCCATCGGCGGGCAGGAGCTGCTGATGCCCGTCCTGCAGCCCGCCGAGCCGTGGCGCAAGAGCGGGCGCTACAAGATCGACGAGCTCTTCAAGCTCCAGGACCGCAAGGGCTCAGAGCTCGTTCTCGCGATGACCCACGAGGAGGCCGTCACGCTGCACGTCGCCCAGACCGTGCGCTCCTATCGCGACCTCCCCCTGATCCTCTACCACTTCCAGGTCAAGGAGCGCGACGAGCCGCGCCCGCGCGCCGGGGTGCTGCGCACCCGGGAGTTCATCATGAAGGACGCCTACACCTTCGACCGCGACGCCGCCGGCATGGACGAGCGCTACGAGCTGCACGTCGGGGCGTATGACCGCATCATGGAGCGCACCGGGCTGCGCTTCTACAAGGTCGAGGCAGACGTCGGGATGATGGGCGGCCTCGGCGCCCACGAGTACATGGCGCCCTGCCCCGCCGGCGAGAACGAGATCGCGCTGGCGCCGGGCTACGCGGCGAACGTCGAGGTCGCCAGCGCCACGCCCCAGCCCGTGCAGCTGCCACCTGCGGGCGAGTCCCCCCAGGAGGTCTCCACGCCGGGCCTCACCACGGTGGCGGAGGTCGCCGGCGCCCTGGGCGTGCCCGAGGCGGCGCTGCTGAAGGCCTACCCCGTGGTGCGCGCCGACGACGAGCGCATCGTGCTCGTGCTCATCCGTGGCGATCACCGCGTCAACGAGATCAAGCTCGCCCGCGCCCTCGGCGTCGCCAGCCGCCCGGCGCACCCCGAGGAGATCGCCCAGCGGCTCGGGCCGGTCGGCTTCATCGGACCCGTCGGTCTCGACGGCCGCGTCGAGATCCTGCTCGACGCGGCCGCCCTGCCAGCCGACGGATCGGGCTTCGACGGGAAGATGGGCGCTGCCGCGACGGCTTCCAGCGGCGCCCGCGGCGGTGCCCTCGGCGCCGGCGGCTACGTCACCGGCGCCAACCGCCCCGACGCCCACCTGCGCGGTGTCGTGCCGGGCCGCGACTTCCCCTTCACCCCCTGCGACGTCCGCGCGGTCTGCGCCGGCGACACCGTCGGCGGGCAGCCGATCAGCATCGAGCCCGCGATCGAGGTCGGCAACATCTTCAAGCTCGGCACCCGCTACTCCGAGCCTCTAGGCGCCACCTACCTCGACGAGTCCGGCCGCGAGCGCCCGATCTGGATGGGCTGCTACGGGATCGGCCCGGCGCGGATCGCGGCGGCCGCCGTCGAGCAGTACGCCGACGAGAACGGCATCGCCTGGCCGCGGGCGCTGGCGCCCTTCCAGGTGCATCTGGTCGCCGTCGGCAAGGCTGGCGACCCGGCTCGCACCGCCGCGGAGGGGTTGTACGAGGCTCTGCGGACGGGCGGCGTGGACGTCCTCTACGACGACCGCGACGCCGGTCCGGGGGAGAAGTTCGCCGACGCCGAGCTCCTGGGCTGTCCATTGCGGCTCACCGTCGGCCGGCGCTCCGTGGAGTCCGGCGAGATCGAGGTCCAGGTCCGCCGCGGCCGCCAGGCCGCGCCCGGCCTGCCGCTCGCCGGCGAGCCCGCCGAGCTGATCCGGGCGCTGGACGAGCTGTGCCGGACGCTCCCCTAGGCGATCGCGAAGCCCGCCCCGGCGAGCCGCCGTCGGGGCGAGCGGCCGTCGGGCCCGCGGACAGCGCGCCGCAAGACGCCGCCGTCCGCCGGCCCCTGACCGTACGCCGCCTCTTCGGCCTCGACCGCTCGGGACCTCCGCCGCCGCAGACCGCGCCCGACCAGCCGCTGCGGCCGTGGACGATCCCCAACGCCATCGGCTTCGCCCGGCTAGCCCTCATCCCCGTCTTCCTCGTCGTCGCATTGAGCAGCGCCGACGGCACCAGCGCGGCCGCGGCGATCATCTTCGCGGTCATCGGCTGGGGCGACTACGCCGACGGGATCGCCGCCCGCCTCACCGGCCAGTACAGCCGCCTCGGAGCGCTGATGGACCCCGTCACCGATCGTCTGCTCGCGATCAGCGGCGTCGTCGTCTGCTGGCGCTTCGCGCTGCTGCCGCGCTGGGCGCTCGCGCTGCTCGTGGCGCGCGAGCTCGCCATGCTCGCCCTCGGCCGCTACGGCCTCGCCCGCGGCGTGCAGCTGCGCATCAACTGGCCCGGGCGCCTCTCCGTCGCCCCGGTGATGGGGGCCTTCTTCTTCGCCATGGTCGGACTCGAAGGGCTCGGCGCCGTCTTGCTCTACGTTGGCCTCGCCCTGGCCATCGTCGCCTCCGCCCTCTACGTCCGTGACGGTCGCCGGCAACTCGCCTCCCCCTGTGAGCCCTGAGCTCGGGCCCCATCCCACCCGCCTCCGGCTGATCCAGGCCCAATCCCGGCCGCCTCCGGCTGACACCTGCGCCGTGGCCCAAATCCCGTCCGCCTCCGGCTCAGCCTCAAGCTAAGCTTTAACGTCTGGGCTATAGTTGCCGATACAGGCAGCGACAGCCCGCAGCCCCGAGAGAGGAGACCTCGACGCCCATGGACACCTTCCCCGACCTCGGCGCACTCAGCGAAGCCGAGCTCAAGGACCTCATCCGCGAGCTGACCCAGGAAGAGACCGACATCTCCTACCGGCGGCGGATCCTGCACGGCAAGATCGACATCCTCCGCGCCGAGCTCGTCAACCGCATGCGCCGCCGCCACGAGGGCGGCGAGTCCCTGATCGGCGAGAGCGACGTCAAACAGCTCACCGACATCCTCGCCCGCCGCGTCGACGCCGCCACCGGCGGCGAGACCGACGGCGAGGAGATCTGAGGGGGCCGGGCGCGGGTGGCTCACGTCTGCCCCGAGTGCGGCGCCGCCAACGGCGAGGGCGCCAACTTCTGCCAGAACTGCGGCGCCTCCCTCCAGGGTGGCGGCGAGACCGGCGAGTCGGTCACCGCGACCTACCGCATCGACGAGAGCGGCGAGCTCGTCCCGCTCGAGCTCGGTGAGGTCACCGCCCACGGCCCCGCCCTCGTCATCCGCGCCGGTGGCGGCCGCGTGGGCGAGAGCTTCCCGATGCAGGGCGAGCGCATGACCATCGGAGGTGTTCCTCGACGACATCACCGTCTCCCGCGACCACGCCCTGCTGATCCCCCGCGGCGACCAGTGGCACCTCGACGACTGCGGCTCGCTCAACGGGACCTACGTCAACCGCGAGCGCATCGACACCCACCGCCTCGAGGACGGCGACGAGGTGCAGATCGGCAAGTACAAGCTCACCTTCCACGTCCGCTAGCGATGGCCGGCGCACCGTCGATCCAGGACAACGTGCTCGATCCCGACGTCGGCGAGCTCGACCTCGCGCCGGCGCACGAGAGCGGGGTGGGCGGCAAGTCGATCACGATCGGCGCCGTCTGCAAGGCGCTCTCCCAGGAGTTCCCCGACATCTCGATCTCCAAGATCCGCTACCTCGAGGATCAGAAGCTGCTCACCCCCCGGCGCACACCGGGCGGCTACCGCCTCTACACCCAGAGCGACGTCGCCCGGCTGCGCACCATCCTGCGCCTCCAGCGCGACGAGTTCCTGCCGCTGCGGGTCATCCGCCAGGAGCTCGCCTCCGGACGGGGTGGCGAGGAGACCCCGCCGCCCCCCGGACAGACCGGCGCCCGTCCACGGCGCGCCGGTGTCAGCGTGCGCAGCGACAGCGGCGCCCTCTTCTCCCTGGAGGAAGTCGTCGAGGAGACCAAGGCCGACGCCAAGCTCGTCCGCGAGCTCGAGGAGTACGGCGTCGTCAGGGGCGAGCTGCGCGGAGGAGCGCGCTACTACGACGAAACCGAGCGCGAGATCATCCGCGCCGTCGCCGAGCTCGCCCGCTACGGCGTCGGTGGGCGCAACCTGCGCGTCTTTCGCTCCTCCGCCGATCGCGAGGCCACGCTGCTGCAGCAGATCCTCGCGCCCGCCCTGCGCTCGCGCAACCCGCAGCGGCGCAAGGACGCGCTCGACGCCCTGGAGAACCTGGCGGCGGTCACCAGCCATCTGCGCCACCTCCTGCTGGTTCGGGACCTGCGCAAGATCGCCGGCTGATGGACGCCCCCGACCTGCGGGCGCTGATTCGCGACATCCCCGACTTCCCCCAGCCCGGAATCGGCTTCAAGGACATCACCCCGCTGCTCGCCGACCCCCGGGCGCTGGCCGCCGCGGTGCGAGGTCTGGCCGACTACGCGCGGCCGCTGGGCGTGGACTGCGTGCTCGCCGCCGAGGCCCGCGGCTTCCTGCTCGGGCCGGCGCTCGCCCTGGAGCTCGGCGCCGGATTCCTGCTCGCCCGCAAGCCCGGCAAGCTGCCCTACGAGACCGTCAGCGTTGAGTACCTGCTCGAGTACGGAGCCGGCGAGCTCGAGCTGCACAGCGACGCCCTCAGCGCCGGCAGCCGGGTGCTCGTCCACGACGACCTCCTCGCCACCGGCGGCACCGCCGCCGCGCTCTGCCAGCTCGCGCGCCAGCTCGGCGGAGAGGTCGTCGGCTGCGGGTTCCTCGTCGAGCTCGCCTTCCTGCATGGGCGCGAGCGCCTCGCCCCGGACGACGCCCACGCGCTGATCGTCTACGACTCGTAGGCTGTCGGGGTGCCGACGACGCGCGCCAGTCGCACCATCGCCGCGCCCGCCCGCGACGTCTGGGAGCTGATCCTCGACCCCCACCACCTGCCGCGCTGGTGGCCGCGCGTGGCCCGCGTCGAGGCGGTCGAGGGGGACGCCTTCACCGAGCTCCTCGCCAGCCCCCGCGGCCGGCTCGTGCGAGCCGACTTCCAGGTGCTGACCCGCGACGAGCGGGAGTTGGTCTTGCGTTGGGCCCAGCAGATCGAGGGAACCCCATTCGCCCGTCTGCTGGGCAGCGCCGAGACCGAGCTCAGCCTGCAGCCGGCCGGAGCCGCGACGGAGGTCACGATCGAGCTGCGCCAGCGGCTGCGCGGGATCCTGCCGCACCTCGGCGCCAGCCGTGTGCGGCGGGCGGCGCGCGAGACCCTGCACGAGGCGCTCGACGGTCTGGAGCGGATCTTTGGCTAGCGGTCCGGTGGTTGGCGCCGCGCCGGTCGCGCCCATGCGCTGGTGGGGTTGGGGCGACCCCGCCCGTCCGCCCGGCCTGCCCGAGCACGCCCTGCGCTTCCTGCGCGACACCGTCGGCGTCGCCCCGCGGCCGCTGCCACCGGTCGCGCTGGGCGCCGTCCGCCTTGACCCGCCGGGGCTGCCGGCTTCGGCGCTGGCCGAGCTGCGCGCGCTGCTCGGCGATGGGGCCGTGCGCGACTCCCACGCCGCGCGCGTCGAGCACGCCGCCGGCCGCGGCTACCCCGATCTCGTCCGGCTCCGTGCCGGGACGCCGAAGGGCGCGCCCGACGCCGTCGTGTACCCCGCCGACGGCCGCCAGCTGCGGGCCCTGCTGGAGCTCTGCTCCCGGCGCTCCATCGCGCTCGTCCCGTTCGGCGGCGGCACCAGCGTCGTCGGCGGCGTCGCCCCGTTGCGCGGTGGGCACAACGGGGTGCTCTCGCTGGACATGCGGCGGCTGAACGCCCTCCTCGAGCTCGACCGGGAGTCGCGCATCGCGACCGTCCAGGCCGGGATGCGGGCGCCCGCGCTCGAGCGCCTGCTTGGTGCCCAGGGGCTCACGCTCGGACACTTTCCCCAGTCCTACGAGCACGTCTCGCTGGGGGGCTGCGCCGCCACCCGCTCCGCCGGCCAGGCCTCGACCGGCTACGGACGCTTCGAGCAGCTCGTCCTCGGCCTGCGCCTGGTGGCGCCCACGGGAGACCTCGACCTGCCGGCGCTGCCGGCGAGCGCCGCCGGGCCCCAGCTGCGCGAGCTCGTCCTCGGCAGCGAGGGCACCCTCGGGGTCATCCACGAGCTCGCCCTGCGGGTGCGCCCGGCGCCGGCCGGCAGGCGCTACGAGGGTGTCTTCTTCACCGACTTCGCCAGCGGCGGCGAGGCGCTGAGGGCACTCGCCCAGGCCCGGCTGGCACCGGCGGTGACACGGCTCTCCGACGAGCCCGAGACGCGCATGTCGCTCGCCCTCGCCGGCTCCGGCGGCGTCAAGGGACGCCTCGGGCGCGCCTACCTCGGCGCCCGCGGCTACGCCGGCGGCTGCCTCGCGATCCTCGGCTTCGAGGGCGGCGAGCACGACATCGCCCGCTCCCGGCCGCGGGTGCTGGAGGTCGTGCGGGCCCACGGAGGGCTGCCCGTCGGGCGCTCCCCCGGCGAGGCCTGGCGGGCGGGACGCTTCGCCGCGCCCTACCTGCGCGACGACCTGCTGACACACGGCGTCTTGGTAGAGACCCTGGAGACCGCCACCCGCTGGTCGCGTCTGGGGGAGCTGCACCGCGAGCTCGGTCGCGCCATCTCCACGGCGCTCGCCGGCCAGGGCACCCCGGGGCTGGTGATGTGCCACATCTCCCACCTCTACGAGACCGGGGCGTCGCTGTACTTCACCTTCCTCGCCCGCCAGCGCGAGGGCCACGAGCTCGAGCAGTGGAACGTCGTCAAGCGCGCCGCCGGGGACGCCATCGCCGCGCACGGCGCCACCATCACCCATCACCACGCCATCGGCTGCGCCCACACCCCCTGGCTGGAGCACGAGATCGGCGAGACCGGGCTGCAGGCGCTGCGGGCGCTGAAGGCCGAGCTAGACCCCACCGGGATCATGAATCCCGGCAAGCTCCTGCCGTCCTGAGTCAGACTTCGAACTTGCCGCCGAGGACGGCTTGGCCCGGGTGCGTGGGTTTGTGGCTCGTCTCGACGGTGACCACGATCCGGGTGTAGCCGGCGGCGTCGCTGGGCAGTGGGCCGCCGCCTTCGATCAGCCCGTCGCTGCCCGCCGGCGGCAGGCTGCCCAGGGGATAGTCCGGAGAGCTCGACGAGCCTTCCAGCCAGACCGCGTAGAAGCTGCCGCTGGCCGGCGTGGGGAGACCTTTGCTGAAGACGTAGAAGGCGCGCTGGCCTTTCTCGCTGAGCACGTAGGCGACGCCGAGAGCTTTCGTCGTCGTCGGGTCGGTGGGTGTCAGCGGCAGGGCCTTGCTGTGGGTTGCGCCCGCGACACCGCCCGCGCCGGTGGCTCCGGACGGGGTCGTCGCAGCAGCGGAGGGGATCGTCGCACCAGCTTTGCCCGTCGATTTTCCGGTGGACGTCGAGCCGCGCGTGGCATTCGCGCCAGAGGTACCCGGGCTCGAGCCGCCGCCCCCGCCGAGGCCGACGATGAGCACCACTGCCACGACCGCGACGACGGCGATCGCGCCCAGCAGGATCGCCCCGCCGCGGCGCGAGACCGCCGGGGTCGCCGGGGTCGCCGAGCCCGAGTCCGCCGCCCGATGGGCCGCGCCGTTGCCCGCCGCGGGAATCGCGGGCAGCCCCCGCGGGGCGAGCGGGCCGAGCTCGCCGGCCAGCGCCCGCGCCCAGGCGCGCGCCGGCTCGGAGCCCTCCAGGTAGGCGAACGCCTCCAGCCGTCCGCCGTCGTCGAGCTGGCCGAGCATGTACTCGCCGACCTGCTCGCGCTGGGCGACGCTGAGCTCCCGCGCCTGGCGGGGCGCGAGCAGCGCCAGCGCCGCGTGGGCGCGATCGTGCACGGCGTGGCGCTCGACGCCGAGCAGGCCGCCGAGCTCGGCGTAGCTCTTGTGCTGACCGAGCACCAGCGAGAGCGCGGCGCGCAGGTCGGGAGGTAGATCGTCAAGGCGGCTCACGGTTGTGCGCTTAGGCTATCGTGGCGTCCCGATGGCGATCCCCACCGCAGAGCAGCTCAACGACGTGCTGCTCGGGTTCGACCGGCTCTACGGCCTGCGGCTCGTCGAGGTCTCCGAGCACGAGGTACGCGCCGAGGTCGAGGTCCGCGACGAGCTGCGCCAGCCCGCGGGACTCGTACATGGCGGCGTCTACGCCTCGATGGCCGAGGCCATGGCCTCGCTGGCGACCGGGATCACGGTGTTCGCCGCGACCGGCTCCACCGCCGTCGGGCTGTCGAACAGCACCAGCTTTCTGCGGCCGATGACGTCCGACGTCATCCACGGGCACGCCGTGCGCCTGCACCGGGGACGTACGACGTGGGTTTGGGACGTGCGCTTCAGCGACGACGCCGGACGGCTGTGTGCGATCACGCGGATGACGATCGCCGTCAGGCCGCCTGCGTCGCAGCCCGCCGGCGGCGGCTGAGCAGGGGCGCGCGGCCGACCGCTGCACACGAGCGCGGCGAGCGAGACGAGACGAGCTGGGGCGCGCCCGCAACCTAGTCGACGGCGACCCGCGGATCGGGCGACGCCGGCGCGGGCCGCTGGAATTCGAGCGGCCGCTGCGCCCAGCCGGTGTCGGGCAGTGGCGGCGCCAGCCGCGAGCCGGGTGTCTGGACCGCGTTGATCGTCACCATCGCCGCCGCCGCCGCCCGGGCGAGGCCGGGGCTGTCCGCGTAGATGTCCACCACCACGCCGCCCGTCGGCAGGGCGAGCGTGGAGCCGTTCTGCATCGCGACGCCGCGCACGCCCCGGATCGAGATCGGCTGGTGCGCGATCTGCCCGCCGGGCAGAAAGCCGTTGTCGGGCGAAGTCACGATTTCCAGCGGCGTCAGGCAGACGTTCTCGCCGCCCTGGGTGCAGTTGCCGTACTGCAGCAGGTAGGCCCCGCCGGGGTCCTGCTGGACGTTGATCACCGGCAGCCGCCGAAAGCTTGTACCCAGCCAGAAGACGGGGAACCTGGTCTGCGTGATCAGCGGCTGGAAGAAGCTCGGCTGCAGCGCCTCGTTCTGCAGGGTGTTGCCGCAGGCGGCGAGGATGAGGGGGGAGAGGGCGGCTAGAGCGAGGAGGGCAAAAGGGAGAGTAGGAGGGGTACGCACCGGGCGTCTGAAGTAGCGCGCACGGGCGCGGCGGAGCGGGCGTCGGGTTGGCATGGGGACGTGTCGCACCTCTTGCTAAGGCTATGGCACCGATTGGTGCCCATAGCTCATACCGTAGTCGCGCACGGCGAGCAGCGTCTCGGCCAGCTCCAGGCCGCGAACAGATGCCAGGTCAGGCGAGCTCGTCGAAAATGTCTCTCACTTTCACTAGCCCGAATGATTACGATGCCGAGTCGATGTCAACTCTCGGTGAGCTCCCCGTCACGATGGCCGTGCTCGGCCTGGTAGTCGAGCAGCCAGACACGGGGAGCGGTTTGGCGGCCCGACTCGAGAAACGGTTTCCCCGCGGCGCCTGGTCGCGCAATGCGGTACATGGGGCGGTGCCGAGCTTGCTGAGGGACGGCTTGATTCACGTCGATAGGGAAGATCCATCGGGAAAGTTCTCGATGCACCTCTATGCGGCGACGGACTCGGGCGTGGCGAAGATGCGGGCATGGATCCGTGCGTCGGTGGACTCGCCGCCCTCGCTGCGGGACGAGCTGCAGGGCAAGATCGAGTTCTCCACCGAGGAGGATCTGCGGGTGCTCGTGGGGGAAATCTCGGTCCAGGAGACGGCTTGTGCCGCGGAGTTCGCCAAGGCGCGCACGCGCGACGAGCACACGCGACGTCTGCGCGACCGGCTGGCCAAGCAGGGCAGGCCCCCGGATTGGAAGATGCGTGTGCGCCAAGTGCAGCTCGCGGATGAGGCGACTGTGTGGGCGCAGCGCGTCAAGCGGCTGCGGGAAGTACGCGAGCACATCGAAGACCTGCTCGACGAAGTCGATGGCGGCCCGGATGCGGCGGGCCGGGCTGATGAGTGACCTGCTGGCGCTGAGCGCCGTCGAGAAGCGCCGCCGGCGCGGTGAGGGCTCGCTGCGGGTGCTAGCGGAGGTCTCCATGGCGGTCGCGGAGAGAGAGATCGTGGCCGTGGTCGGCTCTGCGGGCTCGGGCAAGACGACGCTGCTGGAAATCGCCGCCGGGATGGTGCCGCCGGACGGCGGCCGCGTGCGCTTCGACGGCGTCGAGCTCAACGCGCTGCCCCGTCACCGGCGCGAGCGGCTGCTCGGTCGGGAGATCGCATGGAGCGATCGCGAGCCGCCGCGTCTGCCGTGGACGATGCGCGATCACGTCGGCCTGCCGCTGGCCACTGGGCGCGGGCATGGCAGCCGCGAACTGCGTGACCTCGCTGGCGAGGCGCTCGAGCGGGTCGGAATCCATGGCGGCGCGACGCGTCGCTGGGGCGATCTCGCGGATTGGGAGCACGTGCTGGTGGGGTTCGCGCGGCTGTTCGTCTGCCGGCCGCGACTGGCGTTGATCGACGGCCTCTTTGACGGGCTGGGAAGGCACAAGACGCAGCAGGCTGGCGATCTCCTGCGCGAGCTCGTCGATGAGCTCCGCTGCGGCGTGCTGATGAGCGCGTCGGACTTGCAGAACGTGCTCGTCGCCGATCGGGTGTGGCAGCTGGAACGGCGCGGACGCCTGCGCCTGATTGCGGGTCGCACGGATGGCGCGGCTACGGTGCTCGAGTTCCCCGCGAACGCTGCCCGGGGCGGCCGCCACTTGGGCGCATAGGTGCTGGAGCTTCGCGACCTGCGCAAGCACTACCGGGTTGGCGGGGGCGAGCCGATCCGGGCAGTGGACGGCGTGTCGCTGACGCTCGCTGCGGGCGAGTTCCTGGCGCTGTACGGGCCGAGCGGATCGGGCAAGACGACGCTGCTGGAGCTGATCGCTGGCCTGCGCACGCCGAATGCCGGTGCCGTGCTTCTCGACGGCCGCGACATCGCGGCGCTGTCTCGTCGCGAGCGCGACGAATGTCGGCTGCGCGAGCTCGGCATCATCGGTCAGCCGCACAATCTGATTCCCGGGGCGCGAGCGATCCAGAATGCCTCGTTGAAGCTGCTGCTGGCGAACGCCCGTACGGCCAACAGCCGTATCGAACCTCTGTTGGAGCGGCTGGGGCTGGGTGAGCGCATGCGCCACCGCACCGAGCAGCTCTCGATGGGCGAGCGCCAGCGGGTGCTGATCGCTATGGCGCTCGCGCTTGAGCCGAAGCTGGTCCTGGCGGACGAGCCGACGGGAAACCTGGACACGCAGCGTACCCGCGAGGTGCTGGCGCTGCTGCGCGAGCTGTGCGCTGAACGGGGCAGCGCGGTCGTCCTCGCCACCCACGACCCGCAGGCGGCGGGCTTCGCCGACCAGGCTTACGAACTGCGCGATGGTCGCCTGCGGGAGTACCGGCCCGAGCACCTGCTGATCCCGGTCGGCTCGCTGCGCGAAGACGTGTCAGGGGAAGCCGGCGGGTGAGACTTTCGGACATCTTCTACCTCTACCGCGCCCGGTTGAGTGCGCGGGCGGTGTTTGTTCAGGAGACGCTCGCGGTCCTTGGGATCGCGGCTGGAGTGGCGCTGCTGTTCGCCTCGCAGGTGGCCAGCACGAGCTTGACGCGCTCAGTGCAGGAGCTCACCCGCCAGATCGTGGGCGACACACAGCTGCAGCTCGATGCGCGCGGTCCGCAGGGCTTCTCGGAACGGCTGCTTGGCGAGGTGCGGGCGGTCCCGGGGGTGAGGGCGGCGCTTCCGGTGCTCGAACAGCCCGCAACCCTCGCCTCCGCAGGCCGTCAGCGCTCCGTCGACCTGATCGGTGCCGATCCGCGTTTCGCAAGCTTCTCGGGCTCGCTGCTGCGCCACTTCTCAGCCCGCCAGCTCGCCGCCCAGCGGGCGATCGCACTGCCCGACCCGATCGCCGAGGCTCTGAGCGTGGTCTCGTTGCAGACGATCAAGCTGCAGCTCGGGACCCGATCGGTGCAGACGCTCGTCGGAGCGACACTCGGCAGCGGAGAAATCGGCGGACTGGCGAACAGCCCGGTGGCGGTCGCGCCGATCGCCTATGCCCAGAGCGTGAGCGGCCTACGCGGGCGAATCAGCCGCGCATTCATCCGTGTGGCGCCCGGCAGCCAAGGGAGCGTCAGCCGCAGGCTGGCCACGCTCGCGACGGCGGCGAACGTGAACCTGGAGCCCGCCAACTTCGACTCGACGCTGTTCGCGGTCGCGGTTGGTCCCCAGAATAAAAGCGAAACGCTGTTCTCGGGGATCAGCGCCCTGGTCGGGTTCATGTTCGCGCTCAACGCGATGCTGGTGACGGTGCCGACACGGCGCAGATTGATCGAAGACCTGCGTCCGGCTGGCGCGACGAATGGGATGGTGTTGCAGATCCTGCTGTTCGACGCGGCGGTGCTGGGCGTGCTGGCGTGCCTGGTCGGTCTGGCGCTCGGCGAGGTGCTGTCGCTCGCGGCGTTCCACGCGACGCCGGGCTACTTGACGGCGGCGTTTCCCGTCGGCAACGACCGCATCGTGACCTGGCAGAGCGTCGCACTGGCCGTCGCGGCCGGGTTCGCGGCGGCCTTCGCCGGCGTGCTTTGGCCGCTACGGGACGCCCTACGCGACCCAGAGGCCCGCGAGCTGCGGGCGACCGGCGAAGTCGACGCCACCCGCGCCCGGATCGCGCTCGGAGTGGCCTGCCTGCTGGCGACGACGGCCCTGCTGGTGCTGCGGCCACAAAGCGCCACAGTGGGGTGCTTGACCCTGGTCGCCGCACTCGTCTGCCTGCTGCCATCGCTGTTCGACGGCCTGGTGGCTCTGTATGGGCGGTCGCTGGGACTGTTCAACAGCGCAGCGAGCGTACTGGCGATCACCGAGCTGCAGGCACCGCAGACGCGGGTCCGGTCGCTCGCGATCGCCGCCACCGCCGCGGTCGCGCTGTTCGGGACGGTTGCGATCGGGGGGGCGCAGACGAACCTCGAACGGGGACTTGATGCTTCGGCTCGCGAAGGGGATGCGAGCGCGGACCTTTGGGTTGTGCCGAATGGTGGATTCAGCTCCCTCACAACAACACCTTTCCAGGCCGTCGACTTGCAACGGTTGAAAGACGTAGCTGGCGTGCAGCGACTGACCTTTTACCGAAGCAGCTTTCTGGACTGGGGAAAGCGGAGGCTTGGGATTCGCGCCCAATCAAATAGCGTCGGAAATCTCATACCTGCGACGCAGCTGGTGTCAGGCGACCTCGCCGACGCCAATGCAAAACTTCGCATGGGAGGCTGGGCAGTGCTCACTACGGCGGTGGCAGCCGAACAGCATCTGCGAATAGGAGCGCGATTCACGCTACCGGCCCCGCGGCCTCTCCATTTGCGGGTTGCCGCGCTAAGCACGAACCTGGGATGGCCTCCCGGTGGACTCATTTTGAATGCGACCGACTATGTACGGGGATGGGGAAGCAAGCCGAGTGCATATCAGATACAAATCAGGCATGGCGTGTCGCCAACTGTAATACGTAGGCGCGTCGAAAGTGTATTGGGTCCCAATGCCAATCTCACAGTGGAAACCACCGATGAGCGCATACAGCGTCAGGACACAATCGCCGCACAGGGACTTTCACGTTTGACAGAGATCAAGCTTCTGCTCCTGATCGCGGCTATCATCGCCGTGGCCGGGGCGATGACAGCGATGATCTGGCAACGGCGAGAGCTGATCGCGTTCGTCAAGTGTCAGGGATTCCAACGCGGAGTTCTATGGCGCTGGTTGCTTGCCGAGAGCGCCATCCTGGTCAGTGCCGGCTGCTTGATCGGCGCGGCCTTCGGCCTTTACGGGCAGCTCTTGATCAGCCACGCATTGGGAAGCGTGACAGGCTTTCCCATCGTCTTCGACATTGAAGGGCTCGCAGCGGTATCGAGTATTCTCGTGATAAGCGCAGTCGCCCTTGCTGTGATCGCCATACCGGGGTATCTCGTGGTGCGTGTGCCCGCGAGAACGGTCGGCCCCCTTTATTGACTTATAGGTGTCGATGTGCGTTTGCGCATCCGGTGCGATCTCGACGCGGCACCCGTCACGTGGCGGCAGCTGGGAGCTCTAGCCGAGGCGGTGGCGTGGCAGCTGGTCTGGGGTCTGCGAGGCGTCAATCGCGAGATTGGGCGATGGCGAATCCGGGCGACCTCCATTCCCGACTCGACGATTCGCGGCGATGCTTTGAGCGGACTGGCCAATAAGCGCGGCAACATCGACGGTGCGGCGCTCTTCTGGATTCTTGCCGAAACTCGACACGTCGACCTGATGCGGCTGCTCGTCACATACCAGATCATGTTTGACTTCCTGGACTATACAAGTGAGCGAGGTGCTGGTGCGGGGCAGGCTAACGGTTGGCAGCTACATCTCGCGCTGGCCGATGGGCTCGATTGGCGCACAAATGTTCACGACCATTACCGGCTGCACCCATGGAGTCACGATGGGGGTTATCTCGGTGCTTTGGTGCGAACCGCTCGCGAGCTGTGCCGACGGATGCCGGCGTACCGAGCCGCGTGTGAGCTGATCCTGCATGATGCCCGTCGTGCGGGGCTGCAGGCGATCAACCACGAGCCGATGCCCGGCAGGCGTCGCGATGCCCTTCGCGCCTGGGTCGAATCCCAGCAGGGTGGTGCGATCGAGCTGAGCTGGTTCGAGTTCGCCGGTGCCGCCAGTGCGTCGCTTTCTATCCACGCACTGCTGGCGATGAGCGCTGGCGCGGTCATCGACACGACCGCACTGACTCGCGTGTACGACGCATACTTCCCGTGGATCTCCGTCGTCGCAACGATGCTCGACAGCTACGTCGACGAGGCGCGGGACCGCGCCTGTGGTCATCATTCGTATATTGCTCACTACCAGACCCGCGAGCTGGCCGTCGCCAGCATCGCGTCGCTGGTACGCCGGGCCATGGCGGCGACCGATGGCCTGCCCGGCGCGGAGCGCCACCGCGTGATCGTCGCTTCGATGGTGGCTCTGCACCTCTCGCACGATGGCGCCCGCAGCGCCGAGCTCCGTCCAAGCACCGCTCGGCTCGTGGAAGCTGGAGGCTCGCTGACACGCCTACTCGTGCCGGTGCTGCGCATCTGGAGGATCACGCACTCGGCGCGCGCGGACTAGGCGCGTCGCGCCTGCCGCTCGGCGACCACGGCTTGGCCGTTCTCCTGTGAACGTTTCTAATGCTCGCTGAGCAATTCCCGTTCCGGCCGGAACAGCTGGCCGGCATTTCTCCAGGCTTGCCCAGGTACACGGTTTCAACAGGCCGGCAGCTTACGAAACACATGGCGAATACTGGGCAAATGGCAGCGCCAGCACGTTGCGGCGCGAACCGGCGAAGACGTTTATGCAGGTCGGAATGGCCCGTCAAACCCGGTTGACAGCCCGATGTGGCTATGAAATAAGTGCGTCGTGGCCAAAAGCCAACCACGCTCCGGCGGCGCGGCTCAGTCCGGCCTCGCGCTGATCCCCTTGTGCGAGGCGCCGCGGTGCCGTCCCTGGCGCATCGAGCCCGGTTCTGGGCTGTCGCGCGAGAGGCGGACCGCGGTTGCCGCCGGAACGGTACAACAGCTTCGGCATCGCCCTGGCGTATGCACCGAAGCAGGGGCTCGCAGGGGCTCGCTTGAGGCAGGGCGGCGAGCCGCCTGCGGGCCCGCGTGGGCTCGGCCGCCAGCGCTCGGTGGGCCATAGGGAGACACGCGCGCCCTTGCGGACACCTCGTCGCTTGCCCGGCAGGGCACGTGATGACGGAAACACTCGCCTGGAGTTGACATGAGGACGGTGCGCAACCAAGGATTGACGATAGAGCTCTCCGCTGAGCAGGTCCAATCGATCGTGCAGCGCTCCGCGCGCGACGGCTCGTCCAGTGACGCCCCGAGCCCGGCGATTCTGGTCCCGTCCCTGCGACGCGCGCTGGCCGGGCGTGCGCGGGAGGAGATCTCCTCGGCTCTGGTTCGCGGCTTGCTGGTATTGGCGGCCTTTCCGGCGGATGGATCCCCTCGGAGGCTCTCTGAGATCGCAGCCGAGCTCCAGATGACTACCAGCACCGTGCACAGGTGCGCGCACACCCTGGCCATTGCCGGCTTGCTAGAGCGAGACGAGGAGACACGTCGCTATTCCCGGCGGTTGGCCATTCCGCCCAGCGGGTCATCTTTCCGGTGCACGGGATTCGTTTGACCAGCGAAACCTCGGTCGATAGGTTTGCCTTGCACTGGTCATCACTGGCCATGCTGCCCAATGGGGTAGGGCAGGTCGGCGTCCCGTCAATTACAATGCAAGGGAGTTATCGATGCCAATGCCGATAATGGCAGCGGTGAGCAGTTTGAAGCAAATCGCCACCGAGTGTAGGCGTACAACAACAGCTGGCTCGATTTTGGTCCTCGCGGCGTTGGTGAGCTGCGTGGCCGCACAGGCAGCCCTGGCGATGCCGGAAGTGCGCGAAGTGACACCCAAAGAAGGACCGGCTGCAGGCGGAACCGAAGTCACGATCAAAGGCGTCGGCTTCGAAGAAGTGACGGGTGTCCACTTCAGCAGCACGGCGGCTATCGCGTACACGGTCTCGTCTCATTCGAAGATCAAAGCGGAGGCGCCGACCCATGCCGATGGCACGGTTAACATCACCGTGGAAACGCGCGGCGGTGAAACAAGCGAAACAACGTCCGCCGATCACTACACTTTTACCGGCGCGCTGCCAAAAGCCCCCGAAGACTTAACGCCGCCAGTGATCGCGCCCGAAAAACCCATAGAGAATGAAAAGGTGTCCGTTAGTACCGGTACATGGACGAACTTGCCAAGCACCTTCACATATCAATGGAAACGCTGTATTGTTACTTGTGAAGAAATCAAAGGCGCTACGGAAGCCGCCTTTTATCCATCGTATAAGGACATCGGGTATAAACTTGAGGCTACGGTCAGTGCAGAAAATGCAGGTGGCGAAGGACAGGTTAATTCAGCAAGCAGCAAACCCGTAGCTTCTAATGGCGTAGTCGAATATCATACCGGCCTTGAAGGTTTGACGGATATCGCATCGGGCCCCGAAGAACACATGTGGTTTACAAGCACGACGGCGTTCACCAGTGGGCTTGGGGAAATGACGCTCGCTGGTAAACTCGGAAAAGAATACTCGCTGCCAAAAGCATTTCCAGAAGCGATCGCCGAAGGTGCGGATCACAACATGTGGTTCACCGAGTGGAATGCCGACAAGATAGGAAAGATAACTCCGTCTGGTACGATCACCGAATACTCGCTCCCTTCCGGTCGCGAGCCTTATGACATCGTCAAAGGCCCTGATGGGAACATGTGGTTCACCGAGCAGGGCCAGGGGACCAGCTGGGGTAAGATCGGGAAGATCACCACGTCAGGTACCATCACGGAATATTCGGTGCCTGAACTGGCCAGCGATCCGGTACCTGTAGACATCACCTCCGGACCGGAAGAAAGCCTCTGGTTCACCGTGGACTACGAGAAAACCACCGATACCTCCAAAATCGACAAGATCACTACAGCTGGTGCGATCACCCAATACACGCCGCCGAAATGCGGCGAATACGGGGGTGAAATGGACGGAATCACCACGGGCTCGGACGGAAACCTGTGGTATGTCCAGGTGTCTTGCGACAAGATCGTCAAGATGACCCCGGCTGGCGTCTTTACCGAATACAGCGCTGGACCTGACTACCCAAGAGAGATCACGTCCTCTAGTTCGGACGGCGACCTCTGGTACACCTCGTGGTGGGATGGCAACAGCCATGTTACAAAGATGACGACGTCGGGCACGATCAGCACGGAATACGCGTTGCAGCCAGACAGCGATCCCGCCGGGATCGCAGCGGGCCCGAACAAAAAGCTGTGGATCGCGGACGGATCAGAAGTCGCGACGATCGAACCGTAACCCAACGAGACGGCCTGCATTCGGAATCGAGCTCCTTCCGCGTGGAGAGTTCCACGCGGAAGGAGCAGGTTCCTGATCCACAGAACCTGCCTTGCATCTTGACAGCGCGCGCAATGCTAGGCAAAATAGTTCAGTGGGCCGGGATCTTTCGGAGAGGACAGTCAGTGCGCGGCGAGCGCTCTGCGGCAGGGTGCTCTGCTTGGTAACCGCTGCTCTACTGTCGCTGTCGGGTTCTTGCGTAATGGATGTCTCGGCATGGGCCATGCCCACGCTGGCTCGCGAAACGGGCTCCCGTGCGCCGCGCGCGCAGACGCACGGTGGCGGGGCCGATGCTGGCGCGTCTGTCGGCACGTCCAAGGATGCCGTCGACGAGCCCACGCGTGTACTCGTTCGCTTCGCCGGCGACACGTCCGGCACCGTCCGTGCCCGATTCCGCGGCTCGATCGGCGCGAGAGTTCTGCACACATATAGCCTGGTGCCCGGTCTGGAGCTGTTGGAAGTACCCAGGTCAACCGATGCGACGAAAAGCGCCCGGATGCTCGCGCGGCGGCAGCGATCGTCCGTCAGCTACGCGGTGCCCGATGTCGCCTATCGCGTGCAGGCGGTACCTAACGACCCGCTTTATGGCGAACAGTGGGCGCTGCCGAGCATCGGCGCGACAGAAGCGTGGGAACGTTCGACGGGGAGCAAGAACGTGATCGTCGCCGTGCTGGATACGGGCATCGACCTGGAACACCCCGACCTGCGCGCAAACATCTGGACCAACCCGCAGCCCGGCGAGGACGGCTACGCCGACGATGTGCACGGCTGGAACTTCGTAGAAAACGACGACGATCCGAACGACAACTACGGTCACGGCACGCACGTCGCGGGCATCATAGGTGCAGCTGGCGACAACGGCATCGGCATCTCCGGCATCAACTGGTCGGTGAGCCTGATGCCGCTGAAGATCTGCGGCGCGACGGGCCTGTGCGAAGTTGGCGCTGAGATCGCCGCGCTGGAATATGCCGTCGAGCACGGCGCAAAGGTCGCTAATGCCAGCTTCGGCGCGCCCGACAGCGGCTACCCGCCCGAGGAAGAAGCGATCCGGGCGGCGGGCAAGGCCGGCCTGCTGTTCGTCGCGGCGGCCGGCAACCAGGAAAGCGACAACGACGACGAACCGTTCTATCCGGCTAGCTACCCGCTCGAAAACATCATCTCCGTCACCGCAAGCACACCGTCGGAAACGCTCGCGGGCTTCGCCAACTTCGGCGCCAACAGCGTGGGTCTGGCGGCACCGGGCGAAAACATTCTCTCCACACTGCCCGAGTCGGGTGGTGTCCTGACATCGCCGACGGGCTACGGCCTCCTCGACGGCACCTCGATGGCGGCACCGCAGGTCGCCGGTGCTGCCGCACTGTTGTGGAGTATGCACCCGTCCTGGACGATGCAGCACATCCGTGCGCGGATCCTGCGTACCGCGCGTGCGAGTCCCGCGTTGTTCGGCAAGGTGTCAAGCTGCGGCGAGCTCGACCTCGGCGCGGCCAGCGACCCCGAAGTCCCGGAATTGGCCTCGTTGTGCGTGGCGCGAAGCGGCTCTGGGTCCGGATTGGTCAACTCCGCGCCAGCCGGTCTGCAATGCGGCGCCAGCTGCGCCGAGAAGGTGTTCCCGGGGACGAAGCAGACGCTGACCGCCCTTCCCGCCGCGGGCTCGACGTTCGCGGGCTGGTCGGGCGCCTGCACGGGCACCGGCCCCTGCGTCCTGGCGCCATCGTTGGGTGCGACCGCGACCGCGAGGTTCACCTCTCTCGGGACGCCGGCCGGCTGGGACGAGCGATCGCTCGTGGCGCCTACCGAACGCCAACCATTCGTGCCGGGCTCGCGCGCAACCGGAATTTACCGCGCATTTTACAATGTTGCATCCTCGGACGACGGCGACGTGCGTGCGAAGACGATCTACGACGTCTTCGAAAACGAATGCAAATACGATGGCAGCGACACTGGCGGTGTGTTTATGGAAAGGTTCACATCAGCCGGGTGGGTACCCGAAGGTCGGCTCGCCGCTCCGTTTCTGGGCAGCGGCGAAACGGCGCGGTGGGCCAACTGCTCGGACTACGGCGCGCTCACGGAGCTCTCTGGCGACGGATCCACGCTGCTCGTCGGGCCGGCCATGCGTCAGATCGATGGCGGCTTTCGTTGTGCGGCGTTCGTCTATCGTCACGAAGCCGGCGGCTGGAAGCTTGACGGTACGTTGTTTCCTCCTGGTGTCGGAGTGGAAGGCTCTAGCGAGCTACAGGCGTGTGACTATTTCGGCATGGCAGGCGCTATCTCCGAAAACGGCGATACCGTCGCGATGCGCGCGACCTCGAGCGTCGATGTCTACACCCGTACGAGCTCCGGCTGGTCGCTGCTACAGCAGATCGCACTGCCCGCAGGTCCGGGCTGCCAGGAATCGATCGGCCCAAAGCAAATCGCGATGTCGAGCGAAGGCACGAGCATGCTCGTTGGGGACCCCGATTGCACGGACCACACGACGGGGTCCGTAGGCCGGGTCTATGCCTACAGCCGAACAGCGGACGGCAGCTGGTCTTTGACCCAGACGATCGACGCGCCCGAACTGCAATCGCAGAATGGGTTCGGGAGCGCGCTCGCGATCTCTGGGGATGGTGACACAGCCGTGGTGAAGGCCGGGCCGGATGTGAGCGGCCTGAGTCGAGACGCCGACGCTGCGTGGGTGTTTGAACGGGTCGGCAGTCAGTGGCAGGCTGAGCAGCGTCTGGTAGCGTCCGTCGACGAAGAAGACGCAGAGCTGGAATGCCCGGGTATAATCGAAAACGGTTTGCGCATAGTCTGTGTGGCCGCCAACACAGTGGGCCTGGACAGTCAGCAGGGAGTTCTGTACATTTATGAACGGCCACTAACCGGATGGGGCTCACCGGCTGGCAATCCGGCGAGTATGTTCGCCAGCGAAGGCGCCGCCGGGGATCTGCTCGGTCACGCCGGCTATATGGGGTGGTCGAGTGTTGCGGTTGCGAGTGATGGGAGTGTGATCGACGCGACGATCTCGCCGGTGAACCTCGCGAACCACGTCTATACAGACAATCGCATCGGATACGAATTCACGGCGCCGCTGCCTGCAGCGCCCACGATCGCGAAGATCTCGACCACCGCGGGCACGGTGGCCAGCCGGGTCACGATCACCGGTGCGAACCTGCGGGGTACGACCGAAGTCCGCTTCGGGGGCGCGGTAGCCAGTCAGTACAGAATCGATTCGGACAGCGAAATCACCGCCACTGTGCCCGAAGCGGCGAAAAGCGGACCGATCTCGGTGACCACCCGCGCCGGCACTGCGACCAGCAGCCAACTGTTCACGATCGTGACCTCGATCTCGACCACGGCGTCCCCGTCGGTGGTCGAAGGCGAACCGATCCAGGACTCGGCGACGCTGCTCGGCGGCTCCTCGCCTACCGGCACGATTAGCTTCGAGCTCTACGCCACCGCCGACAGCGAATGCAGCCGGCCGCTGCTCGCGCGTGCGCTCAGCGTGAGCGTCGCGGGCAACGGCACCTACGCCTCACCATCCCTGCCCTGGGACACCCCCGGCACGTACCAGTGGGTCGCCAGCTACTCCGGCGACACGAACAACTCGCCCGCCAAGGATGCCTGCAGCGAACCGAGCGAGCAGGTGATCGTCAAGGCGAAGCCCTCGCTCGTCCAGAACGCCTCTCCGGGCGTGCCTATCGGGGAAGCCATCCACGACTCGGCGACGCTCACCGGCGGCTCCTCGCCGACGGGCACGATCGACTTCCAGCTCTACGCCGCCGAAGACAGCGAATGCCGCCAGCCGCTGCTTGCCGAACCGCTCAGGGTGAACGTCACGGGCGACGGCACCTACGACTCGCCGCCGCTGCTGGAGGGCACGCCCGGCGTCTACCAGTGGGTCGCCAGCTACTCCGGCGACGCCGCCAACGCGCCGGCGGGCAACGCCTGTGGCGAAGCCGACGCGCGCGTGGTCCTCGCGGAACCACCGACCAGGCCGGCTGTGCTCGCCGAGTCGGCCTCGCAGCAGACTCCCACCGGTGTGTCGCTGTCCGGCAGCGTGGACCCCGCCGGCGAAGCGGCGGCCTACCATTTCGAATACGGGCTCGGCTCGGGCTACGGCCTCAGCACCCCCGAAGTTCAGCTCGCGCCGGGCCAGAGCGAAGCCGCCGTCGGCCCCACCGCGGTCGGAGGCCTGCAACCCGCGGACACCTACCACTACAGGCTCGTGCTCGTCGGAGCCACGGGCGCCGTGTACGGCCCGGACGAGACCTTCACGACCCCGGCGCAGCCACTCGTTGCCGAAGTGCCAGGTCCGATCCTCGCTCCACCCATGCCATCGCTGCCCGATGTGACGCCCATGCCGGCCTTCAGCGGCCTGTCGCTGCGGACTGGGCGTGACGTCCGGCAGCTCCTCGTTCGGCTCACCGTGAACGTGGGCAGTTCGACCGTCCGCGTCGAGGTGACGGCGCAGTCACAGAAGCATGCCAAGCGCGCGGCGCGACGCTCGATGGTCCTCGCAGCCGCAACCTGCCGCAACGTTCCGGCCGGGATGTTTGCGATCCGCCTCGCACCGAATGCGCGCGCAAGGCGTACCCTGGCGCATGCCAATGGTCTGCGGCTTTCGGTCGAGGTGACCGTGGAGCCGCCCACCGGGACCCCGCAGACCGCGATCTTGATTGTGAGCGCCCGCTCGCCACGCGGATGATCACAAGAAAGGTCACCCCCGGTAGCGATTGGTGATCGGCATCCGCCGATCCCGCCCGAACGCCCGGGTCGTGACCTTGATCCCCGGCGGCGCCTGGCGGCGCTTGTACTCGGCGAGGTCGACGAGGCGGATTGCGAGGTCGACGGCGGCGGTCGGCAGGCCTTGCGCGATGAGCTCCTCGCGTCCCTGGTCGAGCTCGATGTAGCCGCGCAGGATGCGGTCGAGCAGCTCGTAGGGGGGGAGGGAGTCCTCGTCGCGCTGGTCCTCCCGCAGCTCGGCGGAGGGGGCGCGCTCGATGATCGACCCCGGGATCGGTGCCCCGGCCCAGGGAGCGTCGGGATTCTGGAGCGCACCGGCGATGTCGGTGCGGGCGTGGTCTGAGTTGCGCCAGCGGCAGAGGCGGTAGACGAGGGTCTTGGGGACGTCCTTGATGACCGCGAAGCCGCCGGCGAGGTCGCCGTAAAGGGTGGTGTAGCCGACCGACATCTCCGACTTGTTGCCCGTCGTGAGCACCAGCCAGCCGAACTTGTTGGAGAGCGCCATCAGGAGGTTGCCGCGGATGCGCGCCTGGATGTTCTCCTCCGTCAGGTCCGGGGCGTGCCCGGCGAACTCTCCGGCGAGGGTCCCGGCGTAGGCGTCGAAGACGTCCTCGATCGGCAGCTCGTGGGCGCGCGCTCCGAGGGCGGCGGCGAGCGCCCGGGCGTCGTCCTGGGTGGCCGAGGAGGAGTAGCGGGAGGGCATGACCGCGACGCTCACCCGCTCGGCGCCGAGGGCATCGGCGGCGACGCAGGCGACGAGCGCCGAGTCGATCCCGCCGGAGAGGCCGAGCACGACGCGGCGGAAGCCGTTCTTCTCGACGTAGTCGCGCAGGCCGAGGGTGAGGGCGGCGTAGACCTCGGCCTCGAGCGGCTCGATCGGGGTGGTGAGGGGAGAGGGTGTCGTGGTCGGTTTTGCCGCGGTGTGCGCGCGCGGGCGCGCGCGCGCGGACGCGCGTACCGACGGCGAAGGGGCATCGGATGGAGCGGGGGGCGACGAGGAGTCCGAGGGATCGCTCGCGGCGCTCGCATCGGCCGCCGCGGCGAGTTGCAGGTCGCAGATCAGCAGGTCCTCGCGGAACTGCGCCGCCCGGGCGACGGTGCGGCCGGCGGGGTCGAGGACGAAAGAGTGCCCGTCGAAGACCAGCTCGTCCTGGCCGCCGACGAGCGCGCAGAAGGCGACGTGCACGCCGTGCTCGCGGGCACGCTGCGCGAAGAGGGCCTCGCGTTCGGCGCCCTTGCCGGCGTGGTAGGGGGAGGCGGAGATGTTCAGCAGCAGCCGCGCGCCCGCCTGGGCCTCTTCGGTCGCCGGGCGTCCAGGCTGCCAGAGGTCCTCGCAGACCGTCAGCCCGACACGCTCCCCGGCGAGCTCCAGCGTGAGGCCGCCGTCGCCGGGCGTGAAGTAGCGACGCTCGTCGAAGACGCCGTAGTTGGGGAGGTGCAGCTTGCGGTACACCGCGCGCACGTCGCCGTCGGCGAGGACGGCGGCGGCGTTGTACAACGCGCCTCCTTCGCGCTCGGGGAAGCCGAGCACGACGCTGACCCCGTGGATCTCATGGGCGAGCTCGCTCAGGGCGAGCTCGGCGTCGCGCAGGAAGTGCTCGCGCAGCAGGAGATCCTCGGGCGGGTAGCCTGTGAGGGCGAGCTCGGGCGCCAGCACCAGCTCGGCGCCGGCTTCGCGGGCGGCCTCGATGCCGGCGTGGATCCGCCGCGCGTTGCCCGCGACGTCGCCGACGACGGCGTTCATCTGGCACAGCGCCAGCCGCACTCCGATCAGCGTTTCGTAGCCGCGGACTTGTCTTTGGCCGGCTTGGCGGCCGGGCGCGTCTTCGCCGCGGGCTTGCCGTGGGCCGCGGGTTTGGCGACCGCGCGCTTGCTCGCGGCGGGCTTGCCGTTGGCACCCGTCTTCGCGGCTGGGCGCCTGCTCGCAGCGGGCTTTGCGTTGGCAGCCGGTTTGGCGACGGCGCGCCGCCGGCGGGGCTCGCGCAGCCCGGCGGCCCGGGCGAGCTGGCGGATGGCGTGCTCGAGGTCGAGCGCGATGACGTCGAGGTCGGGCAGGGCGTCGTAGTCGCCGAGGAGACCGAAGCCGAGGTGGCCGTTGTAGCTCATCACGGCGATGCCCAGCGCCTGGCGGCGGGCGAGCGGGACGACGGGGTACAGCGAGCGCAGCCGCCGCCCGAGCAGGTAGAGCGGGAACTGGGGTCCCGGGACGTTGGTGACGACGAGGTTGAAGTAGCGCTGGCGGGCCTGCAGCCGGGCGGCCTGGCTGAGGATGGTGGGCGGGGCGAAGCCGGCCAGCGACGTCAGGGCCTGTGCCCCGACGGCCTGGCCGGAGTGCTTGAGGTTCTCCATCGCCAGCCGGATCTGCTCCAGGCTGTCGGCGGGGTCTTCGATGCCGACGGGCAGCGGCGCCCACATCGCGGCGACGCGGTTGCCGAGCGCCCCGCGCTCGACATCCGCTCGCACCGAGACCGGCACCATCGCCTTGAGCACCAGGCCCTCGGTGTCCTGGCCGTTTTCGCGCAGCCAGCGTCCGAGGGCGAGGCTGACGGAGGTCAGGACGACGTCGTTGAGGGTGCCCCCGATGGAGTCCTTGATCTGCTTGAACAGGGCGAGGTCGGCGTCGACCCAGGTGTAGCGGCGGTGGGGGCCGATGTCGACGTTCAGCGGGGAGGGGGGAGCGGGTGCGTTGATCCCGGCGAGCGTCGTCGCGCCGACGCTGACCAGCGTGTCGCGCATCTGGCTGACCGCGCGGCGGGGCGCGCGCAGCAGCCGCCGCACGCCGCGGGCCATCTCGGCGGGCGCGGTGCCGCGTTCCAGCAGGGCCTCGCCGAGCAGCTTCGCCGAGCCCGGCAGCGGGCGCGGCGCCCACGCCGCCGACGGTGGCGCCGGGGCATGGGGCTCGGGGGTGGCATCGAAGAGGACCGTCGTGATGTCCACCCCGGAGATCCCGTCGACGAGCGCGTGGTGGGTCTTGGCGATCAGGGCGAAGCGTTTGCCGGCCATCCGCTCGACCAGCCAGATCTCCCACAGCGGCTTGGAGCGGTCCAGGCGCTGCGAGAAGAGCCGCCCCGCGAGGCGCTTGAGCGCCTCCTCGTCGCCGGGCCGCGGCAGGGCTGTGTGGCGGATGTGGTAGTGCGGGTTGAAGTGGGGGTCGTCGGTCCACACCGGCCGACCCTGCTCCAGCGGCACGTGCGCCAGGCGCTGGCGGTAGCGCGGCACCAGATGCAGGCGGCTCTGGACGTGGTCGACGAGCTCCTGCGGCGTCGGCGCGGGACCCTCGAAGATCATCACCGAAGCCACGTGCATGTGTGCCGTGGAGTGATCCTCGAGGTGCAGGAAGGCCGTGTCGAGGCCGGTCAAGCGGTCTGGGTTCGCCATGTGGGTTGATTGTGGCTGGTCGGAAGGGCCGCGTCAACGCGGGATCGGGATTGCCCGGGGAGCCGCTCCCGTGAGGCGGCCTTCAAAGTCAGCTGACTCTCCTTGGATCGAGAGTCACATGCAAATAGCATGTTACAATGTGATTAGCATGCCCTCGATGATCCAGATTCGCAATGTCCCCGACGAGCTGCATCGGGACCTCAAGATCAGGGCCGCCCAGACGGGCATGACGCTCTCCGACTATCTGCTCGCCGAGCTTCAGGCCCTCGCTGTGCGACCGACGATGCGCGAGTGGCTTGCGCGCAGCGAAGCCTGGACGCCGGTCGAGGCCGATGAGCCGGCCCCAGCGGCGATCGCAGCCGAGCGCGAGCGCGCGGCTGCGTGATCGTCGCCGACGCAAGCGCGATCGTCGAGGTCCTGCTCGCCATGCCGCGTGCGGGCGAGGTGCGGGCGGCGCTCGCCGGGCACTCCGAGCTTCATGTACCCGAGCACTTCCCGGTCGAGGCCCTCTCGGCGCTGCGGCGCTACACCATTCGAGGCGAGCTCATCGATGCCCGCGCCGCAGAGGCATTGGCCGGGCTGCGCGACCTGCGAGCCCTGACCTATCCCGTGATCGAGCTCACCGCCGACATATGGGATCTGCGCGAGGTCCTCACGGCGTACGACGCCGCCTATCTGGCGCTCGCCCGCCAGCTCGACGTCGGGCTCGTCACACTCGACGGCGGCCTGGCCGCGGCGGCCTCCAAGGAGGGACGTTTGGCGATCGAGGGCGTCGAATGAGGCAAAGCCAACCATTTCCCATGTGTGATTAACAGCACACATATCCATAACATCCCCGCCTAACCTCCCCATCTCGCGACAAAGCGAACTCGCCGAGTCGTCCCCGTGCATGGGGGCGAGCGGGGGACCCACTGCCGGCCGCCAGAGAGCGGGCCGGATGGGGCGAATCAGCTGCTGATGCAGCAGTAACGCCCGGTGTGAGCACGACCTTCGTGCAGCGCTGCGCGTGAGCCCGACAGCTAACCCCGTAGGCGCGACCTAAGGAGGACATCGCGTATATGTTGGTTCCTGCGCCGCTGGCGCTGCATGGTGGCTCGCTGGCCCGATCGGTCGGCACGCTGGTGGGGGAAGTTTCGGGCGGTCAAGCCCAACCGGCGGCGATAGTCGAAAACACCGCAGTCGAAGTCAGGCAAGCCGGCTTGAACGTGCTCGATGGCGGCAGGGTGACCGTCACGGGGAGGCTGCTCCACGCACCGGGTGCCGTCGGCCATCACTCGCCCGGTCTCGCCCGGGAGCGGGTGGTGCTTCAGGTCCGCAGGCCGGCCGGCTGGACAACGCTGGCCGGCGCCCGCACCGGCAGACGCGGCCGCTACCGGCTGCGCTACCGCCCGCACCGGCTCGGCAGTGAGGTGGTCCGCGTCCGCTTCCCGGGCGTCGTCCACGAGCGCGGCTCGCACCGGCGGCTGGGACTCCTGAGCGTCTACCACGCCGTCGACGCCTCCTGGTACGGCGGTGGCGGCAGCATGGCCTGCGGCGGCTGGTTGACGAGCTCGACTTTGGGCGTCGCCAACAAGACCCTCCCCTGCGGCACCCTCGTCAGGCTGCGCTACGACGGACGCACCGTGCGGGTGCCGGTGGTCGACCGCGGCCCGTATGTCGCAGGCCGTGAATACGACCTCACCGAAGCCACCAAGCAGGCGCTCGGCTTTGAAGGCGTCGGGGTGATCTGGGCGACGGCGTAGCTGGTGCCCGACGCTACGCCGGCCATCGGCCGCGGGCCGGGTAGGGAAGAACGCGAGCGCAGTTACTGTGCTCGCGTTCTTCCGTTCAGTTTTGCCACACGCCGATTGCGCTCGACGGTGCCGCTCAGCGGTGTCTGCGGTGCACCGGCTTCGGTTGCGAGATCAGCAGCGCGCGGCTGTGCTTCACCGGCGCTTTGCCCGCCAGCTTCACCGTCACGCTGACGCGCACGCCGAGCTGGTGGCGCTTGCGCAGCAGCGCCGCGCCCCGGCCGTCGAGCTTGACGAGCACCGCGACCGTCTTGCCCGGCGCGATCGTGATCCGGGCATGGCCGATCACGATCGTCCTGGGCTTGCGGTGCCTGCGCCTGCTCGCGGTCGCGCCGGCGGCCATCTCGTCGCTGATCGTCACCGTGGCTTCCGCTTCGCACGAGGCCCCGCCGGCGGGGCAGGAGACGGTTTCGCCGGTATCGACCGTCACGCTTCCGCTGGGGCTCTCTTTTGTCGACGCCTTGCCGGTGCTGGCGACCTTGGCGTCGTCGCTGCTGTCGTCGTTTTCGTCGTCGTCGTCGGAGCCGCCGCCCTTGCCACCGGAGGATTTGCTTGAGCTGGAGCTCGACGAGTTGTTGCCACCGGAGTTGCCGGGGCCGCCGGGTTCTTTGTTGCCTGGCAGTTCTTTGGTTTCTTCCGGCGGCGCGCCGCTGTAGGGGCCGTAGACGGCTTCGCCGGAGGTGATCCCGTTGAAGCCGGCCTTGCCGCTTGGGCCGCCGCCGGGCCCCGGGTTCCCCCTCGAGCCGACCGGTTCGCCGAGCACGCCGCCTTCACCGCCTTCGCCCGCCGGGCTGCCCTTGCCGGGGCAGGGCGTGCCGCCTTCGGCGCAGTGTTCGACGGTGGCGCCGGCGCCGGCCGTGAGGACGTTCTCGCCGAAGGTGTTGCCGGTGCCGAACGTCAGGGAGCCGGTGTTGTAGATCGCGCCGCCTTCGGCGTTGCCGCCGTTGCCGCCGTTGCCCCCTTCGGCGCCCATGCCGCCTTCGCCGCCGTCGCCGGCGGGCGGGGTCTTGGTCTTCAAGACCTTGTTTTCACACACGCTGTAGGGCGAGGCCAGTGCCCCGCTGCCGCCCTTGCCGGCGCTGCCGGCACTACCACCACTGCCGGCGACGCCGCCTTCGGCGGAGTCTTCGGTGAAGCTCGAGCCTTCGATCGTGGCTTTGCCCGTGTTGTAGATCGCGCCGCCGCGCCCGTTGGCGCCGTTGCCCGCGTTCGCGCCGTTGCCGGCGTTGCCGCCGGCGCCGCCCTCCCCGCCGGGGTTGCCGATTCCGCCATTCCCACCGTTGCCGCCGCCGCCTCCACTGCCACCGCTGCCGCCCCCGCCAGCCACGGCCGCGTCGAAGTTGAACGTGCTGGCGTTTACGGTGAGGGTGCCGGTGTTGTAGATCGCGCCGCCCTTTGCTTCGCCGCCGTTGCCGGCCCCCGTCCCGGGCCCGCCGTCGCCGCCGCGGGCCCCGTCACCGCCGCCGCCAGGGGGTGTTGCGAGGTACGTGACGGTGGCCTCGCCCTTTTCGCCGCATTCCGCTTCATTGGAGCCGCGTCCGGCGGCGCCGCCCGCGCCCCCCGCACCCCCGCTGCCGCCGCCACCGCCGGTGCCGCCGAAGCCGCCGACCACGAAGTCGCCCTGGAATTCGTCTTTTTCGAGGGTGAGTGTGCCGGCGTTGGAGATTGCCCCGCCTTCGGCGGTGGGTGCGCTGACGGACTTGCCGCCGATCAGGCCGCCGTCGGTGCCGCGCGTGCCGTCGCCGCCGGCGCTGCTGGTTTCGTCTCCGGAGTAGTCGGTGCCTTCTTCCCCGTCTTCGCCTTCGGGGGAAAGTTCTTCCTTGCCTTCTTCGTCTTCTTCGGGTTCTTCTCCGTATTCGCCCTTTTCGCCCTTCTGCCCATTGGTCTTGGCTTTGCCGGCCGCGATGCCCTGGGGGCCGGCGGCGGTGGCGCTGAGCGTCACGCCGACGAGCGTCAGCGAGGAGCCGCTGGGGACGGTAAAGATCCGCGAGTTGCGGTCGGATGCGTTTTCGAACTCGGCCGGCGTGCCGGGGATGGCGGTGAAGGTGACGCTCTTCTTGCCCAGCTTGAAGCCCGGCGCGAGGCCGCCGGTGGGGTTCTTTTTCGGCACCGGCACCTGGATGACGCCGGCTTCTTCGCCTTCCACGCACTCCAGCGTGTAGCTGCCGCCCTTTTCGACGGCTCCTTCGATCGCCTTGGTCGTGCACTTCTTGATCGTCGTGGGGCCTTCGGCGCCCGTCGCCAGGCTCGCCCACAGAACACCCACGGCAGCGATCGCCAGCGCAAGCAGCGCCGCGACGCTCAACCGTCGCCTCGTCATCCGCACAGCCCCCCTTGTCCTTTCTCTGGACATCGGCTTTCGATCGACGCCGGAAACGATAGCCACTCGATCGGTCCGACGGGCGTGCGGCGTCCGGGGGTAGAGTCCGCGGCCGACCCCCGCACCGGGGCCGATCCCGCGACCGCAGGAGGCGAGCATGAGCGACCAGGTCCCCTTCGCCAACTACCAGTACGAGATCTACCTGCGCGGCATGGGCGGCCAGCGCCCGGCCCGCCCGCTCGACTGGCGGATGCTCGAGCGCGACGCCTACCGCCTCCTCGCCGACGGTCCCCGCGGCTACATCAAGGGCGGCGCCGGCCGGGGCAAGACGATGCGCGCCAACCGCGACGCCTTCGAGCGCTGGCGGATCGTCCCGCGGATGCTGCGCGATGTATCCGAGCGCACCCTGGCGCGCGAGCTGCTCGGCACGGCGCTGCCGGCCCCGGTGCTGCTGGCGCCGATCGGCGTGCAGACGCTCGCGCACCCCGAGGGCGAGCTCGCCGCGGTGCGCGCCGCCGCCGAGGTCGGGGTGCCGTTCGTCGCGAGCACCGCCGCGTCGCACACGATCGAGGACATCGCCCAGGCCGCCGGGGACCTGCCCTGCTGGTATCAGCTCTACTGGCCCCGCGACCGGGAGCTGGCGCGCAGCTTCGTGGCGCGCGCCGAGCGCGCCGGCTACAGGGCGATCGTGTTGACGCTCGACACCTGGATGCTGGGCTGGCGCCCGGCGGATCTGACCAACGGCTTCCTGCCGTTCCTGTGGGGCGAGGGCAACCGCAACTACCTCCAGGACCCCGTCTTCCGCGCCGCCCTGCCGGCGCCGCCGGAGGAGAACATGCAGGCCGCCATCGGTCACTGGGCGTGGCAGTTCGCGAATCCCGCGATCACCTGGGAGGACCTGGCGTTTCTGCGCGATATCACCGACCTGCCGCTGGTGCTGAAGGGCATCCTGCACCCCGACGACGCCCGCCTCGCCGTCGAGCACGGGGCGCAGGGCGTGATCGTCTCAAACCACGGCGGGCGCCAGGTCGACGGGGCGATCGGCGCCCTGGATGCCCTGCCCGAGGTCGTGGAGGCCGTCGGCGGCCGCTGTGCGGTGCTCTTCGACAGCGGCATCCGCTCAGGCTCTGACGCCCTGAAGGCGCTCGCCCTCGGCGCCGGCGCGGTGCTGCTCGGCCGCCCCTACATCTGGGGTCTCGCACTCGGCGGCCAGACCGGGGTGGTGGAGGTCCTGCGCTCGTTCCTCGGCGACCTCGACCTGGCGATGGCGCTGAGCGGCTACGCCGCGATCGACGACGTCGACGGCGGCGCCCTGCGCGCCCGCGACTGAACGGCGCCCTGCGCGCCCAGGACCGAGCGGCGCCTGGCGCAGCCGGGAGATCGATACTGGCGGTCGGCTGAGTTCTGTAGATTGGAGTCCTCGCGTTGGCTTCCTGCACGAGGGGGACACGCACCCGAGAGAAAGGGCAGAACAGTGACACCTGCGCGCACCGCATCCACCCGCTCGGCCGCCCCGCCCGCCGCGGACGGCTCCGGCCCGCCGGCGAGCGCCGCGGCGCCGTTCGCCTGGGAGCAGCTCGTGCAGTACAAGGCCGGCAGGCGCCTGCTCGACGGCTACCCCCCGGACATCATCACCTTCTACTCGCCGCTCGACGAAGTCCACGAGGCGCTGCGGGCGCTGCTGGCGAGCACCGAACACTCGATCGTGCTGAACATGTACGGCTACGACGACGACGAGCTCGACGGGATCATCCGCGAAAAGCTTTCCAGCGGCCACATCTACGTGCAGATGAGCCTCGACCGCACCCAGGCCGCGGGCGTGCACGAGCGCCAGCTGCTCTCCGCGTGGCGGCACGAAGAGTTGGGCAACTCGATCGCCATCGGCCAGAGCAGTCGGGGTGCGATCTCGCACATGAAGATCGTGATCGTCGACGGCGTCTACACGGTGCGCGGCTCGACGAACTGGTCGCTGGCCGGCGAGCAGAAGCAGGACAACGAGCTCACCGTCCACCGCAACGCCGTCGTGGCAGCCGAAACCCGCGCCCAGCTCGACCGCAACCACGACGCGATGCTCAAGCAGATGGCCGCCCGCCGCGCCGCGGGGGAGACGATCTAGCGGCGCGGCGGTACGCCGCGCCCGCGACCGGCGGCGGGCCGGCGGCGCCTCACACCCCGAGCCGGCCGATGTCGTTGCTGATGCCGCTGATGACCAGGAACGCCAGCAGGACGATCCCGACCGAGCTGAACCGCATCATGGCGCCCAGCGAGACCCGCTTGCCGCGGACCTTCTCGGCCACCGCCCAGAGCACGTGGCCGCCGTCGAGGGGCAGGAAGGGGAAGAGATTGATGACGGCGAGCACCAGCGAGATGAAGCCGACGAAGACCAGCGCGAAGCCGGCGCCGGCGTTGATGCTTTCGTCGGTGTCGCGGGTGATGCCGATGATGCTGCTCGTCTGGCTGCGGGCCTTGGAGCTGGTCAGCGCATGGGCGAAGCCGGAGAGGGTGTCGCGGGTGATACGCCACATCGCGCCCACCGAGTAGCGCGCGGCGGTCAGGGGGCTGGCGGGGGTGACGCCGACTTCGAATTCGATGCCGATCAGCATCCGCCGGACCTGCTTGTCGTAGCGCGGCGATATCGCCAGCGCCTTGCGCTGGCCGTCGCGCACGACGGTCACCTGCACGGGGCGCGGCGCGGTGCAGCCCTCGACGAGCGTCCCGAGGCAGCGGTCGGCGTCGATGGCACGCTCAACCTGGCCGGTCGTGTGGACGGGGCGCCCGTCGATCGCCACGATGCGGTCGCCGCGGCGCATCACCCCGGTCGCCGGCGCGTCGTGCTCGACCTGGGCGACGGCGGTCGTCACGGCGAGGTTATTCGACGAGTTCGTGAGGTTGCTGAGCGCGATCGAGCCGTCGTGGTTGCCGGCGACGAGGACGGCCCAGAAGAGGACGAACGCGATCAGGAGGTTCATGCCGGGTCCGGCGAGGATCACCGCGATCCGCTTCCACGGCGCCTGCAGGTAGTAGGCCCGTGGCGCCACCTCGGGGTCGAGCTGGTCGACTTCGTGGGGGCTCATTCCCGTGATCTTCACGTAGCCCCCCGCCGGGATCGCGCCGATCATGTATTCGGTCTCCCCGCGCCGGATGCCGACGAGCCTGGGCGGGAAGAACAGCGAGAAGCGCTCGACCCGCATCCCTGTCGCCTTGGCGACCGCGAAGTGGCCGAGCTCGTGCAGCACCACGAGCGCCGCGATCGCGAGGATCGTCAGGACCCAGCTCATGCGGTCCAGTATCGCAGCGGCGGCGCGGGCTGGCCATACTTTGGGCGATGCCGAGCTCCGCGCCAAACACCGATCCCGGCTCCCCACAGCCGGCCTCGCTCGCCAACGGGCACGCCAACGGGCGGTTCGCCGCGGAGCGGGACCTGCGGGCGCTGTACCTCAAGCACTTCGGCGACCGTCGCAGGGAGCGCCAGCTGTTCTCGACGGGCTCGTTCTTCCTGACGTTCGCCGCGGTCCGCGGGATCACGCACGCGATCCGCGCCGAACGCGGCCCGTTTCGCAACATCACCCCAGGCGGACGGCACATCCACCACATGACCTTCGGCATCGCCGGCCTGTTGACGGTCGGCTACCTTTGGCTGCTCGAGATCGGCATCAACGAGGAACGGCTGAGCTCACGGATGACCGCCGCCGCCTACGGCAGCGGCGCCGCGCTCACGCTCGACGAGTTCGCGCTGTGGCTGAACCTCGAAGACGACTACTGGACCAAGCAGGGCCGGGAGAGCATCGACGCCGTCGTCCTCTTCGGCTCGCTGCTCACGCTGAGCGTGCTCGGCAAGGGCTTCCTCGCCGAGCTCATCCGCCAGCGACGCTAGATTCGCCTGAGAGTGTCCGCCGAGCCCGCCGAGCTGAAAGTCGCCCACCTCGACATGGACGCCTTCTACGTCTCGGTCGAGCTGCGCCGCCGCCCCGAGCTGCGCGGCCTGCCGGTCGTCGTCGCCGGCAGCGGACCGCGGGCGGTGGTCACGACGGCGAGCTACGAGGCCCGTCGCTACGGCGTGGGCTCGGCTATCCCCGCCTCGCGCGCCCGGCGCCTGTGCCCGCAGGCGGTCTTCCTGAGCCCCGACTTTCCCACCTACCGGGCGGTGTCGGGCGAAGTCATGGATCTCGTCCGGGCGCAGGTGGAGCGCGTCGAGGTCGTGGGCCTCGACGAGGCCTACCTGGACGTCGGCGAGCTGTACTCCCCGCGCGCCGCCATGCGGCGGCTGGTCGCCGAGATCGCCGCGACGACCGGGCTTCAGTGCTCGGTGGGGATCGGCCCGAACAAGCTCGTCGCCAAGGTCGCCTCCGACGCAGAGAAGCCGGCGGGCTTCCTCGTCCTGACCCGCGAGCAGGCCTGTGCGCGCTTCGCCGCGGCGCGACCCGGCCTGATTCCAGGCATCGGCCCCAAGACGGCGGCGCGGCTGGCCGAGCTCGGGCTGACGACGCTGGCCGCCGTGGCCGGGGCGCCCGAGGAGCTGCTGGCGGGACGCTTCGGGCCGAATCTCGGGCGCGACCTGCGCCGGCGGGCGCGCTTCGAACACGACGGCGTCGTCGGCGCCGCCCGCAAGGTCCTCTCGGAGTCGCGCGAGCGGACCTTCGACACCGACATCGCCGACGCCGACCGGATGCGGGCAGAGCTCGCCCGGATGTCTCACGAGCTCTGCGCCAGCCTCGCCGCCCACGGCCGCCAGGGGCGCACGATCGGCATCAAGATCCGCCACGCCGACTTCTCCACCGTCACCCGGGCCCGCACCCTCCCGCATCCGACCTCCGAGGCCGACGTCGTCGACGCCGTCGCCCAGGAGCTCCTCGCCGCCTACGCCCCGACCCGGCCCGTGCGGCTCCTCGGGGTGCGCGTCGCGGGGCTCCAGCCCCGCGACGCGCAGGAGCCGGCGAATGGCGACCGCGCGCCGGGGGGGTGGTGGGATCGCGTTCAGGCCGATCTGGACGGGGAGCAGGCGCCCCGCGATGACGGACCCCGAGACCAGGTTGCAGATGCCTGGGAGTGCCCCGCCCGGGATCTGAGGCACACCGAGGATCAGCTCGCCCTGCCGATGTAGAGACCCGACCTCGCGTCATGCCCGTCCGGCGGCTTATAGGCCCGCGGGGGGCCTCCATGGCCGATATTCGGCCAGACCCTGCCACCCGACCGGTCCACGGAGCCGACGAAGCTGACGCTAGGACCCGTCGATCGGCGGCGAGAAACCCTGCGGCCCGGTGGGTCCGGCAGGTCCCGTCGCACCGTGCGGTCCCGTGGGTCCCGTCGCACCGTGCGGTCCGGTCGGTACCGTCGCACCGTGGCCACCCGCCCGGTGGCGGGGCATGGATGCCCCGCCGCGCCGGCCATCGTCCGCGGACCCAGCCGCGCGGACGATCCCCAAACCCACACCCCAGCGAATAGGATGGCCCCATGCCGCTCGCCGACATCGGGGCCGGGCAGATCTCCTACGAGCGCGGCGGGTCGGGCCCGCCGCTGCTGCTCGTCATGGGCATGAGCGGCACCTTCTCCCACTGGGAGAGCCATTTCCTGGAGCGGCTGCAGGCGAGCTTCGACACCATCGTCTTCGACCACCGCGGCGTCGGCCTCAGCTCGCCGATGCCCGAGCAGCTGACAACGGCCGGCATGGCCCGCGACGCCGCCGCGCTGCTGAGCGCACTCGAGCTCGACTCGGCGCACGTGCTCGGGATCTCGATGGGCGGCATGGTCGCCCAGGAGCTCGCCCTGGCCGAGCCCGGACGGGTGCGTTCGCTGGCGCTCGGCTGCACCTACTGCGGCGGCCCCGGAAGCTCGCTGACCGGCCAGGAGGTGCTGCAGCGTCTGGCCGCCGGGATGTCCTCGGGCGACCGTGCCAAGGCGGTGCAGACGGCGTGGGAGGTCAACGTCTCCGCCGGCCTCGCGGCCGACGAGGACGCCACCGCGGCCTTCCATGCGATCGGGATGCGACGCGCCGTCCCGGTGCCCGTGATCCTCGCCCAGATGCGGGCCTGCGCCGCCCACGACACCAGCGACCGCATGGCCGAGCTGAGGATGCCGACGCTCGTCGTCCACGGCACCGCCGACGAAATCATCCCGGTGGCCAACGCCGAGGTCATCCACCGCCATATCCCCGGGTCCCGCCTGGAGATCCTCGAGGGCATCGGGCACCTCTTCTTCTGGGAGCTGCCCCAGCACTCCGCCGAGCTCGTCCGCGAGAACGCCGCCCTCGCCACCGCCCCGGCCTGAGCCGGCGTGGACGTCCGCGAGCTCACCGTCCCCACGCCCGACGGCGTGCTGCTAGCCGGTGAAGAGAGCGGCGGCGGACCACTCGACGGGATGCCGGGCGAGGAGAGCGCGGGCCGGCAGCGAGGTCGTGCTGCGGGAGCGCTCGGCGTGGGAGCCGGGACAGGTGGGGGGGACCGGGCCGAGGAGGGGCAGCCGATCGTGCTGCTCCACGGCCTCACCGCCACCCGGCGCTACGTCGTCATGGGCTCCCGCCTGCTCCAGCGCGCCGGGCACCGGGTGATCGCCTACGACGCCCGCGGTCACGGCCGCTCCACACCCGCACCGACGCCCGCTGCTTACGGCTATGAGCTGCTAGCAGAGGACCTCCGGGCAATGCTCGACGCCCGCGGCATCGCCCGCGCCGCGCTCGCCGGCGCCTCGATGGGCGCCCACACCATCCTGCGCCTCGCCCTCGACCACCCCGACCGTGTCGGCGCACTGGGCATCGTCACCCCCGCCTACGACCCCGACGCCCCGGCCGGGGCGACGCCCGAAGGCGACCGCGACAGGCTCGCCCGGGCGCTGCGCGACGCGGGCGTCGAGGGGTTCCTGGACGCCTACGACTTCACCAGCGTCCCCGCCGCCTGGCGCGAGACGGTGCGCACCGTCGTGCGCCAGCGGCTCTCCGCCCATGAGCATCCCGAGGCCGTCGCCGACGCGATGGAAGTCGTGCCCCGCTCCCGTCCGTTCGCGCGGATGGCCGACCTCGCCGCCATCGCCGTGCCGACGCTCGTCGTCGCCAGCCGCGACGAGGTCGACCCCGGGCATCCCCTCGCCCTCGCCGAGCGCTACGCCGCCGCCATCCCCGGCGCCGCCCTCGCCGTCGAGGACGGCGGCCCCCCGCTGCGCTCCCCGATCGCCTGGCAGGGGGGACAGCTCTCCAAGGCCATCCTCGGCCTCCTCGAGCGTGTGCGATAACATACAGACGTATGCCGATGCATCAGTGGGACGGCACGAGCTACGACCGCATCTCCGGCCCCCAGCTGGCGATGGGACGAGGTGTGCTGGAGCGCCTCCCCCTGGCCGGCGACGAGACCGTGCTCGACGCCGGCTGCGGCTCGGGCCGGGTCACCGAGGAGCTGCTGGCCAAGCTCCCCCGCGGCCGGGTCATCGCCGTCGACCAGTCCGCCTCGATGGTCGCCGCCGCCCGCGCCCGGCTCGGCGAGCGCGCCGACGTGCGCCAGGCCAACCTGCTCGAGCTGGAGCTCGAGGAGCCCGTGCAGGCGATCCTGTCGACCGCGACGTTCCACTGGATCGGTGACCACGATCGGCTGTTCGCCCGGCTGCGCGCCGCGCTGAGGGCCGGGGGAAGGCTCGTAGCCCAGTGCGGCGGGGAGGGCAACATCGACGAGCTTCGCTCCGTCGCCCACGCCGTCCTGGCGCGCGAGCCCTACGCCGCCCACTTCGGCGACTGGCGGGCGCCGTGGAACTACGCCCCGCCCGAGCTCACCCGCGAGCGGCTGCTGCGCGCCGGCTTCGCCGAGGCCGACTGCTGGCTGACACCCTCGCCCCAGCAGCCCGAGCATCCCCGCGAGTACCTCTCCACGATCGTCCTCGGGCCGCACGTCGAACACCTGCCCGGGGAGCTGCGCGAGCCGTTCGTCGAGGACGTCTTGGAGGCGCTCGGTGAGCCGGTTGTCGTCGACTACGTGCGCCTCAACATCGACGCCGTCGCATAGGCCCGGCGGCAAGCCGCCGGCCGCGAACCGCCTGCACGCGCCCGCCGCGCCACTGCCCGCCTCGCCCGGTCCGCAAAAGCAACGGATACCCCGCGCGTTCTATTCAATGAACGCGCGCCCCTGACGCGCGCAGACCCAGCCCCCTCGAGAGACACGGAGGTTCACGACATGAGGGCGACCAAGCCCATCCTGGGACTCGCCGCGGCGATCCTGCTCGCCACCGCCGCGCCAGCCGGCGCCAGCCTGCTGCCGGTCGGCGACTGGACGTTCAACGAAGGCCGCGGCAGCGTCGCCCGCGACTACTCCGGACACCACGAGGAAGGCCAGCTCGAAGGCGCCGCCCAGTGGACCCGCGGCCGCTTCCAGGACGGCCTCTCCTTCGACGGGTCCACCGCCGCCGTCCGCGTCGCCGACAATCCCGCCCTGGAACCCGCCCAGGTCACCGTCAGCGCCTGGGTCAAGGCGGCGGCCAGCCCCGGCATCTACCGCTACGTCCTCGCCAAGGGCGCCAACGGCTGCGCCGCGGCGTCCTACGGCCTCTACACCGGCCCCGACGGCGGCATCGCCTTCTACACCTCGCGCGAAGACGGCTTCGCCTGGACCATCTCGCCGGAAGCCACCGCGAGCACGGTGTGGAACGGCCAGTGGCACAACGTCATCGGCACCTACGACGGCTCGATCGTACGGCTCTACCTGGACGGCCGCGAGATCGGGTCCGGCACGCCGGACAGCGCCCCGATCGCCTACAACCTGCAGACATCGGACGAGCTCTCCATCGGCGCCTACCCCTGGTGCCCGAGCTCGGACTTCGCCGGCGAAATCGACGAAGTCAAGGTCTTCGACCGGGCGCTCGGGGCGCAGGAGATCGGGCTTGGCTACGGCATCTCGCGTCTGCTGCCGTCGGTCATCCCGTTCGACGTCATTCTCTGACGGCGCCGCTCAAGCGCTAAGGGAGCCCCATGGGGGTGGGGTGCACGGCGACGCCCATTACTCGGAGTAGCTCCAGTAATGGGCGTCGGCCGCCGATAAGCGGGCCGATGAGCTCAACCCGCCTGCCCAGCGAGCGCTCCGGCGGCACCGGCGCGCAGTCCCCGCGTCCCCCGCACCCCGGATCGACGCGGACACGTAAGCCTGCCGGGCTGCCAGCTCAGCGACCCGCCCCCGAGGCCGCCCAGGGCGAGGAGACACCGTCGGCGCCGGTTGAAGCGTTGGCGCCGGTTGAGCAGCAGCCCTACCGGGGTGTCGAGGGCGACTCGCCCACGCCGGTCGGCGAGCAGCACTCCGAGGATCTGCGCCGCCTCGGACGCGCCCTGAGCGAACGCATCGACGCCGTCGTCGAAGGCACCGTCGCACGCACCCGGGCGTCGAAGACCGTCCTGAACGCGAGCGTCGACGAGAGCTTCGAGCACATCTGCCGCGACTCCACCGCAGCCGTCGCCGGCTGGATGGCCGGCGAGAGCCTGCAGGGGGCTCGCGAGGTCGGCATGGAGACCTGGCACATCTTCGGACAGCTCGCCGCCGAGCGCCTGGCGCCGCTGGACGAGGTCACCAAGCGCTGCCTGCGCTGGCGCGACGCCGCCGCCGAGGTCCTCGCCCAGAGCGCCGCCGCCGTGAGCGCCTCGCCCGACACCCAGCAGCTCGGGCTGGCCGCCCTGCAGCGCACCCTCGACATCACGCTCGTCCGCGTCGGGCGATTCTTCGAGGAGGAGCGCCGACGCCTGGACCACGAGCTCGAGCGCCGCCAGGAGGAGCTGGCGTTCCTCGCCACCCACGACACCCTGACGGGCCTGCCCAACCGAACCCTGATCCTCGACCGCGTCGAGCGGATGATGGTGCGCTCACGGCGCAACCAGACCCCGGTGGCGGCGCTGTTCATCGACCTCGACAACTTCAAGGCCATCAACGACACCCTCGGCCACGGCGCCGGCGACGAGATGCTCCGCTCCGTCGCGGCGCGCCTGGACGGCATAGTCCGCGCAACAGACGCCCTCGGGCGCCTCGGCGGCGACGAGTTCGTCGTCATCGCCGAGGACCTCTCGCTGGCCGCCGGGCCCGAGATGATCGCCGAGCGGCTTCTGGAAGCGCTCGAGGAGCCCTTCAAGCTGGCCGGGCAGGAGACCCCGCTCACCGTCACCGCCAGCATCGGCATCGCGCTCGGCGAGCGGACCAGCGCCGAGGAACTGCTGCGCGACGCCGACATCGCCATGTACCAGGCCAAGTGGGACGGGCGCAACCGCTACGTCGTCTTCGAGTCCGGGATGCAGGACGCCGTCCAGACCAGGATGGAGCTCGAGATGGACCTGCGCGCCGCCATCGCCAGCGACGAGTTCTTCCTCGTCTACCAGCCGACCTTCGACCTGCAGACAATGCGGCCGACCGGCGTCGAGGCGCTCATCCGCTGGGAAAGCTCGGTGCGCGGCCTCGTGCAGCCCAACGACTTCATCCCCCTCCTGGAGGACACCGGGCTGATCTGCGAGGTCGGCAAGTGGGTGCTCCACGAGGCCTGCCGGCAGGGCGCGCAGTGGCGCGCCGCGGGCTTCCCCCTGAGCATGGCCGTCAACATCTCTGGACGCCAGCTCGACACCGACGACCTCGTCGCCGACGTCCGCCAGGCGCTTGCCGACAGCGGCCTCGCACCCGACGCGCTCACGATCGAGATCACCGAGACCACCCTGATGCGCAACGCCCAGGAGACCGCCCGGCGGCTGGCAGCCATCAAGGAGCTCGGGGTGCGCATCGCGATCGACGACTTCGGCACCGGCTACTCCTCGCTCGCCCACCTCCAGCGCTTCCCCGTCGACGCCCTGAAGATCGACCGCTCGTTCATAACCGGCCTCTCCCACAACCGCGAGGGCGAGACCCTGATTCACAGTCTCGTCCAGCTCGGCAAGGCCCTCTCGATCGAGACCCTCGCCGAGGGGATCGAGCGCCCCCACCAGCTCACCCTGCTGCGCGACGAGCAGTGCGACACCGGCCAGGGCTTCCTCTTCGCCCGGCCCCTGGACGTCGCCGGCAGCGAAGAGTTCCTGCGCAAATGGCGCGACTCCGGTCAGGCCAGCGCGCCCGACGCCTCCTCGTCCTCCTGAGCGCCGGCCCGTCCGGCGAGCGTGGCGTAGCGCCCGCCGAGCGCCAGCAGCTCCTCGTGGGTGCCGCGCTCGACGATGCGGCCGCCGTCGAGCACCAGGATCTGGTCGGCGTCGCGCACCGTGGACAGGCGGTGGGCGATCGCGATCGTCGTGCGCCCCCGGCTGAGCTCGTCGAGGGCGAGCTGCACGGCGCGCTCGGTCTCGGTGTCCAGGGCGCTCGTCGCCTCGTCGAGGACCAGGACCGGCGGGTTGCGCAGAATGGTGCGGGCGATCGCGATGCGCTGCTTCTCCCCGCCTGAGAAGCGGTAGCCGCGCTCGCCGACCGGGGTGTCGTAGCCCTCGGGCAGGGAGACGATGAGCTCGTGTATCTGGGCGGCGCGGGCGGCGTCTTCGATCTCGCCGTCGCCGATCTCCTGTCCGCCGGCCCCCGCGAAGCGCAGGTTCTCGCGGATCGAGGCGTGAAAGAGATAGGTCTCCTGGGAGACCAGCCCGACCGTCGCCGCCAGCGACTGCAGCGTGACGTCGCGGATGTCGACCCCGTCGATTTCGACGGCCCCGCGCTGGGGCTCGTAGAGCCGCGCGACGAGGTAGGCGAGCGTGGTCTTGCCCGAGCCGGTCTCCCCGACGAGCGCCGTGCGCGTCCCCGCCGGGATCTCGGCGTCGATTTCGCTCAGCGTCCACGGGGTCTCGCGGTGGCCATCGATGTCCGCCGGCCGATCCCCCTCGCCCCCTGCCGGCGCCCCGTCGTTGCCGGCCGCCTCGGGTGCCGAGCGCGCCGTCGCGGGATCCTCGTAGCGAAACCAGACGTCGCGCAGCCGCACGTCGCCGCGGACGCCCGTCAGCGTGCCCGCGCCGGGCCGCTCGGCGATGTCGACCGGCAGGTCGAGGTACTCGAAGATGCGCCCGAACAGCGCCAGCGAAGTCTGCACTTCAAGGCCCACCGAGAGCAGCGACTGCATGGGGAAGAGGAGGCGGGTCTGCAGAGTCGTGAACGCGACGATCGTCCCGATCGACAGCGCGTGGTTGCCATGGGCGATGGTGTAGCCCCCGAACCAGTAGACCGCGGCGGGCATGATCGCGAAGCTCATCTGCACAGAGGCCATCCGCCAGCGGCCGGCCATGCGTGCCCTGACCTCCAGGTCGGCGAGCTCCCCGGACTCGTTCGAGAAGCGCCGCACGAGCTCCTGGGAGCGGCCCATGGTCTTGCCGAGCAGGATGCCCGAGACCGACAGCGACTCCTCGACGAGCGTCGACATGTCCGCCAGCCGGCTCTGGCGGACGGCCTGGATGCGGCGGCGTTCGTTGCCGACACGGCGCGTCAGCCAGACGAAGAACGGCAGCAGGCAGAGCGAGAAGACGGTCAGCTCCCAGCTCAGGGCGAGCATCGCGACGATCGTCGCGGCGACCGTGGTGACGGTCTGGACGGTCGAGGTCGCGGTGCTGGTGACGACGTCGTCGATTCCGCCGATGTCATACGCGATGCGCGACTGCACCTCGCCGGAGCGGGTGCGGGTGAAGAACGCCAGCGACATCCGCTGCAGGTGGGCGTAGACGGCGGCCCGCAGGTCGTGCATGACCCGCTGGCCGACCTGGTTTGAGATCAGGGTCTGCACCACGCCGAAGACGCCGGTGACGATCGAGATAGCGATCATCCCGCCGACGAGCTCGGAGAGCAGCGTGACGTCGTGCTCGGGGATCGCTTTGTCGATCACCCCGCGCAGCAGGAACGGGGAGACGACGCTCAGCAGCGAGGTCAGGCAGATCAGCCCCAGCAGGCCGCCGAGGCGTGTCCGGTAGGGGGCGAACAGGCGAGCCACGCGCCGCAGCGAGACGGCCCTGTCGGGGGTGTCCTCCG
>Ga0335072_10000737_pt1 | contig 59137 bp, 53 predicted proteins | sample Lox_Sample_21_FD_206725 | JGI IMG/M metagenome (GOLD analysis project Ga0335072, IMG submission 206725) | Soil microbial communities from Loxahatchee National Wildlife Refuge, Florida, United States - Lox_Sample_2.1 | ecosystem: Environmental > Terrestrial > Soil > Wetlands | place: USA...
AAGCGGAACCGCGCCGTCCGCCGCCACGAAGTTCGTATCGCCGAGAGTTTCGGAGGCCGCCGAATTTTCGAGCACGGGGGACGCCATGGGATGCTTGAACTCGACTCCGAAGTGCAGGTTCCGCTTGACTTGCCACTGCGACGTGTCTCCCCAAGCCGGGCTCAACTTGGCCTTCGGCCGCTCGACGACTCCCAGGACCTCGGCAACTTTGAATGCAGGTTGCGCGGCGATAGGAGTATCGGCGGATCCGCGCAGGCGGACCTCAATCGTCCCTGCCGCTCCGAGGAGTTTGTTCAGAGCCGACGTGTCGCCCGTCAGCAGGTATTCATTCTGCCCATCAGCGAAAAGCAGATTGTCCCCCGAGCTGGCGATCACGCAACCGGTAAGCGTAGTTTGGGCCTTTTCATCCGTCTGGCCTCGGGAAATCGCTGCCGCGGCAAGGCACAGCAGCAAGATCACGGCCGCCCTGGCTTCGAGCATTCGAGCCTCCGTATTGAATTACTCGGACTGGAAAGCAATCCGCAGGCCACCGCCCAGGAGAAGATTGCGAAGCACTTGCGGCGCGGCAATATTCTGCCATGTGCGGGCCGTGACACGCTCGCCGCAGGCTCGCCACACCAGACGGGCCGTGGGAGTCGTTGTATTCTTATCCGATGCTGGAACTGGATTGCGGGCAGGCGTTCGATTCGCTCGATCCGACGCGCGAAGAGGAATTTTTCGCGACGGTGCCGCCGCGCGCCGGTGTGCTCCTCGTCGAGATGCGCGCCACCGGAGCCGAGCCTTACCTGCTGAAGACGGCGGACCTACGGCGCGCAGTCGAGCGACTGCTACGCGAGCCGGAAGAGGCGCCGAAGCGGCTGAACCTGCGCGCGGTGGCGGCGGGGATTCGTTACCGCGCCACCGGGTCGAAATTCGAGCAGACGCTCGCTTTCTACGAGCGTGCTAAAGCGAATTTTCCGAAGCGCTATCGCGCCTTGCTGCGGCTGCGCGGGCCGGCGGTGCTCAAGGTGAATTTGCGCAATCCGTATCCACGCTGCTATGTGACGCGGCGGATTCGCGCGGACGAAGGCTTCTACTTTGGGCCGTTCGTTTCGCGGCGTTCGGCGGATGCGTTTGCCGAAGGCTTTCTCGACCTTTTCAAAATCCGGCGGTGCCAGATCAAGATTCGCCGCGACCCGAGCTTTCCCGGCTGCATTTATTCGGAGATGAAGATGTGCCTCGCGCCGTGCTTCGCCGGCTGCACGAAGGACGAATACGACGTGGAAGTGGGCCGCGTGCTCGATGCACTGGCGTCCACGGGCGAGGCGCTGACGACTTCGCTCGAGCGCGAAAGGGAAGCCGCGAGCGAAGCGCTCGATTTCGAACGGGCGGCCGCTCTGCACAAGCGCCTCGAAAAAGTTTCGACCGCGCTGCGCGGCCTGCCCGAACTCGCGCGGCGCGTGCAGGACCTCGACGCGGTGATCCTGGAACGCGCCGCGGAAGAAAAGACGATCGCCCTATTTCCATTGCGCGGCGGGATGCTCGACGAGGCGATTTTCCTGCGCTTCGGTGAGATTTCAAGCCAGCCGAGGTCGGTGGAAGCGATGATTCGGGAGAGATTGGAAGAGCCAGCCTCGGTCCCCGGCGAAAAAGTCGGAGAGCACACCTCGGAATCGAATTGGCGCGAGCGATATGGCCTGCGCGACGCGCCCGCCGAACTGGGCGAACACCTGTCGCTCGTGGCGCGATGGTTTTACTCGAAGCCGCGCGAGGGCGAAATTCTCTTTCGCGAAGGCGAATGGCCCTACCGGCGCATACTTCGGGCGTGCGCAAGACTGCTCGCTCCACCCGGACCGGCTGCAACCGAAACGGTACAGCCAAATTCCTGAGCAATCGCCCGACAATCGCGGCAGCACACTCGCGGTTACATCGTACAATTGAGTGAGTATGGCCGCGAAAGGCTCATCCCAATCCTCCGCTACGGCACTCGATCGAAGCCGCTCCCGATTCCGGGATATGGTGCGTTCGCTGAAGCATCGCAATTTTCAGCTTTTCTTCGGCGGCCAGATCATTTCGCTGGTGGGCACGTGGATGGATACGGCCGCTGAAGCCCTTTTGGTTTATCGGCTGACCGGATCGTCGCTCCTGCTCGGCACGGTGGCTTTCGCGGGACAGATTCCCATCGCACTTTGCGCGACGGCGGGCGGATACGTGGCGGACCGCTTCGACCGCCGCAAAATCGTAATCGCCACGCAGACATCGTCGATGATCCTGGCGGGCGTGCTTGCATTCCTGACGCTGACGCATCGCGTCACCGTCGGCGAAGTGATCTTGCTGGCGGCCCTGATGGGAGTGGTCAACGGTTTCGACATCCCCACGCGCCAGGCGTTTCTCGTGCAGATGGTGGGCCGCGAGGATTTGATGAACGCGATCGCGCTGAATTCCTCGATGTTTCAGGGCGCGCGTATCGTAGGGCCCGTGGTTGCGGGAATCATCGTGTACAAGATCGGCGAGGGCTGGTGCTTTTTCGCGAACTCCGCGAGCTACATCGCTGTGATCGCCGGCCTGCTGATGATGCGGGTCGCCCGGCGCATACCCGAACGCCGGAGCGATTCGCCGCTCCAGCACGTCACCGAGGGATTCCGGTTTGCGCGCAATACCGCGCCGATCCGCGCGCTCCTTATGCTGATCGCCCTCGTGAGCCTGGTCGGGATGCCCTACTCGGTGCTCATGCCGGTTTTCGCCGTGAAGATTTTGCATGGGACTGCGCGCACCTACGGCATGTTGATGGGCGCCACGGGCGTCGGCGCGCTGATTGGAGGGCTGACGCTCGCCTCCCGGCGTGGCGTGAACGGTCTCGGACGCTGGGTTGCGATGGCCTGCGGCGGATTCGGAACGTGCCTCGTGCTGTTTTCCCAGTCACGTTGGTATTTGGCTTCGCTGTGCGTGCTGGTTCCGATGGGCTTTTCGATGATGACGCAAATGGCCTCCTCGAATACCCTGATCCAGGTAATGGTGCCGGACCGCCTGCGCGGGCGAATCATGGGAGTCTATTCGATCGTCTTTATGGGGATGGCGCCCTTGGGATCGCTGCTTTGCGGCGCGCTCGCGGAGCGAATCGGTGCGCCGCGCACGCTGACGATCGGGGGGGCCATCGCCATTGGCGGCGCGATCCTTTTTGCCAGGAATTTGCCGAAGATTCGTGTCGAGGCGCGCCAGCTGATCGTCGCGCAGGGCATGGCCGGCGGCGAACCCGCGCTCGAGCCGGGCGTGACTGCGGTGACTCCCGATCCGTAGGGGGCGAACGGAGATGTTCTGCTATACTTCGCGCGCCGCGCCGAATCCGCATCGAGAGAGTTTTGATGTCCACTTCCGCCACAATCGATAGCAAGCCTGTGCCCGGCCGCGCTACGGCGCAGGGAACTCTGCGCTACGCGGCGCGATTTCAAGGGCGCACCGCGGCTGGACATTTCCGCGAAATTCCCGGCGGGCTGCTCTTCTCGTCGATCGGCATCGGAACTTATCTCGGAGAACCCGATGAAGCTACTGACAAGGGCTATACCGGCGCCGTGGTTGCGGCACTGGAGGGCGGCATCAACGTGGTGGATTCGGCGATCAACTATCGCTTGCAGCGAAGCGAGCGTTCGATCGGCGCGGCGCTGAAGGAAATTGCCGCGAAAGGCTTTGCGCGCGACGAAATTGTTCTGTGTACGAAGGCGGGCTTCCTGACGCCGGATGGCGATATGCCGGACGACGCAAACGAGTATTTTTCGCGGGAGTACATCGAGCCCGGCATCTTCCGTCCCGAGGAAATCGCCGCCGGATGCCACTGCATGACGCCGCGCTATCTGGCCGACCAGCTCGGCCGCAGCCTGCGGAATCTGGGCGTTGAATGCGTGGACGTTTTCTATCTGCACAATCCCGAAACGCAGTTGAGCGATGTTTCGCGCGACGAACTGAAGAAGCGCATTCGCGAGGCGTTCGCGTACCTCGAGTCGGCGGTGTCGGCCGGGAAAATAGGGGCCTATGGCCTCGCGACGTGGAACGCGTTCCGCGAGGATTCCAAGGCGCAGGGCTATTTCTCGCTTGCTGAGATGGAAGAAATTGCCCGCGAGACGGGCGGCAGCGATCATCATTTTCGCTTCATCCAGCTGCCCGTGAACCTGGCGATGCCCGAGGCGCTGATCCGGCCGAATCAGGTGGTGCAGGGCAAGACATTGGCGATGGTGCAGGCGGCGCGAGCCCTGGGAATCACGCTCGTATCGAGCGCGGCGCTGTTGCAGGGCCAGCTCACGCGCAACTTGCCGGCGTATATCGGCGACGCGCTGGGTCTGAAGAAAAATTCGGAGCAGGCGCTGCAATTCGCGCGATCCGTGCCGGGCGTCACAACGGCGCTCGTGGGAATGAGCCGCGTCGACCACGTGCGCGCCAATCTCACTCTTGTTGGCGTCGAGCCCGCGCCCCGCGACCAATTCCTGAGGCTGTTCGAGCAGCGGGGCTGATGCGGGTCCCCGATTCGTTCAGCGCGAGTTCTCTCCGTCCAGCCAGGCTTCGATCGCGGCGCCGATTTGATCGAGGCGGCCAGTGAAGAAGTGGTCCGCGCCGTCGACGATCGCGAGGCGCTTTGGCTCGGGCAGCATTGCGAAAAGCGCTTCGATCCTGGCGCGCGCGCCGAACTGATCGTTCCCGCCCTGAATCAGCAGCTTCGGTTTCGCGCAGGTCTGCAGGAAACTCATGTCGACGTTATTCACAGGCAGCCCGAGGCCGATCAATTTGTCGACGCGGCCATCCACGCATCCAACGCGCAGCCCGACCGATGATCCAAAGCTGAATCCCGCGAGCAGAAGCGCCCTGCCGGGAAATTCAGCCGCCAGATAATCGAGCGCAGCGCGGACATCGTCTCGTTCGCCGCGGCCGTTGTCGTGCTCTCCTTCGCTTTGCCCGGTTCCACGAAAATTGAATCGCAGCACGGGTGCGCCGCGCTCGTGCAGGGCCTTAGCCGTCTGATACACGACCTTGTTGTGCATCGTGCCGCCGAAGAGCGGGTGCGGGTGGCATACGACAGCGGCAAAGTCCGGATCGGCGGCGGAGGATGTCCAGAGCATCGCCTCGAGCCGGCCTGCCGGGCCGGCAAGAAAAAAGCTGCGATGGAAGACGTCTGCCATGGATCGGCCGATTGGCGGGATTCGGGCGCTTGCGCTTGCCTTCGCGCGAGCCTGGGTTTCAAGCGCTGCTTATCCTCGAGAGTTTCGCGGCATCCGTGTCGCCGTTCCGAGAGGTGTTCATCCACTCGACTGCGACCGACATAAGCGGGAGGTTTACGGCGGATTGCCGAGGAGCGCCATTGCCCATTTCGCCCGGGGCTTCCGCCGGGCCTTCCACGCGCACCACGCGCCCGAGAATTTCGCCTGTCTTTGCCCACTCGCCCCAGGGAATCTTTGCCCGGACCATCTCGCCGACCTTGTACGTCTGCGTGGTCTCGAACCGGACGCCGCTATTCGAAACGTTCTGCGTCATCGATTCCTCAGGCCACTGGCTGCCGGAGGGCCGCACGAAGATCGGCAGGGAGAAGGAAAAGCGCGCGGTCCTTCGGTGTTCGTTTTCCGCTGATCGTACCAACTCACGCGTCGGCAACTGGAGCTCCAGCCCGACGTAGAAGCCGCCTTTCGCGCCTCCGTGAACGCGCGCAACCCGGGCCGGCGTCTCCGGCTGAATCGCGGCGGCCGAAGGATCGAAAGGATAGGCTACCCAGACGCGCGCGCGGGGGACGCAGGGCTCGGAGCGGCGGACCAGCAGGCCGTCGCGGGATACGTCGATCGTTTCCGTGATTTCCAGGCGCATGCCGAGAGGGCCGAGCCAGCGAATCCGCGCCGGCAGGCGGAGGCGGGCGCGAGGTGACTTCCGCAAATCGACCGGTGAGACCGATTCGGGCATGGGGCTACATCCTAGCCGCGGGAGACGCTCAGGTCAACGCCGGGAGCGAAGCTGTGACGAAAGACAAATCAAAAGCCGATGCGTTCGATCACCTAAAATCCATTGCACCCCGTGGGAAGCGATGATAGCTTTGGCGCAGTCGAACGGAGAACGAGGGCGCTGAATGGAAAACGGTGTGGAACGGCGCGCGGCGCGGCGTTTTTCGATGTTGCTTCCGCTGAAGGTGCGGTTTTCGGCGAGCGAGGGCGTGATCGAGAAGCAGGGCGAGACCCGCGACGTCAGTTTCCGCGGACTGTATTTCCTGATTGAGGCGAGCGTCGAAACCGGCAGCTCGATCGAGTTCGTTCTTACGCTGCCGCAGCAGATCACGCTGGCGGGCGACGTTCACATCCGCTGCTACGCGCGCGTGCTTCGCGTCGAACCGCACAACGGACGCCGCGGCGTGGCGGCCCGCATCGAACGCTACGAGTTCCTTCCCGCAACCGCTTAGGCATCTGAAGTCCTCCGTGATCTCTGCGTTGAAATAGCCTGAACGCGCGCCCGGCTCTACGCATCGTGCGCACTCGACCAAACGGCGCGGACCAGAATTCTCTTCTCTTATCTTTCCCGCTGAAGCAAGATTCCTAATTGGAGATTCGGCATGGCGCGCCACACTCTGCTTATCGACGCGGACGACACACTTTGGGAAAACAACATCTTCTTCGAGAAGACGATCGATGATTTCATTACGCAGCTCGAGCACCTCGGCTATACGCGCGAATATATCCGGCACATCCTCAATGAAACGGAGCACCGCAACATCCGCCAGCATGGCTACGGCGTGCGCAGCTTCCGGCGTTCGCTCGAAGACACCTATCTGAAGCTGGCAGGGAACTCTGCGCGCCGCGAGATCGTCAAGGAAATCGAGCGGATGGCGAAGGAACTCGAGAACACGCCGCCGCATATCCTCGACGGCGTCCCCGAGACGCTGGCGTATCTCGCCAAGCATCACCGGCTGATCCTGCTCACGAAGGGCGAGCCGGCGGAGCAAGCGGCGAAGGTCGAGCGGTCGGGCTTGCAGTCCTATTTTGATGCGATCGAAATTGTGCTCGAAAAGGAATCCTCGACGTACGGCCGCATGATCGAGCAATTCAAAATCGTGAAGTCGCACGGATGGATGGTCGGCAACAGCCCGCGCAGCGACATCAACCCCGCGCTGCAATCGGGCCTCAACGCAGTGTTTATTCCGCACTCGGCCACTTGGGAACTCGAGAAAGCCGAGCTCGAAAGCGGGACCGGGCGCCTCCTGATTCTTTCCGCATTCCGCGAGCTGCGCGGCCATTTCTGATCTCAGCACGGCGCAAGCAATTAGGTTGTCATTCCGAAGGCCGAGCAGCCCGATTTTCGCGCCCATCTGCCTCGTGTCGCGCGAAAATCGGGCGCAGTGGCGAGGTCTGAGGAATCTCGGCGCCGGAACGGCGGACACCCCGGACTCAGGTTTGTGACGGCCCCGCAGCACAGGCCAAATTGTCCACGGCGCGGGGCACCGCGCGTCTTCCCGCCGGCGCCGCATCGCGGCTAAGATTCCTACATGGCTAACGCAACGAAAGTGGCAACCGACTACCGCACGGAATTCGCCGACTTTGGCGATGCGATCTACATGAACGTCTCCTATCAGGGGCCGCTGCCGCTCTCCGCGGTGCGCGCGGCCGAAGAAGCGCTCAAATGGAAGATGCTGCCGTTCAACATTCCCGAGGGGCTGCACTTCGATCTGCCAGACCGCGTGCGCGCGAAAATCGCGCGGATCATCGGAGCGCAGCCGGACGACGTCGCGATCACCACGGGCGCGGGCGCCGGCTCGGCGTGCGTGGCCGCGGGAGTCGACTGGCAGCCGGGCGACGAGGTGCTGATCGGACAGCGCGAGTTTCCCATTCATTACTCGAGCTGGCTGCCCTACGAAAGCGCCGGAAAGCTGAAGATGCGCGTGATCTCGCCCGCCGGCCGGTTCATCGCCGCGGACGACTACGTGCGCGCGATCGGCCCGCGGACGCGAATCGTCTCGGCGAGCCTGGTGCGATTCGACGACGGCGCGCGGCTGGATGCGGCGCGCGTGGCCGAGGCGTGCCACGCCGTGGGCGCGATGCTGCTGCTCGACGCGAGCCAATGTACGGGCGCGATGCCGATGACGGTCGCGGAACTCGGCGCGGATTTCATGGTCTGCAGCGGGTACAAATGGCTGCTCGGCCCGTACGGAGCGGGATTTTTTTGGGTCACTCCTGAAGCGGGCGAGCGGCTGAAGCTCGGGCCGCTCAACTATCAGGCACTCGAAGGTGCGCGCAATTTCGCCGGGCTTCCGGTCAACAATTTGCGCGCCGTGCCGGGAGCGCGCCGCTGGGACGCGGCCGAGACCGCGAACTTCACGAACCTTGCGGCGCTCGACGCTTCACTCGATCTGGTCCTGGCGGTGGGCGTCGATACGGTCGCCTGTCACAATCACGCGCTGATCGGCCAGATCATCGAGCGGCTGCCGGGAAGCCGCTGCACGCTCGCCTCGCCGGCCGAACGCGAGCGGCGCGGGCCTTACGTCTGCATCGCGGGCCGCGACGCGAGCGAGACGCCCGCGCTTTTCGAGAAGCTCCGCGCGAATCGCATCTTCGTCAGCCTGCGCGAAGGCGCGATCCGCATCTCGCCGTATCTCTACAACACGCCCGAGCAGGTTTCGCACCTGATGGATCTGCTCTCCGAATAGGCCGAAAAGCCGAATCGGCTGGGTGCGTAACTGGATCGATTAGAACGTGGTTTGCATTTCGGAGACAACGGCAAGACCGAAGCATTTTCCGGCCCGACGGCCGGTGCGTCGAAACACTTGGCGCTTTATGTGGACTTCAGATCTTGCCGCTGTTTCACGCAAGAAGGGTTCGATCCACCAAGGTCGAGCCTTTTTCAGTGTCCCAAGGCAGAGCCGATCGCCTAGCCGTTCTTTCTTTCTCGGCGGCCTCGCAGCTCATTCCCTTTGGCGGTCTCCCTTCTTCATCTCTCTCTTTACGTCGGCGCAAGCCGAACGTCCGTGACGATTGTCACGCCTCGACGTGACCGGCATCACGCAGATGTCGGCGGAGGCGGCTCGCTACAAAAGCAATCACCAAGACGCGCTGGCTGCGGCGCACAGCTACGGCTTGTATTGGTCGAATAATTTCTGGTAGTCGTGGTTGTTTTCGTCGCAGATGTATTCCTGCAGGTACCATTCGGGATGCAGCGTGAAGGTGCCGACTTCGGTCCATGGCGCTGCGAAGACGTTGGGATCGTCGATCGTGGCTGAATATTTCAGCGTGTCGTAGGCAGTGCGCTGAAAGCGCTCGACCACATGATACGCGGTGGTGTGCCGGTACTCGCCGACGGAAACTTTGTCGTTGAAGCCGATCGCGTCGACCACCAGCGTATCGCCGTCCCAGTAGCCTACGGAGTTTCCCATCCACGTCGGATCGAGGTCCTTGGGATGGCCGCGGCCGTCGGTGGGAATCACGCGGAAATATTCGCCCGCTTCGTAGAGGAGCACGACTTCGGTTGCGTTCTGGACGATCTGGATCGGGTACGGCTCGCCGATCACGTCGGGCACGCCGCGCGGCAGGCAACGCTCGCCGAGCGCAAAAGTGTACTCCGGCCCCACGTGATATTTTTCCGCGCCCGGCTTCAGCTTGATCTCACCGAAGGTGTGAATCGAGTGGTAGGGCGCGATGTAGATTCCGTTGAGGTCGGGATGGCCGTCGGCCATGCGCGGCACGGGCCGGTTGGCGAGGGAATCGTCGGCCGCCGGAGTGTCCTCAACTGGCGCGGGAGTCGTGCCGGCTACGAGAACAGTCACGGATCGCGTGTCGGCGACTTTGCCTCCGAATCCAGAGACCCGCAAGATGTACGTCGTCGTCACGCGCGGCGTCACCATGCGGCTGTCGCGCGTCGCGACGATCCCGATGCCGGGATCGAGAGTCACGCGATCCGCATTGACCGCCGACCACGCCAACGTAACGGAATCACCCGGTTGGATCGCGCCGGGGCTGGCGGTAAAGCTGTCAATGTGCGCCGTTGGCCCTGTGGGGAAGCCGTCGCGCGGCAGAGCCTGCTGCGGGGGCGCCTGTTGTGCTGCCGCACCGAACGTGAGCGCCGCCGCGAGCGCTATCGGAATCACGGGCAGAATTTTCCTGGAAATATTCATGCGTCATCCACCAAGCCAACCTCGCGCATCCTATGCCTCTCCTGGATGGGACACAACGAATTTTCATCCGTCGGCGCGAGCGGCTGCGTGCCGTCACGAAAAGCTAACGACGTGCCTGCGGGCGGGCTTATCTGTGTGTAAGCGAGGGACTCTCTGCTATCGATAGAGTGCCTTCGGCCTAGTGGTGATGGTTCGCATACTCCGCAGCTTCTTTCAGTTCGCGATCTGCTTGCAGCAAAAGGTCCTTCGCCTTTTGCGCGTGGTCGCCGAGCTGATCTCTATTCGCTCGCTGCGCCTCGTCGATTTTCTCGTAGGCCTGCTGGATGTGTTTCTGCGCTTCGGCGAGATTCGGGTGCTTGCCAGGATCGATGTCCACGCCGGGTGCTTGTGCAAGGACGGCTCCACTGCAAACCAGTACGCCAGCCAATACGCTGCTCAAGAACAGATTCTTCCTTTTCATATTCCCTCCATGTGATCGGATTGATTGACTGGGATTATCCGTTGCTTCGGAAAACGGACCGATTATACACCGCTCCTTTTCGACTCATTCCAAGGTTGCTTGCTTCCCAAAAGGAACGCACGAGTGAAAGTCCGCCATCAGCCGGCCCGGGCTATTGAGAAGTGCCCGAGGGCATGGACGGCGGTGCCGGAGGCGGGGCAAACTCCACCGTGAAAACGATTTCGCGCGATCGCGGCGTTGCGCCGGGCTGCACATCCGCATCCGTCTGCAATGCATGCGCTTTGTTGGCGTGATCGATCGCGGCTCCTTCCAGGCTCGGATCCGTGCTGGCGAGCACTTCCACTTCACTCAAGTGGTCGTTGGGAGAAACCATGCCGTGCAAGACAACGACCTGTCCCGCCGAGCTCGCGCCCAACGATTGAATCATCTCGAAGCCTCGCACCCTCATTGGTCCCTGGATTACCTGGCCCACGCCTAGCGGATTCAATCCCGAAGGTTCGAAGAGATTGCTGTTCGGGGGAGGCGCGTCTTCCACGCTATCCGTCTTGGCTTCGATCACGGTTTTTCCTCGCTCCGTGATCGTGAATCCGTCGGGAAGGATCGCCTCGTGAAAATGCAGAGCGTTCGCGTAGTCGTAGCGGATGTACAAGCCTGCGTAGGGAGAATAGGTCTCGAGGAGGCCGGTCTCTGGATTCACGCAGTATTCGGCTTCGTCAAAGCTCCGGCCGCTCGCAAATTCCGGCTGCTTTTTTCCGAGAATTCCATGCGCCACCAGAATGCACCGGAGGCTTGCGCCGTTCAGATCGCCATCCGCCACACGCAGCGTCGCGTGCGGGCCGATCCCCGGGGAGTACACATCCCACATCGCATCCCGCACTTGGGCGAGGCGAAGGGGCATCGCTCCTCCCGGCTGATTGCTGGAAACCAGTTTGTTCGCCGCGAGAAAGATTCCCGAAAAGCTCGGCCCCTGCGCCGTCCACCGATAGAGATTGCCGCTGGGCGACACGTCTTCGAGGATCCATTGCCCGTCGGATGATGACGATCCGTATGAGACGAACGACGTCTTCAGGTCATATGGGTGCATGCGCACGTTTGAAAGGCGCCGCGCCTTTACGAGCATGTCGATGATCTCCGCTCGCTCTTCGCCGCTTTCGACCAGCCGCGCGCCGCCGGTGACCATCTCCATCGCGTCGTATGGGACAGGGATGGTTGCGAGAGAGACAACAGGAAAAATCTGCGGAAGGAAGGCGGGAGCCGGGGTCTGCGCAGCAGCTTCTTGCGCCCCGGAGTGTCGCGTCGCGGCAATGCCCATCAACGCGACCACGGCTATTGCGATCCGAAATCGGCGGCCGAAAAACATAACGACCTCGTGCCGAAAGGGTAATTCAAAGGCCCTCGAAATTCAATATCGAGACGACTCCTCGATCTTATCGGCGCTTTTTCTCACGCTTCCCAGCGCTTTTCGTAAGATGCCAGGTTCCGCACCAGGAGCACAAGTATGCATGAAGATCCTTCGGTGCATTGCTGGTCGCGATCTGGTGCGCGGCCGTCGCCAGTGCTTCGCCTTCGGTTGCGTATTTGCGCTTCCCGCTCACCGGGCATTTAGATTCGTCGTCCATAGGCGTGTTCAGGGCTTCAAGCGCACCTCGACCCAGTTCTCTTCCACTTCGCAGACTCTTTGGGAACCCTTCTCGAATATCTCACCGAGAGGCCGGCAAACCATCATTTTCAGGACGCCAGTGGAATCGTCGAAATCAATCGAACTCCATTCATCGAGGCGTGAAGCGATACACTGCATCGCGCCGGAAAGAACCAGCGCATAAGAATCACGCTTCAAGCCTTCGTACTTCTCTTCGTCGTACGCGAATACTGAATTCGGATTAAACGCCACGGCGGACACAGGATCTCCAGTTTCGCCGTTGAAGAATCGCAGCGACGCGAGGCCCGGCCCATCATTCTCAATGGCGAAAAACTGCCCTGCCTCGTCAAGCCAGGCCAGAAACGGGAATCCATGCCGAGGACGTCGAACCTCCAATGCCCGCACAACCAGTCCATATTGCCCGACCAGATATTGCCCGTTCACCGTGATCACCAGAAACAGGGGAAAGCGCCTCGAACCCACGCAATACGCGACACCATCGAGATCGCACTTGCGCGTGACACCCGAATTCACGTCGCACAGGAAGGAGCCTTGCTTGACCGTGGTCAAGAACATGCTACTGGAATCGTGGCTCCATGGCTGATGCGGCGTTGAGCATTGCAGCCCCGAACTGGGTGCGAATTTCCTGGTGCCGTCGCTCCCGAAGACCGCCAGATCCCAGGAGTAGGCGCCCATGCGGAACTCGGTCGGATTGTCGAAGACAGCCTTCGCTCCATTGCCCGCCACGTACACGCGAGTTTCATCCCAACCGCCCGAAGCAGGCCCGATCGCATACTTCTTCAGAATTTCGATCGATGGCATCGTTCGGAGAAAAGTATAAGGCAGGATTTCAACTGCGAGCCCAGCCAATTCGCGCCCTCGCTCAGCCGTTCGCCGGAGGCTCTGCAAGCGCTACCTCCGCTTGCGCCGGACGTCCCCGCACCAGCCACCAGTTGGCGACCGCGATCAGCGCAGTCACAATCATCAGCAAAGCCTCAGTACGGCTCAGTTGAGAGAGCAGCGCGATGGAAACCACGATGCTGAAGATGCTGATCGGCACACCGAACGGGACGCGCATCGCATCCGCATGAGGCCGAATTCGTCTCAGCTGGATCATGGACGCGCAAGCGCCCACATACATCACCACGGCAGACGCCGTCGACAATACCAGCGCAACGTAGAAGCCTCCCGTCACCGCGAGCACCCAAACGAGCGCCGCGTACCAGACGATCGCCGTCGTTGGCGTGTGGAATCGCGGATGCAACCGTGCGAGGAAGCCGGGAAATTCGCCCTGCGCCGAGAGCGAGTAGGCGAGTCGCGGTGCGTGCAGCATCACGCTCGAAACGTGCCCGCTCGTTGAAATCATCACCGCGATCGCAATGAAGATCGCGCCTGCGGGCCCCAGCAGAATCAACGCGACATCCGCCACCGGCCGGTCGCTCGTGCTCGTCCCAATCGTAGCCACGGTGACGAACTGGATCAGCGTATAAATCACCATCACCACCACAAGGCTCGCTCCAAGCGCAAAGGGAATCGTGCGCTTCGGGTCTTTCACCTCGCCACCGGGAATGATCGAATATTCAAATCCTCCATAGGCGAAAACGAGCAGCAGCAGCGCGGTGAGCCAGGGCCGCGGTCCGTGAGCGGTGATTTGCGAAAGATGGATCGCCTGAAAACGGTGTCCGAAAAGCGCCACGCCCAGAACGATCAACAGTGCGAGCGGCAAAGTTTTCGCCACAATCAGCGCGCTGCTCAGGCCGGCGCCATGGCGCGCGCCAAAATAGTTCACCAGCGCGGGCACTCCGATGAGAAGCGATAGGAAAAGAACACGCAACAATCCGCGGCCCGCTTCCGGGAAAACACCGGCGAGATAGACCACGAAGAGGTTCGCATTCGCGGCCGCCGCGGCGATGATCGAGAACAGCGAGAACCAGCCGACTTGCAACCCGATGAACCGCCCGAAAACCGTCCGGGCGTACAGATAGGATCCGCCGGGCTCGGTGAATTGCGACGCAACCTCGGCCATCACTGCCATGATGCACGCCACCGGAATCACCGCGAAAATCATCGCGGCGGGGCTGGCGCGGCCGAGCAGGCGGTTGAGTTCGCCGGGCAGGCCGAAGATTCCACTGCCGATGATGCAGTTCAGCACCAGGCCCGTCATCGCCCAACGGCCCAGCGAGCGCACGAAGCTCACGCGGAATCTCCTGTCGGCTTGAGGCGCGGAGAATAGCACCAATGCCGGCCGGGCGGTAGCTCGATCACGGTCCAGTCGCGAAAACTGCAGATCCGCCTTGGCGCGAGCCTGGAAATGGATTGTGCAATCTCCTCTTGAGCGGCGAAGGAATCTGCGATCATGCGCCTTATGAGGACTACAATCGCTGCCTTTGCTTTGCTCGTTGCGTTCGTCTCGCCCTCGGCCGCGCAAGCCGCTGAAAACCCGATGCTCCATGCGGTCGACGGTGCCGTCGTGGACGCTCGAGGCGCCCGAGTGCAGTTGCGCTGCGTGAACTTGAGCCCGTGGCTCGATCCCGAGCCATATCTCATCGGAAAGGCTCTGCGCGGCTTGGCGCGTTCTCCGTCGGAACTGAAGCGGAAGCTAGCGGACCTTGTCGGTCCCGCGGGCGCGCAAGCTTTCTGGCGGCAATGGGAAGATGCGTTCGTCACGCGAGCGGATTTCGCCCGCATCAAAGAGCAGGGATTCGATTGCGTTCGCCTTCCCATCAACTACAAGAGCATTATCCGCGATTCGCCGGATGGAGAGATCGCCCTCGATGTCGCCGCGCTAGCGCCGGTGGACCACGCCGTCGCATGGGGCGCGGACTACGGCATCTACGTGATCCTCGATCTCCATGCCGCACCCGGCGGACAGAATCCGGTTTCAACGGTCGCGGACGTAGCGTCCAATGATGCGGTCGCAAACTTGTGGCTTGGGCCAGACGCATCGGCGAATCAGAAAATCACCGTGGAGTTGTGGCGCGCTCTTGCAGCGCGTTACGCAACTGCCGGATCGGTTGGCGGATACGATTTGCTGAATGAACCCGCGCTGCCCTCCGCCGTGTCGAAGGACGAACTCCTCAAGCTCTACAGCGCCATTACCGCCGCCATCCGCTCAGTCGATCCCAATCACATGATCATTCTTGAGGGCGATAACTATGCCCACGATTTCTCCTTCTTTCCTCCCGCGACCGATGCGAACGCGATGTACGAATTCCACGAATATTCGCTCTTGAATCCCACCTGGCGCACGCCAAATCAGAAAGCGCTCGAACCTTTCCTGCAATTGCGCACCCGGACGCACATGCCTCTCTGGCTCGGCGAATTCGGAGAGGACACGTTGAATTGGCAGGCGCAGATAGTGCAATTGATGAAGGCCAATCAGATCGGATGGGCCGTCTGGCCGTGGAAGCGCATCGATCTCGGGAATGGGCACCCGGTGATTGAGAGCATCGCGCTGCCCGGCGCGTGGGAGAAGCTTTTCCGGTACCTCGTAGGCGCGTGGTTCAGCGGCAAGCCTTCGCAAGCCGCGGCCGAGCAAGGCATGGCGCAGATGCTCGAAGCCATTCGCACCCAGAACTGCACTGAAAACACCGCCCTGGCGAAAGTTCTGGCAGGGCGGTGATTAGCCCGGGCCGTGTAAACGCGAATCCTAATCTGCTAAACTGAATCGAATTAACTGCATCCGCGAGTTCCACCGGCCGGCAGGCGACTCCGCGGCAGCTACCTCAAACAGGATGTGACTGCATTGACGGCAGCCAATAAACCGTTGATATCGGCAGGCGCGCCCGGCGCGGGCGGCCAGCTCGGCGAGCGCCTTCTCGACCGCATCGGCAATACGCCCCTGATTCGCCTCGAGCGCACCGGCAAGGAATATCCGAGCGTCGAGATCCTCGCCAAGGCGGAGTGGTTCAATCCCGGCGGCTCGGTGAAAGACCGCGCGGCATACTCGATGATCCGTGATGGCGAGCAGCGCGGCGCCTTGCGTCCGGGAAAGATAATTCTCGATGCGACCAGCGGCAACACCGGCATCGCTTACGCCATGATCGGGGCGGCGCTCGGCTACAAAGTGAAATTGTGCCTGCCCTCGAGCGCGTCTCCGGAACGCAAACAGATTCTGGCCGCGTACGGAGTCGATATCGTTTACACACCCGGCGACGAGGCTACTGACGGCGCAATCCGCCGCGTGCGCGAAATTTATCAGGCCGATCCCGAGCGATACTTCTACCCGGACCAGTACAGCAATCCGGCGAATCCCGCGGCGCACTACGCCACGACCGCGCCCGAAACCTGGGAACAGACGCGGGGCCGCATCACGCACTTCGTGGCTGGCCTCGGCACGAGCGGCACGTTCGTCGGCACCACGCGCCGCCTCAAAGAATTGAATCCCAAGATTCGCTGCATTAGCATGCAGCCCGATTCAGGCTTCCATGGCCTCGAAGGGCTGAAGCACATGCCCACGAATCTTGTCCCGGCAATCTACGACCCGAATCTCGCCGATGAGAATATCGAAGTCCGCACTGAAGATGGCCAGCAGATGGCTCGCCATCTGGCGCGCGAAGAGGGAATCCTCGTGGGCGTGAGCGCGGGCGCAGCCCTGTGGGCGTGCCTCGATGTGGCGCGCCGCCTCCCGAAAGGCGAGCATGCCGTGATCGTCACCGTATTCCCGGATTCTGGGGAGAAATATTTGAGCGATCGATTCTGGAGCGAGGAATGAGCGTGGCGTCGCTGAAGGTGCGTGACGAGATGATGCGGCGGATTCACGCGCATGGCGTCGAAACCTACCCGCACGAATGTTGCGGGGCTCTGCTCGGCCGCGATAACGATGATACCCGGGAAGTGGTTGACCTGCTTCCCCTCGCCAACCGCCGCGATGACTCGCCGCGCAACCGCTTCGAGGTCACGCCCGACGACGTCCGCCTCGCCGAAAAAACCGCCCGCGAGAAGAAGCTTGAGCTGATCGGGTGGTATCATTCGCACCCGGACGCCCCGGCGCGCCCGAGCGAGTACGATCGGGATCACGCCTGGCCCTGGTATAGCTATATTATTGTGAGCGTTCAGAAAGGCGAGCCGAAGGATACGACATCATGGCGGCTCCACGACGACCGTGCCGGTTACGATCCGGAAGCCATCGAGATCATTATGCATACCTCAAGCATCTAATCGGGCGAGCCAGCCCGGGGACCACAGGAGGAAGTGAATGGCCGTCAAGGTGATGATTCCCACGCCGCTGCGGGCGTACGCGGGCAAGCAGGAGAGCGTAGAGGTGCAGGCGAAGACCGTTGCGGAAGCCCTCACGGCGCTGACGGGCACGTTTGGCGAGCTGAAAAAGCACCTTTTCTCCGACGACGGGCGCCTTCGCAGCTTCGTGAACGTCTATGTGAACGACGAGGATATCCGCTACCTCCAGAAGGACCAGACGCAGGTGCGCGAGGGCGATACGATCAGCATCGTGCCCTCAATCGCCGGCGGCGCGCGAATTTAACGGCGATTAAAACGGGGAGATTTCTCCATGGCAACAAAAGTAGGAATTCCTGAAACTCCGGCGAAGGCCAATCCGGCCGTCACCCTCTCGAAAGAAGAGGTGATGCGCTATAGCCGCCACCTGATCATGCCCGAAGTCGGCATGGATGGGCAGCTGAAGCTCAAGCAGGCCAAAGTCCTCTGCATAGGAACTGGCGGGCTCGGCGCGCCGCTCGGTCTTTATCTTGCGGCAGCGGGCGTCGGGCGCATCGGCCTGGTCGACTTCGATGTGGTGGATTCGACGAACCTGCAGCGCCAAGTCCTCTTCGGGACGAGCGACGTAGGCCGCCCGAAGATCACTGCCGCCGCGGACCGCCTGCGCAACCTGAATCCCGATATCCGGATCGACACGTTCGAGACTCATCTTTCCAGCGACAACGCGCTCGACATCATGAAGGACTACGACATCGTCGTCGACGGCACGGACAATTTTCCGACACGCTATCTCGTCAACGATGCATGCGTCATGCTCGGCAAACCCAACGTATATGGCTCGATTTTCCGCTTCGAGGGCCAGATTACGATCTTCGGCTATCCCGACGGTCCCTGCTACCGCTGCTTGTATCCCGAGCCGCCCCCGCCGGGGCTGGTCCCATCGTGCGCCGAAGGTGGAGTGCTGGGCGTGCTGCCGGGAATCGTGGGTACGATCCAGGCAGCCGAGACGCTGAAACTCATCATCGGTAAGGGCGATCCGCTGGTCGGCCGCTTGCTGCTCTTCGATGCTCTCGCGATGAAGTTCCGCGAACTGAAGCTGCGCAAAAATCCGGATTGCCCCGTCTGCGGCACGCATCCGACGGTCACAAAGCTGATTGATTACGCCGAATTCTGCGGAATTCGGGGCGAGGAGGCCCCCGTGACAGCAACCAATCTTCCCGAGATCACCCCGCGCGACCTGAAAGCGCGCCTCGATCGCGGCGACGATCTCTATATTCTCGACGTGCGTGAGCCGCACGAATACCAGATCTGCAATCTCAACGGTCATCTGATCCCTCTGGGAGAGCTTTCGCGCCGCGTCAATGAGCTCGATAGCTCGCGCGAGATCGTCGCGCACTGCCGCAGCGGAAAGCGCTCGGCGGACGCCGTCGAGTTCCTGCAGAAGGCGGGCTTCCGCAAGATATGGAACTTGAAAGGTGGTATCCTCGCGTGGTCGGACGAGGTCGACTCATCGGTGCCAAAGTACTGACCGCGTTCGCTAAGAATCCTTCGGAGGGTTGACTGGATGGCGGCAACGAAGCTCACGGTTCGGAATGATGGTTCGGTGAAGGTCGAGGGAGACTTCGAGATCGTCGATGCGGAAGGCAAGGCTTTCGGACTTGGGGGAAGGCCCAACGCGGCGCTCTGCCGCTGTGGTCACTCTGAATCGAAGCCGTTTTGCGATGGTTCGCATAAGAAGGTCAATTTTCAGAGTGTGATCCATGCCTTCGATCTTCCGCCCGTAACTCCGAAGGCATGAGTTCATTTCTGTGTAAGAAGCGCCCGGTCCTGTAACATTTCTACCCCGCCCTACTACTCGGGAGCGGGCGCCAGCAACAAACCGCTAGAGCTGTTGGTTCCTCTTATTCTTTGTGGCAAAAGCACTTACTTAGTACCAGAACTATTCAATAGATCGGCCCCGTAGTTGCATCTCGTAGCAACGGGCAGGTGTATGTTTCTGGGGGCACGTGTGGATCGCAGGGGGAATCTGCGAGAGCATTTCTGGCTTCGGCTCGTCCTTTCGGGGACGATTGCGGCCGCGCTGTATTGCGTCCTCTTGGTAGCCCTGAGGCATTCTTCCTATCTTGCTGACCCGCTTTTAGGCTCCTACATGGACATGGCTGGCAGTCTGATCGCATTCACGTTCGCCGCGAATGCCATGTTGAGGTTTCGAGGAGCGCACGATCGAATCTCGCTGATTCTGGCCTTCGGATTTGTGGTCGCCGGCTTGATCGAGGCTGCCACCAGCTTTTCATTCTACCGGGGCATGCTGGTCGCCCCGTCGACCGGGTACGAAATTTCCCTCGGATGGCTGGCCGGACGCACCCTGCTCGGCGTCTTGCTGATTGCGGCGCTGGTCGTCGAAAAGCGCATTCCGGTTTCGCGCGATCCCGGCAAGGAAATCGCAGGAGTGACGCTCACGGTTGGCGCGGCCGCCTATCTCACGAGTGTCTTTTATTTCATGTTGCCGCACGCGCCGAAGATTCAACCCGGCGCCATGATTCCTCGCCCGTGGGATCTGCTGCCAGCCGCGATCTATCTTGTCGCAGCGGTGGCCTACGGGCGGCGGCTGAAGCGCGCGAACGCGGCTCTCGACCGCGCGCTCTTCATTGCCGCGGCCCTCAACGCGCTCTGCCACATCACGATCAGCCAATCGCAGCGCGTGCTCGACGCGACCTATATTTTCGCTCACGTCCTTATGGTCGGCAGCTACGCCGTGGTGCTGGGCGGCACGCTGCTCGATAACGCCCACCTCTTCGATCAAATCAGCCGTCTCGCGATATCGGATTCGCTCACCGGCCTGGCAAATCATCGCCAGCTGCTGGATGTGCTGGAGGGCGAAATCCAACGGTCGCGCCGGACGGGCCGCCGATTCGCCGTTTTGCTCTTCGATCTTGATGGCCTCAAGAAAATAAATGATCGCTACGGTCACCTCACCGGCAGCCGCGCCATCAAACGCGTGGGCGCCGCTCTTCGCAGCGGCAGCCGCGCGATCGACACGCCTGCGCGGTATGGCGGCGACGAGTTCGCACTCGTTTTGCCGGAAGCAGGGAAGCAGGAGGCCGAACAGGCCGCCGCGCGCATCTGCGATCACATCATGGGTGATGGCGAGGATCCCTTCATTTCCGTGAGCGTCGGCCACGCGGTTTATCCGGAAGATGGAATTTCGATTGAGCAACTTCTGGGCGCCGCCGACCGTGGGCTCTACCAGATGAAGGGCCGGGGCGAAAAAAAGCGGCGCTTAAGCCAAGTCGTCGCTTGCTTGTAGGGGGAGGGGAGCACATGGCGCTGGGCACGCGTGCCCCGAAAAGCTTTTCGGTTCCACGCCGCGACAAGAGGATGCCGATGGAGATTGGTGTCCAGATCAGCGGGCATGCGGCGATGCCCGGCACCGAGGCGACCTTTACGGAAAATGTGAGCGCGCATGGTGTTCGCGTGCTCACCGCGCGCCGTTGGAAAACAAACGACCGCCTCACGATCGCGACTCCCGCCGGTTCTTTCCATTCAATTGCGCGAGTGGCCTATTGCCAGTCGATTTCGGAGTCTGCCTTCGCTATCGGCATCGAACTGTTGGAGCCCACCGGCACGTGGGTCCTGGGCGGCCCGTCGAACTAGCCTTTCTGCGGAATTGCGTTGCTCCGATGCTATTGCACGAATCCGACGTTTGGTTCCGGCCCCGGTCCGGGTCCTTCGGGAATCGTCCCGAACTGCGATTCGTATCGCGCCACATTTTCTTGCAAAGCTCGCAGCAAGCGTTTGGCATGCGTGGGGCTCACGATCAAGCTGGCCACCAGCTTTCCCTGCGGCACCGTCGGAAACATATAGATGAAATTGAGCGTGAACTCCTCCGCGTTGTGATGAATTACGGCGAGATTCGAGTATTGGCCGAGCAGCTCTTTTTCGTCGGCTTTGATCTGCATCTGTTGCTGTTTCGGTGCTTCGGCCATTCGCACTCTCCCGTAACGGCGTGATTCGGACCTCGAATTACTATAGCAGAGCGCAAATCACCCTGCCGGTTTTCGAAACGATGTGGCCGCAGGCGATTGACACGCCGCGACGTTAAGCTTAGTTTATATCGAAGCTTTATTGCAGTTAACTATGGACACGCCCACCAAGCCGCCGCATGGTTCAGCCTATCGCCACGCCCATCCGACCACGGAATCCGCCGCCGGCTCCCCGGTCGCCCGCGAGCTGGTCGGCCAGCTGACGCATGAAGACGTGGATCGCGCGCACGACCGCTGGCAGGTGGCCCGCGCCCGGCTCAGGGAGCGCAGTTCGCGGCTCTTTGGCGGATTTGGAGTGCTCTGGCTCCTCATCGGGCCGGGCGTTTTGGTCTTCCTCGGCGAAAACGACGCGCCGAGCATGCTCTCGTATTCGGCCACGGGCGCGCGCTTCGGAATCGGTTTTTTCGTTCCCTTCGTGATCCTCACGTTCCTGGTTGGGTTCGTCGTCCAGGAAATGACCGTGCGTCTCGGTGCGGTCACCCATCGCGGCCACGCCGAGCTGATCTTCGACCGCTTCGGGAGCTTCTGGGGATTCTTCGCGATGGGCGACCTGATACTGGGAAATTTCCTCACGCTCGTGACGGAATTTATCGGCGTGCGCGCCGGGCTGGGCTTTTTCGGCATTCGGGCCGACGTTGCGGTCGGCGGCTCGCTCTTGATCGTGCTCGCCGCCATCACGACAGGACGCTACTGGACGTGGGAACGCATCACGATGGGTCTCGCCATTTTCAACGGATTGTTTGTTCCTGCGGCGCTGCTTGCCCATCCGGACTGGCACGCCACCGGCCACGCCCTGCTCACATGGATGCCGCTCCCGACGGGCAACCACTACGACATTCTAGTCCTGATCCTCGCGGACGTCGGCGCTACCGTCACTCCCTGGATGCTCTTCTTCCAGCAGAGCGCTGTCGTTGACAAAGGCATGCAGCCCCGCGATGTGAATGCCGGCCGGTTCGACACGATGCTCGGCGTGATTCTGGCCTCGGCCTTCGCCATCGCGGCGATTCTGGCAACCACTCCTCTATTTCATCATGGAATCAGCGCGGGCGATTTTCAGGGAGCGCAATTTGCTGAGGCGCTCGAGCCCTGGATTGGCCATGTCGGCGCGTCGCTCTTCGCGCTGGGAATTTTCGAGGCCGGTATCGTCGCGGCGATCACCATTTCCACGTCGTCTGCCTACGCCTTCGGCGAAGTGCTGCAGACGGGCCACAGTCTGAATCGCCCGATACGCGACGCCTGGCCTTTCTATCTCACGCTGCTCGGTTCGGCTTCCGCGGCGGCCGCGCTCGTTCTGATTCCGGGTTTTCCGCTCGAATTTGTCGTGCTGACGGTCAACGTCATTGCCGTTCTTGCGATGCCTCCCGCCCTTGCGTTCTTATTGCTCCTCGTCAACGACAAGGAAGTGATGGGAGAATACGTGAATGGCCCGTGGGCAAACCTTGCGGGCGTCACCGTCACGGTGCTTTTGGTGATCGCCGGGATTGGCTTTGGCCTGGCGACAGTTTTCCCGAAATGGCTGGGAGGGTAACTGGACGCGCGCGGATTGTCGGCGGACGAATCGCAAGGATCGACGTGAAATCCAACGAAGAGGCTCCCATTCAAAGCGAACGAGAACTCGCTGCCGAAACGGCGCAGCAACTGAATCTAAAAGACCCAGGCGTCGTGCTGTCCCTGCTCGAGGCCGATCAGGTGGTGGCAGCCAAGCGGCAATCGCGCTTTGGCCGGCGCAATCTTTCCGCTGGAATTCGGATTCTGTTGTGGGGCTTGCGTATCTATGTGGTTGTGATGCTGGTGCTGGTCGTGATTTCCGTGTTCCGCGCGGTAGGCGCGCCCAACTGACGTGCAATCCGGACCCAAGAAAGGGAACTGCGCGACATTAATCGTCGTGCTGCTCCTGTTTTTCGGCGCCGCGATCGCGCTGATGGTCTATGCGGTGATGCAATGGGATGCCCAGGCCAGGGCGAGAAATCTCGTGAATCCGGTTCCTGCGACCCCGATGGCCATCGCCGCCGGAAATCAGGTCTATCAGCAGCACTGCCAGAGCTGTCACGGTGCGAACGGTGATGGCAAGGGCGAAAAGGCTCCCGAACTTTCGACCGCCCCGGGCGATTTCACTGACGCCGCAAAAATGAGCGGCTTAAAGGACGGAGAGCTGTACTGGGAAATCACCAAGGGGCGCCATCCGATGCCGGCGTTCGAGAAGAAGCTGACCGAGGAGCAGCGCTGGCAAGTGGTCGACTACATCCGGACCTTCGCGGCGAAATCCTCCGCGTCGCGCCCCGCCGCGGCCACCCAGGGGAACGAATCCGTCCAGCCCTGAGCGGCAACAGGCGCCCTAAATACCCTCACTTCAATTGCGCGATTGCGTCGGCTACTTCCTTCACGTCCGGCACGCTCGGAATATCGTAATTCTTGAACCACGCGAGCTTGCCGCTGCGATTCACCACCGCGATCGCCCGTCCCGTGATTCCTTTGTCCGCGAGATAGACGCCGAATTTGTCGCCCACAGCGCCGCGCGGCTGGAAATCGGCGAGCAGCGGATAATGAATGCCCATCTTCTCCGCGAAGGCCTTGTGCGACCACACGCTATCCACGCTCAGGCCGAGCACTTGCGCGTCGAGATCTTCGAACCGTTTGAGGTCGTTGACGAAGCAGACGTGCTCGTTGGTGCAGACCGGGCTCCAGTCGAGCGGATAGAAGACGAGAACGACGTTCTTCTTGCCCCGGAAATCGGAGAGCTTCACCTCTTTTTGGTTCTGATCCTTCAGGGAAAAGTCGGGAGCTTCCGCTCCCACCGAAATTGCCATGCCGAGCCTCCTCTTTCGCTCTCGCGATATGAATTGCAAATCGTTGTTTTCAAACCCGTTCATCATAGCCCAAGCCGCCGCAGCGGACAAACCCGCCTCCCCAAAAGCAAAGGCCCCGCCGAAAAGCGGGGCCTTTGGAGATACGAAAACCGCGGTCCGGTTTACTGTTTTGGAGCGCTCGATCTCGGAGCCGGTTTCGAGGGCACGGTCGAGGCAGCCTTTACCGGGTAAGCCTGGTCGTACAGCCGGATGATCTCTTGCGTGATGTCGATCTGGTTCGCTTCATAGAGGATCGGCGTCTGCTGCGACGAACTGTCGAGCACTACGGCATAGCTGCCGTCCTTCGCATACTTGTCCAGGATGTCGACCATTTTGCGCCCGATTCGGTTGATGATGTCCTGCTGTGCGTCGTTCAAATCATCTTGGTCTTCCTGGCTCTTGCGCTGCAGTTTCCTCGTCAGCGAATTGTATTCCCGGGTCAGGCGCTGCTGCTCTTCATCGCTGAGCGTCGTTTGGCCGGTGCGAAGACGGTTCTGATCGTCCTCAATCTGCTTCTGCATGTCCTGAAGCTCTACTTGCCGCGGTGCAAACTGCGATTGCAGTTGGGCCGCCGCTTGTTTGCCTTCGGCTGTGCCCGTTATCGCCGCCTGCATGTTGATCACGCCGACCTTGGTCGGTTCCCCGGCCGTCGATTGCGCCCGCGGGGCGGGCGTCAACATCATCGCGGCCAGGATTACGATTGTCGCTCGAATCTTCATTCTCACTCCTCGCTCGGATATATGGAGAAAATTCCCGTAAACAGAAATCGGAGATTATAGCCTTCCTCTTGGAACACGGTCAATCGTATTCGGGTTGTACGCCTCGCACGCGTCTACTGCGGCAGCGGAACCAGCAGCACGCGGTTGTTGTCTGGATCGACCAGCACGGCCAGATTCAACTTTGGATCGATCGCCACAGCATTTGGACCGAGCACCAGCGCCGAGGTCTGCGTGCCTCCCAATTCCAGCACCGTCCGCACCGTCGGTCCCACGCAGGCGGCGGGCGCGCCCGCACCGGGCGGACAAACGTAATTCAGCACGGACAGAGTTCCGCTCGGCGAATTCGCCGTCACCAGCGTGCTCGTCTGGAAGTTATAGTCGATCGAAGTCGGCGCAATCCCCACGTCCACGGGCGTCTCGTCGAAAGTCGTTGGATCGACCAGGATGATGTCGTTCAACAGGCTGTTCGCCGTCAGGAACACCTGATTCACAGGGTCGAACACGATGCCGCTCGGGTTCTGCAGGGCCGTGCTGATCGTTCCCACGGTCGAGAACGTCGCCATGTTGATGAGGTTGATGCTGCTCGCCTGCGACGCCGTGGCCACGGCCGCGTAACTGAGATTCGGATCGACGGCCACTGCGACCGGATCGTGATCGACGGGAAGCGAGGATCCGCCGGTTGGCGAGGTGCCGGACAAGTCCAGGAAGCTCACCGTTCCCGTGCTTACCGGACCCGTGGGATTCGTGTCCGCAATGGCTGCAAGTCCGCTGTCTTGATTCATGCCCACTCCCGCCGGTCCCGAACAGCCGGAGCTTAAGCAGGTGCCAATCTCCACGGGGCTGGCCACTCCGGTGACATCCACAATCGTGGCATCGTTGCTGCCGTTATTCGCCACGACCGCGAGACCCTTCCGCGGGAGCACGGCCACGCCTTCCGGCGCAGTCCCAACGAGGACCGGAGACCCAATCGCACCTACGTTCCCGAGCGACTGCGGCGATTCGCTGCTGATGGGCGCAAGAGAAATGAGTGAAACGGTTCCGTCGCCCGAATTCGTCACCACCGCTGCATCACGGTCGGTATCCACCGCCACCCCCACAGGCAGGCTTCCCACGGGAATTGGCTGGATTACGCTAAAGTTAGTCACGTTCGAGACGGGAGCGGTCCCGCTGGCCCCATTGCGCACCTGCAGGACGTATAGCCGAGCGGAATCAAGCATGCTCCCTGGAACGGTCGCGACGATCTTCCGCGCGTTCACCACGGTCACATTTCCCGAAGGCAACGCGGTGCCATCCAGCAGTACCTGCGAGGTTCCGCCAACGAAACCTCCGCCAATGATTGTCAGGGTTGTGTCAGGCGTCCCCGGGCCTCCGTATACGACTGCCGGACTCGCTTCGGTAATTTGCAAGGGGTCGATCGAAGTTCCCAGGGAGACGATCGTGACGGACCCGCCCTCGTGGTTGACGACTACCGCCTGATTGCTCGCGGGATCGACAGCCACACTTTGCACCTGCGTCGAAGCTCCCAGACCTCCCACCGTTTGCAACACCGTTCCGTTGGCGAGATCGACGACCACCGCGGTCGAGTTCTTGTTCACCGCGATCCCTACATCCTCGAGCGCGCTCGCCGCTGCCGCACCAAAGCCTGTCTGGTTATACGGGCCTGCGCTGCCTGGCTGGCCGGTGCTGGGCAACGTAACCACTTTCACCGTGTTGTCGAGCGCACTGAATGTATAAAGGCTCCCGCTATCTGGGTCGGAGAGAAAGACCTCGTGCGTCTCCGGATTGATGGCCACGCCTTGGACCGTTTGCGAGAGCAGAAGATTCGCCACCGCATACGGACTCCGCCCTTCCGGCTGATTCGCACTCGCATCGACTCCCAAATCCACCACGCTGATTTCGCCTGCGCCGCCGGGCGTGACGACCGCCCAGTTCAGCCTCGGATCGATCGCGATCGCGGGGGTTGCTCCCGTCCCGGTGAAGTTGCTCGAGCTTCCGCCGATCGTTTGCACCTCGGTCAGTCCGGGTGTGCCGGCGGTATCGGAAACATCAAGGATCATTGCCAGGCTGGCGGATTGGTAGGCCACAATCGCGCGATGGGTCAGCGGATTCACGCCGATCGAGTAGGGCAAAGGAGGATTCGTCTCCGAAGAGAGCGACACGTTGAGGGTTGTCTGATTTCGTGTTGCCAGGTCGATCGCCGTCACCGTCTGGTCGGCGTTGTTCACCACCAACGCGACTGGATTGGCGAGAAGGTCGTCCACAGCCACACCGGTTGGGTTCGTCCCCACAGAGATTGCCGCCCCCACCTTAGTGGCCGTGACCACATTTACCAGCGTCACGGTTCCATCGCCCTCATTTGCAACCACGGCGATTCCATCCGCCTCGTCCATCGCTACCGCTGACGGGTCCGCTCCCACCCCGATCGGCGCCACGTTCGGGGCACCGGGAATCGAATCTTTGTTTGGTGTAACTGCAACATTCAGTCCCGATGTGGATGATTCACCGGTTGCCACTCCCGAATTCTGCAGTACGATCGGATACAAGCCCGGAGTGGCGAGCGCCCCTGCCGGGACGGTCGCCGACAACTGCCGGCTGCTATTTAACACAGGCGCAACCACAGACCCGTCGACAGTCGCCGTCGTCGCGCTTGAGAAGTATCCGCCCGTCAGCCCGATGCTCGCGTTCCCGACATTTTGCGACACACTTTCCGGTGAGACGGCGATGAGCGCCGGTCGAACCGGGAATACGCTCAACGGCAGCACCGCGGAGACGTTGGGAGGATTCGTCTCGCTCTGTATCTGAATCGAAACCGAACCCGGCGCCGAAAGCACGCTTGCGGGCAGCGTGGCGCGAAGCAAGGCTGTGCTAATGAAGAAAACGGAAGTCGCCGGCAGAGTCGTCGGCAATTGATTCGGAGCCGTCACCACGACCTGACTTGTGCTCTCGAAGTTTGTCCCCGTCAGGTAGACATCCTGTTGAACAGAACCCTGTGCGGCCACGGTCGGGTCAATGTTCGTCAGCGTGGGCGTCCCACCCGAGCTGACAGTGACTTGTGCCGTCCCGCTTTGGGTCGGATCGGCCGTGGAAGTCGCTGTGATAGTGACGGTGCCAGGCGACGACGGTGGCGCGGTATAGAGTCCTGCCGTCGAAATCGTTCCCAGCGCGGGAGGATTGTCATTGCCCGAAAGGCTCAACGTCCATGAAACTCCCTGATTGGTGGTGGGGCCCTTCACGGTAGCCGTGAACTGAAACGACTCCAACGGGCCGATTGTAGCCGTTGGCGGCGTCACTTGGACTCGAATGCCGGAATCGATCGTGAGAGCCGCCATGGTAAAAGCCGTTGAATCGACTGTGCTCGTAACTAGAATCACCGCCGTGTTCGGCGTGGGCAGCGTGGGCGGCGCCGTATAGAGGCCATTTTGCTGGATGGTTCCGTATCCCGTCAGGACCGTATCGCCCTTCGGTGTTGGAACTCCCGGAATCGGCGTGCAATCGGTTGGCCTGGTGGTCGGAGGCGGCGGCGTCACACCGGAGGTCGACGTCGGAGCAAGGCAAACTTGCCACGTCACCGTTGTCGTCGAAATCCCCGTGACGTTCGATTCAAATTGCAGCGAGTTGTTTAGCAGAACGGTCGCCGGGTTCGGAGCCACCGTGACGCCGGTGGTGGCCGAATTCCCGCCGCAGCCCGCGGCCCAGGCGGTGAGGAGCAACACCGCGGCTATACTCCACGATCTCATTTGCTTTCCTCCCACGATGCCTATTCCGTTTCCCATGCCGCCTCGGCAGCCGCTCCCTCTTCCGCTGTACGCTCGCGCCATCAGAATGTCCGGCTCACCGCGAAGCGCAGCGACGACCGCTGTTCGAGCAGGCCCGGCGGAATCGTCTGCGAAGACCGCGTTTCAAGCAAGAAGTTTTGAAGCGCCGGCACGATCTGCGTATCGTATACACCCAATTGTTGCAAAGCTTGTCGCTCAGCGGGCGGAAGGTAAAACGCTCCGTCAGGCGGAACAATCGTTTGAGTCAGGCGCAGGTAATTGAACGCGTAATAGATTCGAAACGGCGCCTGAATGATCGGGATCTGGAAATCGAACTCGATTCCCGCGGATGTGTGCGGTCTGAAATTCGTGCCTTTGGCGATCGGCAGATTGGTCCCGATGTGCATGTTGGGGAAATCCGCGTTCGGATACTGGTCCTGCAGCAGTGCGGTGGCGGAGGGGTCGATCGCCACTTGCCGCATCGTGCCGTCCAGGCCGAGGTCGTTGAAGAAACTCATCGTCACGTAGCTCTTCACCAGCGGTATGCGATACTCCGCGTTAAAGACGCCCTGCAGATCGCCACCGGGGCGTGTCGGGACGTATTCCAAGACATTCACGGGCAGGGTTTCGAGCGTGGGCTGCCCGGATTGGTTCAAGTGCTGCGGATTGTAGAACTGCACGTCCGTGGTAGTCGAGTAGGGAATAAAGACGAAAGGCGAAATCGTATAAAACTCGTAGCCGCGGACGTCCTGTTCGCCCCCCAGATAGAAGCGGTTGTTCGGCGGCACTTCTCTCCCGCTGAAGCCGTTGATCGTTGCGCCCTGCACTCGCAGGGCGAGCACGTTTCGATGGCGATGCATCGGATGGTAGTAGGCCATCGTAAACGTGTTGCTGATCGTGTCGACATTCCCCTGCAGCGGCCCGCCCGTGAATGTCGCCCCGTAGTAGATGCTTTTCCCGTGCGTCGGGAAATTCGGGCTGTCAACCGTGCTGTATGAGATCGTCGGCGTGATCGAACTCATTTCGATGCCGTCCAGGGCCGACGGTCCTGCAAGGCTCGTGAACTTCGTGAATTCGAATAGCAACGTCGCCGACTGGCTGAACGGCGTGATGTTCGTCGTCGACCAGCCATACTGCAAGCCGAGCCGCGTAAACGCCGACCTCCGCAGCGGGTAGCTCGCGAAAATCGTGAAGCCTTTCGAATCCGTGTTGTAGTTTTCCTGCAGCGCCGGATCGATGGCCACCTGTTGGCCCAGCAGCAATCCCTCCTCGCGCGCCGTGTTGTAGTCCAACCGGCTCGCGAAGATCGTGAGCCCTGTCGAGATCGGCCGGTCGAAGAGATACGGCTCCGTGAATCCGAGCCGCACGTCCGTCTGGATGTTGCCGATCTGCGCCGAAAGAGTAAGCGTTTCGCCGAGGCCGAGGAAGTTGTTTGTCTGATACGAGAAACCGACGAAGCTGCCCGCCAGTCCGCTCACACCGCCGTTGAAGCTGATCGATTGCTTGCCCTTCTCCTTCACCTTCAGCCGAATATCGACGGTCCCCTTCTTTACGTCGCGTTTCAAATCCGCATTTTCGGGCTTGATTGGATCGAAATAGCCCAGCTGGTTGAGGCGCAGAAGGCTCAATTCCCACAGGCGGTTGCTGAACACCTGTCCTTCGTCCAGCAGCAGCTCCCGGCGGATCACTTTGTCGCGCGTGGTCGTGTTGCCCGAAAATTCGATTCGCCGCACGAAAAACTGTTTCTGCTGGTCGAACTGCAGCGTCAAATTGATCACCTTCTTCGCGTCGTCCACGTCGAAAAGGGGTTCGGCGTTGAAGTCGATGTATCCGTAATCTCCGTACAGCTTCCTGAAATCGTCGAGTGACTTGCGGATCTTGTCCGCATCGAAAATGTCTCCCGTCTTCAGCGGGAAGACCCTCTGCAGGAATTCCGGCTTGAAGATCAGGCCTTGATCGGGATCGGCGCTGCGGAAGGCGAGCTTTCCCATCCTGTACTGCGCGCCTTCCTCGATCTTGATCGTGATATTCGTTGCTTTGCCGTGCTGCGCGCCGATGCCAGGCACTGGTATCGGAATTCCGCCGCGATTCAGCGTCACGGTTTTTAGAACCGGTTCTTCCACGTCGACCCTGAAATACCCATGATCCTGGTAGAGGCCGCGAATCCCCACTTCCAGGTCTTCATCGAGCTTCGGCCGGTCGAATGTCTTGGCCATGATCGGGATCTCGGTCACGTAAAGCGGGATCGAAATGGGCCGGTCGTGTCTCATCGAACGGATGATTTTCCGCGTCGAAAAAGCCTTGTTGCCCACGATCGTGATCGTTCCAACTTTTACTTTCGGCCCTTCGTCAATGTTGAAGACGAGTTTGACCGCGTTTGTCGCGGCGATGCGCTCGTAGGTTGGTTTCACCGTCGCGAATTGCCGGCCGTGCTCCGCCAGCAGTTCCTTGATCACCACTTCGGCGTGCTTGATCTTCGTCGGATCGAACTGGCTCTCCACCGACAGGCCGACCTTCTTTTGTTTGAACGCGTCGAGAATGTCCGACTCAGTGATCGACTTGTTGCCCCTGTACTCGATGCGGCGGATGATCGGCCGCTCGCTGACGTAGAAAAGGACGATTTTTCCGTTCGGCTGGTCGGGACTATCCTCCACCTCGAGGCGGATGTCCTCAAAAAACTCCGTGTTCCAAAGCGCCTGGAAATCGCGCCGGAGGACGTCAGGGTTATAAGGGTCGCCCGGGTGGGAATAGATGCGGGCAAGCAGGGTATCGCGTTGGATGCGGCGGAGCCCGATGAATTCGATGCGCTCGATCACGTACTGCTTGTCATTGGATGGAGCTGCTTGTTGGGCCCAAAGGCTTTGCGTCACCGTAAGGATCAGCAAAGACACAACCACGATGAACTCCAGCGCGCGCGGAAATATCTCCCTCTTGGCGGCCGTGATGATCAAGGCCGCAGTTCCCCGCCCAAGATTTTATGCTCCCCTGCCGGCTCGGCTTTATCCGGCTTGCGCGTGTAGGATTCTTAGTGGGCCACCGGGGTTGCTTCCGCCACAGGACGAAACGCCAGAGTGTCGCCGGAGAGAAAGACTTCCAGTGTCGCCGGCCGCTGGAGTTCGCCCTGAATGAGAGCTTCCGACAGCGGGTCTTCGACATACTTTTGCAAAGCGCGCCGTAGCGGCCGCGCGCCGTAATTTCGATCGCTGCAGGTTTTCTCGAGAATCCATTGCCGCGCCTCGATCGTTGTCACGATCTGCACTTGGCGGTGCACCAGCGTCTCGTTCATCTGGCTGATCAGAAGATCGATGATCAGCAGCAGGTCCGCGTCTGTCAGCGAATTGAACAGAATCACTTCATCCAGACGGTTCAGAAATTCTGGATTGAAGACCCGCTTCACTTCTCCCATTACCATGTCGTCTTGGCTCTTCGCGTTCGCGATGCCATCCGTCGACTGGAAGCCCAGGCCACTCTGCTTCTGCAATTGCCGCGCCCCGAGATTCGACGTCATGATAATGATCGTATTGCGGAAATCAACTGTATTTCCTAGCCCGTCCGTCAATTGCCCGTCCTCGAACACCTGCAGCAATATGTTGTAGACGTCCGGATGGGCCTTCTCGATCTCGTCCAGCAGGATCACCGAATAAGGCGTGCGCCGCACGCGCTCCGTCAGTTGGCCGCCCTCTTCGTATCCCACATATCCCGGAGGCGCGCCGATCAGCTTCGACACGGAATGCTTTTCCATGTATTCCGACATATCGAAGCGGATCAGCGATTTCTCGCTGCCGAACAGGAACTCCGAAAGCCGCCGCGCCACTTCCGTCTTGCCCACGCCCGTCGGCCCTAGGAATAGGAAGCAGCCCACAGGCCGCCCCGGAGCCTTCAATCCCGCGCGGCTGCGGCGAATCGCGCGCGCCAGCGCCGTGATCGCCTTGTCCTGGCTGATCACGCGGCGGTGCAGCTCTTCCTCGATGCGCAGCAGCTTCTGTTGCTCGTCTTCCTTGATCGACGTAACCGTAATCCCGGTCCAGCGCGCCACTACTTCCTCGATGTCCTCCCGCGTCACGATCCCGGTCGAAGAGTCGTCGATCTTCAGTTTCTCGCGCAGCACGCGCAGATGTTCCTTTTCCTTCCGCTCTTCCTCGGAGTAGAACCGCGCCTTCTCGAACTCGTGGTTCGCAATCGCCGTTTCCATCCGGTGCGTGATGAACTTCACGCGCTTCTGCACTTCCGAAACCTCGTCCGGAAGCATGGCCTGGCGCAATTTCACCCGCGCGCCCGCTTCGTCCAGCAGGTCGATCGCCTTGTCCGGCAGAAAACGGTCGGGGATGTAGCGGCTCGATAGATACACCGCATAGCGGATCGCGTCTTCCGTGTAGCTCACCGCGTGGAATTTTTCGTAGCGGTCGCGAACGCCCTGCAGCACGCGAATCGCTTCGTCTTCCCCAGGCGCCGGCACCTTGATCGATTGGAAGCGCCGCTCGAGTGAGCGATCCTTCTCGACGGACTTGCGGTACTCGGCCGGCGTCGTTGCGCCGATGCACTGAATCTCACCCCGGCTCAGCGCAGGCTTCAAGATGTTCGCGGCATCGAGCGATCCTTCCGCCGATCCCGCTCCCACCAGCGTGTGCAACTCGTCGATGAAGACGATCGCGTTCTGGCTCTCCATCAATTCCTTCATGATGGTTTTCAGCCGCTCTTCGAACTGCCCGCGATATTTCGTCCCCGCCACGATCAAAGACAAATCGAGCGAGAGGATCCTCTTGTCGGCGAGGAACGGCGGCACGTCGCCATCCGCGATGCGCTGCGCCAGTCCTTCGACGATCGCCGTCTTGCCCACGCCCGGCTCGCCGATCAGGACAGGGTTGTTCTTCGTGCGCCGGCACAGAATCTGAATGGCGCGCTCGAGCTCGCGGTCGCGGCCGACCAGCGGATCGAGCTGTCCTTCCATCGCCGCCTGCGTCAGATCGCGGCTGAATTCAGCAAGCAGTGATGCTTCCTTGGGACGGTTCACAGGCACCTTCTCTCCCGCGCTACGCGCCAATTCCTCGCGCACGGTGGATAGCCTCAATCCCCGTTCCAGCAGGATTTCGGCGCCAAAGGATTTCTCCTCCCGCAGCACTCCCAGGAGGAGATGTTCCGTTCCTACGTGCTTGTGGCCGAGCCGCTCTGCTTCTTCCGCGGCGTAATTGAGGATGCGCTTGCACTCCTGGCTGAGAGGGACTTCGACCGACGTAGAAATGCGTTCGCGGACTGTGATCCGCGATTCAATCTCCTTGCGGATGGATTCGATCGAGCCGTGGGTCCGCAGAAAGCGATTCGCGAGCGCCTTGTCTTCGCGCAACAAGCCGAGAAGCAGGTGCTCCGTCTCGATGTACGGGCTGCCGTACTGGCTGGCCTCGTACCGCGCGAAGAAGATCACTCGCCGAGCCTTTTCTGTGTAGCGTTCAAACACGGTTCACCCCGCACTCTCCCGGGGGCATGGCCCCAGCGCTCGCCGCGCGCGCTCCATCAGCCGCTGCGCCTGCCAGCACTTCTACGCTCGGCGCCAGCATCCCGTGCTCCAGTTTCAGCACGCGGTCCGTGCGCCTAGCCAGTGATAAATTGTGTGTCGCGAGAATCGAAGTCAGGTGATGGGACTCGTGCAAACCCTGCATCAGCTCGAAAATGGTCTCTGCATTCCGTTCGTCGAGATCTCCGGTCGGCTCGTCCGCCAGCAGAATCACCGGCTGGTTCACCAGCGCGCGCGCAATCGCCGCGCGTTGCTGTTCGCCGCCCGATAACTCCGAGGCTCGCTGCGCCGCGCGGTCCCCAAGACCAACTTCCGCCAGCCATTCTTCCGCCGCGCGTAACGCCTGCCCCGCCGTCTTGCCGCCCGCCAGCAGGGGCATCGCCACGTTTTCGGCCGCCGTGAAATCCGGCAGCAGATGGTGCCGCTGCCAGACGAACCCGACGGACTTGTTGCGATATTCTGCCAGCTCGGCCTCTCGAAGCGAACAGAGTGAATTCCCGGCGAAGTATACTGCACCGCTTGTTGGAGTGTCCAGCGCGCCCAGAAGATGCAGCAGCGTGCTCTTGCCCGTTCCGGAGGGTCCCACGATCGCGATCATCTCGCCGCGCTCCACGCAAAGATCGATCCCCCCCAGGGGTACGATCTCTTGTGAGCCCGAGTAGAAGATTTTGCGAAGGTCTTTCGCGCGCAGAATTTCGCTTGAGGTTCCGGCGCCCCCGAAATTGGCGTCGTCCGCTTCCATCGTCGCGCTTGCTTCTTTCTGCATGATCCCGCCGGTTCTCTTCACACGTTAGATGCCGAAAACCGTTGCAGATATGTCCTTGCTTTACATCACATTAGTTAGACGCTGGAAGGCGCCTCGGAGAATCGCTTTCACACTTATCCCAGACTCTTCCATTGTGCGCCCAATGAACTGCCAAATAATGGCAATGTCCCAATCCGACACCCATTTTAACACGCCCGCGCTTTTCGAACGAATCGGAAACGGCGATCGAAGGGAATCGATTCTCTGATCGAAACAACGCTCCGAAAATCCGCGTTCGAGCGCTTATTCGAAGCGAAGAATTTCGACGGGCAGGATGTTGGAAGCTGAACGCGCCGGTAAAACCGTCGCCGCAATGCTGATCGCCAGCGCCGCCACCGCGATCCAGATCGCATCCGTCCCGTTCGCGTGAAAGGGAACGTAGGGTATCGCGTAGACCTCGGGATTCAGTGGAATCAATCGCCATCGATTCGCCACCCACGCGAATCCGAAACCGGCCGCGAGCCCCGCGATCGTCCCGGAAATGCTGATGGCGAGTCCTTGCATCATGAAAATCCTGCGAATCTGCCGTCGTCGCGCGCCGACGGCCATCAGCACGGCAATGTCCCTGGCGCGGTCCGTCACCGTCATCGTCAGCACCACCAGAATATTCAGCCCGGCCACGAATGTGATGAGGCCCACGAAAAGCGCCGTCACCAATTTCTCGAGGCTCAGCGCGCGAAACAGCGCCCGGTTTTCATCCATCCACGTCGTCGCGTGATATCCCGGTCCTGCTCGCCGCACCAACTCGTCGGCCACTTTCCGCGCATCGTCCAGATCGTTCACGCGCACTTCGAGCAGGCTCACCACGTCGCCCACCCCGGCCAGAGCTTGCGCGGACGGCAGCGTTACGAATCCCCAGTTCGCATCGTAGTCGTAGAACCCGGAATCGAAAATTCCCGTCACTCGAAATCGCCGCGAGCTCGGCAGCATGCCAAACGGCGTCAGGCTGCCTTGTGGGCTCGTGAGCGTCACGTAATCGCCCACCGAAATGTCCAGATTTTCGGCGAGGATGTATCCGATCAGCAGCGCCGGAATCCCGTCGGTATCCGGTTCAAACGTGTTCGAGCCTGCCACGAGATGCCGCAGCGCCCCGCTCGCCCGGAGTTCCATATCCGGGTCCACGCCTTTGAGGACCACTCCGCTCGGCTTATGCCCGAAAGAAAGCAGGACGGTGTTGTAAATCGCGGGTTCGATCGATTGCACTCCCGGCGCATCGCTGAGCTTCGCGATCAGGGCGCGATAGTCCCGGATGCCGGCCGCCGCATCGATCGGTTTCAGATTGACGTGCGCCGTCACGGTGAGCAGTCGGTCGCGGATCGCTTGCCGGAATCCCGTGTTCATCGAAAGCGCGATCACCAGCGTCGTGACGCCCGCCGCCACGCCCAGCACGGCGAGAAACGTCACCAGTCGCAGCACCGCCGGCCGGTTCGGCGACCGCAGATACCGCAGCGCCACCAGCCATTCGAATGTCATTTGGGGCTTTCGTCGCGCACCGCGTCGGATTCTTCGGCGCCCTCGCCGCGCAAAAGAGGGAAGAGAATCACTTCACGGATCGCGTGCGAGTTCGTGAGCAGCATCACCAGCCGGTCGATGCCGACGCCTTCGCCCGCCGTCGGCGGAAGCCCGTGGCTCAACGCCCGGATGTAATCGACGTCCACTTCCTTCGGCGCTTCGAGCCCGCCCTTCTCCACTTGCTCGCGGAAGCGCTTCTCCTGATCCTCCGGATCGTTCAGTTCCGAAAAGCCGTTCGCGATCTCCATCCCGGCGATGAAAAGCTCGAAGCGCTCGGTCAGCGTAGGATCATCCGCGCGCCTCTTCGCCAGCGGCGAAATCTCCACCGGGAAATCGTAGATAAACGTCGGTTGGATCAAATATCTCTCGGCGACCGCCTCGAACACGTCCCCGATCGCCCGCCCCAGCGGCTCGCGCCCGAGATTCGCCAGAATCAAATGCAGAATTGCTTTCTCGGTCGTCAGCGCTTTTGGGGAACTTGCAACCCCGCCCTCCCACGACAGCGGTTTCCGCGGAGAGTCATCCTTAATCAAAGCGTCCAGCACCGGCATCGCCCCCTCGATCAGCTTGCGCAGGGCATCCTTCGACGCAAGGTCGCTGGCCTCCGCCGTTTTACCCGGCGGCACGGGCATATGCCTTAGAATCGCTTCGTGCATGGATAGCCGCGTGAATTTGCCGAAGTCGATTTCGGCTTCGTCTTCGCCTTCGCCGTATTTCACTTTGGCTGCGCCGCATGTTTTCTCGGCGAGCTCGCGCAGCAGTTCCTCCGTCATCTCCATCAGCGCGTCCGCATCGCTGTACGCCTGATAAAACTCCAGCATCGTGAATTCCGGCTGGTGAATCGCATCGATTCCTTCGTTGCGGAAGTTCCGGTTGATTTCATAGACTCGGTCGAGCCCGCCCACCACGAGCCTCTTCAAATAAAGCTCCGGCGCGATCCGCAGATATAGATCCATGTCAAAAGTATTGTGATGCGTCACGAAAGGCCGCGCCGTCGCCCCGCCCAGAATCGGATGCATCATCGGTGTTTCGACTTCCACGTAGCCGCGCCCGTCGAAAAATCGCCGTAGCTCGCGAATAATCTGCCCGCGTTTGACGAAAATCTCGCGCGTGTGCTCATTCACGATCAGGTCCAGATATCGCCGCCTGTAGCGCTGCTCGGTATCGGCCAGCCCGTGCCATTTTTCCGGCAGCGGCAGCAGCGCCTTATTCAGCACTTCGATCCCTTCCACCTTCACGGTCAGCTCATTCGTCTTGGTCCGGAAAAGATGCCCCGAGACGCCGACGATATCTCCCAAATCGAGAAGCTGAAAAAGCTTGAACGCCTGCTCGCCCATCACGTCCAGCCGCGCATAGATCTGCAGCCGCCCGCCATCGCCCGTCAGATGCGCAAACGCGGCCTTTCCCATCGGCCGCAGCGCCACAATCCTTCCCGCCACGCGCACGCTAACCCGCTCAGCCTCAAGCTGTTCGCCCGTTCGCCCTTCGAATTGCTCCGCCACCTGCCTGGGCGTGTGCGTCCAATCGAATTTATGGGGGTATGCCGGATACCCGAGGGCCTGAATTTCAGTCAACTTTTTGCGGCGCTGCTGGAACTGGTCGAGCGGTTCAAATTCCAACGGAACGATCCTTTCCGATCGGCTGCCACATGCGAATCGGGCGAGTATAGCGGGCGCCTTCCAAGAGCGTCAAGAAAACGCCTTATCGCTCGCACGGTTGCCATGTGCCGCTGCTGCGAATCCTCGGAACGGAATCCGCACCGAATTGATCGACGTATACTTTCGTTTACTCTGCGGCCGCGGAGAGTGGTAACTTTCTAGGCGCAGGTATAGGCCCTCTCGGAGGTTCCAAATGACCTCTTCTGGCTTGGAAGGAAAGGAATCTCCCCTTGCTGCGCGTTTGCTGGCCACCACCACCGCGCTCAGTGATCTCGAAAAGTCCGTCAAGTCCGGCGATCTCGACTCTCGCGTTCTCGGCGAACTTCGCAACGCGATCGACCACATTCGCTATACGGCCTTGGCCGTTCAAGATTGGTATAGCGCTCAGGAGCGTTCCGGCGATCCGTACGCCGTCTTGTCCACCCTCGCCAGTCAGCGCGTCCGCCGCGCCGCTCAACTCGCGAAAGACTTGACCCTCGACCTTGAAAACGTGGATATCAGCGTGGAAACGCAAGGACTAGATGACCTCTATCAGGCCGTCGACGGCCTGCATAGATATCTGGGCCGTTTGTTCAAGCGGGGAACCTAGCCGTTCGCAAACTAGCGAACCAATGCCGCCGTGAGCTGTGGCATGCCACCGCCACGAGGGTCGCAATCCACCCTGGGTCCCCCGTCTCAACTTAGGACACTGCCGCCATTATCAATACTCGACTGGTGCCAAGGCCGGAAAACCCATTCCCATTGCACCGGGGCCATCGGTGGTATACTCCGGTGAGCGATCTCGGGGGCGGTGTGGTTTTCTCTAGGCGCAGCAATGGACGCCCTTCTACCGAGCGCAGGGTCACTGAAGAGTGGTTTACGGCTCTGCCGCGAGAGAAGGGCCAGATTTTTGAGACAGTCGTTCGCCGTTGGGAGTGCGCGTACGCGATGATGAGCGTGGCGCTCGACGGAGCCCTGTCCCTGCGTGCGCGTGGCGAGCTGGTTTGCGCCCGGCAACAGGTTTCCGTCGCCGCCGATCTGTTCGGTCGCCTTTCATCCACTCTCGTGGGCCTCTGCGACACGCTCTCCGCCCGTGGCCGTCATATCACCCACGTTCCCCCCGTCGAGCCGCTGAACTCGGAGTTTTTCCGCGGGAATACGGGCCAGAGCGCGGCCTCGTGGAACGGAATCCTCCATCATCTCCTCTTTGGCGATCGCTCGCGCTTTTTCCACAAGCTTCGTATTCTCTCCGATACCCTCGAACAGATTGAGCGCGAATTTCGCGAAGCGGCCAGTGACATCTCCAAAGGTACCTCCGTCGAGCCCGCCGATTGTTGGACGAAGCTCGATTATCTTCACTACGATTTCAGCACCTGTTTGCGCGAGACCGAAATCGTCCTGAAGAGTTTCCTGCGCTCCCTGCCCGCGGACCAGTTGTCCGGCCTGGCCACCGAACTCGATGCGCCCCCGTCAGTCAAGCGGCTCCGGGCCAAGCCTCGTCTCTCAGGTGCCCCTGCCTGAGCATAGGCCGGCCGCATTTTACCCCGAGAAAATTGCGCCTGCCCTGCTGCTCTGGACGCGCGGCGCGATTCCGACGACAATAGACCGGACAGCGTTTCCGTCGCGTTTCGCGATTCCTGGGATCGCGGCTCACCCCACGGCCCGCTAGGACCAGTCCCCGGCAGCAGAGGTGTGCGGCAGGAAACACGAAGTACAACTTCCGGAGTGGCGGATGCATCGCATTGAAGGATGCGTCCCGACGGGTAGCGTGGCCCGAACGAGACGAAGTGATGCCGGAGAGATGGCCGAGCCGGAAGCAATCCGGCTTGCCCAGCAGGGCGATGCAGCCGCCTTCGAGCGGCTCTATCAATTACATAGCCGCCGGGTATATTCGCTGTGTCTTCGGATGGTGGGGAATACGGCCGAGGCTGAGGATCTGACGCAGGAAGCGTTCCTGCAGCTCTTCCGCAAGATTGCGACTTTTCGGGGCGAGTCGGCATTCTCGACGTGGCTTCATCGGCTGGCCGTCAACGTTGTTCTGATGAAGCTCCGGAAGAAGTCGGGCAAGGAAACTTCGCTCGAACAGGTCACCGAGGGCGACGAGGAGTCGGGTACCCCGCGGCGGGATTTCGGGGCGGTCGATATCGAGCTCACCGGATCGATCGACCGGGTTAACCTCCAGCGCGCTGTGGACCAATTGCCGCCCGGATATAAGTCGGTATTTGTCCTGCACGACGTGCAGGGGTACGAGCACAACGAGATTGCGGAGATTATGGGTTGTTCGATCGGCAATTCCAAATCGCAGTTGCACAAAGCACGCATGCGCCTTCGCGATCTGCTGCATGAGGCCGTGCGCGCCAAGGCACGCGAGGAGCGCCGCGCGGCAGGAACAGGAAGCGGTTCCGGTGGCGAGGTTTGAACATGAATACAATCGGATGTAGCGAATTTCACGATCGACTCGGCGATTGGATGGAGGGCGAGCGTTCCGCCGAAGCTCGCGCCCACCTGCGCACATGCAGCCAGTGCCGTTCGCTGGCAGCCGATCTCGAAAGCATCGAAAAGACGGCGCCTTCAATTGCCCTGGACGACCCGGAACTTTCGCCGCGCGTCTGGCTGGCCCTCCGCGCCCAACTCGAGCAGGAAGGCCTGATCCATTCTCGCCGCACGCCGCCGCTCCGCTCTTCGTCAAGCTGGATCGACGTCGTGTTCGCATCGATCCCGCGGCCCGTTCTCGCCGGCGCCTATCTCGCAGCGCTCATCTTCGTGGGAGTCGCTCTCACCGGCACCGCCAACCGCCACGCCAATGATGCCCGCTGGCTCAGCCGCACCGAAAATTCCACGCAGCCTCTCAGCGCCCAGCTCGATACGGCCGAGCAGGATACTTATTCGGCACTGAAGAACGTCGATCCCGTCGTTGCCGCTTCGCTGCAAAAGAATCTCGCGATCGTTGACAACTACATCGCATTATGTGAAAAAAGCGTTCGCGAAGATCCTCAGAACGAAATCGCTCGCGATTATTTGTACGGTGCCTATCAGCAAAAGGCGGACTTGCTCGCACAGATGAGCGACCGCGGAGACGATGGTCAATGAGGACCCCAGCCACCCAGCCGGCTTCGTTTCATCAGTGGAAAAAGGCGACGCTTCTGGTTCCGGGACTTCTGATCCTGAGCGTGGCCTCCGCGTCGGCCGGCGATCGCATCACCCAGCACTTCCGCGTCGAACCTCATCCCGTCGTCGCCATCCACAATCCCAGCGGCACGGTCACCGTTCGCGCCTGGACCAAGTCCGAGGTGATGGTCATCGCCAATCGCGCCACCACCGACGTTGAAGTCGATGCCGAGCAGACCGCGAACCGCATCGATGTGATCACGCGCCAGGTTTCCGATACGGCCGCGCCCGGCGATCTGCGCACCGATCTCGAAATCAACGTTCCGCAGGATACCGAGCTTGAGATTCACGACGATGCCGGCGGCGTCAACGTCTCAAACGTCCTCGGCGACATGAATGTCGAAACCATCGCGGCCGGCGTCGATCTCGAAGATGCCTCGGGCTACCTCAACGTCAAGACGGTCGACGGATCGTTCCAGTGCGTGCGGTGTACCGGCCGCATCGAGGTTTCGTCGATCAGCGGCAACTTTCGCTTCATCGATATTCACAGTCCTTACGTCCGCGCCCAGACCTCCACCGGAAATATTCTCTTCAACGGCGAATTTCTCCCCAACGCCACGTACCGGCTGAAGAACTATAGCGGCGTGATCGAAGTGCGCTTTTCGCCCGGCGATTCATTTGATTTGAGCGCCACTTCGCTCAAGGGCAAAGTGCACAATGAGGCGCGGCTCGACCCACCCTCGCACCACCACTTCCTGCCGCGCTTCGGCAAGGCGCTTTTCGGGACGCTCAATGCGGGCCGCGCCAGCGTCGAATTGAGTTCCTTCGATGGTACAATCGACATCCTGAAGCGCGATTGATTGCGCCGTCAGGCGTCGCGCCTCATTTTGCGCCCGGTATTGCACAAAGTCTTGAATCCGATGCCGAATGAAAATCGCCTTCGAAGACTCGTCTGCCTCACCGGATTCATGGGCAGCGGCAAATCCACCACCGCCCGCCTGCTTGCAAGCCAGCTCGGCTGGCCGAAAACCGATCTCGATAAGAACATCACCGAAGCTACCGGCGCTACCATCGCGCAGATTTTCGCCGCGGAGGGCGAAGGTGAATTCCGCCGCATCGAGCGCGAGCAGCTTGCGCGCATCGTGGCCGAATACGCCGAGACGCAGCGCCCGCGCATCGTTTCGCTCGGCGGCGGCACGATCGCGCAGCCGCAGAATCTCGCGCTGCTGCGCGAAAACGGCGCCATCCTCATCTGGCTTCAGTGCCCGATCGAGGATTTGTTGCACCGCTGCGCGCAGGTCACCGATCGCCCGCTGTTTCGCGATGAAGCCAGCTTCCGTCGTCTCTACGAGGAGCGCGTGCCCACCTACGAACTCTCCGACTATCGCGTCGACAGCAGCGGCGAGCCGTTGAGCGTCGTCGAACAGATTCTCGCGCTCGGCATTTTTCCGCAGGTGACGGTGTGAGCCACCCGCTCGCCACGCGCCGCGTTCTCGCCGGGTCGGTATTCGCGCTGTTTCTTTCAGTCGGTGTCGCCGGCACGCTCGCTTCGAAACCGCTCTCTGGATTCACGCCGGATAAAGGCAGCTTCAAAATCCTCGTCAACGGCCAGCAGGCGGGGAAGGAAGATTTTGACATTGGCCCCGGGGGCGGCAACGGCGATTGGATCGCGCACGGCGCCTCCGACATCACCACGCCCGCCGGCACCACGCACGTCACCGGCACGCTCGAGCTCCGCGACGACGGCACGCCGGTCCGCTACGAATGGTCCACGCAGGGCGCGAAGAAAGCCGGCGCCACGGTCACCTTCAACGGCCCCGTCGCTTCGATCGAATTGCACGTGCCGGGCGCGCGCCCCTTCACACAGCAGTTGACGTTTAGCTCGCCGAAGATCGTCATCCTCGACAACAATCTCTACTACCAGTACGCCGTCCTCGCGCATATCTACGATTGGGAGAAAAAAGGCCCGCAAACTTTTTCGGTTCTCGTCCCGCAGGAAAACACCCCGGGCACGATCACGGTTGAATCGCTCGGCAGTCAGGATGTCGACGGAAAAAAGCTCGACGAACTCAGCGTGAAAACGGAAGACCTCGAAGTCGACGTCTACCTCCAGGGCCCGCGCGTCGTCCGCATCGTCGCCCCCAGCGCCAACGCCGAAATCGTCCGCCAATGACGATGCGATAAGCATCGACACCTCGGGCGTTACTCGTCGTGAGGATCTTTGTACTCAAACGGAATGTGCACCACGGCTTCGATATCGACCGGCACTCCCGCGCGCTTTCCCGGCAGGAATTTCCATCGCGCGAGCGCGGCCATGGCGTTTTTATCGAGCTGCGGATCGAGGCTGCGCATCAATTGGATGCTATCGACCGACCCGTCTTTGCGGATGATCGCGTAGAGGACGACTTCTCCGTCGATGTGCTCTTTGATCGCCGCTTCCGGATACTCCGGATCGACCTTGACGATCGGCTGAGGGCCCGATAGAACGCCCTTCGGACGGTACGGCGGGCGCGGGTCTTCATCGAGCTGCGCGAAACTCAGTTCCCAGCTTCCGCTCGCGCTGGTGAGATTGGGCAGGTCGATGCGCATCGAGTGGATGTCTTTGCCGCCGAAGATGGCGTCGGGCGGCTGGTTGGGGTTGAGCGCCGCAACATTCGCGGGGCCTCGCCGATAGCTTGCCGAAGGCTCCGTTGGCACCATCGGCTGCAGGATCAGCCCGCGATGCGCAGGCGCGAGGCCGCCGCCCGCCGAGCGAGCGCTTCCGCCGCTCACGCTGATCGCGGCCGGGAGTTCGCCGTTGCCGGCGCCGCCCGCCGTTGCGGAAAGATTTCCTGTGCCGCCGTTCGCACCTGCGGAAGCGCCTTCGCCAGCCGTAGCCGAGCCTTTACCCTCGCTCGCGCCTGTGGCGCCGCGCGCCGCGCCGCTCGGAGCGCCGGGCTTCGCATCCGGCCCCATCGAAATCCGCGCGGCGAGATTTCCTTGCGGCACGCTGACCGCCGGAGCAGGCGGAGCCGGCGCGGCGGAAAGCGCAATCAAACGCCGCGCGCTGGAATCGCCCGCGCTCTCGGCAATCTCAGGTGCGGCGGCCGGATTCTCGCGTTCGGTGCGCTGGCGCGCGACGGGCTTCGACATCGGATTTATCGGGATTTGCGGGCGCGCGATATCCACCTGCGATGACGCGATATTCAGCGGCCCCGAATTTCTCACGTTGTTGGCCACTTCCGGCGCGGCGACGTCGCGCACCTTGCGCTGTTCGATCTTCGGCGCAACCGCCGTCGGCACCACGGGAATGCGCAGCTTCGGCTGCTTCTCCGCCCACTGCACGATATTCGGCAAGGGTGTCACGATCTTCGGCGCCTCGGGCGGCGCGTCGGGCTGGATCAGCGTCTGGCGCGGATGCGTCACTTTCACGGGGACCGAGAGAATCGTTTGCCGCGGATGATACATATCCTCACCGCGCGCGACCGGCTGCTTGCTCGCGTCATCCGCCTTCTTGGGCGGAGGGCTCGGTTTGGCCGCGGCATTTGGCAGCGTGATCTTTGGCAGATCGGGCGGGTCGTACACATCGTATTCGATCTGGACGGGCGCGAGCGTGGGGTGCGTCTGCGGCAGGAATCCCCAGATCGGCAGAATCAGCAGCCACACGGCAGCCACGTGCCACAGGCACGCCGCCAGGAACGCCTTGGCCGGCGGCTTCCCCTCCACCCAATCGACGCGCAGCGGCCGCCCTTCCGGGAGATCGCTATCCTTGGGCGCTCTCGGTCCGGCAAAAAAGGCGCGCGCGCTCGTGACGAACTCTTGCTGCGGCGATTCCCAGTCGATCGCCAGATCGAGCCTCGGCAGACGCGAGTGTGGCGGGAGTTCCTCGATGGAACCCTTGAGCGGATGCGGATCGCCCTGCAGAAGGGGGTGCATGGGTCCGGCCATTATACCTGCCCGGCGGGCCAACGGGAGAAAAGGGCCAGATCGGTCAGATGCGCCGGGTCAGGCAGCGGCTGCCAGGCAATAGAAGCTTAGCGCGGCATCGCCCTGCTCGACCACGCGCATGCGTTCGAGGCGCGTAAACCTTTTCGGGAGTTCCACTTTCGAGGAATGCTCGACGATCACCAGACCCTGCGGCGCGAGGAGATGCGATTCGTCGAGGAATTCGAGCACGAGGAGCTGCTCATCTTTTTCCTGGTACGGCGGATCGAGAAAGACGAAATCCGCCATTGAGTGGCGAGCCGCGAGTTTTTCGAGCGCTTTTGCGGCAGACATCGCCATCACCTCGGCCGTACTAGCGGCGGCCAGCGCCTTAAGATTTTCCTGAATCAGCCGCGCGCTCGCCGCGTGTTCTTCCACGAGGACGACTTCTTTCGCGCCGCGGCTGATTGCCTCGATGCCGATCGCGCCCGTCCCGGCGTAGAGGTCGACGAAAAGCGAATCCTCGACCGCCGGGCCGAGAATATTGAAGAGCGTCTCGCGCAGGCGGTCGCTCGTCGGCCGCATGCGGAGCTTCCCCGGCCCCTTCAGCTTTCGGCTCCCGAATTTTCCAGCAATTACCCGCATTGTCCAATCCGCCCAAAGTTCAATCTTTCATCGGGCAGCCGCTTGATCGCCCGTCATTCTGAGCGAAGCGAAGAATCTCTCTTCGTTTCCTCGCAGCCCGCCTATCCAAAACCAAACAATCCCTCCTGCCCCCTGCTTCCTAGCCCCGCTTTCTTATCCCACCGACGCCAGCTGATACCGCGCGCGCCACGTCGGGCTCACCGCCTCGAGCCGCTTCACAATCTCCTCCGCCTGTGCGGGATTCTCGGCGATCGCAAACGCCTCGCGCCGGGCCATCTCGAGAATTTCGTGATCGCGGAGCGGCTGCGCAAACGAAAACGCCGCGTCGCCGCTCTGCCGCGTGCCGAAAAATTCGCCGGGGCCGCGCTGCTTGAGATCGCGTTCGGCAATCTCGAATCCGTTCGATGTCGCCACCATCGTCTCGATCCGCTCGCGGGCATCACCAAGGATTGTTTTGGGCGCCACAAGGATGCAATATGATTTCTCTTTTCCGCGCCCGATCCTGCCGCGCAACTGGTGCAGCTGCGCGAGCCCGAATCGGTCCGCGTGCTCGATTACCATCACGGTCGCATTCGGCACGTCCACACCGACTTCGATCACAGTGGTCGCCACCAGAATCTGCGGTTCGCCGCGGCGAAACCGCTCCATCACGGAATCCTTCTCATCGTTTTTCAGCCGCCCGTGCAGCAAGCCCACACGCAGCTTCGGGAAAACATCTTTCGCCAGCCGCTCGTATTCCAATGTCGCCGCCTTCAGCTCCTGCTTCGACTCCTCGATCACCGGATACAATACATACGCTTGCCGGCCCTTCGCGATTTCACGACGCAAGAATTCCCACACGCCGGGCAATTGCGCGTCCACCGTCCAGCGCGTTTCGATCGGCGTGCGGCCCGGCGGCATTTCGTCGATCACGGAGAGATCGAGGTCGCCGTAAAGCGTCAGCGCGAGCGTGCGCGGGATCGGCGTCGCCGTCATCACCAGCACGTGCGGCGACGCGCCTTTTTCGATCAGCCGCTTGCGCTGCAACACGCCAAACCGGTGCTGTTCGTCGACGATCGCGAGCCCCAGCTTATGAAATTTCACGGGGTCTTCGATCAGCGCGTGCGTGCCGACTACCAGCTTCGTCTCGCCGCTTTCGATGCGCGAGAGCGCTTCTTCGCGTTCCGCGCGCCTGCGCCCGCTCACAATCAGATCGACGCCATAGCCGGCGGGCGCAAACACCCGGCGCGCCGAAAGGAAATGCTGCGCCGCGAGGATTTCGGTCGGCGCCATCAGCGCCACCTGGTAGCCATTTTCGATCACGATCGTCGCCGCCTCGAGCGCCACGATCGTCTTGCCGCTGCCGACGTCGCCCTCGAGCAGCCGGTGCATCGGAAACGGCTTCTCGAGGTCGCCCGCGATTTCGGCGAGCACGCGCTTCTGCGCGGCCGTCGGCTTGAACGGCAAAATCCGTTTCAGCGCTTCGCGCACTTGTTCTTCGCGCACGCGCATGGCGATCCCGCGCTGCCGATGATCTTGCGAACGCCGCAGCGCCAGCGCGATCTGGTAGTAGAAAAACTCCTCGAAGATCAGCCGGATGTGCGCCGGGCTGCGAAATGTATTGAGCATCTCGACATTTTCATTCTTCTCAGGGAAATGAACCGCCAGCAGCGCCTCGCGCCTCGATGGAAAGCGATAGCGCATGCGAATTGCCTCCGGCAGCGGATCGGGGATGTTGCCGTCGAAATCCAGCAGCACGCTGTAGATGATGCGCCGCAACATCCGCGAGCTGATCGCGCCGATGGCCTCATAGACGGGCACGATCCGCCCCACTTCCGTCGAATCCGCGGGCGCGCCATCGCCAGTGCCGCTCAGAATCTCGATCTGCGGATTCACCATCTCGATGCGCCCCGGCCGGTACGCATCGACTTCCGCCTTGCCGTGCATCACCAGCCGCTGCCCCTCCTTGAGCCGCCCCTCGAGATATGCACCGTGAAAAAATCGCGCGTGCAGCGAGCCAGAAGCGTCGCGCACCATCACGTGAAACACCGGCCCGCGCCCGCCGCGAAATCGCACCGTGCTTCCGCCGCCGCTTGCCACTTCGCCCAGAATCGTATGCACTTGCCCGGGAATGATTTCCGCGATCTTCGTGAATCGAATGCGGTCTTCGTAGCGGAACGGCAAATATCCCAGCAGGTCGCCGACGGTGGCAATGCCGCGTTCCTCGAGCGCTGCCGCGCGATGCGGCCCCACCCCGCGCAAATATTTCACCGGATTGCTCAGATTGACTGACATCACCAGGCGTACAGTGGCACCGACAATCCAGTCGGTGCGCTTACCCGAACGTTCTCCAATTTATATCATCGCTTCGCTTGCGGTATAGTCTCGGGCGTCGTTTGGGAATCGCTGGGGGAAGCACAGAATGAAAATTCGAACTCTTTCGCTCGTGGCTGCTTGCCTACTCGTCACGAGCGCAGTCTCCTGTTCCGTCGCATCAGCCCAAGCGCCGCCGGCGACAACGCCTGCCACACCGCCGGCCACGGCCACCCCGGTTCCCGCCGATCAGCTCGCGAATCGCTGCGCGCCCGACGTCAGGCCCGGCGCGCCGACCGCGCCATCATGGACCGGCTGGGGCGCGAATCCCGCGAATTGGCGCTTTCAGCCCGCAGCTGCCGCCGGAATTTCCGCGGCGGACGTCCCGCGCCTGAAATTGAAATGGGCGTTCGGCATTCCCAACGTGCGCATGGTCCGTTCGCAGCCCGCGCTTTATGGCGGCCGCGTCTACGTCAGCGGCAACGATGGCAGCGTCTACTCGCTCGACGCCGCCACCGGCTGCACCTTTTGGGCCACGACGACGCCAAAGGCCGTTCGCTCCGGCATGCTCGTCGGCAAAGCCGGCTCCGTCGAAGCGGTTTTCTTCGGCGAGGCGGACGGCACGGTCTACGCGCTCGATGCCAACACCGGCAGCTTCCTTTGGAGCACGCGCGCCGACAATCATCCCGCCGCGACGATCACGGGCACGCCATCGTATCTCGATGGCCGCATCTACGTCCCCGTATCCTCGGGCGAAGAGCAGGCGCGCCGTCGCCCCGGCTATGAATGCTGCACGTTTCGCGGCAGCGTGGTGGCGATGGACGCGGCCACCGGAAAAATTATCTGGCAAACGTACATGGCGCCCGACACGCCGTCGCCGCACGGCAAAACCGCCGACGGCCGCACGATCTTCGCGCCTTCCGGCATGGCCATCTGGTCCTCGCCGACAATCGACGTCGCCAAAAAGCGAATCTACGTCGGCACGGGCGACAATTATTCCGAGCCGGGCACCGACACAAGCGACGCCGTCGTAGCGCTCGATCTGAAAACCGGCAAGCTGCTCTGGTCCGCGCAGTTCGATAAGGACGACATCTACAAAATGGAATGCGGCACTCCGCCCGCCGCCGGCTGCGAACCGCCGACCGTCCCCGAATTCGATCTCGGCGCGTCGCCGATTCTCGTCGCGCTGCCCTCGCACAAGCGCGTGCTGCTGCTCGGCCAAAAGACCGGCATCATTTACGGCGTCGATCCCGACGCGCGCGGCAAGCTGCTCTGGTTCAAACACGCGGGCGTCGGCGGCCTGCTCGGCGGCGTGCAGTGGGGACCGGCCACCGACGGCATAAACGTTTACGTTGCCGTCTCCGATCTCGCATTCGGCAAGGGCGGCCCCGATCCCACGAAAGGCGGCGGCATCTCCGCGTATCGCGTCGACGACGGCACGCTGCTCTGGAAAACTCCGCCGCCCGGCTGCGGCGATCGGCGCCCGTGCAGCCCCGCGCAGTCGCAAGCCGTCAGCGCGATTTCCGGCGCCGTCTTCTCCGGCTCGATCGACGGCCACCTCCGCGCCTACGCCACCGCCGACGGCAAAATCATCTGGGATTTCGACACCGCGCAGTCATTCGATTCGGTGAACAAGGTTCCCGCGAAAGGCGGCTCGCTCGACGTCGGCGGCCCCGTCATCGCGGGCGGCATGATCTTCGTCGTCTCCGGCTACCCCGGCTTCGGCGCCATGCCCGGCAACGCCCTCCTCGCCTTCACCGCGCAGTGATTCGCGTCGTCTATTCTATGGAGTGTCCATGAGAATGCTGATCTTGATTGCCGCGAGCCTCACTTGGTGCATGGCAATGCAAGCCCAAGTTATTCCCAAACAGATTTGGGGCAAATGGGTCGTCAGTCGCGAAATTCCTACGACCACCATTGCCTGTTGGGGCGAGACGAAGGCAAGATCTCTACTCGGCACAGAAATTGAGTACTCCGCGGACATCTTCCGTTGGAAGGGTGTGGTTACGCCTCATCCGGTTGCGGAGGCCAGAATAATAAGCGCCGAGCAGTTCCACGACGAGAACTCCGGCACGGGTGCCAACAGTTCCCAAATTACGTTTCGCCAGCTTGGCATCAAAGCAAAGCAAGTAACGGAAATTACGATTCACCATCCCCCCGCGAATATTACTGGGGGAACAATCGAGATTCCGGGAGACGACGTGTTGGTGAAAAACAAGGACGCCATCGTTGTCAGTGCCTGCAACGTCTACTTTGAAGCGAAGCGTGCGTCCACGGCTTCAGGCTCCGCCAAAACGCCCTAGTCGGACCGCCAACGTCCCGCTGCTCCCGCTTTGGGCGCCCGGCACGCGGGCTGTTCTAGCGTCGCAGTTTTGGGGAGCAGGGCTTCAGCTCCGACATAAAGAACGCGCGAAGCGCGTTCCACTGCGCAGATTCGCCCGCAGCATGTGGTCGCTTTCCGCCTCGCAGTAACACTTCACCTCGATGCTGCGATTCGTCGAGCGTTCGGCGATTCCAAACTCGGCTTGCTTGGCTATCAAGCCCCGATGTCCCGCCCGCCGCAACGAGCGGCTGCGTATCAGTGTCCGTGGTCGGCGTAATTCTCCCAGCCGGTTTTCGAATCGTACGGCATCATGAAGCCCATGGCTTCGATCTGATGAATTTTGCCGCCGTAAACCTTGAAGATGTGCGCGGCCGGAAGATCGAAGGGCTTGAAGTTCATGGCCTGCGAAGTGTAGCCCGGCACGCCGACCAGTTTTTCCGTCTTCTCCGTCATCGGCTGGCGGAATTGTGAAAGACCGAACACCAGACCCGTCTCCGGATCGGCGATCATCACGCGGACAGGCTCGATGCGCTTGATGTAGTCCATCGAGTGCGTTTTCAATTGCGCGGTGCAATCGAGGGAGCCCAGGATCTGCATGGCTGAGGTGATTTTCTCGGGCCTCGGATTAGCCACCGTCTGCATGCCGTTTTCGTGGCGCACGCAATCGGAGGCAAAAGGCGCGTTGTTGGCGTCCGCGTCGGTCAGCGCCGGATAATACATCGACGCAATGCGGATCATATCCGCGCGCGAATCGCGTTCGGAGGCCGGCACGGGAGTGAGGAACGCTTTGCGCGGCTCCTCCAGATTTTTCGCGGCGCCGGGCCGGTTCGCCGGGATCGGCGCGATCAGATGCTCGGCCGCCACAATCTGGCCGTCGTGGATTTTCAGCCGAAGGGCCAGGATGATCGGCTTGTTGTCCGATTGCATCACGCCCATGAAGCCAATCTCCTCGGAAACGGGATCGGGTACATAAATTTTGAAGGTCGTCGGCGCCGCCGAAGCGGTCTTCCACAGTCCTTCGCCGGGCTTCAAGTCCTTCGTATTTTCAACGAATTCGACATGCGCGGAAAGCGGGACCTGCGATGGATCGTGTGCCACAAGCGCGGCAATGTAGTCGTTGACAGCGCCCGTAAGGCACGCCTGATCGCAATGCACCGGAAGCTTTTTGGCCTCCGGCGCGGCGAGCGCCCCGCCTGCAAACAACATCGCGCTCGACGAAACGAGCAAAATCAGAATTGCTCTATTAAGATTCCTCAAGGATATCTCCCCCCTGTTTTCTCATTCCGGAATCCCCAACGGATCCGGGATGCCGCTTTGCAACGCGACACGCTGACCGGATGCAGCACAGGCACCCGACGGCGCAAGTCTACAACACAGCAAAATACCTTGGGCCAAGAAAATCGCCCCGTGAAGCGATTCGCAGGCAGCCAGGATCGACTGTGGCCCCGCGATAACCCCTTGCTTTAGTGCCGCGATTCGTCGAGGAGCTGCTTCAGGTATTGCTGCCACACAGCCGCGTGCGTGTGGGTTCCGTGACCATACGTCTCGAGCGACGCCGGGATCAGAATGAATCGGCCGTTCTTTATTTGCTTGATCTGCTGCTCCGCGATGCCAAGCTCCGGCGGATTGATGAAATCGTCCGCCGAGTTGATCCACATTACGGGCGCCTGAATCCTTTCGAGCTGCGACGAAGGATCGTAGTTCCGCGAAGCGCTCACGGCATAGAGAAAATCGTTCGCGTCAAACGTCTGCGCATTTCGCTTCCGATAACCTTCGAGGTATTGGTCCGCCGCGTCGCGTGTCGGGTAGTTTTTCTGCATCTGGAGCGGCGCGCTCCCTGCAATCAAGAGAAAGTCCGTCGCGATTTCAAACGCCGCGCGCGGCTCCGTTGTGTATTCGCCGCCCTTCCATTCGGGATCGCTTTCGATCCCGTCGATCACCATTTTCCGCCAGATGCGATTGCGCCCGGCCACGGCCACCGCCTGGCACGCCAGCGGCATCAGCGCGTCCATGTAATCCGGATACGTCTCGGCCCATACGAACGTGTGCATGCATCCCATCGACGTCCCCATCACCAGCCGCAGGTGATCGACGCCCAGCCCCTTTTCAACCAGTTCATGTTCCGCCGCCACCATGTCGTCGTAATCGTAGTGTGGGAAGTGCGCGTGCAGCCCATCGCTCGGCTTGCTCGATTTGCCGTGCCCGATGTCGTCCGGAAGGATGATGAAGTAGCGGTTCGCATCGAGCAGCTCCCCGGGACCGAACAGCGCCCCTGCGAAAATCGGCTGCAGCAAACTATGGCCGTCGCCACCCGTGCCATGCATGATCAGGACCGCATTCGTCGTGCGCCCGTTCGCATCGCGCACCGGCGTGCCGAGTGTCGTGTAGTGCAGCCGCAACTCCGCCATCGTCTCGCCCGACTTGAAATGAAAATCGCGCGCCACGTAATCGCCCTCGGTGGTCTTGAGCGCGGCGAACACCTGCTGTTCCCGCCCCTCCTCGGTCTGTTGAGCACGCAGCGGCGCCGCAGCCGGCAGCAGAATTGCAGCAGTTGCGCAAAGCAGCCCTACCCACGTTAGTGCCTTCATGTCGCCTCGCCAGGAGTCGCGTCGAATTTGAGCCATGGAGGCAAGACTGTAGCACGTCCGGATGGCTCGCGCGCCTCCTCGTGCCGGCCGACGACCATCCTGCCGCCGAAATTTCAGGGAACATTTCGAGGGGCCATTTCGTATTAGGTGGCAAGACGGGCAAGGAGGCCCACAACATGAGACAAGTCATGCGAAGGCGAACCCAAACCGCGGCGGCGCTCTGCCTGTTCGCGGCGGGAATCACGGCCCTGGCGGCACCTGCAAAGGCGGCCCCCGCGGAAAGGTACCTGCACGTAAACGTCGAGGATTCGGCCCAGGGCGAGAGCGTCAAGGTGAATGTGCCGCTCGCGCTGGCCGAGAAGATTCTGCCCGCGATCAACAATCAAGACCTGCACGACGGCAAGGTGACGATTCGTAACGCGGATATGAACGGCGTCGATCTCCGGGCCCTGCTCGATGCGGTGCGGACGGCTCCGGACAACGAGTTCGTCACCGTCAACGACAAGGACTCCAACGTCCGCGTGGCCAAGGCGAACGGAAACATCATCGTTCATGTGATCGACACGAAAAGCAAGGGGCAAACGGTGGACGTTACGGTTCCACTCAAGATTGTCGACGCCCTCTTCGCCACCGCAAAGGACGGCCAATTGGATGTTGCGGCGGCACTGCAGGCGTTGAGTGACGCGGGCGACATCGTATTGGTGACCGTGCATGACTCGAGCCAAAAGGTCCGCGTGTGGGTGGATTCGCTGAATACGCAGGACTGAGCGTGAAATGAACGCCCGAACCGGGCGAGCGACCGCAGCCGAAGGTTAGGAGCGAAGCGATGATACTGGCAGGGAAGATTGTGCTTGGAATGGCCGGCGTGGGGCTGGCAGGCGCGAGCATCCTCTGCAGTGAAGGTCTCGTTCACGTGAAAGTGATCGAGAAGGAGCCGCACGGCGTCCACGTCAACGTGATTGCTCCCGCAATGCTGGCGCCAATCGCGGTGCACTTGGCGCCGCAACCCGAGTTGGCGCAAGCAGCCCGCCAGGTGGGTCCTTACATGCCGGTGATTCGCGCGGCGCTGGATGGCTTGCGCGACTCACAAGACATGGTGATTGTCGACGTGACGGAGCCGGACGAACACGTCGAGGTTTCGAAATCGGGCGGCTCGATCATCGTGGATGTCGAAAACGAAGAGGAGACGGTGCATGTGTCCACTCCGGTTCGCGCGATATCGAGCACGGTCGAACAGCTTGCCGCCGCCACCTCGAAGCCACTGTAACTCACAACCGGCCGCGCCCGACCGGCAGTCGCCGGCTGCGCGTGCCGCAACCGAAGCTCAACGAAGGCTTGTTCTGAAATTTCGCGATCCCGCGTTATACTCGGGTCACTCGACAACTTGTCGACATCGGCTCCTTAGCCGAGAAGGAGGTGATCCAGTGAGGTACGATTTACGTTGACGCAGTAGAGGAGGCGCTTGTGATTCTGCCGAGCGCCTCTCTCCTTTTCGTCCCGCCTGCCTGAATGCCGTCTTATTTGACGAGTTTGATCCGCCCCATTGCCCCGCAGCGCCGCATTTGTATCCGACGGCAAAATTCTCGTATAATCCGTCGGGTTCAGAGAGAAAGCGAGGGCTTATGAGGCGCCGTGATTTTCTGCGATCCGCCGGTGTTGTTTCCGCCGGACTGGCATTTCCCAAATTCCTGTTTGCGCGAGACGCGGCGCCCGATAGCTGGCGGACGTTCGAGCTGACCACCGACATCGAAGTCCTGAATCCTTCCGGACCGACGCGCGTGTGGGCGCCCACCACGCTGATCAATCCGACGCCCTTTCAGCGGACGCTCTCGACCTCGTACCACGCCGAAGGCGGCAAGGCGAAGTTCTACAAATATTCGACCGACTCGCTGGGAATCGTCGCGGCGGAATTTGCCGCCGGAGTGAAGCCGGTGCTCACGGTGAAGAATCGCGTCGAGACGCGCAACATCGCGGTCGATGTCTCCGCGCCCGGCCACCCGATGAAGGAAAACCACGCCCAGCTCGAGCACTTTCTGCGGCCAACAAAACTATTGCCCACCGACGGCATCGTGAAGCAGACCGCCGACGAAATCACCGGCGGCAAGAACACGGATGTCGAAAAGGCGCGCGCTATCTACGAGTGGATCGTCGACAACACGTTCCGCGATCCGAAGACGCGCGGCTGCGGCCTGGGCGATATTCGCTTCATGCTCGAATCGAAGGATCTCGGCGGCAAGTGCGCCGATCTCAATTCGCTCTACGTCGGCCTCGCCCGCGCCTCCGGTCTTCCGGCGCGCGACGCCTTCGGCATCCGCGTCGCCAAATCCGAGCTTGGATACAAGAGCCTCGGCGCTTCCTCCGAAAATGTCACGAAAGCGCAGCACTGCCGAGCCGAGGTCTACCTGCGCGACTACGGCTGGGTTCCCGTCGATCCCGCGGATGTGCGCAAGGTCGTCCTTGAAGAACCGCCCGGGCACCTCGCGCTCGATGATGAGAAAGTCGTCAAGGCCCGCGCGCGGCTGTTCGGTTCCTGGGAAATGAACTGGGTTTGCTTCAACTTCGCGCATGATATCGCGCTGCCCGGATCGACCGCGAAGCCGGTCGGCTTCCTGATGTATCCGCAGGCGCAGACAGATAACGGCCTGATCGATAGCCTCGACGCCGCCAACTTCAAATACGAAATCACGGCAAAAGAGATCGTGCCCGAGTCGGTCGCCTAGGGCTCCTCACGGCCTCTTTCGCGCTTCCTTGGGTCGATACTGTCCGGCCGAACCCGGATTTTGGGCCCCAGGTGGGGCGCGCCCAAAGAGATGTCATCCCGAGCGAAGTCCCGCGCTCTTTGCCTTTCCCGCTGTTTCTGCGGGCGCGGGACGTAGCGAGGGATCTGCTCTTTTCCCGGTTCGCGCTCGCAAGCCGATTTCTGCGCGAGAGCGATCATTACTCAACCGTCGAGCCATCGCGATTACGGCCGAGCGGGCATCGCGAGAGGACCCGGCAATGCTGGCGCGCCATTCTCCAGATATTCGCGAATCGTCTGCTGCTGCTGGGGCGTGAGAATCGTCTTCGCCTCAAGGATTGCATCGAGGTAGTGGCTGATCAAATCCGACGTGTCCTTCGAGATTTCATTGCCCTTGCTCATCACCGCAGCCTTATCGGGCTTGTCGGCGCGCAGCAATTCCTTCAGCTCGATCGAATCGACGGCAATGTTCGCGCCTCTCTGAATCGTGAATATCTCCGTGTCGGTCACGATCTTCCGCAGGCTGTCCGCTTGCTCTTGGGATATGCCCAGCATCTTTTGGGTCCGCGGATCGTCCAGCGCCGACATCAGCCTCGAAAATCTCTGAAGCGGCCCGCCGTCGTCCCGGCCGCGCACCGTCACGTTTTGAGAGCGCATCAACATCGGCCCGATCCGCTGCATCGTCTCGGGCGTCATCATGCCCCCGCCCATCGCGGCTCCGCCCATCGGCCGCTGGCCGGGCTGCCCCTGATCGGTTTGCGTCGATGGAGGCGGCGGGGGATTCTGCGCCTGCGTGGCGCCGCCGCTCACAAGCAATGAAAGGCTCGCCGCGAAAATCGTAGTGACCGTCGTCTTCAATCGCATCAGATTCCTCCCCCTCTTACTACGCACCGGCACAATCGGAAGTTGCACTTCACGCTGGCGTGTACGGCGATCGTTGTGCTTTCAAGCATACTCCTCGCGGCCCGCGACGGGCGTGCTATCCTCCCCTCGGAAACCTAAACGACAAGGGAAAATCATGGACCCAAAATCCGCCGCCCGTGAGCGTTTCGATTCAGCCCGCAGCAGCCTGATCGACCTCAGCCATCGCATCCACGCGCATCCCGAGCTGGGCTTCGAGGAAGAAAAAGCCTCCTCGTGGCTGTGCGAATCGCTGGCCGATGCGGGCTTCTCGGTGAAAAAAGGCATTTGCGATTTGCCTACGGCGTTTCGCGCCCGCGCCGGATCGGGTCCTTTGCACATCGGCATCTGCGCCGAATACGATTCGCTGCCAGGCATCGGCCACGCCTGCGGCCACAACGTGATCGCCGCCTCGGCCGTCGGTGCCGCGCTGGCTGCTGCCAAAGTGGCGGACGATGTTGGCCTCACGATCCACGTGATCGGCACGCCCGCCGAAGAGGTAGGCAACGCGGGCGGCAAGATTCTCCTGCTCGAGCGCGGTGGCTTCGAAGGCGTCCATGCTTCCATGATGGTTCACCCCGCGCCGTTCGACATGCTGCGCTCGAAGATCATCGCCGCTTCCATGTTCGAAGTGCGCTACACGGGAAAGGAATCGCATGCCTCGGCTTTTCCAGAGCTGGGGGTGAACGCGGCGGACGCGCTCACCGTTGCGCAAACGGCGCTGGGCCTGCTGCGCCAGCACATTCGCTCGACGGATCGCATTCACGGAATCGTAACCAATGGCGGCGCCGCACCTAACGTCGTTCCAGCGCACACTTCGGCGAAATACATCGCGCGCTCGGAAACGCTGGCTCAGCTTGCGGAACTGCGGCCGAAAGTGTTCCGCTGCTTCGAGGCGGGCGCCCTCGCGACGGGCTCGAAGCTCGAAATCACCGGCGGCGACAAGCCCTACGCCGAGATGCTGCATGATGACGCCATGGCCGGCTTCTATCGCAAGAATTCCGAAGCGCTCGGCCGCCCGTTCCCAAGTCTCGGCGAGTGGGAGACGCGGCCCACGGGCTCGACCGATATGGGCAATGTCTCGCTGGCGATGCCCTCGATTCATCCGATGATCGGCATCAATTCCTTGCCCGCCGTCAACCACCAGCCGGAATTTGCCGCGCACTGCGTCACTCCGGACGCGGATAAAGCGCTCGTCGACGGCGCCCTCGCCATGGCGTGGACCTGCATCGATCTTGCGGCGAACCGCGAGGTCCGCCAACGCCTAATGGCGTCCCGTTCATAGCGGCTCGTCGAAAATCGGACCCAATCGACCGCTGCGATCCATCACCCGTTGCATCATCACCAGCCGCCAGCCTAAGATGAATTGTTCGGCCCTCTCGATCCGGCCGGCGCGTTCCGTAGTTGGGCGCCAGGGATTCCGGCTCCTCGGGCGATTCGATCACATGGCGCACCAATTTCTGGGAGTGACTCCGCGGCGGTGGCTCGAGTACCTCGTGGCTATCCTTATCGGCAACGCCATCTATTACTTCTCGCTGGTTCCCCACCTGCCTGATTCCCTCCGGCACCAGGGCTTCCGCACCGATTGGGGCGCCGGAATCGATTTCGTGGTCTGCGTCGCCGTCTACGGCCTAATCCGCCTCGGCTCCAGCCTCTAGGTCGCGACTCCCGACAAGCTCGCTACATCCGTTCGATGCATTCTCCCCGAGTCCAAAGGATTCTGGTTAATTGATTAGCTAACATCGAAAGCTTCGCACGACCTCTACCCGCGCCACAGCGTAATCTGGATTCGTGCGAACCTCCTGCACAGCATGGAAGGCGATCTGTGCCGTCGCGGCCTTGGTATGTGTTTTTCTCTTACCGGCCGGGGCGCAGCACGATAGTCGGCTTAACAATCTTTTCAGCTCTGACCCCGCCGTGCGCGGTGCGGCAAAGTCGGAGCTTTTAGCACATCCAGATCCCGCACTCTTTCCCGCCCTTCTGAGCGCTTTGCCCTCATCACAAGGCACAATTCGCGACGACCTCCTGGACATTCTTGCCAAGTACGACGATCCGCGGAAGATTCCCGTGTTTGTGGCTCTCGCGAAAACCGGCAAGTGGTACGACGAGCCACAGCTTGAAGAGCAGCTCGCCAAGCTTGGCCCTCCAGCCGCACGGGCCATCCTGGATGGCTGCGCAGGGGAAGGCGGAGACTACGCGTCCTGGGCTGCGACTGCGCTCCAATGGATGAATGGAGCCGGACCGCGTTTTCTGATCGAAGCGGTCGAGAGCGACGACAATTGCGAGCACGCAACCGGAGAAAGTGGTCTTCGGGAATTTGGCGACGCCGACGTACAAAGTGAATCGCAGGCGGACATTGGGTTGGCTGCGGACGCTGTAATTGATCCCGACGAAAGAATTCGAGAAGCGGCGCGTCGCTGGTTCGATTCATGGAAGGGC
>Ga0335072_10000738_pt1 | contig 59073 bp, 58 predicted proteins | sample Lox_Sample_21_FD_206725 | JGI IMG/M metagenome (GOLD analysis project Ga0335072, IMG submission 206725) | Soil microbial communities from Loxahatchee National Wildlife Refuge, Florida, United States - Lox_Sample_2.1 | ecosystem: Environmental > Terrestrial > Soil > Wetlands | place: USA...
GTCGAGTGCAGCAGCAGCCTCGGGGTCTCGATCGAGTAGCCCGCGACGGCGACCGCCTCCGCCGCCTGGAAGCTCTCCCGGCCGTCGTGGAAGTAGGTGACGCCCGTGCATCGCCCCGCCTCGTCGGTCTCGATCCTCGTGACCATGCAGTCGGCGCGCACCTCGACCCCGTGCGCCAGGGCGTCGGGGATGTGGGACACCAGGGGCGAGGCCTTGGCGCCGACCTTGCACCCCTGCAGGCAGAACCCGCGGTAGATGCAGTGCGGGCGGTTTCCGAAGGAGCCGTTGGCGATCGCGACGGGACCGACGCGCATCTCGATCCCCAGCAGCCGGGCGCCCTCCCAGACCCGCAGCGCGCCGCCCGCGACCGGGTGGGGCCCGTGGGGGTAGCCGTGGGGATCGCCCCATGGCCACCATTCCCCGGCGACGGGCAGCTCGCGCTCCAGGCGCTCGTAGTGAGGCCGCAGGTGCTCATACCCGATCGGCCAGTCCGCTGCCACCCCGTCGCGGCTGCGGACCTCGAAGTCGGAGCGGTGAAAGCGCGGAGTGAACCCCGCGAAGTGGTTCATGGACCCGCCGACCCCCCGGCCGGAGTTGTTCTTGCCGAGCTCCACCGGGTCCTCGCCGCCGATGACCCGCTCTTCGGTCCAGTAGAGCGGGTGGGACCCGGCCTCGTCGGAAACCCAGTCCTCGTCGGGATTCCAGAAGGGACCGGCCTCGATAACGAGCACCTTCCAGCCTCTGCGCGCCAGGCGCTGGGCGAGCGTGCAGCCGCCGGCGCCGGCGCCGACGATCAGCATGTCGACCGCCTCGTCTGTCCTGTAGCGGCGCATCCGCTCGCGGCCCGGCACATCACGGCGGTGGGGGTGCAGCAGGAACGCGGAGTCGTTCTCGGGGGGGCGCAGGGCGCCCTTCAGGGCGCTCCGGAGTCGCTCCTTGGCCAGGGCTCCGCGGCTCTCGCCCGGGTGTCCGTTCGTGCGCACGTGCTCCTGCCCGTTGGCGCTGTGACGCTCGCTCACTCGAGCCCCTGCTCATGCACGTCGGCGACGGGGTCGGCCGAGAATTCTGGCGGCGCCTCCCAAACCTCGCGCTGGCCGGCGCCGAGCCGGGCGTAGCCGCGCGGGTAGGCGGGTCCGCCGAAGCCGATCTCGCTCCACGCCCAGGGGTGGGAGTAGAAGGCGCTGAGGGCGGCCCGCATGACGACGCCCCAGGCCTTGCTCACCGGCAGCGTCCAGTCCAGCTCGCCGGTGGAGAAGCGCTGCACGATCTCGTGTTGCGTCTCCGAGCCGGCGGCGGCGAAGCCCTGCTCGCAGCCGCGCTCACAAGCGCTGCGGTCGAGGTTCGCGGCGACCTCCCGCCAGGTCTCGGGGTCGGGCGGCATGTCGTGGTGGCGAAACCCGTCCAGGCGGCCGGCGTGGAGCTTGGCGTCGACCATCTCCAGGACCGGGATGCGCGGATCGAGATCCTGGCCGGTCACGACGTCGCAGAACGCCCGCAGGGTGCGCGCCTCGGGCTCGCTGAAGAAGCGGACCGGCGGGACCTCGGCGATCCGCTCGAGCACCATCCTGCGGGTGACCGCATCCCAGTGGTCCGCCTCGGCGAGCACGTCGTAGTCGGGGTAGCGGCCGCGCATCTGCGGCGTGGTCCCCCGCCGCTGGCGCGGCAGCTCGGGAGGCGGACCGGGGGTGGTGTCGCCGCCCTGCTTGGGCAGGTGCCCGGCGGTCGAGGCTCGCCGACTCTCGGCCATCGCCGTCTCAGCGCTCCCGCCTGGCGAGCGCCGCCGCCAGACCCATCCCGCCGACGAGCGCCAGCGACCCCGGCGCCAGCAGGGGCGGGCCCATGACGATGTTGTAGAGCGGCTCGGAGAACCCGCCGGGGCGCTTGCGCACGCCCTGGACATGCGTGTAGATGCCGATCAGGCCGTTCACGCAGTACAGCGCGGACACGGCGGGAAGCACGGTCGTGGCGGCTCGCCGCGAGCGCATCCCGGCGAGGCCGGCGGCGCTGAGCAGCGGCGAGAGCGCCACGGGGGTCCACATCCACTTGTCGCCGAAGGAGCCCCGGAAGTGCTCGAAGTAGATCTCCAAGCCGAGCGGCATGGCGCTGAGCGCGGTGGCGGCGGCGAGGGTGCGCTGAACGCGACCGTGGCGGAGATCCCGGGCGTAGCGGCCGGCGCTGAGCAGGCGGCGCGCTCCCACGGTGCGCACGCCCACCCTGGCCAGCTCGAGCGCCCGGCGCCTGCTCCTCACCGGCCGTGCGAGCGTCGAGTGCGGACGTTTCGGCCCGCGCGTGGGCCGCCGGCGGCTGATCGACCGGCGGCTCATCGACCGGGGACGATCTCGGGCAGCTTCTGGCGCAGCGACTGGGCGATCATCCGTCGACTGCCGGGATCGCCGTGTAGGACGGCCGAGGCGAACGAGCGGGCCTGCTCGACGGTGATGTGCGGCGGCAGCGGCGGCACCTCGGGGTCGCAGCAGACCTCGAGCACCGTCGGGCGATCGCTGGCGAGCGCCCGCTCCCAGCACTCGCCGATCGCGTCGGGGTCGTCGGTGCGGATGGCGTTCAGACCAATCAGCTGCGCCCAGCGCGCATAGGGCACGTCGGGCAGCTCCTGGGACTCGACGAGCTTGGGATCGCCGGACATCGCCCGCTGCTCCCACGTGACCTGGTTGAGGTCGCGGTTGTTCAGGACGAGCACGATCAGTCTCTGGTCGGTCCAGCGCTCGCGGTACTTGGCGATCGTGATCAGCTCGGCCAACCCGTTCATCTGCATGGCGCCGTCGCCGACGAGCGCGATCACGGGCCGGTCGGGGTGGGCGAACTTGGCGGCGATCGCGTAGGGCACCCCGGCCCCCATCGTCGCCAGGGTCCCCGAAAGGGAGGCCATCATCCCGCTGCGCAGCCGCAGGTCCCTGGCGTACCAGTTCGCCGCCGATCCCGAGTCCGAGGTGAGGATCGCCCTGTCGGGCAGGCGCTTGGAGAGCTCGTGAAAGATCAGCTGCGGGTTGACCGGCTGGGCGGGCTGGTGGGCGCGACGGTCAAGCACCTGCCGCCACTCGACGACGTCCTTCTCGATCTTCTCCCGCCAGCCGCGCTCGCTCTTGCGCCGCAGCATTGGCAGCAGCGCTTTCAGCGTCAGCGCGCTGTCGCCGACGAGGTTGACCTCCATCGGGTAGCGGATGCCGAGCATCCTGCCGTCGAGGTCGATCTGCACGCCGCGCGCCCTGCCCTCCTCGGGCAGGAACTCCGAGTAGGGAAAGCTCGATCCCACCATCAGCAGGGTGTCGCATTCCTGCATCAGATCCCAGCTCGGGCGGGTGCCGAGCAGGCCGATCGACCCGGTCACGAACGGCAGGTCGTCGGGCACCGCGGCCTTGCCGAGCAGAGCCTTCGCGACGCCGGCCCCGAGCGTGTCGGCGACCTCGACCACCTCGTTCGTGGCGTGCAGCGCGCCTGCGCCGACGAGCATCGCGACGCGCTCGCCGGCGTTCAGCACCTCCGCGGCATGGCGCAGCTGCTCCTCCTCCGGCGTCACCCGGGGCGCGGCATAGCCCGGGCCTGAGTGCACGGTGCCGTGGGCGTGCGGCGGGGTCGGCACCGCCGGTTCCATCTGCAGGTCGTTGGGCAGGATCACGCAGGTCACGGTGCGCTCGGACAGCGCGATCCGCATCGCCCGGTCGATCAGGTGGCGGACCTGGCCCGGCTCGGTGGCCATCTGGACGTACTCGTGCGCGACGTCCTTGAACAGCGTCGTCAGATCGACCTCCTGCTGGTAGTTGCCGCCCAGCCCCAGCCGCGCCTGCTGGCCGACGATCGCGACCACCGGCTGGTGGTCGAGCTTGGCGTCGTAGAGCCCGTTGAGCAGGTGGATCGCGCCCGGCCCGGAGGTCGCGAGACAGACACCGGCTTCACCTGTGAACTTGGCGTGGGCGCAGGCCATGAACGCGGCCATCTCCTCGTGGCGCACCTGGATGAACTCGGGGACACGATCGCCGCCGCGGCCGAAGGCGCCCATGATGCCGTTGATCCCGTCGCCGGGATACCCGTAGATGCGTTTCACTCCCCACTCATCGGTGAGGCGTTGGAGTAGGTGGTCGGCGACGGTCTCGCTCATGGCGCTGCTCCCTTTTCGGTGGGTGGGCGGTCTTCGCGCTTGCCAAGGGCCGCAAGCGGCGGGCGCGTCGTGCTCCTCGGCGCCCATCTCCTCGCTGCTACCCCTCAGCCGGGAGCTCAAAACGAGACGCGAGCCGGTCGCCGAGCGCGAGCTGGGCGGCGCCGTCGCGGCTGCGGCGGGTGATGAGCGGCGGGCGTTCCTCGACGGCGACGGCGCGGGTCTCGGTTCGCGCGGGGGCGTCGGCGGTGGGTGGCAGGACGATCGAGCCGCAGGCGTGCGAGTCGGCGAACGCGGTGCCGCGGAAGCGGGTCTCGGCGGCCACGAGCACGGCGTAGGCCATCGCCGAGAGATCGCGCAGCGGCTGGTGGCGGTTCTGGCGCTCGCCGAGGTCGACCTGGGCGAGCGCATCCAGTCCGCGGGCTCGCCAACAGTCGATCAGCATCGCCACCTCGACGCCGTAGCCCGCGCTGAACGGGATCTGCTCCAGGAGCTCCCGGCGTGCCGCCGTCTCTCCCGCCAAAGGCTGCTCGAAGACGGCCAGCTCGGGGGCGTGGAGGTTCAGGAGCGGTCTGGCCATGAGCTCGGTGACGCGCCCGCCGCCTTCGGCGAGCACCGTGCCGCCGCTGCGGAAGGGGCGGCGGAAGGTCCCCTTGACGAGCTCGATCGCGGGGTCGCAGAGCAACGGCCCCAGCAGGCCCAGGAGGAAGCCCTCGTGGAAGTCCTCGGTGTCGGTGTCGGCGAACGCGACGATCTCGGCGTCGGTCGCGGCGAGTCCCCGCCACATGGCGTCTCCCTTTCCCAGCGCGGGACCGTACTCGCCGAGCAGCTCGCTCTCCTGGGCGACCTCCAGTCCGGCCCGGCGGGCGATCTCGGCGGTGTCGTCGCGGGAGGCGGCGTCGACGACGAGCGCCTCGTCCAGGAGGCCGGCGTCCAGCAGCCGGGCGGCCGTGGCGGCGATCGGCCCGATCGTCTGTGCCACCTCGCGGGCCGGCAGGATCAGCGCGACGGTGCTCCGCTTGACGGCGAGCAGGCGCCGCAGCGGAAACTCGCCGGCGTGGTGGGTGCGTCGGGCGCGCCAGTCGGCGCGGCCGAGGTCCTGGGAGAGGCCGCGCGGCGCGCGCCCGTCGGTGCGCGCCGAGGTCGTGACACGGACTCTGCGGCTGCGGTGGATGGCGATGCCCTGCCTGGCGAGCGCCTGGGCGAGAGCCTCGTCCTCCAGCGCCGCGCGCACCGGCAGCCCGCCGCAGCGTCGGTAGGCGGCGGCGGTCAGCGCAAGCGAGGCTCCCGAGAAGTGCGGGTGCTCGACGGCGGTTGCGTCCCTCGTCTGCTCGATGGCGGCTCGCAACCGTCGCTCGCAGTTGCGCTCGCGCGCCGCGAGCGCGTGTGGATCCAGCGCATCCCGCTCGGCGGGGTCGAGCTCGATCAGCCCGCCGATCGCCGCCGCCCCCGCCGCGGCCAGCGCCAGCTGCGCCGAGAGCCAGTCGTCGGCGACCACGCTGTCGGCGTCGGTGCTCGCGATCAGGCCATCCCCCCGGCCGACCCGCAAGAGCCGCCGGCAGGCCGCGTCCATTCCCAGTCGACGGGCGCGGCCGACCCCCCGGGGACGGGGAAGCTCGAGGACGTGGACCGGCGGCCGGGGACGCAGTCCCAGCGTCTGCCGGATGACCTCCCGGGTCCGGTCGCGACAGCCGTCGAGAACGACCATCAGCTCGTAGCTGCCGGCGGGCATCTCGCGCTGGGCGAAGAGCGCGCGCAGGCAGGCTTCGATGCGGCCCGCCTCGTCGCGGGCCGGTATGACGACGACCGCCCGCAGCGCGGGGTGGGGGGCCGGCGGGGCAGCGCCGTCGGCGAGCGCCTGCATCGCCTCGATGTCGGGCGCGCCGCTCACGGCGGGCTCTCCCCGGCGGCGATCAGCTCGCGGCCGCGTTCGTAGTCCCCGTCGCGCTCGTGGCTGAGCACTCCGACCAGCCGTCCCTCGCGGGAGTACCAGACGGTGAACGCGCCGCCGGGGTGCTCCTCCAAACGGCTGTCGTCGTAGCCGTCGCCCCACGCGGCGTACTTGACGGTGCGTCGCCCGATGGCGAACCAGAAGCCGGGCACCGCCTCCCAGTGGGCGTCCTGCCCGGCGAGGACGCGTCCCGCGATCTCCCCCTGTCCGAGCGCGTCGCCCCAGTGCTCCACGCGCAGCCGTCTGCCGGCGCGGCGGTTCTGGGCGCAGGCGACGTCGCCGACCGCGAAGACCCGCTCGTGCGCGCGCATCTGCGTGTCGGTGAGCACGGCACCCCCGGCGAGCTCCAGCCCCGCGCGCTCGGCGAGCTCGCCACGCGGTCTCACGCCCGTGCCGAGCAGCACGTTGTCGGCCTCGATCCGCTCGCCGTCGTCCAGCTCGACGATGCGCCCAGCGCGCACCGCCCGCACCTCGACATCGGTCCTCAGGGTCGTCCCGAGGTCCGCCAGCCAACCGGCGATGCGGGCGGCCGCGTCGGCGCCGAGGCGCCCCTGCTGCGGGGCCGGCTCGCGGCCGACCAGCGTCACGCGGGCACCCCTCAGCGCGAGCGATCCCGCGAGCTCGCAGCCGATGAACCCGGTGCCGATCACGACGCTGTGAGTACCCGGCTGCGCTCGTGAGGCGATGCGTTCGCTGTCGGCTCGCTCGCGCAGCGTCTGCACCCGTGGGTCCTCCAATCCGGGCAGCGAGGGACGTTGGGGCGCGGCTCCCGTGGCGAGCACGATCGCGTCGGCGTAGACGACGTGGTCGCCGAGGTCGACGCAGCCGGCGTCGGGATCGATCGCGCGCACCTCGCGGCCGAGTCGCAGCCTGATGTCCTGGCGTGCGAACCAGCAGGCCGGCTCGATCGGCAGCTCCTGCGCGCCGAGCTCGCCGCGCAGGAGCTCCTTGGTCAGCGGCGGTCGGCGGTAGGGGAGAAGGGTCTCGTTTCCGAGCATCGTGATTTCGCCTGAGCCGCCGTGCTCGCGGTAGGCGCGGGCGGTGGCCACGCCTCCGGGGCCGGCGCCGACGATCACGATCCGCCGGGGGCTCATCGGCCGTCGAAGCGGTCGAGCCTGTACCGCTCTCGCCTTGCGTCGAGCGCATGCCAGGCGGCCAGCTCGCCTTCGAGGCGGTCGTGCACCTCGTCGCCTGTCAGAGGCTCGTCGCGTCCAGCCCCGCGCCAGCTCACGGCCAGCACGCTCGCGCCATGGGAGAGCTGCGCCCGCAGCCAGCCGACCGCCTCTTCGAGCGCCGGCGGGCGCAGGTAGTAGAGGACCTCCGAGCAGACGATCAGGTCCCACGCGCCGGGCGGGGCCTCCTCGGGGAAGCCGGCTCGCAGCAGATCGACATTGGGCGTCGCCCGCAGCGCCCGGCGGGCGAGCTCGAGTGCGCGCAGCGAGAAGTCGATCGCGACCAGGTGCTCGCAGCGCGGGGCCAGCAGGCCGGTGAAGACGCCGATCGAGCAGCCCACCTCCAGTGCGAGGCCATGCGCCGGCGTGGGCAGGGCCGCCAGGGTGGCGGCGTACTTCTCCCGCTCGTAAGCGCTGGTCAGGTAACCCCACGGGTCGGGGCTTTCCCGGTAGAGCCGCTCGAAGCGGCCGAGATCCGCGGTCGCGGTCACGCTCTCAGCGCCTCGAGCGTCTCGCCGCCGAGCTCGGCGACCCTGCCGTCCAGTCGGTGTTGGCGCAGGAAGAGGTCGAGGTCCCTGCGGGCACGGTCGAGGGCGCTGGCGCCGATCAGCGCCCGCGAGCCGCCGATCCGCGCCGCGAGGTCTGAGATCGCGGCCGCGCACTCGTAGAGGGCCACGCGGCATTCCAGGGCGAGCGTGGCCGGGTCGTGCGGGGCCCCGGCGTCCTCCGGCCCTCCGAGGCAGCCGATGGTGTGCTCCAGCCAGCGGTCGATCGTGCTTTGGGCGACGCGCATCCGGCCGAGCGCGTGGGCCTGGACGGCATCGATGCGCCCCGGATCGAGCGCGGCGGCGGTCTCCGCGAGGATGCGGTCGGCGAGACCGGCCCAGGTGGCCGAGGTGCGAATCGCGTCGCGCGAGAACCACGGCTCGCGGGAAAGCTCACCCGGCTCTCCGAGCACCGCAAGCACCGGCGCTTGGTCGAATTCGACGCGGTGGCTCTCCGAGGCCCGCAGGCCCGACGCTCGGTACCAGTCGCGATCGACGCTCACTCGATCGTCGGTCGTGTCGAGGTAGACCAGACGTCGCGCGCCGACGTCGTCGGCGACGACGACAAGCGCGCGCTGTACTCCACCGGCGCCGGAGCAGAAGGTCTTCACGCCGTGCAGCACGGCTCGGCCGTCGTGGTGCTTCAGGCGGGCGGGCGCCCCCTCGGCCGGGGCGGGATCGGCGCCCCAGACGCCGAGCAGGAGACTGCCGTCTCGTGCCCCCGCGAGCTCCCGCGAACGCAGCGGCTCGGCGCCGAGCAGCGCGAGTCGCTCCGTCCCGTTGAGATGTCCGTCGAGGATGCGCGCCGTCGAGGCGTCCGCGGCCGCGACGGCGCGCACGAGCCTCACCTCGCCGGCGAGACCGTCAGGCGGTTGGCCGAGCGCGCCGGCGGCGGCGAGATCGGCGAAGCTCTCGCTGGGAAAGCGCGGCTCGCGGTCCAGCTCGGCGGCGCGTGAGGAGATGTCCGCGAGGACGCTCTCCAGGCGCGCCGCGCTCGCCGGCAGACGCGCCGGCGGTTCCCGGACGCTCACCCTCCGACCCCGCTGGAGGCGTTGCCATCGGCGGGGCAGGCACGAATCCGGCCCATCGGCGCGAGCATCAATCCACGGGCGCGCGCAGCCGATACGAGCGCCGGCAGCAGCGCGACGGTGTTCTGGCAGCTCTCGCGGCGCGCTCCCGGTCCGAGCGCGTCGTGCATCAATATCGCGCCGCCCCGCGCGAGTCGCGGGCGCGCCGCGGCGAGCATGTTCTGCGGCTCGTCTCCGCGCCAGTCGTGGGTGTCGATCGACCACTGCACGAGCCGCAGGCCGAGCCGCCGGGCGACCCGGATGCTCGCCTCCGTGCCCACCCCCCACGGGGCGCGCCACAGCTCCGGCCGGACCCCCGCCCTCGCCAGCTCGGCGAGTGCCGACTCCGTGTCGAGCCGCAGCTCGCTCTCGGTGAGCTCGGTGTGACGGATATGGCGATGGCAGTGAAGCTGGACGTCGTGGCCGGCGGCGAGCACCGCCTCCACGAGAGAGGGGTGGGCGGCCACCTGCTCTCCCACCATGAAGAAGGTCGCAGCGGCCCGGCAGCGTTTCAGCTGCTCGAGCACCGCCGGGGTCCAGGTCGGGTCGGGCCCGTCGTCGAAGGTGAGGCTCACTATCGGCCGCCCAGTCACCGAGTCACCGGGCACCAGCGCGCGCACGCACAGCGAGATCGGCCTCCGCTGGCACGCGACGGCGGATCAGCGTGCCGTCGAGCTCGGCGATGCTGCGCACCCCGCACAGTCCCATCGTCATGCGCAGCTCCTCGGCGAGGATCTCGATGCAGTGGCGCACCCCGCCCTCGCCGGCGGCGGCGAGCCCGTAGAGGTGGGCGCGGCCGAGCAGCACCGCCCTGGCGCCGAGGGCGAGCGCGGCGGCGATGTCGCTGCCGCGCCGGAAGCCCGAGTCGACGAGCACCTCCAGCTGCTCGCCGGCGGCCGCGACGACGTCGGGCAGGACGTCGATGGTGGCCGGCGCGTGATCCAGCTGGCGCCCGCCGTGGTTTGAGACGATCACGCCGTCGAGGCCCGCCTCGACGGCCTGCTGCGCCTGCTCGGGGCGCATCACGCCCTTGAGCAGCAGCTTCCCGTCCCACAGCTCGCGGATCCAGTCGAGGTCGCTCAGGGTGACGGTGCCGTCGAACATGTCCCTCAGCTTCTCCCGCGAGCGATGGTCGGGCGGCCCGATGTTGGGAAAGCCGATCGGCTCCGACGTCATGAAGTGCCAGGCCCAGTCCGGGTGAAGCGCGCCGTCGAGGAACGTCTTCACCGAGAGGTGGGGCAGCGGCAGGTCCAGACCCGCGCGCTGCTCACGCTCGCGCTTGGAGCGCACCGTGGTGTCGATGCTGTAGAGCAGGGCGTCGAAGCCGGCCTCGCGGGCACGCGCCACGGCCTCCCTGGCCTCGCCGCGATCGCCCCAGACGTAGAGCTGAAACCACAGCGGCGCGCCGCCGGCCTGTGCCGCGACGTCCTCGACCGACGCTGTGCCCAGCGTGGAGACGCCGTAGGGGATGCCCGCTCGCCGCGCCGCGCGAACCGCCGCGAGCTCGCCTTCGTGGTGGAACATGCGCGGCGCGCCAACCGGGGAAAGCGCGAACGGCAGCGCGACGCGCCGGCCGAGCACCGTCGTGGAAGTGTCCACCGAGCCGACCTCCCGCACCACGCGCGGCACCAGCTCGAGCTCGTCGAACGCGGCTCGGTTGCGGCGTAGCGTGTACTCACCCTCGGCGCCGCCCTCCAGGTAGCCGCGGGCGCCGATCGGAAGTCGGCGACGGGCCTTGCGAGCCACGTCCTCGATGCTCCGGCAGCGCGCCAGGGAGCCAGCGCCGGGCGGTGTCCCGGGGCGGGCGACGCGCAGCAGCGGCAGCGTCTCGCGCAGCCTCTGCGCGGCAGCTATCTCCCGCAATCGCATCGTGGGCACTCTTTCCCGGCTCGACGCGCGCCTAACCGTTGACCGTCGCGACCGGCGAGTTGGCGAGGGCTGTCAGGGTCCCAGGAGCGCGAGTGGGACGACGGCGATCCCGTCTCGGCGCCGGTATGCGGCGGGGCCGGTGGTGATAAGCACTCGATCCAGTACGCGGTCCCCCAGTTTCTGCTTCAGCCATGTCAGGTGGTTGACGTCTTGCTCTGAGACGTTGCGGGCGAGCTTGACCTCGATGGCGAGTACGCCGCCGTCGGCGCGCTCGACGACCAAATCGATCTCGTGGCGGCCGCGGGCAGTTCTGAGGTGTCCAACACGCGCTTCGCTGTGGGCGGCGTAGACGTGGACGCAGAGCGTCGCGAGGCTCTCGAACAATGCGCCCAGCAGCGTGCCGGCGCGCGGGATCACTGGCCCCGGGCTATGCCCGGCCAGCAGGGTCGAGGCCTGGACGCCGAGCAACTGGGCGGCCAGCGCCGGGTCGGCGAGCTGGTGCTTGGGTGCGCGCCCAAGCTCGTGGAGGGGATTATTGGTTGGGATCCAGGCCGGCACTTCGTCCAGCACCCAGATGCGTGTCAGCGCGTCACGATAGGCCTGAGTGGCGTCCTTGGAGGGCTTTCGCTCGTGTCCGGCCGAGGCGGCGTCGCGGATTGTCTCGAAGCTTGCCGTCGTCGATGAGGCGGCCGCGAACGCGGCCATCCAGCGACGCAGCGCCGCGGGGTTGCGGATCACCGTGCCAGCGTCGTCGGAGATGTCGCGGTCGACGATCCGGGTGATGTAGCCGTCGAGCTGGCGGCGCCTGCCGCGCGCGGACAGCGAGCGTAGCCCTGGCAGTCCCGAGGCGAGCAGCTCTTCGGTGTAGTCGGTCAGCGACACCTTGGTCTCCCCGACGATTGGCGCCTGTGCGCCGGTGAGCAGCTCTGAGAGGCCGACGCTCGCCAGACCGAGGCGCTCCGCGAGCGCGAACGGGCGCATCCGGACCGTCACGATGCGACCGGCACCCGAGTGCGTCGGTGGCGGGTCCGGAAGCGCGGAGCCGGTGAGCAGGAAGCTTCCCGGCGGGGCACCGTCGTCGACCGCGCGGCGCACGAGGTCCCACACCTCCGGCAGGCGCTGCCACTCATCGATCAGTATCGGTCGCTCGCCCTCGAGCAGCCGGGCCGGGTCGGCGCGCGCTACAGCCAGCTGCACCGGGTCATCCAGCCGGTGCGCGGTCCTCGCCCGTCGCAGCGCCGTGCGGGTCTTCCCGACTCCCTTTGGCCCCTCGATCGCAATTGCCGCCAGGTCGGCGATGAGCTCATCGAGCTCGTCATCCACGATGCGACGCTGGTAGGGGCTCCCGGTGGTCATCACTCACCTAGCCTACCATATCGGCACGATGAAACCCACCAATTCGACATCTTCAAGCCGTCGTATTCGACAAGGTTAACGATCGGGCTCAGCCCGGCCCGGATCGGCGTAGCAGCTATCCCCGTGCCTGCGCGACCTCGCCGGCGGCGTTCTCGCGGGGTGTGGCCCGTTCCGTTGTTTCCAAGCCCGCCGGCACGGGGTAGAGGCGGGCTATGAACCGGACCGTGGCCGGCGCGAGGCCGAGGCGATGAGCGCGCGCGAGACACCGGCGATCGCCGACTACGCCCTCATCGGCGACTGCCACAGCGCGGCGCTGGTATCCAGGGCGGGCTCGATCGACTGGTGCTGCCTGCCGCGCTTCGACAGCGGCAGCTGCTTCGGACGGCTGCTCGACCGGGATCGGGGCGGCTTCTGCGACGTGTCGCTGCGGGACTGCGCGGAGCCCGAGGGCTCCGGCGCGGGAGACGGCCGGTCGCGGGAGGCGCACGAGGGGCGCCGCCAACGCCGAGGCCACGAGCAGGAGGCCCTCTCGTGCTCCTACCTGCCGGACACCCTCGTCCTGCAGACCGAGCTGCGCAGCGCGCAGGCGACGGTGCGGGTCTACGACTTCTTCGCGGTGCACACGGGCGGCGCGTTGCGGCCCCGCGGCGAGCTGATCCGCGTCGTCGAGTGCGAGCGGGGGGGGACCGAGGTCGCGATCGAGGTGGCTCCCCGCTTCGACTACGGCGCTGTGCGTCCGTGGCTGCGGCGGGCGGCGAGCGACGCGTTCACGGCGATCGGCGGCGACGACGGGCTGCTCGTGTGGAGCGACGGCGAGCTCTCGCGCGAGCACGGCGCGCTGGTGGCGCGGCGCCGGATCCACGCCGGCGAGCGCCTGCGGCTGCTGATCCGCTTCGTGCGTCCGCACCTGCTCGCGACGGAGCAGGGCGCGGCGCCCTCCGCCGCGGAGGTCGACGCCCGTCTCAACGAGACGGCCTTGTGGTGGCGGCGCTGGCGCGAGCGCCTGCGCCGCGACGGGCCCGACCACGAGGCGTTGGTGCGCTCGGCGCTGACCCTGAAGGCGTTGACGTATGCGCCGAGCGGCGCGATCGTCGCCGCGGCCACCGCCTCGCTGCCGGAGACGCTCGGCGGGGAGCGCAACTGGGACTACCGCTACAGCTGGATCCGCGACTCGACGCTCGCCGCCCATTCCCTGGCGGAGCTCGGCGGCGAGCGCGAGGCGCGGCGCTTTCGCCACTTCATCGTGCGCAGCTCGGCCGGTCACGCCGAGGATCTGCAGATCCTCTTCGGGGTCGGCGGCGAGCGCCGGATGCCCGAGCAGGAGCTCGAGCTCGACGGCTACCGCGGCTCGCGCCCGGTGCGGATAGGCAACGAAGCGGCGCACCAGCTGCAGCTGGACGCGCTCGGCGAGATCCTCAACCTCGGCTGGCGCTGGCACACGCGCGGGGACTCGCCCGACGACGACGAGTGGCGGTTCTTCGCCGAGCTCGTCGAGGTCGCCGTCGAACGCTGGGCCGAGCCCGACTGCGGCATCTGGGAGTGGCGAGGGGAGCCGCGCCACTTCGTTCACTCCAAGGCCTGCTGCTGGGCGGCGATCGATCGCGGCCTGCGCTTGGCGGAGGAGTGCGCCCGCCGCGCTCCCGTGCGCCGCTGGGAGCGGGCGCGGGAGGAGATCCGCGCCGCGATCGAGAAGCGCGGCTACGACGCCGCTCGCGGCGTGTTCGTGCAGTGCTTCGACGAGCCCCAGCTGGACGGGGCGCTGCTGCTGCTGCCGGTGGTGGGGTTCGTCGACTTCGCCGACGAGCGGATGGTGCGCACGACCGACGCCGTGCGGGAGGAGCTCGACGCCAACGGCTTCCTCTACCGCTATCGCGGCGAGGACGAGCTGCCCGGACAGGAGGGCGCGTTCCTGCCGTGCTCGTTCTGGCTGGCCGAATGCTACGCCCGGCAGGGTCGCCTGGCGCAGGCGCGGGAGGTGTTCGACCGGGCCGTCGGCGCGGCGAGCCCGCTGGGCCTGTTCTCCGAGGAGATCGATCCCGACAGCGGCGAGCTGCTGGGCAACTACCCGCAGACGCTCACCCATCTCTCCCACGTCGCGGCCGCCATCGCCCTCGCCGACGCCGCCCGCGAGCAGATTCCCGGGGCGGACGAGCTGGCCGGCAGCGCCCGCTCCTGATCGACCTTCCGCCCAGCTGGACACGACGTCTCGGGTGGCGCCTAGCCGTAGCCTTCGATGTCCCGGTCGAGCTCCGCCTGGGAGCCGTACTGGCCGATGTGCACATGCACCGTCTGCCCGGCGGGGTCGACGAAGACCGTCATCGGGACGTCGCTGACCGGCGCCAGCGCACGCAGGACGCTGGTCAACGATTCGTAGCTCGGGTAGCTCACGCGGTGGTCGGCCAGGAACGCGCGGGCGTTCGCCGGCGAGTCCTCGACGTCGGCGCCGAGGAAGGCGGTCTGCCGCCCGTAGCGGGCCGAGGCGGAGGCGAACAGTGGAAACTCGGCCTGGCAGGGCGTGCACCACGAGGCCCAGACGTTGAGCACCACGGGATAGCCGCGCAGCGCCCGCAGCCGCGCCCGCAGCGCCTGTGCGCCGCCGATCAGCTCGCCCGCCTGGGCATGAAGAGCCGCGAGTCGTGCCGGTGAGCCTGCGAGTCTGCGTCGCCCGGCCGCCGCCGCCGCGCTCCGCGGCGGCGCGGGATGGGTGAGCGCGGCGCGGATGTCCCGGGTGAGCGCCGAGGTGGAGGGCCAGCCGTTGGCCGAGGCGTCGTAGCCCCAGAGGATCCTGCCGGCGCCCGACACCAGCGTCAACCAGGGTTGGTCTTCGACGCCGTAGCCGTCGGCGACGCGTCCGCTGCGGTCCACCGCGACGGGGTAGGGCAGCGGTTGGGGCAGCGAGTCGAGCAGGCGTCCCAGCGCCGCCGGGGAGGGCTCGACGCTGCCCTCGTCGATGGCGGTCGGCGCCGGCAGGCCGGTATGGCGGGCGAGCGTCGCGTAGCGCCCCAACCCGACCAGCTGGGCGCGCAGGTTGCCGACCTCCGAGTCCCAGGTGGCGAAGAACAGCAGCAGACGCGGAGCCCGGTCGGGGCCGAGGCGGATCGTGGTCGATCGCGTCGTGGAGGCGATTCGGGCAGGGGCCCGGCCGGCCGACGCGCCGGCCGCGGCGGATGCGCCACCGGCGTCGCGGGCACCGTCGCGCGCGAGCGCAAGCCGCACGCTCGCGGTGGGCGCGATCGGCTTGATCGGGGAGTAGGGGAGCGAGGAGCGCACCCTGGGGTGGTCGGGCAGCAGGCGCGCGAGCTCCTGGGCGAGCAGCTGAGCCTGCTGGTCGATCCCGGCGTATGCGAGTTCGGTCAGGTAGATCCTCGCCAGCCGGCCGTCGGGCGCGATCGCGTAAAGCGCGGGCGTGTGGTCGATCTGGCCCGCTTCGATCTGCACCGCGATGTGGTACTCGCGCCAGACTCTTTTCAGCAGGGCGGAGGAGCCGGTGAGAAAACGCCAGCTGCGCAGCATCCCGTGCACCCGCGAGTAGGCGCGCACGTCGCCGACGGCGGTCGCGGTGGGGTTGGCGTCGATCCCCAGCAGCGCCACCCGTCTGCCGGCGGGCCCCAGCAGCCGCTGGGCGTCGAGCATCTCGGCGCTCGTCAACGGACAGATCGTGGTGCAGCGTGCATCTATGAATGCCAGCAGCACGGCTCGCCCGCGGTAGGAGCGCAGCGAGACGGCGTGCCCGAATTGGTCGGTGAGCGTGAAGCCCGGCGCCGGCCCGCTCAGCGCCGTGCCGGCGTCGAGGTAGGGGTTCGCGGCGAGCGCGTCGTTCGCGGGGGAGATCGGGTGCGAGAGCAGGCCGACGACGAGCACCGCCGCCACGATCGTGGCGGTGCAGGCGAGCATGACGATCCGCACCGCCTTCACGGAAATGGCGAGCGGCCGGCGGCCAGCAGCCGCTCCTCCTGCTCCGCGGCCTCGGTGATCGCCGCCTCGCGATCCTCCTCGATGCGATCGTCCTCGCGCAGCTCGCGGCAGAGCCTGCGGGTGAGGACGAACAGGATCGCCGGCACCACCCAGATGGCGATGCGGAAGATCGTCAGCAGGGTTTCGTAGGAGGTGTCGAACAGCACGTAGAGGCGGTCGGCGGCGCCGAAGGCGAAGACGAGGAAGATGAAGCTCGCGAACGCCACCCCGAAGGCTGTGCGGTTGGGCGCGTCGCGGGGCCGGTCGAGCAGGTTGTGGGCGCGCCTGTCGCCCGTGAGCCGCCGCTCGACCCAGGGGAAGGCCGCGAGCACGAGCAGGACGACGAGCGGGAACGCGACGCCGCCCCAGAACGGGTTGGGGATGACCGTGTAGTGGCTGATGACGACGTCGAAGCTCGGCATCAGGCGCAGGGCGCCGATCAGCCAGCCCAGGTACCAGTCTGGCTGGGCGCCGTTGGTGGCGAACCACGGCTCGAACGGCCCCCACTGCCAGATCGGGTTGATCTGGACGAGCCCGCCGAGCAGGAACAGGACGGCGGCGACGGCGAACATCAGCGCCAGCGAGCGCGGAGCCTGGCCGGGGAACATCGGCACGCCGATCAGCCGCCGCTCGGTGTGGCGGGCGTCGCGCCGGAACTGGGTGTGGTGGCGGGCCATCACCAGCGCCAGGTGCGCGCCGATCAGGGCGGCCAGCAGCGCCGGGATGAGGAAGACGTGGGCGATGTACATGCGCGACTCGAACACCCCCCTGCCGGGGAACGTCGAGCCGAACAGCAGCACCCCGAGCGGGCCGCCGACGAGCGGCACCGAGAGCAGCACCCCGTAGCCGATCGCCAGGCCGATCCCGGAGAGGAGGTCGTCGACGAGCGAGTAGCCGAGGTAGCCCTCCAGCAGCGAGGTGAACAGCAGCGCCAGGCCGATGAGGTAGGTCAGCTCGCGTGGCCGGCGGTAGGCGCCGGTGAAGAACACGCGCATCAGGTGCAGGACGATCGACGCCATGAACACGTCGGCCGCCCAGTGGTGGGTCTGGCGGATCAGCAGCCCCGCCTTGTAGGTGAACGAGATTTCCACCACCGACCTGTAGGCCTCGCTCATTTCGCGTCCGCGCAGCGGCGCGTAGGGGCCGTGGTAGACGGTCTTGGCGAGGCTCGGCTCGAAGAACAGGGCGAGGTAGACGCCGGTGGCGATGAGCACGACGAAGGCGTACAGCGCGATCTCGCCGAGCAGGAACGACCAGTGGTCGGGAAAGAGGTAGCGCAGCGCCTTTTTCAGCAGCGGCGCCGCCGCGGTGCGCTCGTCGACGAAGCGGACCGGATCGAGGACCGGGTCGCTCATTTGACCTCTCCGGAGCGCACGCCCCACCAGCCCGGTCCGACCGGCCCCGAGTAGCGTCCCGCCGCGCGCAGATGGCCCTCGCCGTCGATCGTCAGCGGCAGCTGGGGCAGCGGGCGCCCGGCGGGCCCGAAGATCACGGTGGCGCCCGTCGCGGGGTCGAAGGTCGAGTAGTGACAGGGGCAGACCAGCGCCGGCCCGGGCTCGACCGCGGGGAAGCGCGGCTTGCGGTAGAGCCCGACGGCGCAGCCGGCGTGGGTGCAGATCTTCGAGTACGCCAGGATCCCCTGTGGCGCCCAGCCGGCGCGCCCGGCGGGCAGGCGCAGTTCGGAGGGCTGCAGGCGGATCACGGCCAGCGGCGAGGCCAGCTCCTCGGGGTTGGCGCCCTCGGGGAAGGCGGTGTAGAGGGTTTCCGGTTCGACCTCGCTGGCCAGCATCGGGCGGTCGTGGGCATCGACCAGCCGCCGGCCGCTGCGCCAGGGGCTGGCGAACAGCGGCGAGGTGTCCCACAGCGGGCCGAGCGAGAGCGCCGGTGTCAGCGCCGCCGCGCCCAGCGCGCCGCCGGTCGTGCCGGCCGCGCCGAGCAGCAGCCGACGGCGGGTCAGCCGGCTGCCGCTGTCGCGCACCAACTGGGCGATCTCGCGCTGCTCGGCGGGGCTCTCCCGCGGGTAGTCCTCCTCGAGCTCCTCGGTGACGATCAGGCGGCGGGCGAACACCGCGAGGGCGAGCGCGACGAACCCGAGGGAGCCCGCGATGGCGACCCCGAGCAGCTGGTTGGGGCTCCGCGCCGGGCTGTACCAGGCGTAGAGGAAGATGAAGCCGGCGGCGAACAGGGCGGCAATCAGGAGCAGAGCGATCACGACGTTCTCCGCCCGCCGGTCGGGCGCCCCGGCGGGCACGATGCGCCCGCCGCGCCCATTCGCGCTGGCCGCCCGCCGGCTCTCGCGCGCGGCGCGGCGCCGGCGGCGGGCGCCGTAGAGGAACATGAGCAGCGCCAGCAGCGCCTGGCGGATCCGGGCGATCATGCCCGCAGCCTCCGGCCGAGGCCGAGACAGAGGACGGCGAGGGCGAGCGCGGCCAGCCAGGCGATCATGCCCTCGGGGATCGGGCCGAGGTTGCCGATCGACCAGCCGCCGCGGTTGTCGGGCGTCCGCGTGGAGAGGACGTAGCGGACGAGGGCGTTCAACTGCGAGTCGTCGATCTGGCGCCTGGAGAAGCGCGGCATCAGGTAGGGGCCGATGCGCACCGCCTCGGCGATCTCGGTGGCGTCGACGCCCTGCAGCGGCGGCACGCGGGCGCCTGTGACGAAGCCGCCGCGGGCGACGATCTGGTGACAGCCGGCGCAGTTTTCGGTGAACACCTTCAGGCCCTCGGCGAGCGAGGCGCGAGCCGGTTCGGGGTGGGGGATGGCCGGGCCGTGGCCGAGCGAGGCGACGAACGCGACCAGCGAGCGAATTTCCTTTTCGTCGAACAGCACCCGGTTGTTGGTCGGCTGGGCGTGGGGGTTGACGAGCGGCATGAAGCCCGTGCGCAGGTAGAAGTCGGCGGCCTCGGCGCCGACGTTGTAGAGGGAGGGCGCGGCGCCCGCGATATCGCCGGCGCCGGGCCGCGGCCTGTAGATGCCCTGGCCGAGGCCGCCGTGGCAGGAGGCGCAGTTGGCCTCGAAGATTTCGTGGCCGAGCTTCGCGCTTGCGCTCGGCGGCTCGCGGGTGGGCCCCACGACGCCGTCGGGTGGCTGGGCGAGCGCGATCCCGGCGCCGGCGAGCAGCGCACACGCGGCCAGCGCTCCTGTCGCCCGCAGCCTCATGATTGATGGCAGGTGCCGAGGACGGGCACGCCGACGGCGACCATCGCGCAGATGGTGAGCACCAGAGGGTTGACGGTGAGTCCGACGGCGGCGAGGAAGTGCAGCCGCGCGATGGCGACCCTGATTCCGCCGTGGGCCTGCTCGTCGCTGCGGGTGGCCCGGAACACGGCGTAGGCGGCGACCTGGGCGAGCACGCCGATCGCCACCCCGGCGGCGCCGAACGCGAGCGAGGTGTCGTCGACCGGGAACGGGAAGCGGGCGTCGGGCGATTCACAGCGTGCCAGCCCGAGCTGCATGCCGAAGAGGAACTGCAGCGCCCAGGCGGCCCCGCCGCCGAGCACCCCGAACCAGGCCGCCGCGTTCAGGCGCGCCACGCTCGCGCCGCGCAGGTCCAGCAGGCGTGGGCTCGCCGCTCTCATAGCGACGGGTAGAGCTCCGTCAGGAGGACCGCGACGGCGATCGCGTTGATGACGTACCAGTACAGCGCGATCGCCCGGACCGCGGTCAGGCGGTAGTCGGAGAGGCCCTGGCGCACGAGCCAGAACAGCAGTCCGATGTCGAGCAGCACGCCGAGCAGGACGTGGGCATGATGCAGGCCCAGCAGCGTGAAGTAGGCGGAGGCATAGGCGCTGCCCTGCGGATGCAGGGTGTGCAATTCGGCGACGAGCTGGTGCAGCTGGAACGCCAGATAGCCGGCCTGCAGGACGAGCGCGAGGGCGAGCGCCGTCAGCGTGGCGGGCAGGTCGCCGGCGCGTGCGCGGCGCACGGCGAGCACCATCGGCAGCGTGGCAAGGACGAGCACCGCCGTGAGCAGCGAGGGGTCGAGCACTTCCGGTCGGGGAATGCCGGGCGGCGGCCAGACGCGGGCGCGGAAGTCGAGGTAGAAGTAGGAGGAGATCACCCCCGCGAAGAGCATCGTCTCGGCTGCCAGGAACAGCGCCATCCCCCAGACTCCGTTTGGCAGGGCTCTACGTACGGCGGCTACTCGCGCCGGCACGGGGGCATGGCCGTGCCACATGCAGAGCGCCGCCGCCAGCAGCCCGCCGAGCCCGGCGGCGATCAGGTAGTGGGCGAGCAGCAGCATCGCGAACAACGCCGCCAGCACCACCGCCGTGGTCAGCGGCCAGATCGAGTGCGCCGGCATCGCCAGGACCTCGTCGAGCGTCGCGTCCTGGACGGTGCTCGCCGGCGTCTCGTGGCCGCGGGCGAGCACGCCTTCCCCGCGCTCCAGCCGTCCGAGGTCGCGGGCGCGGTCGCGCGCGTCCCACAGCGGGTACGCCGAGGTGACGCTGGGGATGACCGCGTAGTTGTAGGGCGGAGGCGGCGAGGAGGTTGCCCACTCCAGCGTCGCCCCTTCCCACGGGTCCCGGCCGACGCGCCGCCCGTCGAACAGGCTCACGACGAGGTTGACGATCACGAGCAGCAGACCGAAGGCGAGCAGGTAGGCGCCGCTCGTCTCCAGCTCGTTGAGCAGCGTCCAGCCGGCGTCGGCGGGGTAGGTGTAGACGCGTCGCGGCATACCGTCGATGCCGACGATGTGCATCGGGAAGAACGTCACCATCGTCCCCACGAAGCTCAGCCAAAAGCTCAGCTGGCCGATGCGCTCGTGATACATCCGCCCGGTGAGCTTGGGGAACCAGTAGTACATGCCGCCGAGAATCGGGAAGACGGCGCCGCCGAAGATGACGAAGTGAAAATGGGCGACGATGTAGTAGCTGGCGTTGACCTGTTGATCGAAGGGGATCGCCGCCACCGTGACGCCGGAGAGGCCGCCGATGATGAAGAAGACGATGAAGCCGACGATCCACAGCAGCGGCGTCTTGAACTCCGGCGTTCCGACGAGGATCGTGGTGATCCAGGCGAACAGCTGGATCGCGCTGGGAATCACGATGATCATCGACGCCGCCGCGAAGTAGATCGTCACCACCGTCGCGAGGCCGGTGGCGAACATGTGGTGAACCCAGACGCCGAAGCCGAGGAACGCGACGAGCAGCTCGGCGAGCGCCACGAGCGGGAACATCACCATCCGGCGATGCGTGAATGCGGGAATGATCGAGGTCGCGATCCCGAACGCCGGCAGGATGATGACGTAGACCTCGGGGTGGCCGAAGATCCAGAACAGGTTCTGCCACAGCAGCGGGTCGCCGCCGAAGGCGACGTCATAGAAGTGAAAGCCGAGCTGACGGTCGAGCTCGAGGAACAGGCACGCCAGGCTGAGCGCGGGCAGCGCCAGGACGAGCGAGAATGCCGCGGCGAGGAAGGCGAAGCAGAACAGCGGCATCCGAGCCAGCGACATCCCCGGGGCGCGCAGCTTGAACATCGTGACGATCAGGTTGATCGCCGTCGCGGTGCTGGAGATGCCGTTGAAGATCAGGCCGTAGCCGTAGAAGTCGATGTTCAGGCCCGGGTCGTAGCGCTTGGAGGCGAGTGGCACGTAGTCGAACCAGCCCGCGTTGGGCGCGTGGCCGGTCGCCAGCGCGACGTAGAGGAACAGCCCCGAGCCGAGGAAGATCCAGTAGGAGACGGCGTTCATGCGCGGGAACGCCATGTCCCGGGCCCCGATCATCAGCGGCACCAGGTAGTTTCCGAACGCCCCCGTCGTCATCGGGATGACGAACAGGAAGATCATCGTGATCCCGTGCATCGTGAACATCTGGTCGTAGGCTTCGGGGCTGAGGGTGTGCTGGTTGGGGCCGATCAGCTGGGTGCGCATCAGCAGCGCCTCGATGCCGCCGGCGCCGAAGAACGCCAGCGAGGTGAAGAAGTAGAGGAGGCCGATCTGCTTGTGGTCGGTGGTCGTCAGCCAGCCCAGCAGCCCCGGCCGCTCGCGCCAGACGCGATCCAGGCGGTTCACCTGGGCCTGGGCGGGCGGAGTGAGTGTGCTGGCCATCAGTGCAGCGACTCCAGGTAGGCGACGAGCTTTTCCACTTCGCCGCGGGCGAGGCCGAGGTCGGGCATGCGGTTGCCCGGCTTGATCGCCTGCGGGTCGCGCAGCCAGGCGGCGAGCTCGGCTGGGGTGTTGCGGATCGTCAGCGCGGCGAGCGTCGCGCGGGAGGCGACGTGGGTGAGGTCGGGGCCGATCGTGCCCTGGGCTTCGGTGCCGCGCAGGGTGTGGCAGCCCGAGCAGCCGCGGCTCATGAACAGGCGCTCGCCTTCGCGCGCCGGAGCGCTCCTGGGCGTGGGTGTGGGCTTGGCCATGTTCGCCAGCCAGGCGCGAAACGCGGCCGGCCGTTCGGCGACCACCGTCATCCGCATGTGGGCGTGCTGCAGGCCGCAGAATTCCGAGCACTGACCGACGTAGGTGCCGGGATCGGGCGTGTCGAAGAGGATCCGGTTCTCGCGGCCCGGGATCATGTCGATCTTGCGCGCCAGGCGCGGCACCCACAGGCTGTGAATGACGTCGGCCGTCGTCGCGACCACGTTCACCCGCGTGTTCACCGGAATGTGCGCTTCGTTGGCGGTGACGGCCGCGCTGCCGGGGTAGCGCACTTCCCACCACCACTGGTGGCCGACGACGTCCAGCGTCATGCTCGTCGAGCCGGCCGCCGGCGCCTCGCTGAAGCGGATCACGTAGAGATCGCTGGCGGCGAACAGCGCGAGGAGGACGACCAGCGGGATGGCGATCCCGAAGACGATCACCATGCCCGCGGAGATGTCCTCACGCTGGCCGAGCAGCGGCAGACCGGGCGAATGGCGCCTGACCCAGGCGATCGCCAGCAGCCCGACGGCCCCGAGGAAGACGACCGTGGCGGCGCCCAGCATCCACCACCAGAGCAGCGCGATCAGGTTGGTCTGGTGGCTGCGCGGCGCGACGATCGACTGCTGCCCGCCGCAGCCGCCGAGGCCCAGCGCGCAGAGCCCGAGCGCCACGGCCGGCACGCGGATACGGGATCGCCGAGCGCCGTCCGGCCGTCCTCCCCCGACGTTGCGGTCCGCTCGCCTCATGGCTCGCGCAGACGGCCGCGCAGGAGCTCGCCGGCGCCCGCTTCGGCGGCCCGCGCGGCGCGCTCCTCGCTGAGCGTCACACCGCGCTCGGCGGCGAGATCGAGCAGTCCCTGGCGCTGCTCGTCGCGGTTGGCGAGGCGCAGGAACAGCCACGCCAGCAGGACGCCCGTCAGCAGCACCTGCTCGACCATCATCGCCGCCCCGGCGGCGTTCTGGTCTGACAGCGGGCTCAGCCCGCGCGCGGCGTCGGTCGAGCGGTAGACGGGATAGAAGACCGTCTGCGTCCAGATCAGCGCGTTCGCCAGCAGCGCGCCGATGAGACGAACGGCGATCACGTAGCCCAGGCTGGCCCAGCCTCGAAACCAGGCGGGCTTGGGCAGCGGCCCGATCAGGGCCAGCCACAGCAGCGCTCCGAACCACAGCAGGCAGGCGTGCTCGAGCGCGTGCACCAGGTCGTAGCGGATGGCGAGCTGGTACAGCAGGGGGACGTGCCAGGCGTAGAGGTCGGTCGCCCACAGCGTCAGCGCGACCAGCGGATGGGAGAGCGTGCGCAGCGGCCGGGTGGGGCTCAGGCGCAGCAGCGGCGCGAGCACCGGCCCGGTGAGGCCGAGCACGATCAGCAGCGAGGCGATGTCGCCGATCAGGATGTGCTGGATCATGTGCGCCAGCAGCACTTCGTCGGCGAGCCCGTCGAGCGGCGGCAGCTGGACGACGACGAGCAGCGCGATGCCGGCGAAGAACGAGTACCGCCGCCAGTCGGCTACGGGGCGGCCCTCGTGGCGCAGCGTGCGGCAGCGGGGCACATAGAGCGCGATGTAGCCGACGGCCGCGACCAGCGGCGGGACGAACTCGCCCAGGTGCAGTTCGTGCACCGACGGATCGGCGGCGATCAGGGCATCCACGCCGCCGTCGCTACCCGGATTTCGCGGGCCGAAACGGCTCTATGTCAGCCGGGAGCCAGCCGGGTGCCTTTACCGTTCGGCGGGCGGCATATGTGTGTGGCCCTCGCGCCGGCTGGGTAGCTGAAGCCTGTCTCACGGCCAGAGAGGAGTGACATGGGAAAGCGAGATGAGGTTGTCGTGATCACAGGCGCCTCCGGCGGCGTCGGACGGGCGGCCGCGCGCCGGTTCGCCCAGGACGGCGCCAAGATTGCGCTGCTGGCCCGCGGCCGCAAGGGCCTGGAGGCAGCCGCCCGCGAGGTCGAGGAGGCGGGCGGGCAGGCGCTGACGCTGCCGCTCGACGTCTCCCGGCACGACCAGGTCGAGGCTGCCGCCGCCTCGGTGGAGGACGCCTTCGGCGAGATCGACGTCTGGGTCAACGACGCCATGGTCACCGTCTACGCCGAGTTCCTCGACATCGAGCCCGACGAGTTCGCCCGCGCCACCGAGGTGACCTACCTGGGGATGGTGTGGGGCACACGGGCCGCGCTGCAGCGGATGCTCCCACGCGATCGTGGCTCGATCGTGCAGGTGTGCTCCGCGATGTCATATCGCGGGATCCCGCTGCAGTCCCCCTATTGCGGCGCCAAGCACGCCTGCAAGGGCTTCACCGAGTCGGTCCTCACCGAGCTTCGACACAAAAGATCCAAGGTCAGGGTCTCGATGATCCAGCTGCCGGGGCTCAACACGACTCAGTTCACCTGGGGCCGGACCAAGCTGCCCAAGCAGACGATGCCGGTCCCGCCGATCTACCAGCCCGAGATCGCTGCCGACGCGATTCATTACGCCGCGCACCACAGGCGCCGCCAGGTCTACGTGGGAATCCCCACCGTCGCCAACATCCTCGGCGAGCGCACCGCGCCGTGGCTGCTCGACTGGATGCTCGCGAAGACCGGATACAAGAACCAGATGACCTCCCACGATCTCGATCCCGAAGGCCACGACAACCTCTTCGAGCCGGTCGACGAGGACCGCGGCGCCCACGGCCCGTTCGACGGGCAGGCGCACGCCCACAGCTCGCAGTACGCGCTCGCCAAGCACCGGGGACTCGCGCTCGCCGGCGCCGCCGCGGCGGCGGGAGGCGGCGCCGCACTGGCGCGCCGCAAGCTCGCCGGATGAGAGCGGATGCGGATGAAGCGGCCATGCGGGACTGGCGGATACGGATGAAGCGGCCCCGCGGGATTAGCGGCCGCCGAATCGGGTAACACCGCTGACACGATTTCACTCCGCCTGGGACAGCACGGGAGTGCGCTTAGCGAGCGGCGCCAAGGCCGAGAGGAGAGTCCATGGACTGCACCAGTTACCGAGCCGTCCGAGGCCGAGGAGGTCCGGTTCAACCCAGCACGGGCGAGCCACGCGACCTCTTCCTGGCGTGGCAGGGCGACGGTGACCGTCACGCCCGCGAGGAGCTCCTCAGACGCTACATGCCGCTCGCGCGGCGGCTGGCACGGCGCTATACCCACAGCTCCGAGCCCTTCGAGGATCTCCTGCAGGTGGCCTATGTCGGGCTGCTGCACGCGATCGACCGCTACGACGCCGATCGCGGACTGCGGTTTGCGGCCTTTGCGGTGCCCACCATCCTCGGCGAGATGCGGCGCTACTTCCGCGACGCCGGCTGGGCGCTGCATGTCCCGCGGGCGAGCAAGGAGAGGGCGCTGGAGGTGCGCGACGCCACGGAGGAGATGCGCACGCTGACCGGGCGCAGTCCGACGGTCAAACAGCTGGCGCAGTACATGGAGCGCGAGCTGGAGCAGGTCCTCGACGGGATGCTCGCGCTCGACGCCTACCGTACCCGCTCGCTCGACGCGCCTCGGACGAGCGACGACGGCCCCGCCGGGAGCTACACGGAAACCGTCGGATGTGACGACGAGCGTTTCGAGCTGATCGACTGCGACGCGGCCATCTGCGTGGCGCTCTCGGAGATAGCGCCACGTGAGCGGCTGATCCTGCGACTGCGATTCGTCGATGATCTCACCCAGTCGGAGATCGCGGCGCGCGTCGGTATCTCTCAGATGCAGGTCTCGCGGCTGTTGCGGCGCTCGCTCGACCGGCTGCGAGCCGTCGCCAACCAGTCATGACCCGAGGAGGCTCCGTGGTCTAGGCTCATCGGCGATCTGGCCCGAGGCGCCGGGTTGTTCGACAATGACTGCCATGGAGAGCCCCGCCCGCATGCGCCTGGAACTTTCCAGCAGAGCCGAGAACGTGCCGCTCGTGCGCCAGTCGCTCAGCGGCCTGGCCGAAGCCATCGGCCTGCGGAGAGTCGAGCTCAACGACGTCCTGACCGCCGTCACGGAGGCATGCAACAACGTGTCCCTGCACGCGTACGGCGGACGCGAGGGGCCGCTTGCGGTCGAGCTGCTCGCAGGGGAGAGCGGAATCGTCGTGTCGGTACGCGACAGCGGGGTCGGGCTGGCGCTTGACGCGGACATGGCGTCGGAGCTGCCCACCGGCGTCGACCACGGGCTCGGTGGGCTCGGGCTTCCGGTGATCCGTGCCCTGGCGGCGGAGTCCGACTGGAGCGAGCCGGCGGGAGGAGGCACGGAGGTGCGGATGCGCTTCGCCACGCAGCCACTTGCCTCGCAGTGGACCGGCCCAGCGTGCGACCTCGGAGTGCCGCCCGCGACAGAGGCCGCTCGCGCGTCAGACGCGATCGTGGCGGCGATGGCGCCCCTGGCAGTCGCGCGCGCGGTGCTGCCTCGACTGATGCAGGCGCTGGCGGCCCGCCTGCACTTCTCGATCGAGCGGCATGAGGACATTCGGCGTTTCATGTGCGCCCTGCTCGGCGAGCCGGCGAACTGGGCGGCGCCGGCCGAGGTGAGGGCCCGCCTCCTCCCGGGCGCGGATTCGCTGCGGCTCGCGGTCGGCCCGCTGACGGCGCAGGCCGCATCCCGGCTGTCGGCGCAGATGGGTCAGCTCGAGCCGACGCTCGTCCCCTCGGTGGCGCCGCTCGGAGACGCCTGGCACGAGCTCCACCTGTCGATCGACAGGTTCCCCGTCGCCGACATCCCAAGGGGTGCCGGCTGATGTGCCGCAGGCACCCGCCGGGGCGGGGCGAATGACTGTGGCCGGCGGCTCGCGTGCCGACCCCCCGGCAGCGCCCGATCCGGCCGGCACGGAGGCGAGCGTCGAGCGGGGGGCGCGCGCCGCCGCGCTGCTCGTGGAGTCCGGAGCGGTGCTGGCCGGGGCGCTGGACTTCGCCATCACCCTGAGCCAGGTGGCGCGCCTGACGGTGCCCGACCTCGCCGATCTGTGCGTCATCGACCTGCAAGACCAAGAGGGCGGGATCAGCGAATTGGCGGTCGCGGCGGCCCAGCCCGGGCTCGCAGAGGGACTGGAAGCGCTGCGCAAGCGCCACCCCCTGGACCCGGAGGGTGCGCATCCGGTCGCGCGCGTGATCCGCAGCGGCGAGAGCGAGCTGCTCGCCGCGATGAGCGAACAGCAGTTGCGCTCCTTCGCGCAAGCCTCCGAGCACAGCCGGTTCATGGTCGACAGCGGATACCGCTCGGCGGTCGTCGCGCCTCTCACGGCGCGCGGTCGCACCCTTGGCGCGCTCTCGACGATCAGGCTCGCCGACAGCGAGCCCTACGACGAGCAGGACCGGGAGCTGGTGTGCGAGCTCGCGCGCCGAGCCGCCCTCGCGCTGGACAACGCCCAGCTCTTCTCCGACGCCCAGGCCATGGAGCGGCGCCTGGAAGCCGTGCTCGAGAACCTCGCCGAGGCGATCACCGTCGTCGAGGAGACCGGGCACACGGTGTTCGCCAATCAGGCCGCGCTCGAGCTCCTCGGCATCGACTCCCATGAGCATCTCCTCCAGGCCAGGCCGGGCGAGATCATGAAGCGGTTCGTCGTGCTGGACGAGTCGGGCAGGGAGCTCGACTTCGAGGCGATGCCCGCCCGGCGTCTGTTCCGCGGAGAGCCGGCGCCGCCGCTGCTGGTCAGGAACATCGTGCGGGAGACCGGCGAGGAGCGTTGGCTGATCGTCCGCGCCTCGCCGATCGCGGGCCCCGCCAGCGGCCGCATGGAATACGTGGTGAACGTCTTCGAGAACGTCACGGAGGTCAAGCGGGCCCAGCTGGCCGAGGCGTTCATGGCCCAGGCCAGCAGGGTCCTCTCATCCTCGCTGGACTACGCCGAGACGCTGCGGCGAGTCGCCCGGCTGGCGGCCAACCAGCTCGCCGACTGGTGCGCCCTGGACGTCCTCGACGAACGCGGCGAGCTGGAGCGCGTGGCCGTCCACCACAACGATCCGGGAAAGCTGGCCCTCGCCGAGCTGCTCGGTCGCAGCTACCGGCCGACGCTCGTCGACGCGATGGGCGTCTCAGACGTGATCCGCACGGGCGAGGCGCGCATCTTCAACGACGTCTCCGACGAGGATCTCGAGACCTACGCCAGCGACGCCGAGCATCTGCGACTGCTGCGCGAGGTCGGCGCCCGCGATGTCATCATCGTGCCGCTTTTGGCGCCGGCGCGCATGCTCGGTGCGCTGACGCTGGTGTCCTCCCACGGGGGCAGACGGCTGACGGAGGCCGACCTCGGCGTCGCCGTGCGCCTCGGCAGGCGCGCGGGCACCGCCGTGGAAAGCGCCCGGCTCTACACCGTGCGGAGCCGGATCGCGCGCGTCCTGCAGCGGGCGCTGCTGCCAGACTCGCTCCCGGAGCTCCCCGGCTTTCAGATTGCCGCCTCCTACCGGCCCGCGGGTGAACTGAACGAGGTCGGCGGCGACTTCTACGACGTCTTTCCCTGCGGTGGGGACGAATGGATGCTGGTGATCGGCGACGTCTGCGGCAAAGGCGCCGAGGCCGCGAGCGTCACCGCGCTCGCCCGGCACACGCTGCGCACGGCGGCGATGCTCGACGCACGTCCCGCGGCGATGCTGGAACTGCTCCACCGCACCCTGCGCCAGCAGGAGCCCGAAGGCGAGATGTGCACCGTCTGTCTCGTGCGCGTCCGCGCCGGCGGGGCGCGCGCCGAGCTGACGATCGCGCTCGCCGGCCATCCACGCCCGCTGCTGGTGGGACCCGGCGAGCAGGCGCTCGCCCTGGGCAGGCCGGGCACCCTGCTGGGGATGGTCGATCCGATCTCCGTCGAGGAGACCGCGCACCAGTTGGGGCCGGGTCAGACGCTGCTGTTGTTCACCGATGGCGTCGCCGAGGCGTCGCGCGCGCAGCCCGGCCTATCCGTCGAGCGGTTGGGCGCGCGCCTGCACGACGTGGCCCTGCAGGACATGCTCGAGCAGATCGAGACCGTGGCCGTGCAATGCGCAGGTGGTCAGCCTCATGACGATATCGCGCTGCTTGGGCTTCGGCTGTCCAGAATCGCGGCGGTCTCGTTAGAATCCAACGAGCTATGAGCACCGGCGACCAGCTGCAGATCGCCATCCGGCGCGGTTCGGGGCGCGTGATCCTCGAGCTCGAGGGCGAGCTCGACATGGCCAGCTCCGGTCGCCTGCGGGAGGCTTTGGACGGCGCGTGCCTCAACGGCTCGCGCACGGTGGTGCTCGACCTGCGCGGTGTCAGCTTTCTGGACTCGACCGGCCTGAAGGCGATCTTCGGCGTCCGCAACGCGGTGTGCGCGGCGGGCGCGGAGTTCGCGGTGACCCCGGGCTCGGCCCAGGTGCGGCGCCTGCTCAGCCTGACACGCCTGGACGAGCACCTGCACACGATCGCCACGCCCGACTCCGCCCTGGCCTAGACGATAGAGGCGGCTTTGGCCAGGGACCCGCATGTCGTGCGGACAAGCGGGGTAAGGCTGCTCAAAGCATGAAAGCTCGGGCGAATAGGCGACGTGGGCGGCTGGCCGAGGCGGGAGCGCTGATGGGATGGTGGGCGCTGCTCTTCGGCCTGTGGATGCTGCTGGTCGACACGGTGTCCACCGCGGAGCTGCTGGGCGCGCTCGCCGCGGCTTCGACTGGCGTCCTCGCCACGCGCCTCGTGTTCGCCGGCGGCACCGCCGAGCTGCGTCCCGTCGGAGGTCTGCTGCTGGCGCTCGCCAGGCAGTCGGCACGGGTGCCGGCCGATCTGTGGCTGCTCGCGCTCGCCCTTTTCGGTGCGCTCGCCGGCCACCGCAGACCGGGCCGCTTTCACGAGATCGAGCTGCGGCTGGCGAGCTCGGAGTCTGACAACGGGCGCCGGGCGGCGATCGAGGTGTTCGGCTCGCTCGCGCCGAACACCATCGTGCTCGGCGTGGACGAGCGACGTGTTGTCGTGCACCAGCTGCGCTCGCGCCGCGGGGAGCGCGGGAGGGTGGCGGAGATCGGCTCGTGAACGTCTGGCTGATCGCGGCGCTCGCGCTGCTGCCCGGGCTCTTGGCCTGCGGGGTGGTGTGCGTTCGCTTCGCCGCGCCGTCGGGCCTGGTCGCGCTGGAGCTGGCGAGTGTGATCGCTGTGGCGGAGCTGATGCTGTTCTCCCAGGGAACGCATCGCGAGCCGTTCATCGACCTCGCCCTCGTGCTGGCGGTGATGGGGCTCGCCGGGTCGTTGGCGTTCGCGCGCCTGATGGAGGAGCGCTCGTGAGGGACGTGGAGCACGATCCCCGAGGACGGCCCATGAGGGGCCTGGAGAACAGCCCGTGAGAGGCGTGGCGGTTGACGTGTTGTTGTTCGCCGGCGTGGCGGTGCTGCTGCTGTGCGCGCTCGGCGTGCTCGTCATGGGCAGCGCCTATGACCGGCTGCACTACGCCTCGGCGGCCGTATGGGGCGCGCTGCTGGTGGCGTTGGCGATCCTGGTGGACGAGTCCTGGTCGCTGATCGGCGACAAGGCGCTGCTGACGGCGGCGGCGCTCGTGCTCTGCGGGCCGGTGCTCGCGCACGCGACCGCGCGGTCCGGCCGGATACGCGAACGCGGCGCGTGGAGTCCCGACCCTGTCCGCAGGCGCGAGGCGGGCTCGTGAGAGAGCTGCAGGCGGCCCTCTTCGCGCTGCTGGCCCTCGGCGGGCTGGCCGTGGTGCTGACGCGCGATCCCCTCCGACAGGCGCTGGTCGTCGGCGTCTACGGCCTGCTGCTGGCGCTCCTGTTCTTCGCGCTGCAGGCGCCCGACGTGGCGCTTTCGCAGATCGTGGTTTGCACGGTCGCGGTGCCCGTCATGATCCTCCTGGCGCTGGCCAAGATCCACGGCGGGGAACACGATGAGGAGGACCGGAAAAGCTCCCCCGAGGGCGAGCCGCGGTGAGCGAGCGAGCACGTCTCGGTCTGTTCCTGGGGGCCGCGACGGGAATGGCCGTCCTGCTCGCCTGGGGTATGGCGGGGCTGCCGGCGTTCGGGGCGTTCCACGGCGCCTATGCTCTGCTGATCGACCACGTCGTCGTCGCCCAGCGTCACGCGACCGACGCGGTGACGGCGGTCAACTTCGACTACCGGGGGCTGGACACGCTGGGGGAGGAGTTCATCCTTTTCACCTCGGTGGTGGGCTTGGCGGTGCTGTTGCGCGAGCAGCGCTCCGAGCGCGAGCGGCCCCCGGCGCGTGCCGGCGAGGAGCACCGCTTCCAGGGGGCGAGCTGCGCGTTGCGCACGCTGACGCTTCTGCTCGTGGGTCCGCTGGTGGTGCTGGCCCTGTACGTAGACTCCCACGGCGCGCTGACGCCCGGCGGCGGCTTCCAGGGTGGGGTGCTCGGAGCCGCGGCCCTGCTGCTGGTGTTCCTCGGCGGCGGCTACCTGACGATGCGCCGCCTCTCTCCCCACAGGCTGGTGGAGCTCGCCGAGGCCGGCGGCGCCGCCGGCTACGGCATGATCGGCGTGGGCGGCATCGTCTTCGCCGGGGCCTTCTTGAAGAACTTCCTCGGGTACGGTACCGCCGGAGAGCTGATCTCGGCGGGCACGATCCCGCTGTTGAGCATGGCCGTCGCGGCGGAGGTCAGCGGCGCCTTCGTGCTGCTGTGGAGCGAGTTCCTCGACCAGGCTCTGATCGTGAGGCGGGGGTGAGCGCGCTCGCCTACGGAACCGCCGGCTGGCTGTTCCTCGTCGGGCTGTACGGGATCGTGACCAGTCGCAATCTGATTCACATGGTGATCTGCCTGACGGTGGTGCAGTCGTCGACCTACGTCCTGCTGCTGTCGATCGGCTATCGCAGCGGGGCGGCGGCGCCGGTCTTCGCCGACATCCCGCCCGGCTCCCGGGCGGTGGACCCGATCGTGCAGGCGCTGACGTTGACGGACGTCGTCGTCGAGGCGACGGTGGTGGCCCTGATGCTGGCGCTCGCGGTGCAGGCGCACAAGCGCTTCGGGACGCTCGACCCCAACGAGCTGACGCCCCTGCGGGGCTGAGGGTCTTGCATGCGCTGATTCCACTTCCGGTGATTTTGCCGCTGCTCTGCGCGGCCGTCCTGGCGGCGGTCAACCAGCTGGCGCCGCGCTGGGCGACGGACGCTATGGGCCTCGCCTGCGCCCTGGCGGTGCTCGTGCTCTGCGCTGTTCTCGCCGCGCACGCGAGTCACCGGCTCGTGTACTGGTTCGGCGGGTTTCACGTCCGCCATGGCGTGGCGGTCGGGATCGCCTTCTCGGTGGACCGGATCGGCGCGGGGATGGCGACGCTGGTGGCACTGATGGTGAGCGCGGCGCTGCTGTACTCCGTCCGGTACTTCGACGAGGTCGGCTCGCTGTTCGGGGCGTTGATGCTGGTGTTCCTGGCCGGGATGGTCGGGTTCTGTCTGACTGGCGATCTCTTCGATCTGTTCGTCTTCTTCGAGGTCATGAGCGTCGCCGGCTACGCCCTCGTCGGATACAAGATCGAGGAGGCGGGTCCGCTTCAGGGTGCGATCAACTTCGCGATCACCAACAGCGTCGGCTCGTTCGCGATGCTCACCGGCATCGCGCTGCTGTACGGGCGCACCGGGGCGCTGAACATGGCTCAGATCGGAGCCGCGCTGGCGACACATCCCGCGGACGGGCTGGTGACGGTCGCGTTGCTGCTGATCATGGTCGGCCTGCTGGTGAAGGCGGCGATCGTGCCCTGGCACTTCTGGCTCGCCGACGCCCATGCGGTCGCGCCGGTTCCGGCGTGCGTGCTATTCAGCGGCGTCATGGTCGAGCTCGCCCTCTACGGCCTGGCGCGGGTGTATTGGAGCGTGCTGTCCGCGTCGCTGGCGGCCCACACCGCGGATCTGCGCGCGGTGTTGATCGCGCTCGGGCTGCTGACGGCGCTGATCGGCGCGGTGATGTGCTGCGCCCAGCGGCACATCAAGCGGCTGCTGGCGTTCTCGACGATTAGCCATAGCGGGATGTTCCTGGTCGGGCTCGGGCTGCTGACGCCGGCGGGCCTGGCGGCGAGCGGCGAGTACGTGATCGAGCACGCCATGCTGAAGGGGGCGCTGTTCATGGCCGCCGGCATCCTCCTGCACCGCTTCCGCACGGTCGACGAGCACGAGCTGCGCGGACGGGGAAGGGGAGGCGACCCGGGTCTGCGCGTGGCGGCGGCGGTCTTCGTGCTCGGCGGGCTCGGCCTGGCGGCGCTGCCGCCGCTCGGAGTCTTCTTCGGCAAGTCGGCGCTTGACGGCGCGCTCACCCCCGTGCCCGGATATGGCTGGGTGGTGGGGGTGCTCGTGGTCGGCTCGGCGCTGTCCGCCGGAGCGATCCTGCGCGTCGCCGGGCGCGTATTCGGGGGCTGGGGCGAGCGTGTGCCTCGCCACCACGAGGTGCTCAGCGCCGTCAGCGAGCTGCCCGAGACGCTCAGCCCGCACGATCGGACGCCGGCGGTGATGGTCGCGCCGCCCCTGATCCTGCTGATCGGGGGCCTCGTCGTCGGGCTGTTCTCCGGCCTGCGCGCCGCGATCGCGGCGGCGGCGGCGCAGATGGCCGACCGCGCCAGCTACGTCGCCGCCGTGCTCGGCGGGCACGCGCACGCGATCCCCGCGCCGCACACGCCGGTGGTGACGCTCGACTTTTTGCTCGCGGCGGCGACCGTGCTCGGCGCCGTGGCGCTCGCGGTCTGGGCGCTCGCCGCTCCCGCGGTCTGGTGGCCCCTGGAACGTGTTCAGGGAGTTGCCACCGCGGGGATCGTCGTGCTGCGACGTCTGCACTCGGGATGCGTGAACGATTACATAGCCTGGCTCGTGGCCGGCCTGGCGGTGGCCGGCGCAGCGCTGGCGCTGGCGTGAGCTCCGCCAGGTCGCACCACCACAGGCGCCGAGCCGGCCCCGAGCAACCTGAAGAGACCCGGGGCCGGCGGCGCCGCCGCCGGTGGATGTCACGCGGCGGGCGCGCTCAGCCCGCGATCGGCTCGCGCGGCCGGCTGCTCGCCTGGTACTCGCCGTTGGCGCCGGGGTACTCGACCTCGGTCCGGCGGTGGGGGGCCAGGGAGTGCACGACGCGCTCGGTGGTGAGCTCGTGGGCGGTGAGTCCGATCAGGGACATCCCGACGATGCCCAGCGCCTCGGCGAAGGTGAGGTTCTGGACCGTCACCAGTCCGAAGACCTGGCTGGCGACGATCATCCAGGCGCTGATCACGGCGATGACCGCCGCGCTTGCCAGCGAGGGCAGGTGCCTGCGGTACCCGTAGGCCACGCCGAGCGAGACCGCGAGCATGCCGATTCCGACGGCCAGCGCGAGATTGGCGATGTCGACCACCGCGAAGGCCTGGCTGACGACCACGAGGAACGCCGCGGCGATCCCGAGCGAGAGAAATGAGAAATAGCGAATACGCATTATCGATTGACCTCCATGCGTTTGCGTTGCTCCGTTCGCTTTTTCACTACCCGACGGGGACGTGCGCTCGACGGCCGCGGTCCGATCTCTTACCGCGACGCTCTTTGAGTCGCCGGTGGGTTGGGGGGACGCTCGATGCGGGCCAGCTCGTCGGACACCTCGACCAGCTCCAGAAGCTCCCCGGGGGGATGGCCCAGCAGCCGCCAGCCGCGCCCGATGGGATGCACGAGGTCTTTCCTGGCGAGTTCCGACATGGCGCTGGTGACGGTCGGGCGGCGTGCGACGGCGAGGTCGGCGAGGACGGCGTGTGTCAGGCGCAGCGGCAGGATCACGCAGTCGCTGCGCACTCTCCCCCAGCGTGCCGCGAGATGCCAGAAGAGCATGTGCAGGCGGACGTCGACGCGCGCCTGATGCACGATCGCCATGTTCACGGCGAGGTTGCGAGAACGTTCGACGGCCCGTCCGACGAGCCGGCCGGTGACCTCGGGGTAGCGCGCGAGCCGGCGCGCGAAGCGGTCGTCGAGCACCGCCATGGTGACCGGCTCGGTGACGCGCCAGCCGGTCACCACGCGCAGCGTGGGCGGGGCGTCCGCCCCCTGCCACGGGCGCAGGATGTCGCCGGTGCCGAGCAGCTCCGCGCCGTAGCGTCCGTCGACGCCGACCCGGCGGATGAGCATTCCGCGGGTGATGAGCAGTCCGATGCCGGCTTCCCGGGGGCTGTCGTAAGGGTCGAGCCAGCCTCCCAGCGGGAGCTTGGCGAGAGGGGCAAGGCACTCCCGCACAGCCTGTTCGCGGCGCCCCGGAGGGATTGCCTCGGCGAGATCCGGGTCCTCGTCGAGCACCCGGCAGAGCTCGGCCGGCGTGCGCGCGGGCGGCGGCGTGGCTGGAAGGTCCCTAGGCTGGGGGCTCGCCAACGGCTAGCCGGCGTAGGGGTCGCGCGGGTCGTAGGGGCCGCCTTCGACGCGGCCGGCCCGGCGGGGACTCCAGGCGAAGAGGTACAGCAGCGAGAGGACCAGCCCGAGGATGCCGGCGAGCATCAGGATCAGTCCGATCGTGGCCAGCGACAGCCCGGACACGCTGGCCGTGACGGCATAGCGCAGGATCGCCCCGACGGCGATCAGGAATATGGAGGAACCGATGGTCATGGCCTTCTCCTACCCGCTGCACGGTGAGCCAAATCAGGCGACGGCAGGCGCAAATCTGCGCGCGGCATTATGTGCATTTGCCGCCCGGCCGAATGTGCATCAGCCCGTGCTCGATGTCTGTCAGCGGGTCGCCTGACGCTGCCGCGGTGATGATATGCCGCCGCGATCCGCGTCGCCGTCCCCGCGCATGCGCTGGACGTCCCCGCGCGTGGGGGGACGACGACGCGGACGTGCACGTCGCCTGGCGGCGAGCTCATGCCGTGTGGGCGACCCCTGGGGCAGATCCCAGGGTTCCAGAGCCGGTGTGTCCTGGGTGATCGAGAGGTCTTCGTGCATGCTCCACGGGCCGCCGCGAAGAAGGTCGGGCGAGTCGCGGGTCCACGTGATCCGCTCGATATAGCGAGCCCCGCCGAGGATTCCCGTCGCGAGCAACACGAGCGCTATCGCCAGTCCCACCCATCCCCCGATGACGGCGATGGCGAGGATCACGAGCAGCACCAGGGATGTGAAGCCCATCATGGGCGCCATCGCGGGAATGCCGGTGGGCCCTGGAGTGCGGTCCGTCGGCGGTGGGCGCCGGGGGGTGTGTATGTCGGGTCGATCGGTTGCCATAGAGGGGTTTTACCCCGTCCCGTGAGTGTCAAATCGAAGGCCGACGGGCCGGACCCGAGGCGGGGTCGCCGAGCGCCACCAGCGCCAGCTGGAGCGCGGCGGCGAGGAGGTAGACGACGGTCGCCGCGAGCGGCGCGAGGAGCCAGGGGACCCAGCTGGGGATCTCCGCCAGCAGGGCGACCGCTCCGACGGAGGCGCCGACGGCGGCCCAGTTGAGGGCGGCCGCCAGCACCCGGTCCTGGCGGCGCTGGATCGATTCCCTGCGGGCCAGCGGGCCGCTGGCGAGCAAGCCGAGCAGGTCGAAGCCGATCAGCGCCCCGGCGACGAAGACGAAGACGTCGCCCACGCTCGGCGACCCGTGTGAGCGGATGAGGACGGCGCCCGAGCTCCAGATCGTCAGGGTGTAGCCGTAGGGGGCGGCGCTCGCCGTGATCGTGCTCCCCAGCGCCGCCCGCAGTGGCCGGCCTTCCGCCGAGGCCTTGCTCGTTGTGCTCATCCGATTCGGGTATACCCCTCCGCGATGGCGACAAACAGCGCGCCGCCTACCCGCCTCTGATGCTCGGGGATTCGGCGGTCCGTCGCCGCGGCGGGGCCCGCCTGGCCGAGGGGGCGCTCCCGGCGCGCTCGATGCTCTCGTCGGAGGCGATCGCGGTCGCGACGTCGCGGGTGTAGCGGCGACCGCCGCGCAGCAGGATGACCCCGCCGGCCGCCATCGGCGCCAACATGAGCAGGAAGCCATAGCGCAGCCCCGCCGCGTTGGCCTGGTAGCCGAGGCCCCTGGTCGCGCTCGACGGTCCGCGGGCGAGATTGTCCGAGAGGAACCCGAACAGCAGCGGAGCGGCGGCGACGGCGAGGGTGCGCAGCGTGTTGCGGATCGCCTCGGCTCGACCCCAGAGCAGCCCCGGCACGATGTCCAGGCGGGCGGCGTCGATGGGAGCGTTCGCCGCACCGAGGGCGGCGGCGGCGAGGACGAAGATGGGCAGCGAGACGGCGAGCGTCCGGGTCAGCAGGCCGGGCAGGAAGACCGCGGCGCAGAGCACGAAGGCGCCGCCGCCGACGAGCATCCGCGCCGGCGCCCGGCCGCGGGCGAGCAGCCTGTCGGCGAGCCGGCCTCCCAGCACCGTTCCGGCGAGGGCGCCGAGCGCGATCAGCGCCAGCAGCCAGGTGGCGACGGGCTGGGAGACGCGGAAGCTGGCGATTACGAAGACCACCCCGAAGGTCGTGACGCCGGCCTGGAAGAAGTAGCCCAGCGAGGAGGCGACGATGAGCACGACGTTGGTGCGGATGCGCAGCACGTAACGGGCGGCCTGCCACAGCGACATCGTCCGCGGGTCCCCGCCGAGCACGAGATCCCGCTCCGGGGAGGCCTCGGCTCGCTCGACGGCGCGCCTCACGTCGGCGTCGCGGGGCGCCTGCGCCCGGGTCTCGGGCGGGGCGTTGGCGCCCGTCGAGATCCGCTCGCCGGAGCGGGCGCCGGTGTCGGCGTCGGGCGCGGTCCCGGTCGGCGGCGGCGTGCGGGAGTTGGCGTCGGCGTTCGGGTGGGGGCGGCTCTCTATGCGGTCGGCGCCCAGGCGTACCCGGCTGGCGCCGCCGCGAGCCGGCTCGGGGATGCCCCGCCAGAGGCCGACGGCGATGGCGAGGCTGGGCAGGGCGAGCACCCATAGCGCCGCCCGCCAGGAGAAGCCGGCGATGTTGCCGGCGACGATCAGTCCGAAGCCCGCCCCGAGGATCTCGCCGGCGAGGATGTAGCCCCAGATGCGGCCGCGCTCGTTGGGCCAGAAGAGGTCTCCGACGAGGGACGCGACGAGTGGGGTGGCGGCGGCGCCGGTGGCCCCCAGCGCGAGCCGCACGAGGAGCAGCTGTTCGAAGCTGGCGCAGGCTCCGGCGAGCACCATCCCGGCCGCCCAGGCGGCGACGGCGATGGCGAGCCAGCGGATCCGGCGTGCGCGGTCGGCGAGGGCGCCGATCGGCAGCGTGGTCAGCGCCGCGACGAGCGACGGGGCGGCGGCGAGCACCCCGAGCTGGGTGTCGTCGAGCCCCAGCGCCGGCTTGAGCCGGCCGGCGATCGCGCCGAGCGAGGAGAGGTCGGCCGAGTTCAGCCCGAGGACGCAGGCGAAGAGGACGATGATGTGCATCCGGGCCGGCCCCCCGAGCCGCCGGTGCAGGCGCTCCAGCAACGAATGGGCCGCCAGCGACGGGCTGAGGGGAGGGTGCGTCACCTCTCGTTGCCGGCTACCCGAGGCGGGAGGCGGTAAACGGCTCGTCTCTCCGCGGCTCGCCTCTCCGCCGCTGGGCGACCCGGTGGGGGTAAACCCGGAAGGCGGCGGGGTAGCAGGCAAAGGTGAGCGGGGATGGATCGAGTCGTCGTCTGCGTCCCGCCGAGCGGCGGCTGCTGCTGGTGCTCGGTCTGCCGACGCTGACGATGGCGTTCTCGACGACGGCCGTCTCGACGTACCTGCCGGTGGTGGCGCGGAGGTTCACGGCGTCGGAGATCGCGATCGGGCTGATCCTGGCGGGGGAGGGTCTGATGGCGCTGGTGGTGCCGCTGATCGCCGGCACCTGGTCGGACACGCTGCGCGCCCGGGGCGGGTCGCGGCTGACGTTCATGCTGGCGGGGATGCCGCTGGCGGTGTGCGCCCTGGCGCCGATGGGGCTGGTCGGGGCGCTGCCGGCGATGGGGGCGCTGGTGGCGGCGTTCTTCGCGGGCAACTTCTTCAGCTACGAGCCCTACAGGGCGCTGTACCCGGACCTGTTGGACAACGAGATCGTCGGCCGGGCACAGGGCACCCAGGCGGTGTGGCGCGGCTGCGGGACGGTGCTGGCGCTCGCCGGCGGCGGGGTGATGCTGAGCGTCTGGAGCGGCCTTCCCTTCGTGGCGGGCGCGGCGCTGGAGGCGGTGGGGGCGGTGACGCTGGCGCTGCTGCTGCCGCGTGTCAGCGAGCGGGCGCGGGGCCGGCGGCTGTGGCCGGCCAGGGCACAGCTGCACCGGGACGCCCTCGACGCCCTGCGCAAAGCCTGGGAGCTGCTCGACGGGCACCGGGAGCTGCGGCTGTACCTGGTGGCGAACGTCCTCTGGGAGCTGTCGCTGGGGGCGCTGAAGACGTTCATCGTGCTCTACGTCACCCGGGGGCTCGGTCGCAGCCTGTCGGCGGCGTCGCTGATCATCGGGGCGGTCGCCGTGGTCATTCTCGCCGGCGCCGTCACCAGCGGGAGGCTGGGCGACCGCTACGGCGAGATCCGGGTGATGCGCTGGGGGCTGTGGCTGTACGGCTGCGCGTTGGCCGTCCTGATCTTCACCCACGCCGAAGATGTCCTGATCGCGGCGGCCCCGATCGTGGCGTTCGGGGGAGGGCTGACGATGACGCTGCCCTACGCGATCCTGGTGCCGCTGATGCCGGACGACAGTCACGGGATGCTTACCGGCTTCTACAGCCTCAGCCGCGGCCTCGGGGTGATGCTGGGGCCGCTGCTGGCGGGCGTCGCGATCCAGCTGTTGCACGGCCCGTTCGCCGCGACGCACGGCTACGCGGCGATGTGGATCGTCAGCTCCGGGTCGATCCTGGCGAGCATCCCGGTGCTTAACCGGCTGTGCTCGCGGCTGCGGCGGGGCGTCGTTGGCGGGCGCCCGCGGACCGCGGCGGAGTCGGGCGGTTGAGGGGGCCCGGCACCGCCGGGTTTCACGCCGCCGGCGGCGGGTAGGAAAGCAGGCAGGCGATGGGCGGGGCTCCGGCTCCGGTTAGGCGCCGTGTCGAGCCCAGGCGGGCGAGGCGCGGTGTCGAGGCCTGTCCCACTGTGTTCTCTGAAGGGAGGTGGCTGTCGTTGAGCGGCGGACCGGACTTGCGGGGCGCGGAGGCGGAGCGCCGCAACGGGGGGGCGGACTCGCGGGGCGCTGGCGGGGAGCGCGGCAACGGCGGCGCGGACGGGGAGCACCGCAACGGCGGCGCGGACGGGGAGCACCGCAACGAGACGCATCTGGAGCGCCTGGACCGCAATCTCGGGGAGCTGACGGGCGAGCTGCGGGTGGTCGTGACGGGCGTGCAGGTGCTGTTCGCGTTTCTGTTGATCGTGCCCTTCGACCCCGGCTTCGCCCACGTGGGGGCCTTCGAGCGCATCGTGTACCTCGTGACGTTGGTGTTGGCGGCGCTGGCGGCGGTGTGCACGATCACGCCGTCGGCCGAGCACCGTTTCCTGTTCCGCCACGACGACAAGCAGCACATCGTGTTCAGGTCCAACCGGGTGGTGATCGGCGGCCTCGTGTTGCTGGCGCTCGCGATGTGCGGCTGCCTGATGCTGGTGACGACGAAGCTCTTCGGTGTCACCGCCGGCGCGCTGGCGGCGGGGATCGGGGCGCTGCCGTTCGCGATCCTGTGGTTCGCGGGGCCGATCGCCCGGCTGCGGGCGCTGGAGCGCCAGACACAGTCGGGCGCTTCGAGCCGCCCTTCGGCTGAGGCGGCCGGCGGGGGTCGGCGGTGAGCCGCCGATCCTGGCGGTCCTGCCGGGGGTACCGACCAGCGGCGCGTGCCGCACGCGGCGCGATGCTGGCAAGCGGCGGGAGGAACCCCGGCTCAGACAGCTTTGACCGCCGCTTCGGGGCGGGGCGAGCGATACCAAGCGTTTCTCGCAGCGATGCCAGGATGCGCACCACGGCCTTCACTGGGCGGATCTCCTGTTCGGTGAGCTGTTCGGTCTCGTGCACCAGGATCTTGTCGGCCGGGCTCTCGTAGGGGGCCAGTAGGGAGAGAACGGGCCGCACGGAGGCGCCTCGCTTCGCGGCTGCGCGGCGCCGCGCGAAGAGCTCCTTGGTCTCGGCGGGGAGAATGCGGTAGCCGCTGGTCACCCAGGCGCGCATGTCCACGCAGACGTTCGGAGGGGGTTCGAGGCGTTCTTCGAGGCTGGCGACTTCGAGGTGCACCGCCTCGGCGATCTCAGGGTTGCTCCACTGCAGCGGCTCGACGGCGCTGGCGAAGCCGAGGTCGGCCTGCCGATCGGGCTGTACCAGAGCCATGGCCAGGGCGAGGGTGAGCTCACGGCTGAGGTCGAGGCTTTGGTCGTTCTCGCGAATGAGTTCGCCCCGCTGGCGGGCGCCGACGCGATGCGTGGTGAGCTGGAAGGGCGGAAAGGCCGGCGAGCCCGCCAGGACGCCCGGGCATTCGCCGCCGATTCGGCCTGCCGCGCCTTCGACGGCGGCGGTCGAGGCCGGGAGGGCGGCGACCACGGCCTGCTCTCGGGCGTATCCGGCGGCGAGAAAGGCGTGGGTGGCGACGGCGTCGGCCGGCGTTTTCGCCGCGCCGGCGGGCGGCGAGCCGGCGGCGGGGAGCAGCGTGGCCGCAAGCACGACCGACGCCGTGGTCCACCTCTGCCCCATATCGGAATCCTATTGCGCGGTAGGACGGGTCGTATCGAGCTCCGCGGCGCGCCCGAGGCGGGCGCGGGTGATGAATCCGCTGTTCCCTCGGCGCATGCGCCGAGGGCGGGGGCGCGCATGCGCGCCCCCGGCAGGTGCCGCATGCGGCACCTGCACCGCCGGCGCGTGCGCCGGCGGTACCCAAAGCCAGCTTGAATGCCGTCGATGGGTCTTCCGGAACTGGTGATCTTCGACGGGGCTGGGATTTCGACGCCCCGGCCGGCGAGCCGGGTCCGTCCCGTGTCAGTCGCTGTCGTCGGCTTCGAGCTCCCCGACACGCAGCAGCAGCGTCGTCTCCTCGACGCCGAGCGCGGCGGCGAGGCGCCGTAGGCGAAGGTAGCCGGGGTCGAGGCGGCCGGCCTCGATCGACGCGAGCTCCACCTCCGGGATGTCGGCGGCGGTGGCGAGCTCGCCGACGCCGAGACCGGCTCGCTCGCGCAGCTCGCGGATCGCGCGTCCGAGGACGCTCAGCTCTGGCTCGTAGGGCTCGGCGGGCAAGAAAATCTCCCAAAATGGTCGATGACAACTGTCTGAGATGGGGATTCGGCATCTATGCCCTGGTCCCTGCAAGCCCGATGCGCGAGGCTGACGCCCGAGATGGCACCCAAGCAGACAACCGAGCCCCGCCCCGAGCTGGCCTCGCTCGCGCTGGCCATCAAAGCGCTGATCGCGCGCGATCCCCGAAAGACCCAGGCGTCCGTCGCTCGCGCGGGGGACATCGACCTCACGCTGGTCAACAGCTACGCCTGCGGCCGAAGGAACCCGACCTACTTGAATCTGGTCAAGCTCGCCCGGGGTATCGGCGTCGAACCGAAGGACATCTTCGCCACGGTCCGGGATATCGAGCGTGTCCGCGATCGGGATGCCGCGGCGTCCGACCCCGCGGTCCGGACATCTCTTGGGGACGTTCCCGACGGCGGCGGCTAGCGCAACTCGCCGGCGCCGGACCGAGCGAAGTACACCGGGTCGGGCGTCTCCTGCGCCCAGGCCAGCGCCCGCCGGAGGTGCTCGACGCTGTCGTAGGGGCCGTCGGGCAGGTAGGTCCAGATCGTGGGGTCGCCGTGGGGAGGATGCGAGAGCCTGTACAGGGGCTCCGCGTCCAGCGCCGCCTCGACCGGGCGCAGCAGGACGTGCGCGCCGCGCAGCGGCTCCCGCGCCGGCCGTCGGGCCGGGGACCACGTGAGGGATTCGCCCAGGGGGAGCTCCGCCGTCATCGCCGGGACCCTTGCAGATCGCTGCGGGTTACGCGCACCCCGAGCGCTCGCCACGGGGCGGCGGTGCGGTCGCCGGCACCGCGGACCGGCGCGGTCGTCGAGTGTCCCGCGAGCGCGCCCCGTCAGGGCAGGACGCGGGACATCACGAGCTCCTCGAGCACCCGGCCGTGGTAGGTCGCGGTCAGCTGATTTCGCACCACGAAGCCCGCTCGCTCGTACACCCGGCGGGCGGTGTCGTTGCCGAGCACCACCGTCAGCTTCAGCTCGCAGGCGCCCAGTTCGGCGGCCCACCGGATGCAGGCCTCGCAGAGTCGGCCCGCGATGCCCCGGCCGCGGGCCTCCGGCGCGACCCACATGCCGCCGAGCCAGGCCCAGCCGGGATCGTCGTCCTGGAGTCGCACGAACGCCAGGCCCAGCCAGCGTCCGTGGGCGGCGACGGCGACGAAGGTGCGCTCGTCCTCGCCCTCCGCCGAGCGCGCCGCCCAGTCCTCCCACCACTGCGCCGGCAGCGCCGCGTCGCGGGCGTGCGTCGAGCCGAACGCCTCGGGGTCCGCGGTGAGGGCGGCCAGCCGCAGCTCACGCAGCCGGGCGTGCTCGTCGGCGCCGAGCGGGCGGACCTGCACAGCCTCCGATGTCTGGGGCGGCATGACCGTAGTATCGCCACCGTCGCGGTTGCGCGGTGCTGCGGTCGTGCATGCAGCGCCGTGGTGCCCGCCGCGCCAGCGCTTCGGCCGGCGCGTCGTGCTGTGGGTGGTGGCCCGCCCTACGCGGGAGCGGGTGCACGACTACGATCGGGTGGTGCACACGACCGCTCGACGTCGAGATGAGTGAGCTTTTGCAGGACGCCGAGCGGGCCGCCCTGCGGGGCGTCGCCCACCTGCTGCCCGCCAAGTGGCGCGAGATCGTCGACGTCGCGGCGGCCCCCGTTCCGCCGACGCCGGCCGGCACGATGCCCGCCCCCGCCGACGCGGCCGCGGCGCGGCTGGAGCGGATCGAGCACATCGTGGTCGTGATGCTCGAGAACCGCTCCTTCGATCACATGCTCGGCTACCTCTCGCTGCCCCCCGAGCTGGGCGGGAGGGGTCGCGCCGCGGTCGACGGGCTGCGCGGCCCGGGAGAGGACGTCAACGACTACGACGGCCGGCTCTACCCGATCCACCATCTCGCCCAGACGGCGTTCGCCGGCGAGGCCGAGGACCCCGATCACTCCGGTCGCTCCGTCGACGAGCAGCTCGCCGACGGCGGGAAGGGGTTCGTCGCGAACTTCGCGCGCACCTCCTCCGCGCGCGCCGCCAAGCTGGGGGTGCCGGCGCCGGACCCGGGGCTGGTGATGGGCTACTACGACGGCGACGACCTGCCGGTCTACGACCACCTGGCGTCCGAGCACTGCGTCGTCGACCGCTGGTTCAGCTCGGTCCCGGGCGCGACCTGGCCCAACCGGCTCTACTCCGTCGCCGGTCGCGCCGCGGGCAGCCGCGACGACGTCTCGCCGCCGCTGTACGCGCTGCCGAGCTTCGCCCGCCATCTCGACCGTCACGGGGTGGACTGGCGCTGGTACTCGTTCGACCCCGGCACCCTGCGCGCCATCGACCCGGCCTACCGGCTGAGCAACCACCACCGCTTCGCCTTCGTCGACTCCCGCAAGCTCAGCAGCCGCGAACGCGCCGCCGGGGAGCTCACCGAGGAGGGCCCGTCGTTCCTCGACGACGTCGCCGCCGGGCGGCTGCCCGCGGTCAGCTGGATCGACCCGCGCTTCAAGGACCTCCGGGTGCTCGGCCCGGACTCCAACGACGACCACCCGCCCGGCGACGTCCTGGCCGGGCAGGACCTGATCCTCACGATCTACCACGCCCTCAGCTCGGCGCCGACCTGGGCGTCGACGCTGCTCGTCGTCGTCTACGACGAGCACGGCGGGTTCTACGACCACGTCTCCCCGCCGGCGGCGGTCGACGAGGACCCCGACTTCCGGCGCCTCGGCGTCCGGGTGCCGGCGCTGCTGGTCTCGCCGCTCGTCGCGCGCGAATCCTCCTCGAGCTCGCTGCTCGGGCCCGACTTTCACTTCGACCACACCTCGATCGTCAAGACCATCCTCACCCGCTTCTGCGGCAGCGGCGGCCAGATACCTGCATCCAGCGCCCGGGTCGCCGCCGCCCAGCACCTCGGGCATCTCCTCAGCGACCCCGGCACCCCCGCGCGCGTGGACGTCGCCGACCACGGCGCGCTCGCCCAGCGCATGGTCCGGGCCCGGCAGGGCTGGGCGCAGGCGCGGTTCGCCGATCCCGTCGCCGCCGCCCGACCGCCCGGACGCCTCACCGACTTCCAGACGGGCTTCTACGACATGGCCCGCCTGCTTCGCCATGCCGGGCTGCCCGGCGGGCACCCGTAGGCGGCGCGCTCGGACCGCAGGGCCAGGTCGGGCGGCGCGCGGTCGCTTGAAGTGAGAGCCCGAGCCGCCCGGCGGGCCGGTGTACGCTGATCGCGATGCGCACCCCTCGCCGGATCGCCGGGGTCCGGGTGTTGTAGTGCTTGGACGGGCCGGATAGCTTTTACGGTATGCGGATGCGGGAGGAGATTCAGGTTGCGCACGCTCTGCAGGCACACTGAGGAGGTTCGGGCCATCGGCCGGGTCGGCGTGCGCGGCGCTGCGCGCCTGGCAGCGCTCGTGGCACTGCTGGCGCTCGTCACACTGGGCGCGCAGAGCGCCGCCACGGCGCTGGCGGCAGACGGTCTGCCACCCGGCGTGCCCGTGCCGTCATGGGCGAAGGGCAGGCGGGTGCATTTCGATCCGGCGGAACCGCAGAATCCTCGCCTGGCGGGCGCTGATCGGGTCGCGTCGAGCGCCGAGACGGCCGTGTCTGACGGCGAGGCGAGCCCGGACGCGTTGTCGGCCGACTCGATGCACTACTACGGCGGGCCGGTCGAGAACGAACCGCGGCTCGTGCTCGTCTTTTGGGGGTCGGGTTGGTCGAGCTCGCCGGGGCTGGAGCACGAGCTGGAAGCGGCGGCGGAAGGGCTGCCGGGGTCGGGATTTCAGAAGCTCCTGACGCAGTACAGCAGCCTCGACGGTCCGATATCCCCGGATCTGCTGGATTCGCCGGTGGTCGAAAAGTACTATGACCCGCGGGAAATAACGACGGAGGTCACCGGCGAGGCAGCCGCGCAGGAGGGCTATGAAGTGGCGCAGCGTACAGGTGGCGGGGCTGACGGCAACGCGACCTACGCGGTCCTGCCCGCGCCCGGTACCGCCCCGCTGGAAGGTAAAACGTGTGGGTTTCACCAAACCAGTGGCAGCGGGTGGGCAACAGGCCCGTCGGTTGCCGTGATATTGGACACGGAAGGAGCACCGGGATGCGGCCCTCCGACGATGACGCTGACCCACGAGTATGCCGAGAGCGTCACCGACCCGGACGGTGGATCGGGCTGGACCCGCGCGGACAGCGGCGACACCGAGATCGCGGACGTCTGCAATGCCCTCGGGCCGGCGCGAATGGCGGACGGCGCGCTGGTCGCTCAGCTGTGGGACGACTCCAAGGGGGCCTGCGAGGTCGAAGACGACGACCCGGGATCGGTGCCGATCGGACCATACGCCGAACCGTCGATCGAGGATCCGTCGCCCTACGGCTCGACGAACCTGACGATCGAATCCGAGAAGCTCGAAACATCGATCTATCCCTGCGACCTCGAAGCTCACTATTACTTCGAATACGGACCAACTGACGCCTATGGGTACAGGACGGCCGAATCTGTCGTTGCGGCAGCCTGGGGAGCTATCGCAGTGAGCACCACGATATCCGGGTTGGAGCACAACACCCCTTATCACTGGCGGGTGGTGGTGCGGACCAGCAACGGCACCTTCGACGGAGTGGACCATGAATTCTCCATCCCGTACGACCCGGAAATCCGTGAAGAGGGCTCAAGCGATGTCCAGTCCACGCAGGCCTCCGTCGGCGGATGGGTCCAACCAGGCGGCATAGCAACCACCTACTACATCGAATACGGTCCTACCGAAGGATATGGGGCGAAGACCGAAGAGGCCAGCGCCGGGTCCGGTGAGGTCTTCGAAGGCGTGAGCGCCGAGCTCAACGACCTCGAACCAGGCACGGTCTACCACTTCCGGGTCGTCGCAACGAACGCCCATGGGACGACGTTCGGTGAAGACAGCGAGTTCGAAACGCACGGCGGCAAACCGGCCGCAACCAGTTTGCCGGCGACGAACATCGGCTATACCCGCGCCACCCTAACGGGCAGCGTCTACGGCAAATACATCACGACTGACTACTACTTCGAATACGGCACCACGAGCGACTACGGCCAGCGAACAACCGAACGGGAAGCCCGAGGCGAAGAACGGCCCGAAATAAACGCACAAGAAGTCGACGGGCTCGCTCCAGACGCGCTCTATCACTACCGGATCGTGGCCACCAACCGCTTCTATGGAACCACTTATGGCGTCGACCAGACCTTTTCGACCTACTCCGAACCGACGGTGGAAACCGAGGCACCGACGGGAGTCGCGTATGACGCCGCCACGCTCAGGGGCACGATCAACCCGGGTGGAATGGAAATCAGCTACTACTTCGAATATGGGCCCACCGAAGCCTACGGGAGGCACACGAGCGAGTCCAGCGCCGGCTCCGGATCGGCCAGCGTAGAAGAGACACAGAGCGTAAGCGGCCTCGAAGAAGACACCACCTACCACTACCGCATGGTCGCTACCAACGGGTACGGAACCACCTATGGTGCCGACCAAGTGTTCTCAACCGGTACCAAGTCCCCGGTACAGGTCGAAACGCCGACGACGGTTGGGACCACGACGCTCACCGTGGTCCCCGGCCCAACATCGATTGCGAATGAAATACTGACGCCTCCAGGGCCTGGCCCATCGCCCGTGGTCACGAACGCACGCCAATCGGCAGCGAGATGGCGTGAGGACAATCGGCTCGCCCGCATCAGCCGCGCGAGAGCGCCGAAGGCACCGACCGGAACCACCTTCTCGTTCTCGCTCAACGAGCAGGCAAACGTCAGCTTCAGCTTCACCCAGCTCCAGGGAAGATACGACGGTAACAGCTGTCTTGCCAGTCAACACCGAGCCCGAGCACGCAAGAGCTGCAATCAGCAGGCTGCGAAGGGGTCGCTTTCCTTCACGGGCCACATGGGCACGAACAGTGTGGTCTTCGCCGGCCGTATCTCTTCCCGGGACAAGCTGAATCCTGGGACCTACGAACTCATCATCACCGCCACCAACGCGGTTGACCAGCGTTCGGCGCCGGTACGTCTGCGCTTCACAATGATGCAAGCCTGAGGGCACGCACGAGCCTGCTCCAGAGCCAAATCCTGCGATGGGCGATACTGGGCTCGAACTCGCCTCTGGCGCTCAGGTAGGGCCAGATTGCCTGGTTTTACTGGGATTCGGCGCCCTCAGACCAGCTCAGGTTCGCTCAAATTGCTACCAAAATTGCTACCAAGCGAGCACTATTCGCGGCGCTGGGAAGGATCGCTCACGCGCCTCCTGTTCGGCCAAACCACTCGTCTCCCGATGACTCACTTACGCCTCGCTTCCACCGAGAGGAGCACAGGTGGGATCGGTTCGAGCCAACCGACGTCAGCGCGAACTGTGTTGCGCGAGTGCCCGATCGGCCGATGTCACACGGTGATTTGGGTCGGAGAGTCGCATTCGCCCGCCTGCGTGGAATCAGCGAGTTCGAGGCACGTCAGTACGCGGACGAGTCTCCTCAAACAGGCGCAGTCACGGCGCCGGTCTAACGATGAGCCCGAACTGCTCGGCCTCCCGCAGCACCTCGTCTCCGATGGGACGGTCGACGCCATCGGGCCAGCGGCCCGAGCGCGCTTCGCCGGCATGGTCGAACAAGGCATAAGCAACGAGGTTCATGCCCGGGTCCGACCGGCACAGGTAGCGCACTCCCGCAAATCCTGCCAGGGCGAATGCGGAGGCCCACCGTTGTGTGAGCGCGTAGTCCGTCGTTGAGTGAATCTCCCCGTTGACACCGAATCCGTTTGCGCCGGAGGCGCCGACGTCGGCCAGCCGTAGTGGCTTGTCGAGCGTCACGACGAAGTGAGCGCGGACGCGAACGTCGGCATCGTCTACGACCCGCACCCCCTTGAATACCTCGAGCAGCCCGGCCACAGCGGTCTCGGCCAGATAGCAGGAGCCGAGGCCCGGCGCGCCCGTCGGGTTGAAGCGCCACGTTTCGCTGCCGTCGAACCACCAGGCCCCGAACGCGGCGCGGTGTATTCGATGCATCACCGTTCCCGCCGCGGCGACATGCTCGGGGAACACCTCAAGCTCGGCTGGGTCGGCAGGCGGGTCCCCAAGGAACGACGGCGCGCGTCTAGCCGGCAAGTCGCCCAGCTACACGGGATGCTGCGCTCAAGACCCGCTCGTCCAGTCCGTGCGCGGTTAGATGAGCGACTGGGGTTTCGCCGTCGAGCTCTTCCTGGGAGCTCTGAAACCACGATGCCTGCGTCCATCCGCTCGCACCCGAGGATGCGAGAATCTCAAGCAGCTCGTGCAGCCCCGGCAGCGTCCTGCGGCCTTGGAACTGAAACGCTGGGTACAGCACCCGTCCGCCAGAGGCAGGCAGCGAAAGCAGTCGCCTGCGCTGCGCAAGGTCGTGAACACCCTGACGGGAAGACACGGTGCCAAGGATCTCGGCAACGTCGGCCCAGCCGTAGAGTGGTCCCAGGTGCTGATCCCAAGTGAACTCGGAGGTCGCCAGCAGCGCAGCGCGGCGACCGAGTTGCTCTTGGATTACTGGGTCGGCCAAGCGCTCCTCGGGTAGCTCAAGCCGCTTTAGCGTCCTCTCGAATGATTCGGTTGCGGCCGCGAAGGAAACCACGCATCCCACCATAGTCCGTCAAGACGGTCCTGTCAAGGACGTCAAGAGGGATCTGCTCCTCGGTGACGCTGCCTTCGCTGGTTGCGGCGATGCTGGAGCACGGCTTGGTGATGACGCTGTGCATCCGGCCCGTACAGCGCTTCGCATGCCGTGCCCACCCGGCCGTAGTAGACCACCCGGTCGCGCGCCTCCCGCAGATAGAACATCTGGCTCTCACGAGGCTCGTCGACTGTGAGAATCGCCACCGGCTGGCCCTCCAACTCTCCTTCGCGCGCCTGGACCAGCACCCCGGGCGGCTCCCCGATACGGCTCTCCAGTAGTTCCTTCAATCGCAAGTGCCACTTGTCCCAGCCGAGATCTCTATACGTCGGATCCTGCAGCCCGATCACGCGGTAGGGGCCGACCTCTGGGAACTGGCCTAGATACGCCATCGCCCTCTCCGATTTCTCGTAGCTTTGCGTCTCCAGCGCCCCGATCACGAGCACCCCGCCACCAGAGTTCAGCAGACCGACCACCTCGGAGATGACCTTCAACGCGTAGCTGTTTCGCTCCTCCAGCGGCTCGCCCTCCTTCACCCAGCGATCAAGCGGAGCCAACAGCGAGCCCTTGACCTCGAACTGCCATTGCTCATGGCCCTGCATCAGCTTGGTCAGATCCGGCCTCTCCTCGGTGGTCAACTCCATCCGCTCCTGAAAGCAGACGAAGTCGGTCGAGACAACCGGATAGGTGACCGTGTGGGCCGTAAGCGCCCCCACGATCTGTCCGATCGGTTCGATCAGCCAGTCACGGATGTGGCGGAAGTCACCATGCGGGATCCTGCACATCACGAGAAACTGCTGCTTCTGGTCTGAGTCAGCGACATACAGGCTGCGCTCGTAGTGACTGCGGTCGCTGTGGTCGATCCATCCGCACAGTCGCTCGCGAACGGTCGCCAGCTCCCGTTCGTCGCGGCTGTCGATGCCGACTGCGATCGCGATCTTGATCCCATCCGAGGGCACGACCTCGCGCACGAGGTGCAGATCTTCGTATGCCTCGATCAGCCGCCGGCGCTCCTCGCTGTTGTTCTCCTGGTCGTTCAACAGTGCCACCTCGCTGCGCGGATACCGGGCGCAGAGCACCTCCTCGATTGGTCGGTAGATCGCCCCGCGGTCCTCTGGATCTTCGGCCCAGACCCAGTGGCGAGCGACTTCCTCGACACGGAACGAGTTCTGCTGCGCTGGTTCCAGATGCTCTTTGACCGCCTTGCGAAAGCGTCCGCTCTCCGCAGCGTTGAGGTACATGCGGATCATCAGGTCATATGTGCCGATCAGCTCATACGTCGCGTAGCTCGTGATCCCCAGCTCCTCGGCGACCTCTTTCAGCTCGTGCCTGAAAGTATGGCGCTCGTAAACCGACCTGGCGCTCAAGAACCAGAAGTGAAGATGACGCCCAGCCCACCGGGCGTGCGCATCTTGGTGGTAGTAGATCCGCCCCAGCGGACGATGCTCGTCTGTCTGCTCCTCATCGCTCATTCCGATATCAAGATCCCTTCAGGATGTGGGTCCTCCGCGAGGACGGGCACCATACCGAAAGCCAGAACAAGCAGCGCGTCAAGAACCATCGTCTGCCTTGCCAGCGCCGCATCTGGTCGCAAGCGGCGATAGCAGGCGTTCTTAGCGGAGTGGAGCCAACCGAAGCCAACGCGAACCCTCGGCGTAGCAGAGCCGCGGATCGACAACCCCCTCCGAACGCCGCACCAGCTCAAGCGCCTGCTGGCAAGTCAGGCGTGCGCGAGGGCGCGCATCTGACGTACCGGGTGACGCCCAAGACGGCTCAGCGTCGCGTAGGACGGAGGGTGCCCGTGCGTTCGGGGCGCAACGCTGACGGGCACACGGCCTGTGAGCCGGTCGATCACGCCGCGGCGCAGCGGCACCAGCAGCAGCTCGGTGTCCTCGCCGACAAGGACGGTCGCCTGCCCTTCGATCAGGTTGCGCCACAGAACATCATCGGTCCACTCCTCATCGCTGGGAACGAACGCAACATCCGCCGGGTAGCCGAGATCGTCGTCGCTACGCGACGCCGCCATGAACAGCTCGTCGGTCTTGTCGGTGATCTCGCTCATTGCATGTGCTCCCAGTCGTGAACGATATCGCGCCAGTCGCGCAGCAGCTTGAGTTCGGCGGAAGGCGGGATTCCCGTGATCCAGCGCCAAATCCAACGATGGGCGATACTGGGCTCGAACCAGTGACCTCCGCCTTGTCGAGGCGGCGCTCTCCCAGCTGAGCTAATCGCCCTGGGAACGCCCCAAGCCTAGCAGCGGCCCGCTACTCTTGGTCTCGTTCCCGGCGACGTGGCGGAGTGGCTACGCAGCGGCCTGCAAAGCCGTCTACACCGGTTCGATTCCGGTCGTCGCCTCTGCGACACTGCAACCTAGAGTGCTCAATTTGGCGCTGAGGCGCGGCGCTGGGCGCCGAAATCGTCGGGCGGGATCGACGTGTTGCGCATTGTCTGCGGGGAGGCGCGCCCGCCGGGTTTCGTGAGCGCGGACGGCGCGAGCCGCCCAGGGGTCATCCCCCGCAGGCGGCTTGGCGAAGCGATGGGCGGCGGCCTACGGGCCGGGTGGAGCGCCCGAACGCTCGGACGGCGGGCTCTCCTCGCCGATGCCAAGAGCCTTCGCCTGCCGGCCATACGGGTCGCCGAGGCCAGCCTTCTTCCGTTTATCCGCGAGTTCCCTCGCGGCGTCGCGAGCCGACCACCGGAACGGCCGCACGTCCTTACTCGCCACGCGGCGGGCACTCCCGAGCCATCCGTTCACGGCGGCGATGCGCAGCCAATCAACAAGACACGCGACGTTGGCCCGGAGGCGGTGCCAGCCGAGCCCGACGCCCTTCGGCCGGTTCGCGAGCGTGTCCGCGGCGACCCGATAACGGTCGCGCCAATAGTCGTGCGCACCCTCGTACGACTGATGCGATTTACGCAGCTCGTGATACAGCGGCTCCGTCCGCGCGAGCGGGACCAACGCGCGCCAGTCGGTTGCGCACGTGATCGTCTGATCCTTCGCACACTGCGGGGTCACGCCGAGCGAGCAGCGAAACCACAGCCGCGGCTTGCCGTTCTTCGCGGAGTATTTCGTTTGGCTCATCGGGCCGCCGCAGTGCTTGCACCGCATTACGCCGTGGCGGTCGTGCGTGTCCTTGTCGTGGCGCTTCCCGTCGCCGTACCGGCGCCAGGGAAACACGGGCGCCGAGCCGTTCGTCGTCGCGTGCTCAAAGCACTTCGCGACTGAGAACCCGCGGTCGCCGATCACGGTCTGCGGCACCTCCCCGACCATGCCGACAACGCGATCGTAAAGCGGCACGAAAAGGTCGTACTCCTGCTTGTTCGCCGGGTCCACACTCGGGATCACCCCGCCGGTGTAATGGTCCACCGCCTTCCCGCTGAAGTAGCCGTGCCAGAACCGTTTGACCCTGCCTTTCCTCGTGTACGCGCGCACGCCCGCCTCAACGTCGCGCGTCCTGTACCAGCAGCCGCGGAGGTTCACGCGCTTGATCCGCCGACCGCCCCTCCAGACCTCCATCGTTTTCGGCGTGACTGCTTTCGCTGAGTTCACGCTGTCTGCGGGGTCTTCCTCGTTCCAGCGCTCGCGGCGCTCCCGCGCCTCCTGGGTCGTCGCGCGTCGCGGCCGCAGCGCGTGATTCCGCACCCGGCCGCTCGCGCTCGCCTTCCCCCGGCGCTTGCACGGCTCGCCGGGCTGACAGTCGTGGACGAGCGCGGCGTGCGTCTCGTCCTCCGTGAAGTCAAAGTGGACGTGAGCCATCACGCGCGCGTCATGCTTGCGGCAGTGCCGGATCACGAGACCGGCCGCGTTCAGGAACTCGTCGCACACGCCCTCCAACTCGCGCAGCCGGCGGTGGACGGTCTGCCGCGACGGCTTCTTGCTGAACCCGCACTCCCTCCAGAGGTCTTCGGTCGTCTCGTCGTACCACGGCTCCACGTCCACCTGGCGACTCGTGACGAACGCGACCGCGGCCAGCTCCCAATGACCGGGGTCGCGTTTGCGCGCGTACGCCACTTCCAGGTCGCACGCCCGGCGCAGGCCGTCCCAAGCCCAGCGCTGCGACTTCACGAGCTTGACCGCGTTCAGCGAGCCGCGCAACTCCGGGCACTGCGAGTAATCGGCGGCGCCGCGGAGACGATCGGGTGACTGAAATCTGAGCTTGGGCATCGGTGTTCACGCAGCGATTCGCGCGGCGGTACGGCCCCCTCCCCCGGCCCGTGGTCGCTGGGACGCGGGAGTGGTTTGCCGGTCGTTCCGCCGTGTTATCTATGGGTCAAGGCAAGAGTCTCGCGGCCCCAGCGTTTGGTAGACAGCGCTCGACGTTTGATCGACTCGCGTCACAAAACCCCTGGAAATGCAGGAGTTCGTGACTGCGCACCGCGGCCCACGACGCACGCAGCTTCCCGGCATCCACGATGAGGAGCCCGTCGGCGTGGAGCGTTCCCGTGCTCAGCCCGATCAGGTTCTCGGGGACGCGCAGCCGCTGCGCGAGTTCGCAGACGCGCCACGGCCAGTCCTCGGCGAGCACGAGCGCGAGGACCGCAGCCTCAATGCCACGCCTCCGTTCGTACGGCACCGACGAACTACGCTGGTCTTGCATGGGAGATTCGTCCTCCTATGCCGGGCTCCGGGCGGGTGCAACCGCGCCGGAGCCGCTTCGTTGCCGGTCATCCATGCCGGCCCACACAGCAAAGCTCGATTCCAGGCGAAAACGTCGAACATTCGTCGATCGTTCTAGTCGGCACGCAAGCCGTGTGATAGGTGCCGCGCGCCGTCCGCGCTGCCGCCTACCGTGCGCCCTCAGTGATCCCGGAGCCGATCAGACGCTGGCTGAAGGAGAACATCCACCCCACCGAGGTTTGGTTCTTCTTCGGTTGCTTCGCTCGCTTCGCGGCTTTCACATCGTGGGGCAACCTCATCCTCCGCTTGAACCGCGGCGAAGAAGCCAAGGAAGACTGGCGAACGCTCTCCTCCACAGCGGCGCTCATCACGTTCACGACACTGACTTCAGCCGCCGAATACCGCGAGTTCACGTCGCTGAGGGAGGCGGCCGAGCAGATGCGGGGCCTCGTGGACAACGCCGCGGCGCAGGCGGAGATACGGGACCAGCGCGCGGCGGAGCGGGATCGCCAAGCCGCCGAGCAACAGGAACGCATGCTCGCGACCAACAAGCAGGCCGTGAAACTCGCCGCGATCACCCTCGCCGTCGCGATCGTGACGCTCGTCGTCGCGCTGGTCGTCGCGACCCTCAGTTGACCAGCGCACGCCGAGCGATCCGTCACCCACCAGCCGTAGCATCCCCACAATGCCGTTCATGAACAAAGCGGAGCGCTGGTGTGCGCAGTGCCGCAAGACGTTCGTGGCCGCCGTATTCCACGAACGCGTCGGCCGCGAGCTGGGTCCCGCGCAAGAGACCACCTGCCCCGACTGCGGCGGCCCCGGGACGATCCTCGCCGAGGTCCCCCGCGGCATCGCTCAGCCCGTCGCCCGCTAACGCAAACCGCCTCCTACCGACCCCTGCACGGAGCGCCCGCCGGGGTGCGCCGGCCGTGGTGCGGCGGCAACGTCCGGTCGGCAGTCAACAATGACGCTGGAGGTTTGGCACTCGGATGGCCCGACTGCCAAGCCCGAATGTCCCGCGAGACCAGGAAGGAGGAAAGGGCAGATGCCCAAACCACCGAAGTTGCACCCCGGCGACCCCGCCCCGGTCAGCGGAATCTATCCGAGAGTAGGACCGCGCGGCGGCGACACCGGCGAGCAGGTCGTGTCTACGGAGGGTAAGCCCCTGCCCCCCACGCCCAACCCGGGCGAAGGGTACGGGAAACCCAAACCGGCGAAACACGAGAAGTAACGCGTAGCACCCGCGGAGGGGTCGGGCCTGGCCGCTCGGCCTCTCCGCTTCTTCTACCCACACAGTTCGCGCTCACGACCCCAAACCCTTACCACTGGACCGGACGGAATACGCGAGCGCCCCTGGCCCACCGTGATAACAGCGAAAGGCGCCCTGTCAGCGCGGGGTTGTGCGGGTCAATCCGCGCTGCGCCGACTGTGTTCAGCCGCGCCGGCTCGGGTCAACTCCGGAATCGTCATCCACGTGGGCGCGTATCGGCCGAGAGCGGCGGCCAACTGCTGCGCGCCCTGCACGACGGTCATCAGCGCGACGCCTTCGGTGTCGCGCTTGTCCGTGAGCAGTCCTTGCTCGGCCATGCCGAGGAGCTGGATGGCCTGCCCCGTCTGCCAGCCGAAATCGTCAATCGCGCGAACGAGGTCGGGCTCCAGCACGTCCACGTCGCGCTCGCGGTGTTGCTCCAGCTCGCGCGTGTACTCGCGCGCTTCGGCGACGAGCATGGGTAGGCGCTCGCCCTCCAGCCGGCGCCGCGGCACGTCCTCGTTCCCCTGCTCGGCCAGCCAGAGCTCGATCAGTTCCGTCGCCGTTGCCGGGATCGCCTTGAACGTCCGGTGATGCGTACCCGCGTAGTCGATCGCGATTGCGCTCAGGAACCCGCGGAAACCAAGGCCCATCCAATACAGCGTCCGTTCCACGCGCGGCCGGATTCGCGTCCTCGCCTCGTGGCGGACGATCCACGCGACGACAGTGATCGTGATAGCGATGGACAGAGCCGAGGTCGCGATGTTCGGCGTCCACGCACGCAGCTTGTGGTTGTCCCACAGCACGATGGCGCCGGCGGCGATGAGCACGAGTACCCCCGCCAAATACTCGGCGAGGCCCGGCCGCGCGACCCCACGCAAGGAACGCAAGCGAGAACGCATCAGATTGAGAGCTGACGTCACGACGGAACGTTCGGCGACAGCCACGCCGTCCCTCCCCACCCCGGCTCCCCTCTAGCGGTCGCGACGAGAGACTCGGACGACCGGGCAGTCGATTTCGACTTCTTTTCGAACCTTTGACGAAGGATGCGTAGGTTCGACCGCGTGCCAGGCCACGACCTCACCGACGCCCTCGTCCTCGCCGCGCTGGACCGCGCTCTGCGCCACGATGCTCGCGGACGCACCGATGTCGTGTACGGCGTGCTCGTTCAGAACCTCGGGCTACCGATGGGCTCGGCAACGGGGCGGCGCCTGCGCCCCCGACTCCGCGACCTAGAGGCCAACGGGCTCGTCGCGACGGCGAAGCGTCATGGCGTCGTCGTGTACGGACTCACGACGAAGGGCCGGCGCCGACTCAAAGCCGTGGGTGATGTTGCTCTGCCGGAGTCGCCGCAGCACCGCGCTTGGCGTGAGGCTCGCGACGCCGCGACCGCGAGCATCACCGGCTTCCGCGAGGACGCTCGCCGCCTACTCGGCGACGGCGAGGCGTTGCTCGCCGATAAGGGCGCGGCCTCGGAGGAATGGTTCGTGCTCGGCGAACGCCTCGGCAAGGCTTGCGCGCGACTCGGCTCGGCGACGCACTGCCTCCACGAGTGGGCAGAGCCAAGCGAAGCCGCGCCCGACGTTGACGAGGGAGGTCGTCGCGGGCGCCGTAACGTCGCCCTCTGGACCTAACCGCGGGCGTTGCCTGCGGCGAGCGCGGCAGGTATGCTCTCGGGTCCAAGGCGGTGCAGACATGCCGCCACTAACGCACATAGGAAAGGAAGTGAGGCGCATGGCAGGCATTGCGCACACGAACGGCGGCGAGCCCGAGGGCAAGCCGAAGAAGCACAACTGGGGCACGAAAGCCATCCTGGACGCTCCGGTTCGCGAGACCGATCACATGCTGATCGTGGACGTGAACCCGGGCTCGTCGTCGCCGCTCCAGTACAAGCTGGACAAGGAACGTGGCACGGCGTTCCTCAACGGGCACCCGTTCCAGAGCGCTCCGCAGATGATCTCCGCGCTCGCACGCAAGGCCGCGCTCGTGGAGGCGCAGGCGCGCCGGAGCAGCGTCCCGATGGCCGACTGAACGCGAGCCCGTCAACGCAGACACTACGCTGCGAAGCATGAGTTCAGATCGTCCGAATTAGTGCCGACAACACACCCGTGAGTCGGCTACGTGCTCCACGGCGCGCCTTGCTCGTCGCCGCTGCCGTCGCCCTCGTCGCGCTCTGCGTGACAGCGACGGCCTCGGCGGCGAAGCCCGTCGTCGTCTCCCTGAACGTCACGCCACGAGCGCTCCCCACGAGCGGCGGCGTCATCACGATCACGGGGAGGGTCCGCAACGCCGTGTCGTGCACGGTCTACGACGACGTGTCTCCGATCACGGTCGGCTGCTCGTCCGGGCGGTTCCGTGTGCGCCGGCGACTACCCGCGAACACGGGCAGCTATCCCGAGCTGTACCTGCCCTACGCCGAGGCGCACAACGGCCGTAGGAACGCGCGCTCGCGCGACGGCCAAGTGGAAGTGCTGCCGGCGACCGCCACGCCGCCGCAGCCGGCGCAACCGCACGTCGTGAACCTGGACGAGTGCTCGCCCGGGCCGGAATGCGACTACGGCGCGGCCTACGAAACATTCGAAAATTGGGGCAACGTCGCTCCCGAGGACTTTGGCGACTGCACGTTCGCGGCGGCCGCGAACTGGGAGCAAATCTTGTTCCACTGGCGGGTGTACCCGACGATCCTCGGCTACGAGTTCGCACAAGCCGGCGGCAGCGCCACCACCGGGCTCCCACAGTCCTCGCTCTGGCGGTACTGGGAAAAGGACGGCATCGCCAGCTCCTACCTCACGGGCCTTCACAGCTACTACACGACCGCCGAAGACGTGAGGAACGGCGTCCAGCGCTACGCCGCGATGATCGTGGAGTTCCGGTTCGGCGAAGACTGGTACTTCGGCCAGTGGCGCGTGGCCGCGGGCACGCACGACGCTGTGGTCATCGGCTACACGCCCGAGGGGCCGCTCGTCGTGAGCTGGGGCGAAGTCCTCCAGCTCACCTGGGAACAGTGGGGCGCCGAGGCGATCGGCATGTGGGGCATCGGGGCCACGAACCCAAACACGTCCGCCGCCTGAGCCGGGCGGCGCTAGCGCTTCCCCATCAACGCGTCGGCACGCGAGAGCAGCGCCCCCGGCGTCAAACCGAGCGCACGAGAGAGCTTCACGAGCGTCGCGTAGTTCGGGTTGCCCGTGCCCCGCTCCAAACCGCCGAGGAGCGTGATGTGAACGTGCGCCGCGTCCG
>Ga0335072_10000739_pt1 | contig 59024 bp, 52 predicted proteins | sample Lox_Sample_21_FD_206725 | JGI IMG/M metagenome (GOLD analysis project Ga0335072, IMG submission 206725) | Soil microbial communities from Loxahatchee National Wildlife Refuge, Florida, United States - Lox_Sample_2.1 | ecosystem: Environmental > Terrestrial > Soil > Wetlands | place: USA...
TTGCGTCCGGTTGCGAGCAAGAGGACGGTCCCAGGGAAATGGGACCACTCATGGGACCACCGGAGGTTTTTGAGATGCTCTGAAAGGCTGGTCGGAGCGCCGAGATTTGAACTCGGGACCCCTTGCACCCCATGCAAGTGCGCTACCAGACTGCGCCACGCTCCGACACTGTCTTCTTCTTCTCGCTGGAAGCGGCGCTGGGGAAAGGCGCCACCCGTGCATGATACTGGGCTTTGCCGCCCCAGTCAGGGCCTTGAGCCCTGCTTCGCGTCCTCCCCGAGCGCGGTAAAGGAATGCTCGAGAAGCTCGAGCCGTCGGGCCATGGATTCCTGGGTCTGCACGCCCTCGCGGGTGACCTCGAGCGCGTAGCGGACATGGGGCTCGCCAGAACCGGGCGGAGTGACCGCGGTGCTGATGCGCGTCTCGCCGTTCTCGCTCTCGATCCTGCCGTTGAAGGGGAAACTGCGGTTCTTGAGCTTGGTCCAGCTGCTCTGGAACGCGTCGGGGAGGGATGGCGGCGGCTCGGTCCGACGCGCGACGTTGATCCAGTTGTTCGTGTGCGGGCCCTCGCTCACCACGACGCGCTTGACGTCCCAGCGGACCGAGTCCCCCTCTCCCGTGAATCCGAAGTCGAGGAACAGCAGACTGTCCTTGCTGAGCTTCACGAGCTCCGGCTTCACGGACAGGTCGTACTGCCTGGTGTGGACGCCCACCTGGCGCTCGGGGTCGATCTCGATCCTGAGGGTATCGAAGGCCGCGGGCTGCACGTTCTTCTGGGCGAGGTAGTCCTGCCACTGCGAGAGCTTGCCCTCGAGCGTCACGGCGACGTAGTCATTCACCAGCCTCTGAGTCCGGTGCGCCAGGTCGAGGAAGCCGCTGCCGATGTGCACGAACTCGGCCACATAGCCTTCCGGGGTCGGCAGGCTCACCGTGGTCAGGTATTGATCGTCGTAGGGAATCGCCCAGTCGCGCACCTGCCAGGTGCGGCCCCAGCGGTCGGTGAAATGGCTCGAGCTGCGGGGTTTGCCGAGGGACGTGACGCGCACGGAGTCGCTGCCGACCGCGCGGCGCAGCGTATAGGCCTTGAGCAGGAGGTCGAGATAGAGCTTGTCGTCGCCGTAGAGGGTGGCGAGACTGATTCCATCGGGTACCCGCAGCCGCACGAATCCCGAGGTCTGCTCGACGAAGCCGTTGTTGTCGAGCTGCACGGTCTCGACGTGCGGCGCCCCGGCGACCCACACCTTGTTCGGGTCCTCGTGCATCACCTGCGGAAAGGCAGCGCGCTCGGTGGTGTGCAGCAGACGCTGCGAACCCGCACCGTGCGGGAAGAGATGACCGGCGTTGTGCTCGAGCAGCTTCGTCGTGGCGTCCCAGATCGCCTTCACCGACAGGTCCCACGCGGTTGCATAGAGCGCCGCCAGCGGCTTCGGCAGCTCGAAATGCTCGTCGATCGTGAGCGTTTCGCTCGCATCGACCATGATCGCGCGCACCGGGAAGCGGCCGCCGAGCCGGCCCAGGTTGTCCGGGGCGTTCATGAGCTCGGCGATCGGCAATGCGGAATTGAGGTTCTCGGCCGGCGACTTGCGCAGCACGACGCCGATCACCCTGCCGTGCTCATCGAGCAGCGGCCCGCCGCTGTTGCCGGGGGAAGCGGCGGCCGAGAAGCGCAGCCACTGCCAGGCGCCGTTGAGCTCCTCGGGCGTGTCGGAAGTGTAAGTCCCATCGCGGATGATCACGCCCTCGCCGAGCGCGTTGCCCACGGCGTACACCGTGGTGTTGACGGCGGGCTTGGCGCCGATCGCGAGGAACTTGCCGCCGCGGGGCGGATCGCGCAGCGAGAACACCACGAAGTCGCGGGCGTCGGAGAACTTGTATACCTGGTCGACGGCGTAGACCTTGCCGCTGACATCGCGCAGCGCCGGCGGCCCGAACTGGCTGTTGATGCCGAGATCGATGACATGCGCGGCGGTCACATAGCGATTCGGTCCGATGGCGAAGGCGGTGCCGATCGAGCGGTATTTATCGGTGCGCTGCTGAAAGGGGATGAGCTCGAGCGGCAGCGGCCGGTCGTAGGTCACATCGCCATCGGGCGGCTTCAACTGCACCACCTCGAAGGTCGCCGCGCGGACGGCCTGCTGGATGCTGTTGCTCAGCTCCGCGGCGCGCGCCGGCGCTGCCGTACCGGCCCCGATGACGAGTACCAGGGCCGCGAGCGCGGAACAGAGGGTGAGGCGGGTGCGCAAGATCGCGGCTCTAGCGCCGCAGGATCTTCATCAGATCTTCGAGCTCGACCCGCACCTGCTTGACGATCTGCTGGCTCTGGGTGAGATCGGAGCGCGCCTCTTCGCCGGTGAGCTTGTTGCGGGCGCCGCCGATGGTGAAGCCCTGGTCGTACAGCAGGCTCCTGATCTGGCGAATGACGATCACGTCCTGGCGCTGGTAATAGCGGCGGTTACCACGGCGCTTCACGGGCTTGAGCTGCGGAAACTCCTGCTCCCAATAGCGCAGCACGTGCGGCTTGACGCCGCACAGCTCACTCACTTCACCGATGGTGAAGTAGCGCTTGCCGGGTATGACCGGCAGCTGCGCGTTATTCTTTGGCTCCAACATAGGCTTCGACCCGCGCCTTCAGTTTCTGCCCTGGACGGAATGTCACGACGCGTCGTGCACTGATCGGAATCTCCTCGCCGGTCTTCGGATTGCGCCCGGGGCGCTGGTTCTTGTCGCGCAAATCGAAGTTTCCGAATCCCGAGAGCTTCACCTGCTCCCCCCCCGACAACGCCGCACGAACCTCCTCGAAGAACAGATCCACGAGCTCGCGCGCTTCGCGCTTGTTGAGCCCGAGCTGATTGAATAACGCTTCCGCCATCTCCGCTTTGGTCAGGGCCATTTCTTTATTCTCTGATTCTTGCGTTCAAGCTCTCGCGCAGATCCCCGACTACGGAGGCCATGAGGCGGTCCACGTCCTCATCGGTAAGAGTGCGAGAAATATCTTGAAAAATCAAGCCTAAAGCGATGCTTTTTCGACCGGGTTCGAGGCCGGGACCCCGATACACGTCGAAAACGCGGAGACCACGCAGCAAGCTTGATGTCACCAAGGTTACACGCTCGGCCAGGGTACTTAAAGTCACCGATTCATCGACGACTATCGCGAGGTCGCGACGTACCTGGGGGAAACGCGACACCTCCTCGAACGCCGCCCTGCGGACGGCAAGCGCCGCCATGTCGAGCTCGAACAGCACCGGTGCATATGTAAAGTCGAGCGACCTGACCAGCGCCGGGTGCAACTCCCCGAGCCAACCGACGGGCGTTGCGCGGCGCAGCACGCGCGCGGCGCGCCCGGGATGAAGCGCGGCGAGCTCCCCCGCCTCGAACGTGAAGGTGTCAGCCGCCCCGGTCGCGGCGAGCAGCGCCGCGAGGTCCGCCTTCACGTCGTAGAAGTCGGCGGCGCCGCGGGCTTCCTTCGCAACGCCCCACTGTTCCGGCAGCCGCGGCCCCCAGGCGAGGCCGGCGAGCGTGTCGATCTCGTGTGTGGCGCTGCCGGCGATCTCGAAGCGGGTGCCGTGCTCGAAGAGCCGGATGCGATCCTGCTGCCGGCGGCGGTTCTCGAGCGCCGCGCGGACGAGGCCGGGCCAGAGCGACACGCGCATCACCGACAGGTCGCTCGCGATGGGGTTCGAGAGACGCAGCGCCGGCCTTGCGGGGAAGAGCTTCTCCTGCAGCGCCGGATCGACGAAGGCGTAGGTGATCGCCTCCTCGTAGCCGCGCGCCGCGAGGGCCTCGAGTACGGCGCGCTCGGCGGGCTGCTCTTCGGGGAGTCGCTTGAAACGCTGCGGGCCGCGAGGCTCGGTCTCGGGAATCCTGTCCCACACGGCGAGCCGCGCCACCTCCTCGATCAGATCCGCCTCGATCGCGATGTCGAAGCGATGCGGCGGCGGCACGGCCGTCCAGCCGGAGGGCTTCGCCGCCACCTTCATGCCAAGGTCCGTCAGCGCCCGGGCGACGCGCGACGCAGGCACCGTGACGCCGAGCAGGCGCTGCAGCTGCGTGGCGCGCAGCTTCACCGGGCCGCGCTTCGGCAGGTGCTTCACGTTCTCGGTCAGCGCGACGGCACCCGCCGTGCCGCCCGCGATGGACTGGAGGAGCCCAACGGCGCGCGCCACGGCGCGCTCCTGGTGACACGGATCGACGCCGCGCTCGAAGCGCTGGCTGGCATCGGTGAGGATGCCCAAGCGGCGGCCGCGCCCCTGCACCTCGGCGGGCGGGAAAAATGCGCTCTCGAAGAACACGTCCGTGGTCTCGGCCGAAACCGCGGTCCTCAGGCCTCCCATGATGCCGGCGAGGCTGACGGGGCCTTCGGCATCCGCGATGAGCAACGTGCCGGCCTCGGTCGCCACCCGCTTGCCGTCGAGGAGCGTGATCTCCTCGTTGGCGCGCGCGCGCCGCACGCGGATCTCCTTGCTGAGCTTCGCGAGGTCGTACCCATGCATCGGCTGCCCGAGCTCGAGCATCACGTAGTTGGTGACATCGACCACCGGGCTGATGGAGCGCACGCCCGCACGGCGCAGCCGCTCGCTCATCCACACCGGCGTCGCCGCGCGGTTGTTCACGCCCCGCACGATGCAGCTCGCGAAGCGCGGGCAGCCGGCGGGGGCGTCGAGTCTCACCGGGAAACGATCGCCCCGGGCCGTTTTGACTCCTTTGGGGTTTGCGATCTTCGGTCCGGTGACCCGGATGCCTGCGATCGCCGCCACTTCCCGTGCGACCCCCAGGATCGACATCGCATCGCCGCGGTTCGGCGACACGTTGAGGTCCAGCACCGCCTCTTCGAGCGCGAGGTACTCGCGCAGGGGGGTGCCGAGCGGCGCATCGGCCGGGAGCTCGAGGATGCCGCTCGAGGCATCGCCCAACCCGAGCTCCTTTGCCGAGGCCAGCATGCCCTGCGACTCGACGCCGCGCAGCCGGGCCGCGCCGATCTTCACATCGCCCGCAAGCCCGGCGCCCACCAGCGCGAGCGCACTCTTCAATCCCGCGCGCGCATTCGGTGCGCCGCAGACGATCTGCAGCGCCGGCCCCGAGCCGGTGGTCACCTTGCACACCTTGAGCTTGTCGGCCTGCGGGTGGCGCTCGGCTGAGAGGATCTCGGCGACCACGACGCCGGAGAACGGCGGCGCGGCCGATTCGAGCGCCTCGAGCTCGAAGCCCGCCATGGTGAGCCGCGTGCCGAGCTCCTGCGGCGACCACGGGACCTTCACCCATTCGCTGAGCCAGCTGTACGGGATCTTCATGAGCTGAACGCCCGGAACTGCCGGAGAAAGCGCAGGTCGTTCTCGAAGAAGAGCCTGAGGTCGTTCACACCGTAACGCAGCATCGCGAGGCGATCGATGCCGGCGCCGAAGGCAAAGCCGGTATAGCGCTCCGGGTCCACGCCGCTCGCCTTGAGCACGTTCGGATGCACCATGCCGCAGCCGGAGATCTCGAGCCAGCCGGTGTGCTTGCAGGTGCGGCAGCCCGCGCCGCCGCAGAACACGCACGACATGTCGACTTCGGCCGAGGGTTCGGTGAAGGGGAAGTACGAGGGCCGCAGCCGCAGCGCCAGATCGCGCTCGAAAAAGGCCTGCAGAAAGCCGTGCAGCACCGCCTTCATGTTGGCGAAGCTCACGTTCTCATCCACCATCAGGCCCTCGAGCTGGTGGAACATGGGCGAATGCGTCATGTCCGAGTCGCAGCGGTACACCCGGCCTGGCGCGATGATCGCCAGCGGCGCGCCGCGATCGAGCAGCGCCCGGATCTGCACCGGGGAGGTGTGGGTGCGCAGCAGCCGTCCGTCCGGAAAATAGAACGTGTCGTGCAGCGCCCGCGCCGGGTGATTCGGCGGGATGTTGAGCGCGGCGAAGTTGTGGAAGTCGTCCTCGATCTCCGGTCCCGCGGCGACATCGAAGCCGGCGCGGCGGAACAGCGTCTCGATGCGCAGGCGCGCCCGCGTCACCGGATGCAGTCCCCCCGCCTCCTCGCCCCTGCCCGGGAGGGTGACGTCGATGCGCCCCTCCATGAGCTTGGCCTCGATGTCGGCGCGCTCCAGCGCCGTGCGGCGCTCGTCGATGGCGCGCGTGATGTCCGCCTTCGCCTCGTTGATGCGCGCGCCGGCCGCCGGCCGCTCGGCCGCCGGCAGGCTCCCGAGGGCCTTCAGCTGCTCGGTGAAGATGCCCTTCTTGCCGAGCCAGCGCACGCGCACCTCCTCGAGCGCGGCGACATCCGCGGCAGCGGCAACCGCGGCGCGCGCCTCGGCGGTGAGGGCCGTCAGGTCAGCCACGAGCGCCCCGACGGTCAGCTGATGCCGAGGGCGGTCTTGGCCTGCTGGGCGATGGCGCCAAACGCCGCGGTGTCGTGCACCGCGATGTCGGCCAGCACCTTGCGGTCGATCACGACGCCGGCCTTGTTGAGGCCGTTGATGATCCGGCTGTAGGACAGACCGTACAGCCGTGCCGCGGCGTTGATGCGCGCGATCCACAGCGCGCGGAACTCGCGCTTGTTCTGGCGGCGGTCGCGGTAGGCGTACTGCCCTGCCTTGATGACCGCCTGCTTGGCGGCCCGATACACCTTGCGGCGGGCGTTGTAGTAGCCCTTCGCCTTGCCCAGAACTTTCTTGTGACGGCGCCCGGCCGTCACGCCACGCTTGACTCGTGCCATGACTTAACTCGCTTCTGAAGGATGGTGCGCGTCGATGCCGCGCTTACTTTGCGTACGGGAGCAGCTGCTCGATACGGCCGACGTCGGTCTTGTCGACGAGACTCGAGCCGCCGGAGCGCGCCTGGCGTTTGACCTTGCGCGCCTTGTGGCCGAGATTGTGGCGGCGGTTGGCCGCGTACCGCTTGAAGCCCTTCGCCGTCTTGCGAAAGCGCTTGGCCGCGGCCCGGTTGGTTTTCAACTTGGGCATCGACTTCACTCCTTACGTTGTATAGCTACCGATCGCAGGGTGCAGATTCGCACCCGCTACGGGCGAACGCCCCGCGGGACCGATGAGTCCTTGTGGGGAGTTACTTTTTCTTCGGTGCAAACACCATGATCATCTGCTTGCCTTCCATGAGCGGGTTCTGCTCGACCACCGCGTGCGGCGCGAGGTCGCCAGACACCCGATCGAGGAGCTTGCGCCCGAGATCCTGGTGCACCATCTCACGGCCGCGGAACCTCAAGGTCACCTTGGCCTTATCGCCCTCGGTCAGGAAGCGGGTGAGATTACGCAGCTTGATCTGGTAATCCGACTCGCCCGTACCGGGACGAAACTTCACTTCCTTGACCTGAATCTGCTTCTGCTTGCGCTTGGCCGAGTGGGCTTTCTTGTTCTGCTCGAACAGGAACTTCCCGTAATCCATGATGCGCACGACCGGCGGTTCAGCAGTCGGCGACACCTCGACCAGATCGAGCTCCGCGGCTGTGGCCATCTGCAGGGCGTCGTAACGCGACATCACCCCGGCCTGCGACCCATCGGCCGCGATCACACGCAGTTGCGGCGCATTGATCTCCTCGTTGCGCCGGACCCGCTTTATTGCACTAGCGATTCGTCAACCCTCCACACTCCTGCGCCCGCGGCTGTCGAGCTCGATACGGAGCCGTTCGGCGAACGTCTCCACAGGCATCGTGCCCAGGTCCTTGCCGCTTCGAGTGCGCACTGCAAGTAAATTAGCGGCCACTTCCTTGTCGCCCGCCACCAATAAATACGGAACACGCTTCAGCGTGTGCTCGCGAATCTTAAAGCCGACCTTCTCGTTGCGCAAGTCGGATTCGACCCGAAAGCCCTGATTTTTCAGGGATTCCATCACCTTTCCGACATAGGCGTCCTGGCGGTCGGTGATGCTTAAGACCACCGCCTGTACCGGCGACAGCCACGCGGGGAGCTTGCCCGCGTGATGCTCGAGCAGGATCGCGAAAAAACGCTCGAGCGAGCCGAACATCGCGCGGTGCAGCATCACCGGCGTGCGCTTGGCCGAGTGCTCATCGATGTAATAGGCGCCCAGACGCTCGGGCATATTGAGATCGACCTGCAGCGTTCCGCACTGCCAGTCGCGCCCGATGGCATCGCGCAGGACGAACTCGAGCTTCGGCCCATAGAAGGCGCCCTCGCCCTTGTTGAGGGTGTATTCGATCCCGGCGGCGGCCGAGGCAGCCCGCAACGCCGCTTCCGCCCGGTCCCAGATGGCATCGTCGCCCACCCGCTTCGCCGGCCGGTCGGCGTACTTGATCGTGACCTCCTCGAAGCCGAAGTCGCGGTAGATGTCGAGGATCAGCTGCGTGATGGCGACGCATTCCGCGGTGATCTGTTCCTCGGTCACGAAGCAGTGGCCGTCGTCCTGGGTGAAGGCACGCACCCGCATCAGGCCATGGAGCGCCCCGGAGGGCTCGTAGCGGTGCACCTTGCCGAACTCGGCGAAGCGCACCGGCAGCTCGCGGTAGCTGCGCAGGCCGTGCTTGAAGATCTGCACGTGTCCCGGGCAGTTCATGGGCTTGATGGCATAGACGCGCTCGTCCGGCGTCCGGGTGAGGTACATGTTCTCGCCGAACTTCTCGAGGTGGCCGGACTGCTTCCAGAGCGAGGCGTCCATGAGCTCGGGCGCGTTCACTTCCTCATAGCCCGCCGCCCGCTGCCGCTCGCGCATGTACTGGATGAGGGACTGGAACACCGTCCAGCCCTTCGGGTGCCAGAACACGGCTCCCGGGGCCTCCTCCTGCAGATGGAAGAGATCGAGATCCTTGCCGATCTTGCGATGGTCGCGCTTCTCGGCCTCCTCGAGGCGCGTGAGATACGCATCGAGCTGCTTCTTGTCGGGCCAGGCCGTGCCGTAGATCCGCTGCAGCATTTCGTTGCGCGAGTCGCCGCGCCAGTAGGCACCGGCGACCTTGGTGAGCTTGAAGGCCTTCAGCTTGCCCGTGGAGGGCACGTGCGGACCGCGGCACAGGTCGACCCAGTTGCCCTGGCCGTAGAGGCTGATCTCCTCTTTCTCCGGGATGCTGGCGATGATCTCGGCTTTGTAGATCTCCCCCTGGTCGCGGAAGAACTTCACCGCCGCATCGCGCGGCATGACCCGGCGGGTGACCTTCTCATCCGCCTGCGCAAGCTCTGCCATGCGCTTCTCGATCGCGGCAAGGTCCTCGGGGGTGAAGGGGCGCCGATAGGCGAAGTCGTAGTAGAAGCCGTCCTCGATCACCGGTCCGATGGTCACCTGGGCGTCCGGGAAGAGCTCCTTCACCGCCTGGGCGAGCAGGTGCGCGGTCGAGTGCCGGATGACTTCGAGTCCGTCGGCATCCCGGTCGGTGACGATCGCCAGGCTCGCGTCCTGGTCGATCACGTAAGAGGTGTCGACGAGCCTGCCGTTGACGCGCGCCGCGAGCGCCGCTTTCGCAAGTCCCGCGCCGATGCCGGCCGCGACCTCTTCCACCCGTACCGGGTGCTCGAAGCGGCGCTGACTGCCATCGGGCAATGTAACGACGGGCATGGGCTCTTCCAACGGCTCGAGGGCGCTCTCCGCGGGGCTCAAGGCCCCGGGGGAGCGCCCTTCGCATTCAAACTGGTAGGCGCGAGTGGGATCGAACCACCGACCACCACCATGTCAAGGTGATGCTCTACCACTGAGCTACGCGCCTGAATTCCACTAGGGTCCGACGAGGGGCGCGAACATTACAAGAGAGTGCCCACCTTGGCAAGCTAAAGCTTGTGATTCCAAGTACTTACGAGGCCGCGGGGAGCCCGAGCTCGAGCTGCTTCAGGCGTCCGATCTCATCCCGCAGCGCCGCCGCCGCCTCGAACTCGAGGTTGCGCGCCTTCCTGAACATCTCGGCTTCGAGCTTCTTGATCTCCTTCACCAGCGCCTCGGGCCTGAGGTCCGCGGCGCTGCGCGGCTTCTCGCCCCGACGGCGCGCGCCAGGCACGGGCACCGGCGACCGCGCCCCCTCCATGATGTCGGTCACCGCTTTCTCGATGCCGCGCGGCGTGATGCCGTGGGCCAGGTTGTAATCGAGCTGCTTGCTGCGGCGGCGACTGGTCTCATCGATCGCGCGCTGCATGGAGCCGGTCATGCGGTCGGCGTAGAGGATGGCGCGGGCGTTGATGTTGCGCGCCGCGCGGCCGATCGTCTGGATGAGCGAGTTGTCCGAGCGCAGGAATCCCTCCTTGTCCGCATCCAGGATCGCGACCAGCGACACCTCCGGCATGTCGAGTCCCTCGCGCAGCAGGTTGATGCCGACCAGCACGTCGAATTTGCCGAGCCGCAGATCGCGGATGATCTCCACCCGCTCCACGGTCTCGATGTCGGCGTGCAGATAGCGCACGCGCACGTCATGCTCCGAGAGGTATTCGGTGAGGTCCTCGGCCATGCGCTTGGTGAGCGTGGTGATCAGTACGCGCTCGCCACGCGCAGCGGTGCGGCGGATCTCCGACAGCACGTCGTCCACCTGGGTCGCCACGGGCCGCACCTCGACCTCGGGGTCGACCAGCCCGGTCGGGCGCACGAGCTGCTCGACCACCTGGGATGTGTGCTTGGATTCGTACGCGCCGGGCGTTGCCGAGACGAAGATCATCTGCGGCGCGAGGCTCTCCCACTCCTCGAACTTGAGCGGCCGGTTATCGAGGGCGGACGGCAGACGGAATCCGTACTCGACCAGCACTTCCTTGCGCGAGCGGTCGCCCTTGTACATGGCGCCGAGCTGCGGAATCGTCTGGTGGCTCTCGTCCACGATCAGCAGCGCGTTCTTCGGCAGGTAATCGAACAGGCACGGCGGCGGCTCACCGGGCGCCCGGCCCGAGAGATAGCGCGAGTAGTTCTCGATACCGGCGCAGTAGCCGACCTCCTTGATCATCTCCATGTCGAAACGCGTGCGCTGCTCGAGCCGCTGCGCCTCGACCAGCCGACCCGCATCGCGCAGCTCCCTGAGCCTGAGGCGCAGATCCTCGCGAATCTGGTCGACCGCCCCGATGAGGCGCTCGCGCGGCGTCACGTAATGGGTGCCCGGATAGACCGTGAAGCGCGGGATCCTGCGGCCCACGGCGCCGGTGAGCGGATCGAAGAGCGTGATCGTATCGATGGTGTCGTCGAAGAGCTCGACCCGCACCGCCTCGCGCTCGGACTCGGCGGGGAAGATGTCGATGACGTCGCCGCGCACGCGGTAGGTGCCCTGGGTGAGGTCGAGCTCGTTGCGCGTGTACTGCATGTCCGCGAGTCTTCTGAGCAGCGCGCGCTGGTCCCAGCGGTCGCCGCGCTTCAGGTGCAGCACCATGGCGAGGTAGGCCTGCGGGTCTCCGAGTCCGTAGATCGAGGAGACGGTCGCGACGATGATCGAGTCGGGACGCTCGAGCAGCGCCTTGGTGGCCGAGAGCCGCATCTGCTCGATGTGTTCGTTCACCGAGGCGTCCTTCTCGATGTAGGTGTCGGAGGACGGCACGTAGGCCTCCGGCTGGTAATAGTCGTAGTAGGAGACGAAGTACTCGACCGCGTTGTGCGGGAAGAATTCGCGGAACTCGCCGTAGAGCTGCGCCGCGAGCGTCTTGTTGTGGGCCAGCACCATCGCCGGGCGTTGCACCCGCTGAATCACCTGCGCGGCGCTGTAGGTCTTGCCCGATCCGGTGACGCCCAGCAGCGTCTGGTGCGCGAGACCCTCGTTCAGGCCCTCGACCAGCTTTTCGATCGCCTGCGGCTGATCTCCCGCAGGCGAGAAATCCGCCTCGAGCTTGAACGGCCGGTGCTCTGTCGAATCCATATACAGTCGTTGCGCTGTCCTGCTGCTGTGCGTGGCGCGTGCACCCGTGGCGTCGATGGCCGCCGCGGACGCAATCTCCTAATATAGCGGCTCGAAGCGACTTTCAAAGGCCTGCCCGAGGATCGCGATCTTGCCCGTCTCCCGCCGCGTCCAGCGTGTCAAACCCTCGCCCACCCTCGCGGTCACGGCGCGCGCCGCGCGCCTGAGAGCCGAAGGGAAGGACGTCATCGGCCTGGGCGCCGGCGAGCCCGACTTCGACACCCCGGCGCACATCGCCCAGGCGGGCATCGACGCGATCCAGAGCGGCTTCACCCGCTACACGCACGTCGAGGGGATCGACGAGCTCAAAGACGCGATCATCGCCAAGTTCCAGCGCGACAACGGGCTCACCTACGAGCGCTCGCAGGTCATGGTGTCCTCGGGCGCCAAGCAGACCATCTACAACCTCTGCATGGCGGTGCTCGACCCGGGCGACGAGGCGGTCATCCCGGCGCCCTACTGGGTGTCCTACCCCGACATGGTGCTGCTCGCGGACGGCCTCCCGGTGATGCCGCTCGCCGGCTTCGCGCAGGGCTACAAGATCAGCCCGCGGCAGCTCGCCGCCGCGATCACGCCCAAGACGCGGCTCGTGCTTCTCAACAGCCCCTGCAATCCGACCGGTGCCGCGTACAGCCGCGCCGAGCTCAAGGCGCTCGGTGAGGTGCTGCTCGAGCACCCGCGCATCGTCATCGGCACCGACGACATGTACGAGAAGATCTACTGGGAGCCCGAGCCCTTCGCGAGTCTCGTGAGCGCGGTGCCCGAGCTCTACGCCCGCACCGTGACCATCAACGGCGTCTCCAAGGCGTACGCGATGACCGGCTGGCGCATCGGCTACTGCGGCGGGCCGAAGGAAATCATCGCCGCGATGAGCACCATCCAGGGGCAGTCGACCTCCAACCCCTCGAGCATCTCGCAGAAGGCGGCGGTGGCGGCACTGAACGGCGATCAGGGCTGCGTCACCCGGATGAACGAAGCCTTCAAGGAGCGCCGCGACTTCGTCGTGCGGGCGCTCAACTCCATGCCGGGCGTCAGCTGCCTGCCGGGCGCGGGAACGTTCTATGCCTTCGCCGAGGTATCGCGTGCCATGGCGGCGCTCGGGTGCCGCGATGACAACGAGTTCACCGAGCTGCTGCTGAACGATGCGGGCGTCGCCGTGGTGCCGGGCTCGGGCTTCGGAGCACCGGGACATATCCGCCTTTCCTTCGCCTGCAGCATGAAGACGCTCGAGAAAGCCCTCGATCGCATCGCGCGAGTGCTCGTCGCGCGCGTCGTGGCCGAGACGGCCTGACCTCCAGTAAGCCCGGGCCCTCCGGCGTTGAGACGGGCGCGTCCCGGGCCGACACCGCATGCTCTTCTCATGGCTCGCCGCTGCGCTCGTCGTGGCGCATTTCGCATTCACGGCCTTCGTCATCTGCGGCGGCTTCCTCACCTGGCGCTGGCCGAGGATCGCCTGGATACACCTGCCGGCGCTCGCGTGGGGATGCTGGATCGAGCTCTCGCATGCGGTCTGCCCGCTCACTCCGCTCGAGAATCACTGGCGGCATCTCGCCGGCGAAGCCGGCTACAGCGAGGGCTTCCTCGCGCACTACCTGGTGCGCGTCCTCTACCCCGCCGGCCTCACCTGGCACATCCAGTACGCGCTCGCCGCGGCTCTCGTCGTGCTGAACCTGCTCGCCTACCGGGGTCTCATCCGGCGGCGGCGCGGGCGGCGCTGAACACCGCACGCTGCGCGGCTCTTCCTTGACTCTGCGAAGCACCTTACCCGAGAATCCGCGCCCTTCGATTGTCCGTCCGGTTCCCCGGTAGCTCAGCGGTAGAGCAGACGACTGTTAATCGTCTGGTCGTTGGTTCGATTCCAACCCGGGGAGCCAATTCTTAGCTTTATCATCGCCTTCTCGCACTTATCTCATCCGCTTTATACGGACACAGATCAAGGCTCGCGCGCCGGAGCGCCGCATGACCGATGCTTCCGGGGCGGGTCGCCGGGCACACCCGGACGTCGTTGGCGATGGCGGTGACACCGGCCACGCGCTTTACGGCATCCTCGGCGGCGTACTTGTGAAAATGCTTGTGAACCCAGCCCGTCAGCGTAACCGCCCCGCCGATTACCCTCACGGCGATATGGACCTCATCCGGTGTCAGTGCGCGCCTGATTTGCGCCTCGATGCTCGACTTGATATCACCGTCAGGTCGCCGCACGTCGATCACTCCGAGCTCGTGTGCCTTTGTCGCTGTCACGGGAGCCTCTTGGCTGGTGTTCCTTAGGCACTCGCCCGCCCGCCGCACTTGCGCTCGCAGACGCCCCCGGCCGCGCACGGCTGCTGAAGTGGTAGGTGCTCTGGGCCCACTCAAAATAGTCTTTCATTGCATCCCTCCTCGCCGCAGTGACCATCATCTGTAACGGCAGATGGGGCGGCACATCCAGGCGGAATGTCTGCGTTGTGACGTCAGACGCTGCTTTCTGCGGTACGCCGCAGTGCATTGCGGTAACTACGTGCCGAGCGCGGTGGAAGTGCGCACCTCGGTCCGGGCTCATCCGGGCCCCGCCGGCCTTCGGGCTCAGCGCCTCATCTCGCGAGTGGTATCCCATGGGCGTTCGCGAGCAAGCAGTACGTTCAACAGATTGTCCTGAAAATTGATGTTGCTCGTGAGTCGCTCGTGGTCCTCGCAGAGAAAGAACGCGTAGGCAAGCGGAAAGAACAATGCGTCGTTGTGTGGCGCGACCGGATTGAGCGCCTCGCGCGCCAGGAGCGACGGCTTGGTCACCGCGCCGTCTCCCGGCTCCAACATCAGGCGGCCGTAGTCCACGCCCGGGAGCTTGTTCTGCACATCTTCCGGAAATAGCCGTGCCAGCGACCGCCCCGCCTGCTGCTCGATCACGATGCGCGCAGGCGTCAGCGTGCAATCGCCGCCAAACACGACGAATTTGACCGGTGAGCTCGGCTCCTCGAAGGTCACCGACCAGATGAAGCGACGTGCCCGCTCGAGATTGCGGGCAAAATACCTCTGCAGCGCGCCGATGTACGCCTGCGCCGCATTCGGATCCCTGAAGCGGGCACGCAGGCGGGCGATTACCGTCGGGTCGAACACCGACCATTGCATGCGCCTCCAGGTGGCGACGTCAAAGAGGTCCAGATCCAGATCCTTACCGCTCGGGTCGACCGACCAGTCGGTCAGGGGATGCGGCAAGAGCTCGTAGACGCTCGGCATGGTCGCCAGTACCTCAGGCTCAATCCGCCGCAACCCAACCCGATGCCCGAGGAGCATGCTCTGCAGAGAGCTGACCGAGCCCAGGTTGGGCGTACCGAGGAGCACGGCGGTACCGACCTTGGCCGCGCCCGCCATGTTGATGGGGAATGCACCCTCGCCCTGGAGCGCATCGGTCGTGCCGTAGCGAAGGTAATACCGAAGCACCAGACCGCCCATACTGTGGGCAATCACATTGACCCTGAGCGCCGGATCCCCATAGTCGCGACGAATCTGCTCGATCAGCGCATCGAGACGCATGGCGCTCGTGACATTGTCTTGCCGCCAGTCGTAGGCAAATACGTAATAGCGTCGTACCCCGGGATCGGCGTGCACGCCGGGTTTCGCCGCTACGAACCCCCCCGACCGCCGCAGCGTGCGCAGGATCGCGCCGTAGAAGTCGGCGTTCAGAACCTCCTCAAACAGCCCGCTCGGCTCGAGCCCGTCAGCGACGGGCTGCAGAGTCTGCGGGTCGAACGACAGCTCCAGGTCCTGCTTGGAGCCCGCCAACAGGTGCGCCGTCGATCCAGGCCATATCTCGGTCCGCTTGTTCGTATCGAAGAGCCGGGAACCCAGCACCCCGGGTATCAGGATGACGGGCGGCGTGCGCGCCGCTTCCATTCCGGAGGCATAGAGCCGGCTCAGATCCGGCCCCGCGTCCCTGTGGCAGGCAGCGATCGACCCGGCAAGCGCCGCCGCCCAGATGAATCGCCACACCTCCATCACGCCTCTCGGACAGGCCTCACGCCGTATCGCCGTGCCCCGGCACAGCGAACCTAACATGAGACGGGACGCGGCGCCGCCGGCCGGGCAACGGAGTGGCCCGGCGGGCCGCTCACCCGCCGGACCAAAGGCCCGCGTGCCCGGGCTAGTCGCTGATCGCCACGCCGTTGAAGGCCGCCACGCCGACCGAGCCGGAGGTTGCCGCGGGCGTCAGGTCCCCGTATGAGTCGATCGCGAACACCGTCACGTGCGCATCCCCGCTCGCGCTGTAGATGACCGCGAGCCACCTGCCGTCATGGGAGACGGCAAGGTCCGTCGGCGTGCCGGGCAGCGGGATCGATTTGTAGAACACCCCGCCCCCGCCGTCGCTGAAGAAGATCGAGACGGCCTGGCCTGGCGAGTTGCCGGTGTACCAGACATTCCCTGCGCCCTTCGCGACCCAGCAGGGCGCGTTGCCGGGGTACGGCGGCGTCGGTCCGGTGATCGGAAATACGCCCTGATCCCTGGTGACGATCGCAAAGCTGTCGGGGCTGTGCGCGGGCGTGAAGCCGAGGAGGTCGCCCCAGAAGGCTTCCCCGAGTGGCGTGTTATTCGCCGTGCCGGGCAGCGCGATCGGGTTGGAAGCTCCGCTCAGAGCCCCTTCGCCAGTCAGTGGGAGCTGAAGCACCGATCCTGACTTGAGCGTGACGGCGGACCAATGCCTGCCGACCGCGATCTGCGCGGCCGACGGATCGGCGAGGCGAACCACCGCGGCGTGCGCCGCGCCGAAGGGCCAGGCGTGACTCTCCGCGCAGTTGGCTCCCACGATAAAGAGGTGGTCCCTGGTCAACGCCACCGAATCCGGTTGCGTGCAGCCGGAGGCCAGACTGACCGTGCCTCCGATACTGATTGTCTCGTCCTCCCGGATGAGCTCGGAAACGGTATTCGAGCCGAAGTTGGCGACCGCGCCGCGCTCGTCCTCGAATTGCAGGATTCCGGCGTTGCCGCTCGCCCCGCCCCGGCCGCCGGTCGCCACCGTATCCAGGTAGCTGAGCGAGGGCGTGCCGGAGGTGTCGAGCTTGAACACCACGACGGCGTTGCTCGCGGGATTGTTAGTACTCGTCAGCACGAGCACGGTGCGCTCGCTCCCGTCCGCCACCGCGGCTGTGGCGCCGGCCAGCAGACTTGCCGCGACCAGGCCCGCGGTGCCATAAGAACGAAACCTCTGCAAACTGGAACGATTCATGAATTTCTCCTTGGATCAGGGCGGTACCGGATGCGCGCTCTGTGGTCATGCGCGTCCCAGAGGACATTCGTGCCCGGGCGCCCGGAAGTTACGGGTGCTCGCGCCCGGCGGAACCCTCATGCGAAATCGCGCACCCTGCCGTAACTAATGGCGGCACTCGGACGAATACCTGTGGATATGGACGGCAATCTCGAGGCATTGATGGCCGCTTACCAGGCGGGAGATTTCGCCGCGGCCAGATCCTTGATCGACCGTCTCAGTCCGCAGCTGCATCGGTTCCTCGGCGCGCAGTCGCAGAACCCCTCCGACGCCGATGATCTGCTGCAGGAGGCGTGGCTGCGCATCCACCGTGCGCGCCGTAGCTACCGCCCGGGCAAGCCCGTCCTGCCGTGGATTTACGCGATCGCCCGGCGTGTTCGGGTCGACCACTACCGGCGCGGGGTCCGCACCACGGCCCACGAGAAGCGCTGGGACCCGCTCGATGACGAAACGACCGCCTCGCCCCCCGAAGCTCCCCGCGCAGAGGAACTCGAGGCGCTGCTCGCGCCCCTGTCCGCGAGTCAGCGCGAGGTACTCGAGATGCTCAAGGTGGCGGGGATGTCGCTGGAAGAAGTCGCGCGCGCGACTTCGTGCAGCGTGGGATCGGTGAAGCAGAAGGTGCACAGAGCCTACGAGAAGTTGCGGCAGACCATGAGTCTCCCAGAGCTGAAGCGATCCGGGGGTGTGCAGTGAAAAACGCGGAGATCGAAGAAGTCCTCGACAAGGCGAGCAGCGCGCGCCGCGAGGTGCCGGCGGAATTGCTCGACCGCATCGCCGCTCGCATAGCGCCCGCGATGCGGCCGGTACGGGCACTGCCGCCGGCGTGGGTGCTGACCGGCGGATTGGTCGTGATCAGCGGCGCGGTTGCGCTGCTCGGCGCGGCGCGAGTCGGTTTCCAGGGCATCGAAGCCCTGACGGCTCCGGCGCGGCTGCTGATCTTCGGCACCCTGGCGTTGCTCGCCTGCGTGGCCGCGGCACACCTGGTAAGTGAATGGATTCCGGGCAGCCCGCGTCGGTTGAGCGCGGTGAGCTTGCTCGCGCTGGTGGTCATCGCACTGCTCGGCTTGTTCGCGCTGCTATTTCACGATTACCGGGCCGAGCGCTTCCTGGCGGCCGGTTTACCGTGCCTCTCGGCGGGTCTCCTGCACGCCGCTCCGGCGGCACTCCTCGGGTGGTGGTGGTTGCGCCGCGGCTGGGCGCTCGATCCGGTTTCAGCGGGTCTCGCGGCGGGAGTACTGGGCGGAATCGCGGGCGTGACCCTGCTCGAGCTCCACTGCACGGATTTTCACCCGCTGCACCTTCTGGTGTGGCATACGCTCGTGGTGCCGGTGAGCGGCGCACTCGGCGCGGTCGTCGGGTTGGTGTTGCGCGAACGCCCTTTGCTACGCTAGCAGGACTGGAACGGCGCTCGGAAGCGGCCGATGGCAGCTAGAAGCCCGCGGATGCCCGCGCCGGAAGCCCGTGCCCACTCTGGGGAGGATCGCGCACCTGATGGAGGGTGAAGACAGTCGCCGACTGACGCTGACGCAGCTCTCGCTGCTGGCGCTCGGCCTCGGCGTCATCACTGGCCTTGGCGCCGTGCTGTTCCGCGATCTGATCGGCCTCGTGCACAATCTGCTGTTCGCCGGTCAGGCGGCCGTCCACTACAACGCCAACATCTTCACCGCGCCCGCGCCATGGGGTCCGCTGGTGATCCTGGTTCCGGTGCTGGGTGCCGTCCTCGTCACCTTCCTGGTGACCCAATTTGCTCCCGAAGCCAAGGGCCACGGGGTCCCGGAGGTGATGGACGCGATCTACTACAAGGGCGGGGTGATCCGCCCGGTCGTGGCGCTGGTGAAATCCCTGGCCTCGGCCATCGCGATCGGCAGCGGCTCATCGGTCGGACGCGAAGGGCCGATCATCCAGATCGGCTCGGCGCTCGGCTCGACTCTCGGGCAGATCGTGCGCATGCCGGCGGGTCAGCGGATCTCGCTGGTCGCCGCGGGCGCAGGCGCCGGCATCGCCGCCACCTTCAATACTCCGATCGGCGGGGTGATGTTCGCCATCGAGCTGATGATGCCCGAGGTGAGCGGCGAGACCTTTCTTCCGGTCGCAATCGCGACCGGGACGGCGACCTTCGTGGGCCGCTGGTTCCTCGGCGATGCGCCCGCCTTCCGCGTGCCGGCGCTGCAGGCCATGGCGGTCGATTCGAGCGCCTTGCTCGTGCTCGTCCTCTTCGCGGTGCTCGGCGCGCTGTGCGGCCTCGGGGCGGCGGGTTTCATTCGCGGACTGCATCTGGCCGAAGACCTCTTCGATCGGATCAAGTCGCGTTATCTGCGGCACATGCTCGGCATGCTGATCGTCGGTGCGCTCATGTACCTGCTGCTGCGCACCTTGGGCCAGTACTACGTCGATGGCGTCGGCTACGCGACCGTGCAGGCCGTGCTGGCGGGGCAGATCTCGACATTCTGGCTACTCGGGCTGCTGAGCGCCTGCAAGCTGCTGGCGACCTCGCTCAGCCTGGGGTCGGGCTCGTCCGGCGGCATCTTCTCGCCCTCGTTGTTCATGGGCGCCACACTGGGCGGGGGCTTCGCGGCGCTGCTGAGTACCGCCGGTCTGCCGATACACCTCAGCGTTCCCGCCTTTGCCATGGTCGGTATGGGGGCGATGGTCGGCGGCGGCACGGGCGCCGTCATGACCGCCGTCACGATGATCTTCGAGATGACCCTCGACTACAGCATCGTGATGCCGCTGATCGTGGCGGTGGCCGTGAGCATCGGTGCGCGCCGCGTGCTGTCTCGCGAGACGATCTACAGCCTCAAGCTCGTCCGCCGCGGCCGCGCCATCCCCAAGGCGCGTCACGCCAACATGTTCCTGGTACGCTCCGCGCGCGAGGTGATGGACGCCGATATCCAGGTGCTGCCGGCGGAGGCGAGTTTCGACGAGTATCTGCGGCAGCCCGAGCATGCCGGGCGCCTGCGCCACGTCGTGGTCACCGACAAGGGTCACATTTACGGGGTGATCCGTGTCAATACCGGCATCCGTCGCGGCCTGGAGGGCGCCCACACCGGCGTGACCCTGCGCGACGTCTCCAGCCGCAATTTCACCGTGGTGGGCGAGAACGAAGCCGCATTCGACGTCATCCGGCGCATGTGGCGTCGCGGTGCCATCATGGCGGTGGTCGTCCGCGGACACGGCATCCCGCGCGCCAGCGACGTCGCCGGCGTCATCACCAAGGAGCACGTCGCCGACTCGGTCGCGGACAGCGTCAAAGCCTTTCCTGAATAGCGGCCGCCCGGCAAGTCCCGCGCCGCTCAGGCGAGCAGGCCGTATTCACCGAGCCACGCGGAGAGGCGTTCCATGCGCTGAGCGAGCCCGGGGCCTACGGAGATCACCAACACCCGGTCGTGCGTCTTCAGCGGCGCACCGCGCTGCGCCCGCGGAGATTTGAGTCGCTCCAGAACCTGCTGCGGTTGCACGGTTGCCGCAGCGGCGACCAGGTAGCTGACCGCCGATCCGTCGTAAGAGGACATCGCGGGCTGCACCTCACCGATCTCCTGCAACGCCGCCTGCAACAGCGGCAGCGATTCCTCGATACGATCGCGTAAGTCGGCTCCCCTGTCGAAGCAGATCAGGACCAGGTAGGGGATGAACTCCTGGTCGTCATTCATCGTCTGGCTCACCTACGCCCTGCCACCCCGTGGCCCGAGGAAATACCAGAGGATCAGACCGAGCAGCGGCAGGAGCACCACCACCAGGATCCAGAGCAATTTCCTCTCGTTGGAAGCGGAACTCTGCACGATGTTGATCACCGCCCAGATATCGCCGGCGAGTATCAGCAGTCCCCAAAGACCATGGTAGCCAATGGACATCATTTCCCGGTCCTCCCCTTCCCGGTGCCGGTCTCTTCGACCAGCGCGGCCTGCGGGTACGAGGCGCGTCTCTCGTTATGCTCGTGATCGAACCAGACGCAGTGGACCAGCGTCTTGCCGCCGACAGTCTCGACCGATGCAACGGTCATCAGCGGGCCGCCACTCTGCAAACGTACTGTTGTTCCCGGCTGCATTGCCTTGTTTCCTTTGCCATGCGGTTGTCACGACCGTCGCGGCAGAGTGTACTGCAGGGCAGCCGTTTCATCCCGGTCGCGAGCGCCGCGCGGTAGACTCCCCGGCCACGGCGTCCAGGGCCGATCGGGGAGTCAGCACAGGTGAACGCGCAACCGGACACGACCGCCGGCATCGACGAGAACACACCGCTCGCGCGGCTCGGGCCGAAGTGGCAGCAACTGCTGGCGGAAGCCCGCTCGCTGTCAGCCGCGGGGCAGCACGCCATCGCCATCGTGATCGCGGCTGCGGCCGGAGAGTGGGCCACGGAGCTGGTACTCGAGAGGCTGATCGAGACGGCCAAGGACCACAGCAGGAACGTGCGCGACCTCGTGGAGATGTCGGAGCGATTGCTGATCACCTGGTCCTTCGAGGCAGACCGGGTACGCATGGCCTTTTGCGATCTGACGGGCGAGATTCCCGACCGCCAGCCCTGGTGGGATGCCTGGCTGTGGAGCCGCCGGCGGCGCCATGACATCGCGCATCGGGGCGTGTTGACGGCGGATGCCGTCACCGCCGGAAAGTGCATCGACGCCGCGGCGCTGCACGTCGCCTGGCTGACGAAAGTCGTGATGAGCCGGGCGCCCTAGCCGCACGGGGGGATCTGCCCATGAAGCTCTTCAGCAGGCACCCGCGGATCTGGATCGCGCTCGCGGCAGGCACCGCGGCTTTCCTGCTGCTTCCGTCCGGCTGGACGTTTATCAGCCGTCTGCTCCTGAGCTGGGACCTGGCCGTCACGGTGTTCCTGGCCGCGGTCTACCTGTGGACGAGGAGCCTGACGGCAGAGCAGATTCGCTCGCACTGCAGCGAGGAGGATCCCTCCGGCCGCATCATGCTGGTCGCGGTCACCACCGCCGCGCTGCTGAGCCTGCTGGCCACCGTCGAGCTTCTTGCGACGCTGCGGCACGTCGCGCAGGGCGAGCGCTTCTGGCACCTGTCGCTCGCCGCCGCGACCTTGATCGACTCGTGGCTGCTGCTGCCGACCATGTTCACGATGCATTACGCGCGGATGTACTACAGCGCCCGGCCGGCGGATCGGCCGCTCGCCTTCCCGCACACGGAACTGCCGCTGTTCTGGGACTTTGCCTATTTCTCCTTCACCATCGCTGCGGCGTGTCAAACCGCGGACGTGGTCACCACGCGTCTGTCCATCCGCAAAGTGGTCATCGCCCACGAAGTGGTTTCCTTCGCGTTCAACGCCTTCGTACTCGGCTTCGCGATCAACGTGACCGCCGGCCTGGTTTAGCAGGCAGCGTGGCGCGCGCTCGCGGCGCGCCGCTCAGGCGGAGATTGCCAGGCGCTCCGAGCCGTAGACCCGGGCGGTGACGAGCAGCGTGAGTGCGGCGACCGCGAATCCGCACAGCAGGCTGGTCGCGACCTGCGCCGCCGTCACCGCGCCTCCCATGATGAGCTCGGTAATGCCCACCTGTTGGCTGAGCAGCGGCACCGCGTACATCCACGGCAGCGTCTTCACCGGCAGCACGCTGAGGAGCACCGAGGGCAGCGCCGGCACCAGCATGAGGATCCCGAGGTAGGTCTGCGCTTCGCGGTAACTCCTGGAGAAGGCGGCGACGAGGGTCTGCAGCGCGGCCATGAGCAGCACCAGCGGCAACATGAGCACCAGGACCTCGAGGGCGAAGACCGGTCCGAGACTCAGATCCATGCCGAGCTTCTCCGTCGGAATGAGCCGCCCGGCGACGGTGAACGCCGTGATGCAGATGAGCAGGCTGCTCACCGAGAAGATGCAGATCGCGCCGACCTTGCCGAGCAGGATGCGCCAGCGCGCCACCGGGTTGACGAACAGCGGCTCGAGCGATTGCCGTTCGCGCTCGCCGGCCGTCAGGTCGATGGCGAGGTACATGCCGCCGATGAACACGGTCAGCACGAAGAAATACGGCAGGATCGAGAACAGCGCGCCGGCGCGCGAGCGCGGCGTCGACTGGTCGCGCTCGTCGACGACCACCGCAGTGGACAGCGCGGGTGACAGCCCGCGCGCGACCAGGCGCATGGCGCCGTTGAGGCGCGAGTAATGCTCCAGCATCTGCTTGAGGCGGTGCACGGGCTGCTGCTGGTCGCGCCGCGAGGCATCGTAGTAGAGCTCGACCTGCGCCGGGTCGCCCTGCTCCCACGACTTGCCGAAATCCGCCGGAATGCGCAGCACCGCGACCGCATCGTGCCCGCGCACCGCGGCGATCGGGTCCGCGACCGGCGGCTGCGGCACGAAGCCCTGCTGGCGCAGCGCCGCGAGGAGATTCGGGGCGTAACTCGCGCCGATCACCGGCAGCTCGAGCGGTCCTTCGGCCTGATCGAGCTGCCGCGAGATCACGAGGTTCAGGATCATGACGAACATGAGCGGGGCGATCAGGGGGCCGGTGACCAGGGCGTTGATCAACGTGCGCTTGTCGCGCAGGCTCTCACGGACCTCCTTGAGCAGCACGACGAGCGAGACGTTCATGCCGCCAGCCCCTCGCCGCTGCCGATGATCTTCACGAACGCGTCCTCGAGGTTCGATTCGCCGGTCTGCGCCCGCAGCGCCTCCGGCGACTCGTCGGCGACCACGCGGCCCCCGGCGATGACGACGATGCGGTCGCAGAGCTGCGCCACCTCCTGCATGATGTGGCTCGAGAACAGCACGCAGCGCCCCTCGGCGCGCAGCGCGCGCAGGAACTCGCGCATGCGCCGCGTGGCCATCACGTCGAGGCCGTTGGTCGGCTCATCGAGCAGCACGTTCCCCGGGTCGTGTACCAGGGCGCGCGCGATCGCGGTCTTGACGCGTTGCCCCTGCGAATAGCCCTCGGCACGGCGATCGGCGAAGTCGCGCATCTCCAGCACCTCGATGAGCGCCTCGCGGCGCCGCGCCCCCTCGCCGTCCGGCACTCCCTGCAGCGCCGCGAAGTAATCGATGTTCTCGCGGGCGCTCAGCCGCTTGTAGAGCCCGCGTGCATCGGGAAGCACGCCGAGGCGCCGGCGCACCGCGAGTGGCTCCGCGGCAGCGTCGATTCCGTCGACCAGCACGCGCCCCGCATCCGGGCGCATCAGCGTGTACAGCGTCCGCAGCGTGGTCGTCTTGCCGGCGCCGTTCGGCCCGAGCAGGCCGGTGATCTCACCGTCGCGCGCCGTGAAGCTGACGCCATCGACCGCCTGGACTTTGCCGAAGGCCTTGCACAGCTTCTCCACCTGGATCATGGCGCGGCTCCGTTGAAGTTGACGAATGCCGGCATTGGCCCGAGACGCTCCAGGCAGCGGGCGTCGAGCCGGGCGGGCTCGGGGCGCTCGATGAACCGCTCGAGCAGCTGCGGCATGCAGCCGCGGGCGAGCACTGCATGGCCCTGACCCTTGAGTATCAGGTGCCGCGCGTTGCTCAGTCCCGGCATGATCGCGGCGCCGTACTGCGGCGGCGTGACGGGGTCGCGCGCGCCGGAGAGGATCAGGATGGGCTTGGCGCTGCGCAGCGGGCTATGGAAGTCGGCGGGCATCGCGCCGTGCGGCCAGACGCTGCACTGCGCCTCGATCTCCTCCACGAGCACGTTGCCGAGCAGCGTGCCGGCATCCTGCGGCCGGGCGCGCAACCCGTCGGCGTCCTCGCTGCAGATGACGCTCATCGCCATGCCGCCGTTCATGTCGCCGGCGAGATCGGCGTCGAGCAGCCGCTGCTGGCCGAGCAGCGGCGCGAAGTCGCCGCGTGCGGCGGCATCGATCGAGAGCGGCAGCAGCGCCGCGGTCTCCGGCTCGTAGGCAAAGAGGCGCACCACGCCCACCAGCAGCTCGGGCGTCAGCCGGCGCGACACCGCGGCGAAGGTGCGGGGGTCCCGGAAGCTCACCTCGCGCGGCCTGGCGCGCAGCCCGTCGCGCAGTGCGCGCAGCGTCTGCAGCGGGTCGCCGAACGCCTGCTTGCACGCGGGCGCGGCGACGCAATCGGCGAAGTCGCTGCCGAGCGCGGCGTCCAGGCTGGCCGCGAATCCCTCGCCGAGGAACAGCGGATTGGGCGCCGGCGAGTCGAGCACGACGCTGCGCACGCCCTCGGGGTGGCGCATCAGGTATTGCTGCGCGACGCGCGTACCGTAAGAGACGCCGATCAGGTCGAAGGGCGGCGCGCCGAGCGCCTGGCGCACGCTCTCGAGATCGTGCACCGCGATGGTCGTGGTGTAGTAGCGCGGATCGGCCACCTCCCGCACCTCCTCGAGACAGCTCGCGACCCTCTTGCGGATCTCATCCGCACCCGGCGCCGCGGCCCCGGACGGCTGCGCGCGCAAGCCCTCCGCGGTCCGCTTGCAGCTGAGCGGGTTCGAGCCGCCGGTACCGCGCTGATCGAGGAGCAGTACGTCGTGGTGCTTGAGCAAGCCGGCGTACAGGGCCGTGTCGGCGAAGGACTGGGTGGCTGCCTCGCCCGGACCGCCGGCAAGCAGGACCACGATGTCGGCCGCGGGCCTGGCGGCCTCGCTGCGAATGACGGCCAGATGCAGCCCGATGCGGCGGCCGTCCGCACGCGCGGGGTTCTCGGCGACCTCGAAGTCCGTACACCATGCCGCCGTCGTCGCGCCACTCAGTTGATGGGGGAGCTCACACGACCTCAGGCTCAGCGTCCCGAGCTGCCAGCGGCGCGGTGGCAGCGGCTGGTCCGCGGCCGCCGCGGCTGCCGTGGCCGGCGACTGCGCCGCGCGGGCCACGCCCGGCTGAGCGGCCTGTCTCGCATGGAAGTGCTGCCACAGCAGCACCGCGGCGCAGACGCTCACGAGGAGCGCGCGCAGGACCGTTCGGCCTCGCATGGCCAAATCATCCCGCACAAGGCCGGCAGCCGGCAAACGGTCCGGGCGTGGGCAGGCCCTATCGCCGGGCGATCAGGATTTCTCCGGCCGCTCGAGGCGCGACATGTAGCTCGCGAGAGTCATGAGCTCTTCCATGGTGCAGCCCTCGAGGACCCGCAGGTGCTGGTCCCGCATGTTCGGCCGGCGTCCTTCGATCGTGTCGCGCAGCTGCCGCAGCAGGTATTCGTACTGCTGTCCGGCCACGCGCGGCACCAGCCGTGCATCGTTCCCCTCGCCGCGCACGCCATGACACCACTGGCAGCGGCGATCGTAGAGCGCGGCGCCCGTCTCGAGCCCGCGGCGTGGCCCCGGAGTCGTGTCCGGCGAGGGATCGAGGCTCGCGGCGTAAGCGGCGACGTCGGCGACGTCCTGCGTCGAGCCGAGCACGTGACGGCCGGCGATGCGTTCCATCGGATCGTACCAGCGCAACCCGGCGCGGTAGTCGACCAGCTCCTTGACGATCACCCCGCGGTGCTGCCCGGCGATCTGCGGCGGCCAGCCGCTCGCGTTGCCTTCACCGTGGGGACCGTGACACTCGAGGCAGATCCTGAAGAGACGCGCCCCGTGCGCTGTATCCGGTGTGGCCGCGAGCGCGGCGTGCAGCTCGCGCGCCGCGCGCGCCGCATCGCCGGCGGGGGCGGCAGGCAAGCCCGCACCGCCAAGTACCAGCGCGACGGCCGCCACCGACAGCCGCACCCGCCTGCCGTGGCGCTCGGGGCGCTTGCGGGTGCGGCTGCTCGACACGCGGCTCATGGTACCGGCCGAAGCTACGCCGCCGCCCCCGTGCCGCCATCGGGACTTCTCCCTATGGCCGCGCGGGCGCCGCCGGGCGCACGATCCGGACCATGCGGCGAATGAGACCCCTTCTGATCTGCGCGCTGGGCGCGCTGTGCGGCGCGTGGGCTGCGGCGGACGAAGTGCCGGACAGGCCTTCGCTGGCGCACGGTGAGCACATCGCCCGGCTCATCTGCTCCGCCTGCCACGTGGTGGCCGCCGATCAGGAATATCCGCCGCTCCTCATCACGCCGACGCCGGCTTTCCGCGAGATCGCCAATCGGCCCGGCACGACCGTCGAGACGCTGCGCCGCTTCATCACGACGACCCATTGGGATGAGGGCAAGCTGCCGATGGCGATGCCGGATCCCATGCTCACCGAAGCGCAGGCGCGCGACGTCGCCCGTTACATCCTCAGCCTGCGCACCCACTGAGGGCCCCCTATGAGCACCACCCTCGAGACGCTGTTCGCCGATCTGCAGAAGGTCGTTGCGGAACTGGAGAACCTGCTGGCCACCTCCACCGGCGAAACGCGTGTGCACGCCGAGCAGGCCGTGTCCGACTGGCGCGACGCGTTGCAGGATGCGCGCGGCCGCCTGGAGAAGCTGCAGGAGGGCACGCGCAAGCGGGTCGCCGATGCCGCCCGCACCGCCAGCCACGCGCTGCGGGACAACCCGGGGAAATCGCTGGCGATCGTCGCGGCGGCCGGCTTTCTGCTGGGTCTTGCGCTGCGCGGCCACGGAGAGCCGCGCCGCTGAAGATCCGCCCGGGCGCGGGGCGTATCGCCCGTCGGCTGATCTGAGCCGCCGATCCGCACTATCCTAGGCGGATGGCAGAGTCGATCTGGACGGATATGAAGCCGGCGCGCGACTGGCACGCGGTCGACGCGCAGCGCTTCGCCAGCGAAATCGAGCCCCTCAATCGGCCCGCGGTGCTGCGTAACCTGGTCGGCCACTGGCCGGCGGTGGCGCGGGGGCGCGAGTCGCCGCAGGCCCTGGCCGACTACCTCAGGCGGCACGCCATCGACAAGCCGCTCACCGCCTTCGTCGGCGACCCGAAAATCCGCGGCCGATTCTTCTACCGCGAGGATTTGCAGGGCTTCAACTTCGCACAGCAGCGCCTGCCGCTCGCGGCGCTGGTGTCCCGCCTCCTCGAGGAGCTCGCCAACCCGGACGCGCCGGCCCTGTACGCCGGCGCGGTGCCGCTCGCCGAGCATGCCCCCGCCCTGCTGCCCGGCCACACGCTCTCGCTCCTGCCGGAGCCGCTGCCACGGCAGACCTCACTCTGGATCGGTAACCGCACCCGGGTCGCCGCCCACTGGGACCAGCAGCACAACGTCGCCTGCGTCGTGAGCGGCCGGCGGCGCTACACCCTGTTCCCGACCCACCAGATCCGGAATCTCTACGTGGGCCCGCTCGATCGCGCGCCGGCCGGGGTGCCGATCAGCCTCGTCGATTTCCATCAGCCGGATTTTGCACGCTTCCCGCGCTTTCGCGCGGCGCTCGCCCATGCGGAGGTCGCGGAGCTCGGCCCCGGCGATGCTCTCTACATGCCGAGCCTGTGGGTGCACCACGCCGAGTCCCTCGATGGCTTCGGGCTCATGATGAACTTCTGGTGGCAGACCTGGCCGCTGCAGCAGCTTTCGCCGTATCTCACGATGCTGCATGCGCTGCTGACGGTGCGCGACCTGCCGCCCGCGGTCCGTGCGGGATGGCGCGAGCTGTTCGACCTGTACGCGTTTCAGTCCGACGGCGAGCCGATGGCGCACGTCCCCGAGCAGGCCCGCGGCCTGTTCGCACCCTCGACCCCGCAGAGCGCACTGGCGATCATCGCCCACCTGCAGCAGTCGCTCGAGCACCTCAGGGCCGCGATCCACGCGAACGCGAAACCGCGGTGACCCGCCCGCAGTCCAATCGCTTCGACCGCATGGAATGGGCAGGGGCCTTCGGCGACCTCGGCACCTTCGTGCCGTTCGCGGTCGCCTATATCGCCGTGGTGAACGTCGACCCGTTCGGTCTGCTGCTGAGCTTCGGCGCCGCGATGGTGGTCTGCGGCCTCTACTACAAGACCCCCTTCCCCGTGCAGCCGATGAAGGCGATCGGCGCGGTCGCGGCCACCCAGGCCGCACAGACCGCAACCGTGACCGCCGCAACCGTCACCGCCGCGAGCCTCGCGACCGGGGTGATCTGGCTCGCGCTCGGAATGACGGGCGCCGCGCGCCGGGTCACGAGTCTCGTGCCGCGCTTCGTGGTGGTCGGCATCGTCCTCGGCCTCGGCATCGGCTTCATGCTCCACGGCATCCGCATGATGAACGAAGGCTGGATTCTGGCGGCCGGCGCGCTCCTCGGCGCGCTGCTGCTGCTGACCAACCGCGTCGTGCCGGCGATGTTCCTGCTGCTGCTCTTCGGCATCGGCTGCGGAGCGGTCGCCCGCCCCGAGCTCCTGCACCACGTGCTCGCGGCCCGTCCCGCGCTGCACCTGCCCTCCTTCGCGCTCCTCGGGATCGGCTGGCACGATCTGCTCATCGGCACGACGCTCCTCGCCCTGCCGCAGCTGCCACTCACGCTCGGCAACGCCGTGATCGCCATCCGCGAGGAGAACAACCGCCTGTTCCCCGCGCGGCCGGTGACCGACAACGGGATCGCGATCTCGACCGGCCTCATGAATGTCGCCGGCGCCGCCCTGGGCGGCGTGCCCATGTGTCACGGCGCGGGCGGCATGGCCGGGCACGTCGCCTTCGGCGCGCGCACCGGCGGCGCGCCCATCATCCTCGGCTCGTGTCTGCTTGCGCTCGCGCTCTTCTTCAGCGGCTCGATCCGCGCGCTCTTCGATCTGTTCGCGCACCCGGTGCTGGGGGTGATCCTGTTCCTCACCGGAGCGCAGCTGGCGCTCGGCTCATGCGACTTCAGCAAGAACAAGGTCGAGCGCTTCGTGACGCTCACCACGGCCGCCTTTGCGCTGTGGAACGTCGGCCTCGCGTTCATCGCCGGAATCGCCCTGGCGCTGCTCGCGCGGCGCAACTGGCTGCGTCTGCGCTAGGACCGCACGCGCCAGGCGGCGGACTCAGCGCCCGACCATGCGGCTCAGGCTCTCCGGGTAGCGCGCGCCTTTGAGCTCGATCTGTGCGGCCGCGGCATCGATCTCGCGCAGCTCCGCGGGCGTCAGCGCCACGGCGGCCGCGCCGAGATTCTCCTCGAGCCGGCCGAGCCTGGTGGTGCCTGGAATCGGCACGATCCAGGGCTTCTGCGCCAGCACCCAGCCGAGGGCGAGCTGCGCCTGGGTGATGTGCCGGCGCGCCGCGAGGCGGCCGATGAGATCCACGAACGACTGGTTCGCCTGGCGGGCTTCGGGCGTGAAGCGCGGCAGCTGGTTGCGGAAGTCGTCGCTCGCGAACTGCGTGTGCGCGTCGATCTTGCCGGTGAGCACGCCGCGGCCGAGGGGACTGTAGGCTACGAAGCCGATGCCGAGCTCCTCGAGCGCCGGCAGCAGCTGCGTCTGCGGCTCGCGCCACCAGAGCGAGTACTCGCACTGCAGCGCCGTGACCGCTTGCACCGCGTGCGCGCGGCGGATCGTCGGCACGCCCGCCTCCGACATGCCGAAGTGCCGGACCTTACCCGCGTGGATGAGATCGCGCACCGCGCCGGCAACCTCCTCGATCGGCACCTCGGGATCGACCCGGTGCTGGTAGAAGAGATCGAGCGCATCGACGCGCAGACGCCGGAGCGAGGCTTCGGCCACCTCGCGGATGTGCGCCGGCCGGCTGTCGAGGCCCGCCTGACGGCCTTCGGCATCGATCCTGAAGCCGAACTTGGTGGCGATCACCACCTGGCCGCGAAACGGCGCGAGCGCTTCGCCGAGGAGGGCCTCGTTGGTGTACGGCCCGTAGACCTCGGCGGTGTCGAAGAAGGTGACGCCGCGCTCGACCGCCCCGCGCAGGAGTGCGATCGCGGCGTCGCGGTCGGTCGCGGGCCCGTAGGCGTAGCTGAGGCCCATGCAGCCGAGACCGATCGCCGAGACCTGAAGTCCGCTCCTGCCGAGTGTGCGTGCCTGCATGGCTGCTCCTTCAGGGCCGATATGGGAGAATCCTGCACTTCTTCAGCAGGGACCGCCAGAATGCAACGCGCCCTCCTCGCGCTCGCGCTGCTGACCGCCGCCGCACCGCTCTGCGCCTCGGCCGAAGCGGCCGATGCGCGGCACGTACACCGCTACCTGGCGGTGCACCTCTCCCCGGACGCGAAGCACGTCGCAGCGGTCGAAGGCGACGCGCCCATCGGCGGATCGCTGCCGGCCGCGCGCGATCTCCTCATCCGTTCCGTCGCCACGGGTGCCGCCGTGCGGGTCGCGCTGCCGTGCGCACGTGTGCCGCAGTGCTGGCCGGGCTCGCTCGCCTGGTCCGACGACGGCAAGCAGCTGCTGTTCGCGCTGCGCACCCCGGGTCATCATCAGTACGCGCTCTACTCCGTCGCCGCCGATGGGACGGAGCTGACGCAGCTCCTCGAGTTCAACGGAACCCTCACCGGCCTCAAGTCTCATCGCGGCACGCTCGCGCTGCTGGCGACTGAGAACGCGCGCAAGGAAGTCGGCGCGACCGAGGCGGGTGCCGCGGTAGCGGGCGACCTCGATGCGCCGCCGCCCGAGCAGCGCATCGCCACGCTCGCCGGGCATGCGCTGCGCTGGGCCTCCCCACCCGGCCTGTTCGTCTACGAGTACGACTGGCTGCCCGATGGCAGCGGCTTCGTGGGCACCGCCTCGCCCGGCGACGGCGACAGCCACTGGTGGACCGCGAAGCTTTACGCTTTCGGCCGCGACGCCGCCGCCGCACGCACGCTCTACGTCCAGAGCGATCCGCGCCAGCAGATCGCCAAGCCCACGGTGTCACCCGACGGCATGACCGTCGCCTTCATCGGCGGCATCATGAGCGATTTCGGCTCGACCGGGGGCGATGTCTACAGCGTGCCGCTCGCCGGCGGACCCGCCGTCAACCTCACCCCCGCCATGCCGGCCTCGGCGCGCGCGCTCGGCTGGAGCTGCACGGGGACGCTGCAGGCGGCGCTGCTCGCGGACGATCGGCAACAGCTCGTCGATCTCGGCGCAGGCAAGGCGCCCGGCGCGGTGACTGTCCTCGGCAGCGAGGCCGATTCGCTCGCGAGCGATGCCGCGGTGCGCTCCGATGCCTGCCCTTCGGGACTGCGCGCCGTGTCTCACGAGAGCTACACCGCGCCCCCCGAGATCGAGATCGGCACGCCCGGTCACTGGCGGGACCTGACGCACCTCAACGAGGGACTGACGAGCCTCGCGCAGGCGAGGAGCCTGCACTGGAAGAGCGAGGGCTGGAATGTGCAGGGTTGGCTGCTGCTGCCGGCGCAGGCCCGGGGCAAGGTGCCACTGGTGACGATCATCCATGGCGGCCCGGCGGCGGCCGCCGTGCCGGCGTTCGCCGGTCCCGGCACCCAGGAGGAGATGCTGAAGCGCGGCTGGGCGGTGTTCCGCCCCAACCCGCGCGGCAGCTACGGCCAGGGTGAGGCGTTCACGCTCGCCAACGTGCGCGACCTCGGGCACGGGGACCTGCGCGATATCCTTGCCGGAATCGACGCGAGCGAAGCCGGCGCCCCGATCGACGAGGCGCGGCTCGGAATCACCGGCGGCAGCTACGGCGGCTTCATGACCATGTGGGCGGTCACCCAGACGCAGCGCTTCAAGGCGGGGGTCGCGGCCGCCGGGGTGAGCGACTGGCTGAGCTACTACGGCGAGAACGGGATCGACGAGTGGTTGCTGCCCTACTTCGGTGCCAGCGTCTACGCGGACCCCGCGGTGTACGCGCGCTCCTCGCCCATCGACTTCATCCGCAACGTCCGCACCCCCACCTTCGCCTACGTGGGCGAGCGCGACATCGAGTGCCCGGCCTCGCAGACCGTGGAGTTCTGGCATGCCCTGCGCGAGCTTGGCGTGCCGACCTCGGTCATGATCTATCCAGGCGAGGGCCACGGCCTGCGCGAGCCCGCTCACACGGCCGATGCCATGCAGCGCACGCTCGCCTGGTTCGACCGCTACCTGCGTTAGGGCGCCTGGCACGCGCAGGCGCGCCGCGCTTCAGGCACTCGAGCGTCGCCGCAGAGCCCGCTCGATGGCCCCGGTCACGCGCGCGGTCGTGAACGGCTTGGCGATGACGCCGTCGGCCTTCGCCTCGATGGCCTTGCGCGTATTGCCCTCGGTGGTCTCGGCGCTGATCATGATGACGATGGCATCCTGGCTCAGCTCACGAATCTGGCCGAGCACCGCGAGCCCGTCGACCCCGGGCATGTCGATGTCGAGGCATACGATCTCGGGACGCAACCGCCGGTAGTCGGCCAGGGCGCGCTCGGCCCCGGGACTCTCCGCAACCACTTCCAGGCCCGCGATGCGCAGCAGTGAGCGCAGCAGGCCGCGGATGACGTCGTCGTCGTCGACGATCATCACCGTGCGGTTCCTCAAATCGACCGTCTCGTCCGTGCCCATCGACGGTAAGCGTCTCCCTCAAGTTTCCGCAGCGGGGCGCCGATAACGTCGCAGGCCCCCTGCGCGCGCATTGTATGTCATCGACCCTGCCCGACCCCACGCCCGCCGGCGCCGATGCGGAATCGGCGGCGGTGCGCCGTCTGCGGGAGGAGCTGGACCAGGAGCGCGGCTCGCGCCGCGAGGCGCAGGCGGTGCTCGATGCGGTGCTCGAGGCTACCTCCCAGGATCTCTACCAGAAGAACCAGGAGCTCAGCCGCCTCAATGCCGAGCTCGAAGCGCGCGTGCGCGAGCGCACCAGCGAGGCCGCGCACGCGGTGGCGGCCGCGGAGCGCGCGGATGCGGCCAAGAGCGAGTTCCTGGCCCGCATGAGCCACGAGATCCGCACCCCCATGAACGGGGTGCTCGGGATGCTCGACGTACTGCGCACCGGCCTGAGCGATCCGCGCCAGGCAGGCTACGCGCACACGGCGCACGCCTGCGCCGCCTCGCTGCTCTCCATCATCGACGACATTCTCGACTTCTCCAAGATCGAGGCCGGCAAGCTCGAGCTCGAAACCCTCGACTTCGATCTGCACGCCCTGATGCGGCGGCTGATCCTGCTGTGGAGCCGGGAGGCCGAGCGCAAGCACCTCACCCTCGAGCTCGTGATCGCCGGCGGCGTGCCGCGCGCGGTTGCCGGCGATCCCACCCGTCTCATGCAGGTGCTCGGCAATCTCGTGAGCAACGCGCTCAAGTTCACGGCTCAGGGCTTCGTGTGTGTGCGCCTCGAGTGCGAGCCCGCCGCCTCCTCCGAGCCGCTGGTGCGCTTTGCCGTCGAGGATTCCGGGATCGGGATTGCCCGCGACGCGCAGCGCACGCTGTTCACCGCGTTCACGCAGGCTGAGGCCTCCACCAGCCGCAGATACGGCGGCAGCGGCCTCGGGCTGGCGATCTGCAAGCAGCTGCTCGCGATGATGGGAGCGGAAATTGAGGTGACCAGCGCGCCCGGCCGCGGCAGCCGCTTCTCCTTCGCGCTGCCGCTCGCCGCAGCGCGCGGGCCGGTCCCGCTCGCGGACGCGCCGGGCGGCGAGGGCAGCCGGCCCGGGCGGCGCTACGACGCGACGGTGCTGGTCGTCGACGACAACGAGGTCAACCGCGAAGTGGCCGCCGTCATCCTCGGCGCCTGGGGCTGCCGGACGCATTTTGCCGCCGACGGACGCGAGGCGCTCGAGCGGCTGCGCGAGTCGCGCCCCGCCCTGGTGCTGATGGACTGTCATATGCCCGGACTCGACGGCTTCGAGTGTGCGCGCGCGATCCGCTCGCAGGAGAGCGCGGGCGGCGCGGCGCGACTGCCGATCGTGGGCGTCTCCGCCAGCACCTCGCGCGAGGAACGGGCCCGCTGCGCCGCGAGCGGCATGGACGGCTTCCTGCCGAAGCCGATCAGCCTGGAGGCGGTCGGCGCGCTGTTGCAGCGCTGGTGCACGGGGGCTGCAGCCACGCCGGATGCGCCCGCACCGCAGCTGCCCGCGCCGGCCACGGCGAGCGCGCTTCTCGATCACGCGCACCTCGCGGAAATGCGTGCCGCGGCGGGAGCGCAATTCGCGCCGCTGGCGGCGCGCTTCGCCGAGTCCTCGCGCGAGCAGCTCGTGGCGATGCAGGGGGCGCTGCGCCGGCAGGACCTCGCGGCGCTGCGGCAGGCGGCGCACAGGCTGCGCGGCTCGGCCGGCGCGCTCGGGGCTGCCGCCCTGGCGGCGCGCTGCGCGCACATCGAGCGGCGCGCGCGCGCGGGCGAGACCATTCCCGCCGGTACGCTCGATGAGCTCGAGACGCTGCGCGAGTCGACCTGCCGCGCTCTCACGGGTGCCGCCGCTGCGGTGCGCGGCGGCTGAGGCCACGCGCCGCTACATCTCGAGGAACAGGCGGTGCAGGCGCTGCGATTCCTCGTGCGCCAGACCTTCCAGCAGCGCCGGCAGCGGCTCGGGCTTGCCGAAGGCGTAGCCCTGGGCATAGTCGACACCGAGCTTGCGGACCGCATCCGCGATCGCCTCGTTCTCGACGAATTCCGCCACGGTATTGACCTCGAACCCCCGGGCCAGCTCCACGATCCCCGCGACCACGGCCTGGGAGCGCGGGTTGGTGACGATGTCGCGCACGAAGCTGCCGTCGATCTTGACGCGCTGCACGGCGAGCGTCTTCAGATAGGTCAGCGAGTTCGCGCCGGTGCCGAAGTCATCGAGCGCGAACTGGCAGCCGAGGGGCTTGAGCATCTGGATCAGCTCGCTGGCGCGCGCGAGGCTGCGCAGCGCCGCCTGCTCGGTGATCTCGATGGTCAGAGCCCCGGGCGGCAGGCTGGCGGCCCTGAGATGCTCGCGCAGCTGGTGGATGAAGGTCTCATCCCCGAGCGACTGGCCGGAGATGTTGATCGACACGCTGATGCCGCGGCTGCGCAGCATGCGCCGGTAGGGTGCCAGAGTCTGCAGCGCGCGCTGCGAGATCCAGCGATCCACCGAGGGCAGCAGCTGATAGCGGTTGGCGGCGTTGATCAGGGCACCGGGGGCCACGACGCCGCCGTCGGCGGTCCGCAGCCGCATCAGGATCTCGTACCCGCCCGGCAGGCTCGCATCCTGCAGCGGCACGATGCGCTGCGCATAGAGCAGCAACCGGTCGCTCTTGAAGGCCGAGCGCAGCTGCCCCACGGCAACCACGTCGTCGTGCCGGCGCATCATGCTCTGGTCGTCGCAGGCGTAGAGCTCGACGCGCCGGCGCCCGCGGTTCTTCGCGGACTTACAGGCGATTTCGGCGGCGGCGAGCGCCCGCGCAAGCCCCTGCGGCATGGCGACCAGGGCGGCGACCCCGCAGCTGAGCGACACGTCGACCGGGTTGCCGGCAGGACCCAGGACCAGCCGCCCCGCCGCCTCCTGCAGCCGGGTACCGACCTCGACGGCGCCGCGGGTGTCGATCTCGGGAAACACGACCGCGAAGCGATCCGCGGAGATGCGCGCCGCGAGTGCGCCCTCGGGCAGCAGCGGCGGCGCCAGCAGGTCCGCGATCCGCACGATCAGCTCGTTGCCGAGCTCGAAGCCGTGCAGCTCGTTCACCACGTGCATGTGATCGATGTCGACGTACAGCACGCTGCGCTCGGCGCCGTCGGCCGGGTCCGCCAGGCGGCGGTACATCTGGGTGAGGCCCTCGCGCGTGTAGAGGCCGGTCATGAGGTCGAACTGCGCCTCGACGAGGCCGGCGGTCTGCTTGCCGAGGTGGCGGGCGAGGAAGGCGTGGCGGCGCTCGAAATCCGCGCCGTCCGGCGCGTTGAAGAACGCCATCAGTCCCATCACCCGTCCGCTGTCGCGCATGATCGGCACCGCGAGCAGCTTGCAGCGCGCGATCCTCTGCCCGCCGCGCCCGGCGCCATTGGCGAGCAGCGGCCGGCGGCGCCGCTCGACCCAGGTGAGCAGGTGCTTGTGGGCCTGTTGCCAGGAGGCGCGCAGCAACGCGGCGTGCTCCGGGTCGCGTACCTGCTCGAGGGTGAGCCGCCGGTCGGGCACGACGATGACTCCGAACGAGCTCTTGAGGCGCTCGGTCGCCGCGCTCAGGAGTTCCTCGAGGACGTGGCGGTCGTCGGTGGTCCCGTGCAGCTTGGACGTGACCTTGAACAGCCACTCGAGCTCGGCGGTGCGCTCGGTGAGCACCTGCTTGCGGGTGCGTTCGGGAGTCACGGCGGCGAGCTCCCGATGCAGGCTGTCCAGCACCGGCTTGAGCTTCTGGGCGAGGGAGCGGGCGTTCTTGTGCGCTGCGCCCGCGGCTGAGCCCGCGGGCTCGACGATGCACAGCACCCCGAGCAGCGTGCCGTCGCTGCGCTCGAGCGGGATGGCCGTGGCGCAGCAGCCCTTGCGTGGCGCGCTGCAGGTCGGGACGCGGGCGGCGCGCTCGGTCCATCCGAGCTGGCGCAACCAGGACGCGAGCGCTTTGGGGTCGGCGCCGCCCGTGTGGCCGAAAGCGCCGAGCGCCCCGTCGAGCAGCGCGATCCCTTTAGCCTCCGGCAGCAGGACCTTAGTGAGCTGCGCGTAGGAGGCGAACAAGGACTCTGCAGGTACGGCCGCCTTCATCAGCTATCCCCCGGGGCGAGCGACGACAGTGGATGGCGGGGGCCGAGGCCGGTTGACCGCCCGGCGGCTCAGCCCGCCGATCCCTGTATCGGCCGCCAGAGCGGCCACTGAGGCCAATGCAGGCCGGCTTTCCCCAAACTGCGATGCAGCTCACGTCCGGGGTCCGGCCGCGGCGGTGGGCACCCCGCTCGTGGCGAGAAAGCTCATCAGGCCCTCGTAGGGAAGCGCCTGGCTCATCAGAAAGCCCTGCATCTGGTCGCAGCGCAGCAGCCGCAGGTACCGAGCCTGCTCCTCCTGCTCGACGCCCTCGGCGATCACCTGGCGGCCGAGCGTGTGGGAGAGCGAGATGATCGTCTGTACCAGCGTCATCGAGGCCGGATCCGTGAGCATGGCGCTCACGAAGGAGCGGTCGATCTTGATGCTCGCGACCGGGAGCTTCGCGAGATAGGCGAGCGAGGAGTACCCGGTACCGAAGTCGTCGATTGCGATCTGCACGCCGAGGGCGCGCAGCTCGTGCAGTCTGCGGATGTTCGCCTCGACGTCATCCATCACCAGGCTCTCGGTGATCTCGAGGTCGAGGCCGCAGGGTTCGGCTCCGGCGCGGATGGCCTGCTCGACGGTGCGCACGAAGTCCCGCTGGCGCAGCTGGATCGCCGACACGTTGACCGCGACGCGCAGGCCCCCGAACCCCTGCTCGGTCCAGCGGCGCTGATCGAGGGCGGCGCGCTCGAGCGCCCAGGCACCCACTTCGAGGATCATGCCGGTCTCCTCGGTGAGCGGGATGAACTGCGCCGGCGGCACCAGCCCGAGCTCGGGGCTCTGCCAGCGGATCAGCGCCTCGACGCCCACCACGCAGCGCGTCACGGTATCGACCTTGGGCTGGTAGTGGAGCGTGAACTCGCCGCGCTCGAGCGCCCGGCCGAGCTTGTTCTCGAGCCGCAGCCATGAGCCGGTGCGCTCGCACTCCTCGGGTACGTAGAAGAAGTTACGCTCGCCGGTGGCCTTTGCCTTGCGCAGCGCCGCCTCCGCGTTGACCAGCAGCGTCTCGGCCTCGATGCCGTCGCTCGGGAAGAGCGCCAGCCCGGCCTTGGCCCCGATGCGCAGCTCCGTCTCCTCGACCACGAAGGGCTCGGTGAAGCAGCTGCGCGCAACGCCCGCCAGCTGACGCTCGGCATCGCCCGCATCCTTGACGCTCGGCAGGAAGAGCGCGAAATAATTCGAGTCGATCCTGCCGGCCGCGGTGGCGCCGACCGCGCTCGCGAGCCGCGCGCCCGCCATGCGCAGCACCGCGTCCCCGGCGCGCCAGCCGAGGGTCTTGTTCACGGCGCGCAGCCGCTCGACGTCCATGAGGACGACCGCGAGCCGGCCCTGGGTCTGGCCGGCCGCGCGCATGCTCTGCGCGAGCCGCTCGGCGAACAGCCGCCGGTTGGGCAGCCCGGTCAGCTCGTCGTAGAGCGCAAGATAGGTGGCACGCTCACTCTTGGCGAGACTCTCGAGCGCAAAGGAGATGTCGGCCGCGAGGTCCGTGAGCAGCTTGACTTCGGCCGCATCGAAATGGCCGCCCATGGGCGAATAGAGCGCCATGACTCCGACCACGCTCTCGCCGACGCTCAGGGGCAGCAGCGCCGCCGAGCGGATGCCATCGCCCGGATTCACGCCGGGGACGGCGCCGCGCGGATCGCGCTGCACGTCGTTGCTCCACGCCGGCCGGCGCTCGCGCAGCATCGCCCCGAGCAGTCCCCCATCGGCGCCGCCGTGCAGCGCAAAGGACTGCGTACGCAGCTGCCCGATGCGCTCGTCCTGTCCGTGGCAGGCAACCGGCCGCACGCTCCCCTGCTGCTCATCGATCAGTCCGATCCACACCGCGTCGAAAGCGCCGGCCTCGTGCGCGATGCGGCAGCATTCGCGGAACAGCTGGTCGCGGTCGCGCATGCGCACGATGGCGGCGTTGATGCCGCCGAGCATCGCGTGCACGCGGCTCAACCGCTCGATCTTCTCCTGCTGCACCTTGCGCTCGGTGATGTCGCGGGCCACGGTGACGATCACGGCGCCGTCCGCGGTGGTGAGCGCCTTGCGGTGCAGCTCGGTCCAGCCACGCGCGCCGTCGCCGCGCCGGTAGTCCGTTTCGGTACGCGTGCCGCGATCGCCGGCCGCGATGATGGCCTCGTGCTCGCGCGCCACCTGCTCACGGGTGCGGCCGAGGAGCTCGTAGACCGGCGTCTGCAGCAGCCGCTCGCGGCTCACGCCCAGCCGCAGGCACGCGGTCTCGTTCACGTAGAGCAGACGCATGGTTCCCGGCTCGGCGATGAAGATCGCATCCGCGGAGGCGTCCATCGCGGCGCGGAAGCGGTCCACTTCCTGCTCGGCGCGCTTGCGCTCGGAGACGTCGCTCAGCACCGTGACGAAGTGCAGCGGCCGGCTGTCGGCGCCGCGCACGAGACAGGTCGTCACGTCGGCCCACAGCCACGTGCCGTCCTTACGGCGCAGGCGCAGCTCGCGCCGGTAGGGAGGTGCGGCCTGCTCGATACATTGCGCCCGGCCCTCGAGGCTCGCGCCGATGTCCTCCGGATGGGTCAGGTCGCGGATATGGAGCTTCAGCACCTCATCGGCCGCATAGCCCGTCATCTCGCAGAAGGTCTGGTTGACGAAGTGCAGGTCGCCGGCGAGCGAGGTGTGCGCGATACCGACCGCGGCCTGCTCGAGGGTCAGCCGGTAGTGCTGCTCGCTGGCGCGCACCGCCTGCTCGGCGCGGCGCGCGGCGCTCACATCCTGCAGGGTGCAGATCCAGCGCCGCTCGCCTCCCGGTCCGGGGTCTGCGTCGAGGGGCTCCATGGTCGCGTGCAGGTGGATCCACCTGCCAACGCCGTCGCGCAGCCGAAACTCGAGCTGCGAGCGCTGCCCGCTGCGCGCGGCGCGGATCGCGCCCTGGCGGAAACGCTCGCGATCGAAGGGGTGGATGAGCTCGATCCAGGCACGGGTGGTGGGCGGGATCGCCGCGTCCTGGCGTCCGAGCAGCGCGGGGAGCGTCTCGGACCAGCCGAGGAGCTCGCCCATCGGCCCGGTGATGATGTGCGCGGCGCTGCGGGGCGCGGTGCCGTGCAGACTGGCTTCGTATGCCCTCAGCACCTGCTCGACACGCGCCGGCGCGGGTTTGGCTTTGAGCTCCGTGTCCATGCGAGACCCTCGGCGCGGCGGTACAGAGCGCGCATCCGGCGCAGCACCGCGCGGCGCTGCGCCGGATGGGGCCCTCCCTGGCCCTTAGCGCGTCAGGTCCCTTTGGCTTTCCCTGCGGGCCGAATCATTGCGGCTGGAGATTCCTTGCCACTGCCTGCGGCACTCGCCGGCCGGCTCCGCCGGCGCGGCCGCTTCCCTTGCGGCGCGCGCCCAACGGCCCGAGTGTGTCCCTGAGTAGAACAGTGGGAGCGTCTTCTGCCGTGCCATGACTTTCGCCCTGCCCGCCAATCGCGCTACGCGATCTGTGGGTGGCAGCGTGCCAGCGTGGACGCGGCTTTACTGCTCGCAGCGACCGCGACGGCATATGTAAGCACCGCAAATCATGCGTGATGCGGCTCACAAACCCGGGGACCCCGGCCGCCTGCGGCTTCAGGCCCCTCCCCGGGGGGCTTTGCCGCGGCGCGAATCGGGGTAGGATGCGCTGGCGCGCGCCGTCAAACGGATTGCGGCGGGCGAGTCGCATGAGCGCGGTGCAACCGGTAGTGTTCGTAGTCGAGGACGACGAGGCGTTGCGCTCGCTCGTCAAGGCGCTGGCGCAGTCGATCGGGGTGATCTGCCGCGCCTTCCCCTCCGCCGGCAAGTTCCTCGAGCAGTACGACCCGCGCCAGCCCGGCTGCCTGGTGCTCGATCTGTTCATGCCGGGCATGAGCGGGCTCGAGCTGCAGGACGAGCTCAATCGCCGCGGCGCGGTGATCCCCGTGATCTTCATCACCGGCCACGGCGACGTGGCGAGCGCCGTGGCCGCGGTGCGGCGTGGCGCCTATAACTACCTGCAGAAGCCCTTTCGTAACTCGGAGCTGATCGCCACCATCCGCGAGGCGCTCGAGCTCGACCAGCGCAGCCGCCGCATGCTCGCCCAGCAGGATGCTATCCGCGAACGCATCGCCTCGCTCACCCCGCGCGAGCGCGAGGTCCTCGAGCTCATCGTGCGCGGCCTCGCCAGCAAGGTCATGGCGCAGGAGATGGGCGTCAGCACCCGCACCGTGGAGCTGCACCGCTCGCGCGTCATGGGGAAAATGGGCGCGAACTCGATCGCCCAGCTGGTGCGCATGTTCATGGATTTCCGGCGCGGCAGCGGCAATCCGGCGGCGGACGCGTGATTCCGCCACCGCCAGCCTCGCCGGGAGCGGCGCTTGTCACGGTCTGACCCCGCGCGCAGAATGGCTTGCAAACGTGCGACCGCCGGCGCAAGCGGCGCGTCCAGCGGGAAGAACGATATCGGTCAGGGAATGATGACCACGCGTCGGACGCCAATGCGGGGGGCCTGCGTCCCCGGGGCAGACGACCGGCCTCGCGGCGTGACGCTGCGCGCCGGCGGCGGTGCCATGCGCGTATTCCCCACTCCCCGACGATCCTCTGGACCCCTGCACGCTGAGCGCGAGCGGCGGCGACTGCGGCCCCGCCTCGCTCGCAGCGCGCCGTCACGCCTTGAGCTCGCACGCGGAGAGATTCGCCACCTGACGTGCCATGACCAAGATACTGGTGGTCGATGACAACGCGACGAACCGCAAGCTGCTCGTTACCTGGCTGAGCGCCGAGGGATACCTCACCGTCGAGGCAGCTGACGGCTCGGATGGACTCGCGGCGGCGCGCCGCGAGCGCCCGGACGTCGTGATCTCCGACATCCTGATGCCGACCATGGACGGCTACGAGTTCGTGCGGCGGCTGCGCGCCGAGCCCGGCCTCGGCGATCTGGCCGTCATCTTCTATACCGCCGACTACCACCAGCACGAGGCCCTGGGGCTCGCGAGACGCTGCGGGGTGCACCGCGTGCTGCTGAAGCCTGCCGCGCGAGCCGAGATGCTCGGCGCGGTCACGCAGACGCTCTCGGGCAGCGGCCCGCCACCGCGCGCGCGCGAAGTCGACCAGGGGTTCGATGTCGAGCACCTGCGGCTGCTGACCGACAAGCTCGCGCAGAAGGCCGACGAGCTGCACGGTGCGAACGCGCGCCTGTCCGCCCTCACCAGCCTCAACGTCCAGCTCGCCTCCGAGCGCGACCCTGCCGAGCTCCTGCAGCAGGTGTGCAGCGGTGCGCGCAACCTCCTCGGCGCGAGCTACGCGGTGCTCGCCGCCGAGCAGAAGGTGCGCGGCCGGCCGTTGATCGAGTGCCACAGCGGAATCGAGCTCGCTCCCGGAGGCGAGCCGCCGCTGTCCCTCACCGAAGGCCTGCTCGGGGAGGTCTTCGCCGCCCGGCGCGTGTGGCGGCTGCGCGCCGCGAACGGCGTGGCGCTCGCACCCGGCCTGCCGGCCGCCTACCCGCCCCCCCACTCCCTGCTCGCGGTGCCGATCTCCTCGCTCACCCGGACCTACGGCTGGCTGTGTCTGGCGGACAAGATCGGCGCGGAGGAATTCAGTGCCGAGGACGAACAGCTGCTCACGATACTCGGCGCGCAGGTGGGACGTGTCTACGAGAACGGCGCCCTCTACCACGACGTTCTGCGGCTGAATCGCGTCTACGCCATGCTGAGCGGCATCAACTCGCTGCTGGTGCGGGCGACCGACCGCGAGCAGCTGCTGCGCGAGTCGTGCCGCATCGCCGTCGAGCAGGGCGGATTCAGAGCCGCCTGGTGCGGGCTCACGGACCGGATCGGGCCCGGCGCCCAGTCGGCGGTCGCCGGGGGCTGGCCGCCGCAGGTCGCCGACCCGGTCCAGGACGGCCGGCTCGATCTTACGCAGTATCCGCTCCTGGCACGCGTCATCGGCTCGCGGCAGTCGGCGGTATTCAACGAGCTCGCGGGCGAGGCGCTGCAGTATCCGCTGCTGCGCGCGTTCCACGCCCACGGCGCCCGGGGTTTCGCCGCGCTGCCGCTCATCGTGGGGGGCGAGGGCGTCGGCTGCCTGCTGCTGGTGTCGGACGAGCCCGGCGTCTTCGATCGCGCCGAGATGCGCCTGCTCGAGGAACTCGGCGGCGATATCTCCTTCGCGCTCGATCACATCGACAAGGCCGAGCGGCTCAACTACCTCGCCTATTACGACGCGCTCACCGGACTCGCCAACCGCACCTTTCTGCTCGAGCGCCTGGCGCAGCACATTCGCGGCCTGAACCATTCGCAGAATCTGTTCGCGCTGCTCATCGTCGATCTCGAGGATTTCGACTGGCTGAACGAGAGCCTGGGGAGACTCGGCGGCGACGAGGTGCTGCGGGAGTTCGCCGAGCGCGCGGTGCGCAGCGCCGGCGACGCCGCCTATGTGGCACGCTGCGGCGCGGATGAGTTCGCGGTGCTGATCCCGTGGCCGCAGGACGTCATGGACATCACGCGCACCGTGGAGCGCTGGCTGACGGAGTGGACCTCGCCGTGGGCCGAGAGCGACCGCCAGCTGCCGGCGCCGAGCCTCAAGGCCGGTGTGGCGCTCTATCCGAGCGACGGCGCGGATGCGGCCACGCTGCTGCGCAGCGCCGAGGCCGCCCTCAAGACCGCGAAGATGACCCAGGCGGCTTACGCCTTCTATACCCCGCAGTTGAGCCGCACGCTGCAGGAGCGGCGCGCGCTCGAGAACAGTCTGCGGCGCGCGCTGGAGAACAACGAGCTGCTGCTCTACTACCAGCCCAAAGTCGACCTCGATACGCGCCGGCTGACCGGACTCGAGGCCCTGATGCGCTGGCAGCATCCGCAGCGCGGGCTGGTGATGCCGGCGACCTTCATCTCGCTGATGGAGGAGACCGGTCTCATCACCGAGGCGGGCGTGTGGGCGTTGCGCCAGGCGAGCCTCGATCGCGCGCGGCTGATCGAGGCGGGACTGCCCGCGCCGCGCATCGCCGTGAACGTGTCGAGCGCGCAGCTGCGGCGCGCGGATTTCGTCGACTCGGTCTCCGCGGCGCTGGCGTTCGCCGGGCCGCACGGCGGCATCGACATCGAGGTGACCGAGAGTCTGCTGATGAAGGACGTCGCCGACAACATCGAGAAGCTGGCGCGCATCCGCGCGCTCGGCGTCGGCATCGCGCTCGACGATTTCGGCACCGGTTACTCCTCGCTCGCCTACCTCGCGAAGCTCCCGGTGGAGAGCATCAAGATCGACCGCTCCTTCGTGGTGACGATGCTCGATGACCCGAGCTCCATGACGCTGGTCTCGACGGTCATCTCGCTCGCGCATACGCTGCGCCTCAGGACCGTCGCCGAGGGCGTGGAGTCCGAGGAGCAGGCCAAGATACTGCGCCTGCTGCACTGCGATCAGATGCAGGGGTACCTGGTGAGTCATCCCCTGCCCTACGAGAAAATGGCGGAGTACCTGCGCGCCGCCGCGAATTAGCCGCGAGGCGGGCGGCGCCCGCCGGGAGAGTGACGCTCATGGACGCACCCGGGGACATCGGCACGCTCGAGGCCGAGCTGGCGCGGCGGCTGCTGTGGGACACGCCGGATGCGGTGGTTGCCGTCACCGGCGAGGGCGCCGTGGTGTTATGGAATGCCGCGGCCGAAGCCCTGTTCGGCTACACGCGCGCGGAAGCGCTCGGCCGGCGCCTCAGCGACCTCATCTCGGTGCCGGAGCCGCGCAGCGACGTGCGCACGCCCGCGACCCCGGCCGGCGAGCCGGTCGAGCCGGTCTTCGAGACCGTGCGCCGCCGCAAGGACGGCTCGCTCGTGCACGTCAACGTCTCGCAACGCACCGTGCCGGACACCGGCGCGGGACCTCTCGTGCTCTCGACCATCAAGGACGTGACGCAGCTGAAGGTCATGCGCGACGCCAAGCTGCTCGAGGCGCAGTTCCGTAACCTGCTCGAGTCGACGCCCGACGCGATCATCATGGTCAACGTCACCGGACGGATCGTCCTGGTCAACTCCCAGGCCGAGACGGTGTTCGGCTACTCGCGCACCCAGCTGGTCGGAAAGCCGGTCGAGATGCTGCTGCCCGAGCGCTTTCGCGCGGCACACAATGCCCATCGCGGCGGCTTCTTCAGCCAGCCGCGCACCCGCACCATGGGTGCCGGACTCGACCTCTACGGGCTGCGCAGCAACGGCGAGGAGTTCCCGGTCGAGATCAGCCTGAGCCCGCTCGTCACCAACGAGGGCACCATGGTGATGAGCGCAGTGCGCGACGTCTCCGAGCGGCAGAAGGCGGAGCAGAAGTTCCGCGGGCTGCTCGAATCGGCGCCCGATGCGATGGTGATCGTCGGGCGCGACGGCCGCATCGCGCTCATCAACTCGCAGACCGAGAAGCTCTTCGGTTATCAGCGCACCGAGCTCCTCGGCCGCCCGGTCGAGGTGCTCGTGCCCGAGCGTTTCCGCGGCAAGCACCCCGAGCACCGCGGCGGGTTCTTCGCGCAGCCGCGCGCGCGCGCGATGGGCGCCGGCCTCGAGCTCTTCGGCCTGCGCCGCGATGGCACGGAGTTCCCGGTCGAGATCAGCCTGAGTCCGCTCGAGACCGAGGAAGGCATGTTCGTGTCGAGCGCCATCCGCGACGCCACCGCGCGCAGGCGCTACGAGCAGGGCCTGCAGGAGGCCAATCGCCTCAAGAGCGTGTTTCTTGCCAACATGTCGCACGAGCTGCGCACACCGCTCAACGCCGTGATCGGCTTCTCCGAATTCCTCATCGACGAGAAAGCCGGTCCGCTCAACGCCAAGCAGAAGGAGTACCTCGGCGACGTGCTCAACAGCGGCCGCCACCTGCTGCAGCTCATCAACGACGTGCTCGATCTCTCCAAGATCGAAGCCGGCAGGATGGAAGTGCGCGCCGAGCGTTTCCCCATCCGGCGGGCGGTCGACGAGGTCTGTACCGCCATCGCGCAAACCGCGGCCGCCAAAGGCATCGCGATCCGCCGCGACATATCCGCCGCTCCCGGCGAGGTCACGCTCGACCGGCAGAAGTTCATCCAGGTGCTCTATAACCTCATCTCCAACGCGGTCAAATTCAGCAACGACGGCGGAGAAGTCTCGGTCACGGCCACCCAGTGCGACGGCGCGCTGCGCGTCAGCGTGCGCGACCGGGGTATCGGCATCCGCAGCGAGGACATCGAGAAGCTGTTCGTCGAGTTTCAGCAGCTCGACTCGAGTGCCGCGCGGCGCTTCGAGGGTACGGGCCTCGGCCTGGCGCTGACCCGCAAGCTGGTCGAGGTGCAGGGTGGCGGGATCGCGGTGGAGAGCGAGCGCGGCCAGGGCAGCACCTTCACGGTGTCGCTGCCGCTGCCGGCGGCTGCGCCGGGCGCAGCCCGGGAGGCCTCGCCATGAGCGCGCGCGTCCTGATCGTGGACGACAATCCCACCAACCTCAAGCTCGCCTCCGATGTTCTCCTGAGCGAAGGGTATGCCGTGGACACCGCCCAGGACGCCGAGCAGGCGCAGCGCATCCTCGAGCAACAGGTTCCGGATCTCATCCTGATGGACATCGCCCTGCCGGGCATGGACGGCCTCGCCTTTACGCGGCGGCTGAAGGCCGGGAGCCGCTTCAGTCACGTCCCCATCGTCGCGCTGACCGCCTCGGCGATGCGGGGCGACGAGGAACGGGCGCTCGCGGCGGGGTGCGCCGGCTACATCACCAAGCCGATCGACACGCGCGCATTCGGCCGTCAGATCGGCCGCTTCCTGGCCGCCGGCGGCCCTTAGCCTGGCGGCGGACCGTACTTCTCGGTCATGCGCTCGATGATGCGCGCGGTGCTCACCACCGTGCGCTCGTGCGTACCGACGCCGATCTCCTCGGCACCGTCGAGCGCCCAGACGCGAAAGAAGATCTTCCGCCCCTCGGTGCCGGTGACCTCCGCCCTCCCCTCGACGTCACGCCCGGCGGGCGTCGCCACGAGATGGCGCACATCGACGCGCGTACCGACGGCGCTCTCACCCGCCTCGAGGTACTCCCGGACCGCGTTCAGCGCGGCATTCTCCATGATGAGGACGAGGTATGGGGTCGAGAACACCGGCGGCAGGATACTGTCCTTGAAGGTGTTCGCCAGATACCGGAACTCGACGTGCAGTCGATAGCTGCCGCTGGCGCCGGTCGGGATCGGTTTCATCCGGGCACGATAACAGGGCGCGCGCGCCCCGTCGTGCCGTCCCGGCTGAAGTCGAACTGCACCTGCATGATGCGTCGCGTCGACCCCGTCACCGGCGGGAAAGTCCACTTCTTCGCCGCCTCGACCGCGAGCCGCCGGAAGTATGGGCTCGGCCCGGCGCGATCGGGAACCGCGGCGAACACCGACCCGTCGGCATCGACGACCACGCGCACCGAGACCTTGATGTGCCCGTGGATGGTCCGGCGGGCGCCGAGCGGCACCTGCGGTATCACCTGCTGCAGCGCCACCGGCGCAGCCGCCGCCTCGGGCCGCGCGGCTTTCGCGCCGGTGCCGATGGCGGGCGCCGTGCTCGGGGGTGCCGGCGCGGCGGCCACGGCGCGCGCGCTGACCGCCGTCGCCGGCGCGGAAGAGTGGCTCAGCCAGCGCAACAGAGTGAAGAGCACGGCGGCTGTCGCGACCGCACCGAGTAAGGCGAGTCGCCGGGTGTGCGGCAACGCAGACGGCTCAGCCGCGGCCGGCGGGGCAGCACGCTCAGCGGTCATCGCGCGGTCCGCGCTCACCGCGGGCTCTGCAGTCACTGCGGGCTCTGCAGCGACGGGCGCCGCGCCGCGCTCCGGCAAAGCGACCGGTTCCGGCGCGGCGGTCTGCCCCGCGAGTTCGCGGACGCCCGGACGGCGGCGGGGATCGGCGCTCAGACAGCGAATCACCAGCGCGCGCAGATCCTCCTCGAGCTCGGGCGGCGTCGACAGCTCGCCGCCCCCCTCACCCGCCGCCGCAGGCAGCCGCCGGGTCAGGGCTTCGAACAGCGTGACCCCGAGCGCCCAGACGTCCCCCGCCGGCGAGGTGTGTCCCTGCCGCCCCTCCGGTGGATCGTAGGGGGTGAGCGCGTGGGTGCTGATGGCGCCCTCGCCGGTCCGGCGGATGGTGTCGCTCGCGAGCCTGAGATGCTCGCCGACGACCAGGATGTTGGTGGGTTTCAGCTGCCCCTGCACCAGACTCTGACCGTGCAGGAAAGCGAGCGCATCCAGCGACGGCACGAGCAGCTGCCGCGCTTCCTGCGGCGCGAGCGCGCGGTGCGCCAGCAGCTGTGCCAGGGTCTGGTCGGCGTACTCCATCACGAGGTACAGGTAGGGCAGACCCTCGAGCTGACAGCCGCCCCAGGCGAGGAGCCGCAGCAGGTGCGGATGCGCCAGCGTGCCCGCCCGCTTCCAGCGCGGCAGCAGCTGCTCCGCCAGTGCACGGTTGGTGGGAACGAGCTTGAGCGCGAGGTCCGCGCCGCCGATCGCCGCCGAGCGGGTGAGGTAGACCCCGCTGTGATCCGAGCAGCCGAGGCAGCGCCCCAGGCGGAACTCGCCGTTGATGACGTGTCCCTGCCACCTGGTCCACACTTCGCTCAGCGTTTCACTGGCTTCGACGCTCATATGCCCCCTGGTACGCGAGTCCTTTTGCGGCCCGGCGCCTCAGACGATAGTCCCGGGCGCTCCGTGGGGCACGGCGTCTGGAAACAGCGACACGTCCCGTCCACACGCTCCCGAAGGGAATGTCCGCCATGAAAGCCCCGCTCCCTGCCTGTTTGCTGCTGCTGGCGCTCGGCTGTTTGCCGGGCGCACCCGCACTCGCCGCGGACGCCCCGGCTGCCGCTGCCGCGCGTCCGCCGGGGATCGCGCCGCTCCCCAAGGTCACCTCGCCGCGCCTCTACGTGATCGACTGCGGCACCCTCACCTACAACCGCCCCGAGGATTACCAGCTGACACGCGATGAGGTCGCAGACACCAACATGGCCGTGCCCTGCTACCTCGTCATACACCCCCGCGGCATCCTGCTCTTCGATACCGGGCTCTCCGATCGCCTCGTCGGCCGGCCGCTCTGGGAGAACGTCGACGGCGGCTACGGGCAGCTGCGCTTCACGACGCTGCGCGGTGCGCTCGCCGACATCGGCGTGACCCCCGCCGACATCACGTATCTGGCGCTCTCGCACTCGCACTGGGATCACGTCGGCAACGCCAACGACTATGCGGGCTCGATCTGGCTCGCCCAGAAAGCGGAGCTCGACTTCATGTTCGGCAAGGGCGCGAATCCGGCCTACCTGCCGCTTTACTCCGCGCTCGCTCACTCCAGGAAGGAGGTCTTCGCCGGCGATCACGACGTGTTCGGCGACGGGACCGTGATCCTCAAGTTCACCCCCGGACACACCCCGGGCCACCAGGCGCTCTACGTGAAGCTCGCCAGAACCGGCGGCGTGGTGCTCTCCGGGGACCTGTGGCACTACGCCGAGGAGCGCACCCTGAAGCGCATGCCGAAGGAGGAAGAGACCACCGGCACGCCGGCCTCGCGGGAATCCATGGAGCGCTTCCTCAGGGAAAAGCATGCGCAGCTGTGGATCGGCCACAGCACCACGGTGTTCAGGAACCTCGTGAAGTCGCCCGGCTGGTACGACTGAGCCTTCAGAAACGGTAGGAGAACTGCGCCATCATGACGCGCGGCCGCAGCGGGATGTTGCTCTTGATGAACTGCGCAGAAGAGACGTTCGACGGCCCGTAGACATCGGTGAGGTTGCTGCCGGTGAGCTGCAGCGTCCAGCGGTCCGTGATCACGCCGACGGCTCCATCGAAGGTGGTAGAGGCCGGGATGGGGAAGCGCGCCACCGCGGCATTGACCAGAACCTGCGCCGGCGCATTGCCGTCCGGAAAACTCGCCGGCTCGTTGCTCATGGCGCCGATGTGGCTCGCTCCGAGCCACACGAAGGGATTGACTCCGCCGAGCTCGAAGTCGTAGCGCAGGCGCAGATTGAAGGTGAGCGGCGGCGAATAGGGTGGCGCGGTGCCGACGTTGGCGAGATTCAGATAGGGCGCACCCCCGACGACCGTGATGCATTGTCCGGCGGGCGTCGGGTTGTAGAGAGTCAGCGACGTCACCCCCGCGGACCTGAGGCAGGGGTTGTCCACGAGATTCGCGCTGTTCCAGGAGCCCGAGCCCTGCAACGTCAGCGCATCCGTGACGCGCGCCATGACCTGCAGCTCCGCCCCTTTGATGACGTAGTCCGGTCCGTTGGTCCAGGCCGCGCAGCCGCACAGGTTCACGAGGTTGATCGCGAAGGCCTGCACGTCGTCCCAATTGAGCCGGTAGAGCGAGACGTTCACCACCAGGCGGTGGTCGAACAGGTCGCTCTTGATGCCGACCTCGTTATTGATCAGCGTATCCGAACTGTAGTTGCCGTTTTCGACGAACTGGTAGGTATTCGGGAGCGCGTAGAGGCTTCCGCCCGGCAGGCAACGGGGATCCTTCGAGGCCGTGCCGCAATACGGCGCCGACGCCTCGAGCACGGGTGCAATGACCGCGGAGGAGGTCACGCGATTGAAGCCACCCGGACGAAACCCCTGCGAGAACGTGTAATACGCCATGACGTCGGGCGTCACGTGCCAGCTGAGGTTGAGCCGACTGCGAAAGCCGCTCTCGCTCTTGGAGAGCGTGATGGGCCAACCGCACTTTCCCTGGGCCGTGCAGGCGCCATTCGGATTGTCGAGGATGAGCGGACTCGAGGTGTAGGCATACCACACGGAGCCTTCCTCGGACTCGTCGTACTTGAAGTGCCGGGTGCCGGCGCTCAGGGTGAGTTTCTGCGGAACGATATCGAAATCGACCGAGGCGAACTCCGCCGTCTGCTTGTAGCCGCGCTGCACATCCTCGCCGAAGCCGCTGCCCGGGTCGGTGCTGTAACTCGGATCTCCGCCATAAACGCCAGGTAACGGCCCGACGGCCGAGACGCAGTCCGGCCCACCCGCGAGTGCGATGCTCAGGTTGGCTGGCGAGCAGGTCGGAATGGTGAGGTAGTTGAAGCTCATGTTGTCGTCGATGACGAACTTCTCCCAGTAAACACCCACCAGCGCCCGCAGCCGAGCCTTCTCGTCGGTACTGACGCGCAGCTCGTGGCTCTGGTGCTCGTTCCTCACCACGTCGTGCCAGTTGGCAACCGGGGCGTAGCACTTGAGCGGTTTGCCGGTCGATTGCGGAAAATCAGGACTGTTGCCGAACAGCGGTGCGCCCGCCCCGGTGCAGAAGTAGTACACGCCGTAGACGCTGCGCCAGTAGTTGGAGTAATCCTGTTGCCCCTCGATGTGGCGCAGCATGTAGCTGCCGGTGTACACGGCCTTGAGATCGCCGATCTTTCCGTTGAGCGTCCAGGCGGTGCTGTCGAAGCGATCCCTGGTGTACGCCGGGTTGAAAGCGGCGATCTGATAGGGCGCGAGCGCCCTGCCATTGGAGTCGAAGGGATAGGCGTAGAAATAGCCCTCCGCATCCATGTCCTGATAGGTCTGCTGCAGCAGCAGGTCCCAGTCGTCATTGAACTGGTACAGGCCGGATATCCGCATCCCCTGCCAGCTGATCGGGTTCGTGTCGTTGCCGACGAAAGCCGCATTGCTCGCCACGGGGCTGACCAGCATGACGCCCGGCGTCGTAGGTGAGGGCACGTCGAAGGAAATCGTGCTCGGGACGTTGGCGATATAGCCGCCCTGGCGCTCCGAGAACAGTACCGCGCGCACTGCGAAGCGGCCCTGGATCAGCGGCACGTTGAGCACGCTGGTCAGGCTCGTGTTGGGGCCCCCGCCGGTCGTGATGCCGTAGCCGGCCGTCGCCTGCCCGGTGGTGGCATCGAGTTGCGGCTTGTTGGTGAGGTAGCGGATCGCACCCGCCTCGGCGCCGCCGCCGAAGAGCGTCCCCTGCGGTCCCTCGAGTATCTCGATGCGCTCGAGATCCGCCATGTAGACGTCGACATTGCGCGTCGGGAACTGCATCGCCTGATCGTCGAGGTAGAGCGCGACGTTGGGAAACGGCGCGATCGTGGCCTGCGACTGGTTGCCGGTGCCGATGGAGCCCATGCCGCGGATGAAGATGTTGCCGGTCCCGGGCCCGTTGCCGCTGTAGGAGACGTTCGGGGTGTATTTCAGCAGCTCATTGAAAGTCGCGACCCCAAGATCGCTCAGCTGCGCGCCGCTGAAGGCCTGGATGGTGATCGGCACGTCCTCGAGGTTCTCGACGCGCCGGTTGGCGGTGACCACGACCTCTCCGTAGGGCTCGCTCGCGGGGCTGAGGCTGGCGCGCGGCGGTGCGGCGAGAATGCGCACGCTGCGGGCGGTGAGGAACTCGAACCTGAGTCCGGTCCCCTGCAGCAGCCGCCCGAGCGCTTCCTGCGCGTTGGTCCCGGCCGCCACGGCGTGCGACTGCTGCTCGCGGATCAACCCCGAGACGTACACCACCTGCAATCCGGTCTGCTGCGCGAAGGCGGCGAGCGCCGCCGCGAGCGGCTGGGCGGAAATATCGGCGCCCAGCACACCGGCGGGTGCCGGCGTCGCGGGAGCCGCGCCCTGGGCCAGCACGACCCCGGGGCCCGCGAGCGCCAGCGGCGGCGCGAGCGCAAGCCCGCGCAGCGCACCCGAGACCGCCGCTGCAATGCCCTTGGCGTTCACCGTGCGCGGCCGGCTACTTCTGCGACACGCGAATCACTCTGGCCGTCTCCTCGACCCGGACGTTGTCGAGGCTGCGCAGGAAAGCCACGAAGGCCTCGCTGTCGTCGGTGGCGAACACGCCGCTGATCTCGAGATTCTTCAGCGCCGGCGTCGCGATCTCGATCGGCTTGCGGGCGTAGCGGTTGAACTCCGCGGCCACCCGAGCGAGCGGCTCGCGCTCGAACACGATCTGCCGGTGCAGCCACGAGGTCGTGCGCTGCGAATCGACGGCCGTGGGCGCCACCGGCAGCTCGCCGGCGGTCACCCGGATCTGCTGATCGGTGCCGAGCGTCACGAAGCGCGCGCCGGCGCCGTCCGCCGCAACCAGCGCAACGGCCACCCGACCCTCCTGCACCGTGACGAGCGCCGCGCCGTCGGCGAGGCGCACGTCGAAACGCGTGCCGAGATCGACGGTCTCGGCGGGACCGGCGATGACGCGGAAGGGGCGTCCCTGCCGGCGCACCACCTCGAAATCGGCCTCGCCGGATTCGAGCACCACGCGCCGCTCCGCCTCGCTATAACGGACCGTGACCGCGCTGTCGGTGTTCAGATGCAGCACGGAGCCATCGGCGAGGCGGTAGCTTGCCTGCTCCCCGTGCCCGGCAGAGAAGTGCAGCGCCGCGGCGAGCACCGGCGCGGCTGGCGACTGAGGTCGCGCATGCCAGGCGAACAGCGCCGCCAGGCACACGACCGCGAGCCCGGCCATCGCGGCGGCGACGGCCGGCCAGCGGAGGCGCCAGCCCGATCCGGGCGGCCCGACGGAACTCCCCTCCGGGGCGCGCGCGCGCGCCACGATCGCCTCGATCGAATCCCGCGCCGCGGCGCCGGCCGTGCGCAGGTCGCGGTCGATGCCCGCGACCGCCAGGTACTCCTCGACGTGCACGGGCGAGGCCCTCAGCCAGTTCACGAAGGCCTCGCGCTCCCGGTGCGACAGTCCGCCGCGATTGGCCACAAACCAATCCGCGGACTGCTGGGTCACCAGGTCGCGAACCCTTTGCTCGTTGGAACTCGGCGTGCTCATGCGTTTACCCCAGCCGCGCCATGCGGCGCCGGCAGTGCACCAGCCCCTGGCTCAGGTACTTCTTCACCATGTGTGCCGACACCCCGAGCCGCAGGGCGATCTCCTCGTAGCTGAGCCCGTGCCAGTAGGCGAGCTCGACGGCCGCCCGGCACTTGGGCGAGAGCTGCGCGAGCACCTCGCGCAACCGCCGGATGCGCTGCTCGGCATCGAGCTCGCCACCGAAGGATGGCAGCTCGGCGAGCTGCTCCTGCACGAGCGGATCGTCGACATCGAGCGCCGCGCGGTCGCGCCGCTCCTGCTGCGCGTGCTCCTTGGCGAGATTGCTCGCCACCGTATAGAGGTAGGCCTCCGGGTTGCGGATCGCCTCCATGTCCGGGATCCGCAGCATGCGCACGTAGACCTCCTGCGCCAGATCGGCCGCCGCGGGATGCGCGTGCGTGCGCCGCAGCAGAAAGGCGCGCAGCGCGCCCCCCTGCTGTGCGAACAGCCGCGCCACCAGTGCCTTTTTGGCCTCGGTCATCGTTGCGAACCCTGACATCAGTCACAGAGTGGGCCGCGGGGAATTCGGGTACCGGAAAATTTCTACGGTACCCGATTGCACGGGCCGCCGCTCGTATCAGTCAGATTGCAGCGCAAGTGCAATCCCAACACAACCTGAGGAGACGAGCATGAACATTCGTACCAACACCGGCCTGCTGATCGGTGCCGCCGCCCTCGCCTGCGCGCTCCTGACCGGCACGGCCGCCGCCGGCGAGCCGACCGTCACCGTCGCGCTGCGCGTCAGCTCCACCGGCCTCGACCTGAGTCAGCCCGCCGATGCACGCACCTTCTATGGGCGTCTGGAGAATGCCGCCTGGGTCGCCTGCACGCGCGGCGATCGTGTCGACCTGGTGCCGGTCGCGGACCTCAAGGGCTGCTACGAGAAGGCGCTCGGCGGCGCGGTGCGCGCGACGGGCATTGCGCTCGTCACGCAGATGTACCTGGCCACCCATACCTACGCGCAAGCGGCGGCCCACGGCATCGCGATTCCCGCCCAGGTGGCCGGACGCTGAATCCACCGCCGCACTTGCCTCCCGCCCGCCCGACGGCCGCGCGACGGTAGTGACCGCCGCGCGGCCGCGCTATTGTCGATTTCGTCCCGGCCGGTTCGTCGATAGAGCGGAACATCGCCGGAGGAACCATGAAGTACATGACGTTCATTCGCCATTCCGAGTCCTATCGCGAGTCCGGGCCGCCCAAGGCCCTGATGGAGGCGATGGACGCCTTCGTGCAACGGCTCATCCGCGAGGGTGCGTTCGTCGACGGGGGAGGATTCAAGCCGAGCCGGGAGGGGGTGCGCATGCACCTCTCCAAGGGACAGCTCACCGTGCTCGACGGCCCCTTTACCGAGACCAAGGAGGTCATCGGCGGCTACGCGATCCTCGAAGCCGCGACCCGCGCCGATGCGCTGCGCATCGCCACGGAGTTCATGGAGCTGCATCGCCGGCACTGGCCCGAGTTCGAGGGCGAAGCGGAGGTGCGGCCGATGCTGGCCCCCGGAGAGCGCCCCTGAGGAGGCTCCGATCGGCGCTACACTCGGCGGCATGAGCCCGCCGAGCGCCGAGGAACGCACCGCCGCGGAGATCGCCTACTGGAACGGCCCCGCCGGCGAGCGCTGGGTGAGCCGCCAGGAGACCCAGGACGCACTGCTCGCGCCGGCCGGGGAGGCGCTGCTCGCGCGCGCCAAGGTGCAGCCCGGGGAGCGCGTGCTCGACATCGGCTGCGGCTGGGGCGGGATGTCGATCGAGCTCGCGCGCCGGGTGGCACCCGGCGGGCGGGTGCTCGGGCTCGACGTCTCCGGGCCCATGCTGGCACGGGCCCGGACGCTCCAGCCCCCGGGGCTGCCGCTCGAGTTCGTGCAGGGCGATGCCACCGTCTACCCCTTCGAGGCAGGGGCTGCCGGACTGCTCTTCTCGCGCTTCGGCGTCATGTTCTTCGGCGATCCACTGCGCGCCTTCGCCAACCTGCGCACCGGACTGCGCCGCGGTGCCCGGGTCGCGTTCGCCTGCTGGCGCGAGCTCGCCGCGAACCCCTGGCTGATGCTGCCGCTCGAGGAAGCGTACCGTCACGTGCCGCGCCTGCCCGAAGCGGGTCCCGAGGACCCGGGTGCCTTCTCGTTCGCCTCCGCCGCGCGCGTACGCGCCATCCTCGAGCGGGCCGGGTTCGCCGCGATCGAGTTCGAGCCGGTGGGCCTCACACTCGATCTCGCCACCGGCCGCGGGCTCGAATCGGCCCTCGGAACCGCGATCGGCATCGGGCCGGCGGCCCGTGCGCTCGAGAGTCAGCCAGTGCAGCTGAAAGCGGCCGCTACGGCCGCGATCCGCGCCGCCCTCGCGCGGCATCTGGTCGGCGAGCAGGTGCCGCTGGCGGGCTCCATCTGGATCGTCACCGCCACCAATCCCTGAGCGGCTCGCGCGAATCTCCCGCACGGCAGCTGATCGGCGAGCACGACAGCGGGCCGGCCTCCTGCCGGCCCGCTGGACGAGGGGGAACTGCGCCGGAACTCAGGGCTCGATGCGCGTCGCCGAGGCTGCGCCCGGCACCGCGACGATGAAGTTGCCCGAGAGGTCGTAGATCTTCGTCACGTTCGTTCCGGTGTACGAGTTGCCGTCCCACGCCACCTCGTCGGTCTCGGTCTCGTTGAAGTAGCCCGAGACGATACCGTTGGTGAAGAGCCAGCCGTAGTGATTGCGGTACACGTGCGCTGCATCGAGCGCCTTCCACGAGCCCATGCAGATGTTGCCGCCGAGCGTGGGCTGACTGATGTTCTCCCACTCGGTGCCATCGCTGTGCCACTGGATGAAGCCGGTGGCAAACGGGGCGCCGCCGGAGGTATAGGTGACGCGCCAGGTGCCGACGATGCGCTCGGCGGCTCCGCCACCGGCGAAATGCGCGGCCGGCTGCTCATCCTGATGCAGGTCGAGGGGGTGCGACGGCTGGACCGATACACCCTCGGAGGGGTCCTTCATGCAGGCCGCGCCCGCCTGAGCGGCGAGCGCCAACCCTGCAAGACCCAACGTCATCGTCAGCCAGCGGGCCTTGCGGCCGCTGGCGCTGGTGTTGCTGAACATGGAAGTCTCTCCCGTTGTGTGGTTGCGTCGAGTTTCGACAAAGAGGACTGCGGTCCTCACTCACAACGAGTGCCCGGCGCGAGAAACCGGTACCGGAAAATGCGCACCGGAAGGTGGTAGCCTCGCTCGCCATGGCAGGCACGATCCTTCTCGATCTCGTGGGCGGCGTCGCGCTGCTGCTGTGGGGCCTGCACATGGTCCACAGCGGCATCGTGCGCGCCTTCGGCTCGGACCTGCGCCGTTTCCTCGGCCTGGCGCTGCGCAACCGCGTGCTCGCCTTCGGTTCGGGGCTGCTGGTGACCGCGCTCCTGCAAAGCAGCACCGCCACCGGCCTCATGACGGCTTCCTTCGTCACCACCGGCGTGCTCGGCCTCGCGCCGGCGCTCGCCGTCATGCTCGGCGCCAACGTCGGCACCACGCTCATCGTGCAGGTGCTGTCCTTCAACGTCGCGGCGCTCGCGCCCATCCTGTTCCTGGTCGGCGTGACCGCCTTCAAGCGCGGCCGCCAGACCCGTACCCGCGATCTCGGGCGGGTCGCGATCGGCGTCGGCCTCATGGTGCTGTCGCTGCACATCCTGCTCGATACGCTCGCGCCGGCCGAGGAGGCGCCCACGGTGCGCACGCTCCTCGGCGCGCTCACCGCCGAACCGATGCTCTGCCTGCTCATGTCGACGGCGCTCGCCTGGGCCGCGCATTCGAGCGTCGCGGTGGTGCTGCTCGTCATGTCGCTCGCCTACTCCGGCTTCATCACCCCGGTGGCCGCGCTCGCCCTGATCCTCGGCGCCAATGTCGGCAGCGCCATCAACCCGCTCATCGAGGGCAGCCGCGGCGATAACCCGGCGAGCCGCCGCCTGCCGCTCGGCAACCTGCTCAACCGGCTGATCGGCTGTGCCCTGGTGCTGCCGTTCCTGCAGCCGATCGCCGCGGCGCTTACCCGGCTCGAGCCCAACCCCTCGCGCATGGCCGCCGACTTTCACACCGCCTTCAACCTCGCCCTGGCGCTGCTGTTCATCCTGCCGCTGAACGCCGTGGCGGCGCTGCTGACGCGCTGGCTGCCCGACCATCCCAAGGCCGCCGATCCGGCGGCGCCGCTCTATCTCGACGAGGGCGCGCTCGCCACACCCTCGGTGGCGCTCGCCTGCGCGGCGCGCGAGACGCTGCACATCGCGGACATCGTCGCGACCATGCTGCGCCAGACCATGACCGCGCTCATGACCGACGACCGGCGGCTGGTCGGGGAGATCAGCCGCATGGACGATGCGGTCGACGGGCTCGACGAGGCGGTGAAGCTCTACGTGACGAAGCTGACCCGCGAGAGCCTGAGCGAGCGCGACGGCCGCCGCGCGATGGAGATCATCTCCTTCTCCATCAACCTCGAGCACGTCGGCGACATCATCGACAAGAACCTGATGGAGGTCGCGCAGAAAAAGATCAAGCGCCAGATCGTATTCTCGAAGGAAGGCGCGCAGGAGCTCGAGGCGTTCCACCAGGAGGTCTGCGACAACCTCAAGCTCGCCGTCGGTGTATTCATGTCAGGGGACCTCACCACGGCGCGGCAACTGCTGACCGAGAAGGCGACGCTGCGCGCCGCGGAGTTCGCCGCCGCGGAGAATCACCTGGCACGACTGCGCGAGGGGCGCACCGAGAGCATCGAGTCGAGCTCGCTGCACCTCGACATCCTGCGCGACCTGAAGCGCATCCACTCGCACATCTGCTCGGTGGCCTACCCGGTGCTCGAGCGCGCCGGCGAGCTGCAGCCGAGCCGGCTCAAGGACGCCGAGTCCCCGCAATGACCGAGTCCTTCGCGACCCATCACCGCGGCATTCTCGCCGAGCTCGCGCGCCTCACGGCCGCCCGCGAAGGCTTCACGCTCTGCGTGGTGGTGCATTGCTCGGGGTCGACCTACCGCAAGCCCGGAGCGCTCGCGGCAATCGCCGCCGGCGGCTCCCGGC
>Ga0335072_10000740_pt1 | contig 58925 bp, 64 predicted proteins | sample Lox_Sample_21_FD_206725 | JGI IMG/M metagenome (GOLD analysis project Ga0335072, IMG submission 206725) | Soil microbial communities from Loxahatchee National Wildlife Refuge, Florida, United States - Lox_Sample_2.1 | ecosystem: Environmental > Terrestrial > Soil > Wetlands | place: USA...
ATGGCCAAGAGATCCCGGATCGTATTGGCCTCGAGCTGTGCGAGGCTCTTGACCAAGATGCTAAATACAAGGCTAACAAGCTTGACCACTGAGCTGCATACCCTACTTCTGGGTTTGTCGATTGGAAGTGAGGCGTAGATGGCACGGTGCTGGTCCAGTTACACTTTCGGTTTTCACATCATAAAAACGGCGCGGTGAGCGGAATCTTCCTTGATTCTGCCTTAGGCAGACAACTTCCTTCTTGATGGAATTGCTGCGTACATCTCACATTCTTCAACAATTCGAGTGGCGTCTGAGTAGCTGGTTGCACGGCGCGCACGCATAGGGAGGGTTAGTTAAGCCATACTGAACCCGATTCCGAGATTTAACAGTCATAATGTGTACACAAAATCCTGTCCTTCACACCATTTGTTAGACTTGATAGTGAGAATGTTGTAGACATTGTTGAGCAAGAAAAACCGTGGGTGCAAGAATGACATGACGTAAGGGAAAGTTTATGACCCGAAATTAAAAATGCAGCCCCCGCCTGCGAGGCCCTCGGATCAGCATACCTGAAACCATCAATCCATTGGACTATGTAAAGGTCAAAGTGTCTCCTAAGACTTTGTGTGGACTTGGTTACATCCCTTCACACTTGTTCTCGCCCCCTCCATGTCGAAAATATTTCGCCGGTTACCCACTTCCTTATCGGATCCCCAATCGCAAAATTTCTTCTTTCCGCGTATCATCCCGGGCCCAACCCGTGCCAGTCTGATTTTTTTACGGACACCGATATTAATTCCGACTTCGTTATCACCCCCCACGCCTCACCTGATAAAAACTGGATATCCGTCAATTGAAACCCGATCAAGACATTCAAAATCCTCCTTTCAAGAGACTGGCAGCATGACTAACGGAGCCGAAGGTGAGTAATTGGCCTTTGTTGCGTTTGGAACATGGGTCTCCGCACTAGGAATTGGGGATCGAGCGCGGCGGAGCTTACCGCATTATATCTCATGCTTCCGCGATGGGTATTTGCACTCTGAGGTCGAGCAAGTCTGCCCAAGGGTTTCATTTGGGAAACTCTGTGCTAGACCCTCTCTTCCCGCGAAGCTTCTTTCCATAAATTCGAAGTCAAACACCAAGCTAACAAATGTCTTTGGCCTTTTTGCAGACACCTATGTTCGCTCCTTCAGGTCCAACAAGACCTGGGCCTCCTCCGTAGCTCGGTTGAGACCTGACCTCTTCCCTTCCCTTGCCAAGGGCCAAAGCCCTGAGATCCTTTGGATCGGCTGCTCAGACTCGCGATGCCCTGAAACGATGATCCTCGGCTTGCAGCCCGGTGATGTCTTCGTTCACCGCAACATCGCGAACATCCTCACGCCAACGGACCTAAACTCCCTTTCAGTGATCCAGTATGCTGTCCAGTACTTGAAAGTCAAGCATATCGTTGTTAGTGGCCATACCAAATGCGGTGGTGTGGCAGCTGCAATGGCCAACAAGAAGCTGGGCCTGATCGACACCTGGCTGCTACCCCTGAGAGCCTTGAGGAGAGACAATCTGAAATTATTAGAGAATCTGGGACCAGACGAGGCAGCGTTGAAGTTGGTCGAGCTCAATGTCAGAGCCGGCGTCAAAGTACTGGAGGAGAATCCTGTTGTGATGGATGCAATGCAAGAGAGAGGGCTGAAGATTCATGGCAATATATACGACGTCGCCTGTGGGGAACTGAGGGAGCTTGACATCGAGGAAGACGAAGAGACTGTTCGATCTAGGAAGACCGCATTCAAAACTGACGCTTAAAGCTGAGGTAGTAAGTGATGGATCCTGGTTCAAGGGACTTTGCTGACCGAATTTAGCAGTTCTTGATTCATACACCCTGTTGGTTGGTTTTAGTGGAGAAGAGTGTGTATTCTTAGACGGCGACGAGCATTCCGCGCGTATAGTTATTGATTAATGACTTAGAATACCGACCTTGGATTTGAGCATGGAACCAGGTTCATGAGCAATAGACACTTGAACGCCCTGATACGTCAGATTGTTGGCTGGAAATTTCGTGGTATGGTTTGTGCTGAGAGGGAGGTCGTACAGAGATACTATCAGCGTTGTGCAGGCATGCTCAAAGGCCACAGTTATTGTTGCATGAGAATTCAATGCAACGCGACGTACTTCCCTCAAAGAAGCCAGTATACCAGCAATATAAAAGTCTATGCCGATCAGCTCGAAGGTATGCATGGCGCCAGCAGACTGCCGGACTGCTTCGGCGTCCCCTCTTTCCTCAGGATATGACCCCCTTTTGCCACACCCTAGTCTCACCCTTTCTGGTGACACTGCTTTCTTCAAACATACCTTCTCTTAAGGCGGTGAGCTTATCGTGAAAGGCAGGTCGACATGCTACATGCCATGTACAGAAACGCCCTGTCCGCATACTGCGAGACTCCCTGAACAGTTCCCAGCCCGACGACGTATCTTGCTCTCGCTGCCAACAAGAATCTTATTGATTGTCTGCCGTTTCTGGCAGATCCGGGTGGGTGAGTGACTGTGTCTGCTTGCTGACTGTTGCGATAAAGAAAGAGTGAGGCACAAGTGAGAGGAACTCGAATTCTCCGAGTGCTGAAAGGCCCATTTTTGCAATGAATGTACTGGAACTTGCAACACAATGCCATAATCCTAGACGCCTGACACCATTCCTCAGTCAGTATATATACAAGGAGGACCCTTTGATTTCGTCCAACGCCTCACCGATATAACTCCATTTGTTTGCAGATGCGCCTTTCTTCGTCAGAGGACAGCATGCGCATGCTGGAGCGCACTGTCGACAGCTTCCCAGAGGTGGCTATTGACCGTGACTCTCGAACGTGACCCTATAGAGTCGAGCATGCCGCCACCCGCATACACGCAGGTGTTCGTGGGTATGGCATGTCAGGCCTGCCGCGACATATTGTGGGTGCGCAGACTGCTCTAAGGCTAGCCGATCTTTCCCGTGACCTGCGACCTGACCGCTGATCTGTTTGAGGAAGCTACAATGCGACAATTCCATGGGGCCTAAGGTACCGTCCATCTACTAAGCTTCAGGAGCAACTGCTGCTCAGGCAGATCGCACACAAGTTAACGAGGTATGGTACGCAATACAAAGGCACTAGGAAGCCAAGGGCAATACGAAGTCATTGGGGTTCGATCGAGGTTATGGGACTACTCGCGATCACGTCCGCAAGATGCCTACGACGTGCACACAGAGTGTGGCTGAGCGTGAAAGCACTTGAGTTCCCAAGAGTGGCTTGAGAAGTATCTTTTGGAGCATTTGGGCACACTAGAGGTGCTCTTGCGGGCAGTGGGCTCTTGGATCGTCCTAGAGGTACGTACTCAAGAAAAATATGGTTTTACCTTCCGGGACTAAGCTATTCAAAAGGTATCCTCAACGAGGACCTTGAATAAAGTTCTAGCTATGACTGGTCTTGACAATAGCGCGATAGTTCATTGGTCGCTGTCTCTTTCAACTTCGAATGTATGCCTGCACAATCGGAGTACTCACGCCTTACCACTCACGCACCTACCGTTCCCTGATAATACGAAATCCGGCACCCACAGCGAAAATGTGCCATTATACCATCAGAAGATGCTGCCAGTGCGGCAGTTACCTTGAGGTTACTCCTAAGCTCTGCATGCAGAATATCAACGGTTTCTGCGGCAAGGACAGAACGAACGACGGGCGTATCGACAACTTTGGAATAGATGAAGTCATGTGCATGACCAACGTCCCTCTTCCGTTCATTGCCTACCTCTACTCAGACGGCAATGTCCACGGCATATATGCCTTGCACAAGGTACAAGAACTCCTAGCCTTGTGCCCGTCTTGCTCGTCAGATCGGGTCATGGGTCGGCGAGCCATGGATCTGGGAGGGTTTCTGTTCTATTTAAATTTTGAAAGGGGACCTTGGGAAAAGCCTCTGCGAGTCTGCCAGGGGCGATATGTGGTGGGTTATTGTCAGGACAAGAAATGCCGCAAAGCCAAGTGCAAAGACTGCGAACTGACGGGAACGTGCGGACACCATGGGCCTCTTCAAGATTTCAAATTATTCGCAGACTACAGACAGTCTATGAGCTCTTTGCTTACGAGGCATACTGGGTTTTTGGACGAACCAGACAAGTACCATCGGAGCATTCGAAGGATTTACTCGGAATTCCCAACGCCACAGCCAGAGCCACCGCCAGCACTGATCCCAAGCCCACCTGAATCCATGACATTCACAGAGACGATTTCTGAGTCTGCACAAAGTCTAGTAACAATCGCAGACTCGCTCACCCCCGGAATCTTTGCTGAGCCCGCGATGATACCACCGGAGCCTGCGCCTCACACACCACCAGGTTCAACAGGGACACCATGCGATGCCGATCTTTCCGAGCTATTTGGACAGCCACCAATTTGGCTGGAACAGCCGCAAAGTGAGCTGATGCTTCAAGGGCCGGTACCACAAACACCCCAATTTGATCCCTTTGGACTTTGCGGAAAAGATCTTGGTTCTTGTTTGCTGGGCGAGGAGATTTGGGGAAACTGGGTTGACGGTGGTGAAGTAGGGCTTATGCCTGACTTGAATAACATGCTGGGCGAGGAGGTTTGGCGAAACTGGGTTGACAGTGGTGAAGTAGGGCTTATGCCTGACTTGAATAACATTTTCGATAGTTGAGCTCAACCTTTGGCATTAAAAACGTTCTTTCTCAACTTTCTCGTGGTTTCTCTCTTCACGTAGTCAGTACCTTCTTGACAAGATTGAAGTGTCGGTAGAAAGCCACATCGAGAGACCAAAGAGGCGCTCTAGGAATGACGACCTGAGGAACTTCGAAGATCTTGTTGATTGCGAATGAATCAGACATCGTCACCATCGACGTTTGCGCCGTCACTGTCTGCGCTTTCTAAGCTCTCCCCGTTTTTCTTCCTCACACTCTGAGCGTATTTTTCTGATCAGCTCTATGAGACTGAGTCCTTTCGGTTTAGCACGGACGGGTTCCTTCTGTTGCTGCATCAGGAGGGAAAGCCTGTCTTTTTCATTCGATGAGAACCACCTGCTACGGCGGCTAGTGATCTCTACCATTTGGATTCCTCTGAAGCGCTGCAACAAGTCTGAGATCGTCCGACGGTAATATAGAAGGTCGTCTTTCTCCCTGGGAGTCAGCCAACTATTCCTAGTCAAACCTTGCCATTCGTCGATGTCGATCTGCAGACGCGGAAGATTATGGCGGCTCTTCATCCAGTGTAGCACCCCCAGCCATATTTCTTCCTGACTCTGCTCAAACGGGCCTCGCCTAACCTCTTCGTTGTGTAAAAAGCCCGAGCCAAGAGTTAGACCAAGGGACCGAATGTGAGAGAAGTTCTTGAGGCCAATGTGCCGAATCCACCACCTGCAAATGTCGGCTTTGCGGAAAACGAAATGGTTCTCGCTATAGAAAATATTGGAGCACGTCGTGTTGAAGTATTTGTTGACTTGAAGAAGGGACAGGTTGACATTTTCGAACGAAACGACGCCGACGTCAATTTCACCTTCAACATAGCCTGCCGACCATGGACCATCTGCCAGCATACCGCGACGGTAGTATGGGTGGTATTCGCCTCTGATGAGGACTTGATCGAATATCTTCCGCTGGATGTCTTTGTCAAGATCGACGAATCGGGCGTGTTGCGTCTTAATAGAGGCTCCGTCAGTAACTGGTTGTGTAGGGCTTGTTTTGGCAGAGAGGGGTTGATCAGCTTCGTAGCTCTTCAAAGCGGTAGACGTGCCGAGGCATGGTGTAATATCTGATTCAGTTTGGCAATGAGCTGAGCCTCGAACACTAGGAAATAAGGTGGAGAGACCTATCAACTCGGAGGAAGTTGAAGATTCTTCAAAGCATATGGACGATTTCCCTGAAGGCGGCGCAGCCTTTAGGTTTTGAGAGAAGAAGAGGCCGTTGTCTGTCAAAATGCGGCTAGGAATTTCCATATCTTCTGGGACACTGCAGAGGCTTGAGGTCATTGTCAAGGATGATGACTGGGAGAAGAGCGGCGACGGGGTGCTCGAAGGAGATGCGGTGCATGAGGGCTTAGGGCTATGAGTGCCGAATTCTAGTTTGCTGTAGTGAAGTTAGGACTCGCACTGGAAATAGTTGGAGGTGCGGTCTTACCTCGATGTGCTGCTTGGCACATGCAGATATGCAGAATAGTCTTCTGACATCTGCCTGTTGTCATTTTGCTGGCTTGAGAGGGTCAGTCACAAAAGATCCAAGGCAGATTAAGGACCACTCACCTTGTAGGTCGGCAATGCATGAATGTGGCATCGTCACATTGAACAAGAGCACTACCTTGTACATTACGAGTGTCGCCATGTGGAAACCTTGACTTCTGTCGTTTTGGTGAAGACATGTTGGAGAGAAGGCCAATGTCGCTAGATCGTCTCTTTAAAGCACCTGCCCCGCGAGGCCCGAGGTGCCTCTTGAATGTTGAGGAAGTCATCAGAACCAACCCCAAGTAACAAGAACTATTCAAAGATGCAGCTGAACTAAGAATCAAATGAGTGGGCGCACATTTCGGTTGTGTCAAAATAAGCCCATGCGAAGACACTTGAGCGTTCCTTCGTGTTGCAGGGAATTAGTCTGACAGAATAAATGACGTCGAACCACTAGCTAGCTGAGTTGGTGTTCTCGAGCTCCAGAACATCAACTGCGATGTTTCTTGAATGCTTCAAAGACGCTAGAGCCTGCTTGCACGTCTTCCTTGACTTTTTCGTCGGCGTGTACAAGTTTCGGCATGAGGTCAATGACGTCGTCTACAAGATCCTTCGGGATAGCCACAATCCCTTCTAATGCATCACAGAAGACAATGTCACCCTGAGGATCGATGTGAGCGGATTTCGAGAGTACTCGGTATGCAGAAGGAGAGCTACTCACGGGAGTAATCTTCAAGCCACAAATGGAGACTGGAGTATTACGAGCATAAATCTTTGCTTCCGCTCCGCTACCCACTGTGGACTTCCCAAGGGCCCAAACCTGAGGCAAAATCAGTTCGAACCTGGCTCGAAAGTCCGAGAGATGGCTAGGCGCAAAAGTATAGGAAGAGGAAATTAACGAGGCAGACGCACAAAACTTCAGAAGATGAAAGATGAGCGTAGCGATCCGGCGAAGGCGCCAAGCACGACTCGGAGAATCTGATTGAGATTGCGATGGAAGAACCAGGGTCGAAAAATGGATGAGGACAGAGGAGAGCATTCGGTGGTGGAAAGGTGAAAGCCAAAGCAATTGCCGAGACGCAGATGTTGTCTATCACTTACCGGTAGACCAGACTTCCTTAGCTCGGCAAGATCTCTAACTCTTCCACCAACAATACATGCCTCGACGCCTCTAACCTTCATCCTGGTCGCCATGATTCCCCCAAGTGCTGCACAAGTTTGGCCAGACGGTTGCTCAATGACTACCACGGTGCCTTTGTCTGCCATATCAACCCAGTGCTTGCCCTTTGGCACCACACCAAGATCTGATTCAGTCAAAGGAGGCATGTCGGAGCTTTTCCCTACGAGTCTGAGAGTTGAGGCAGGTCCGATGATCTTTGGTTGCTCTTCAATTGAGCCTTGCAAAGGAGACTGGGGGGCAAATGGTACTGCCAGTCACTGATCAGACACTTACTCTCAAGCGAGAATCTCATATCCCTGGGATGGAAGAGGTGTTCTAGCATACTCATGTCGGCAAGGTAGCCAGCTCGTGCAACCTCACCCGGTGCTGGCTTCTGAAGCTTCAGTAAAGTGTCCGAGACCTGAAGCTGTCAGCTCCCAAATCTTCACTCCGGGAAGCCGATTGAGATGCAAGCATACATCACAGGCCGAGTAATTATGTAGAAATTGGATCTTTTCTTGGAGGCTCATCGACGAACCAGTCTTTTTTGAACTCATTGGCCGACTCCGAACCCTAAGCGATATGGGTTGGAATTCCGCGATGAGACAACCGCTCGTAGCAGTACGCAGGGGTTTGGTGCAAGGTGTTGCAATTTGGAATTTACGCAGAATCATGGTCCATCAAATATAAGTTGGCAGCCTTGGGTCATTGGAAAAGAGGACGTACGGATGGGGGACGAAATTGGCGCGATATTCTCTATTCTCGTTCCTTGGCATTCAGCGCACGGTGTCATTATGTTCTGCAAAAAGAAGTCCCAATGAACTCAGAAGGTCAATGGTCGAAGTTCACTCTGAATGGAGTCTGCAAAGCAATAGGTACATGTCGTTTACTCATTTGCTGGTGCAACACACCGACTTTCATTCCAGCTTTCCGATATCAACCAGGCTATGTGAACACTAAGGCTCAGCTCTTAACTCTCAACAATGACTATGAAGTGCTTTTAAATGTACTCGGAGAGAGACATGCCATATTAGGCATTTGCGTTCCTGCAGGAGAACCGGGACTCGACACTTCATGCGCCCTTTTCTGGCTCTGTAGCACTGAGTCATAGACAGATATTGCTATTCACCAAGGCGCCCTTTCCCGCGCTCGCTCAGGGGAATTAGAGAGATACTAAATAGGGAGATAGGAATTCAACCGTCGCAATGCTGCGGTAACCGGCTCCAACATGACCATAGAAGGCCGCCTCCAAGCTCGAAACGATACGAAGTAGAATAAAGAAACATTTACAAGATGATTTCAAAATAACGAGGAGCTAAAGTAGGGTCAATAGGGAAAGGTGTGTGAGGCTTTGCATTCTTTTGTATGGTGAAAGTGTCGAAATCTCATTCTTGCGCCAGCGTCATGATAAATATGTACAAGACTCTGCACTATCGAGCCCCACCTGCGGATGTCGCTTCACGAGATCCGGTCCTCCATCTGAGGCAGTGGTCAGTATACAAATTTGTCCAGTGATGACTTCATGACACACCTTCCAAGGGTTGTTCACTTCGAAGCCCAGAGGTGCTTCCGGGTTGTCGGTTTGCGCTCTGAAGATGCCCGTTAATCGCATGTCGCGATCCATCACTATTTCGCGTAAGCCATAAGCCCGGTGGTGTTAGGAAACTCTTTACTTTGTCGATCCCACATATCGAGCCCTCTTCTTGGTTTCTTGTGGTTATTGGAGAGGTAGCGAACGCTGGCAAGACCGGCACCGGTGACTCCAAACATCTGCAGATTGCCCGCAAGCATTAGTTCTTGAAGTCGCGTAGGTCAAATACGGAAACATACTGCTATCATGATCCCATAAGGGAGGAGAGCCTCAAACGGCACGCCCATCTTGACGTCTGCAATGCCTTTCCGGGCGATTGGATTGGTTGTGTCAGTGCTGCTTAAATCGGAGTCTCAAACTCTCAAGCTGCGGAGGAGCTTCAAGCGATTGCGCGCTAGTCTTCTTTAGTAATCCCGAACCGAACTCGACGGGGAATTTCGTGGGGAGGAGAGCCGTATGTGCTGCACTTGTTTTGAGCATCTATGTTTACGGTCTAAGAGACTTACTACGTGTCTTTTGACCGTCGGAAGTATTCATCATTGACGGCCCGACCTCTCGATCCGGTCTCGCTGCCTGCGAGCGCGTTGGAGCCTTCGCGCACCCCTCCACGTCCTATCACCCTGAGCCCCTCGATATTAGTGCAAGACGATCTTCGAACCTGTTCTCACTTCATCAGAGCTCTCGACAGCCCGCTAGGCTCCTGTGTGTGTCTCGCGCCTTGGCCTAACCTTCTCTCCCAGTTGCTCCCTCCTAGCCTCGGTACACCACGCCTCTGACCTTGTCGATGACCTTACCTCACACCTTCAATACGAGGTGGAATGTGTGGTATGCAGCTGATTTCTTTTGGTGTCATGCTGATATGACGAGCTGAATCATATCTGCTTCCAATCACAATGGCGCCACTGCTAGAAGACGAGTTTGAAGAATCATCCGATGCCATGGATGAGGAAATCGAGGATGGCACAGCCGTGAAGGCAGGCCAAGACGGCGACAGTCAGCAAGCGCTGGAGGAAGAAGATGCTGGGGCCAACCAGGCGTCCCCCAGCTCCCATGGCGCATCGCAGGTCGAAGGAAATTGGGGACGGACTGTAGACGCGGCGGATGCGAGTGGCGCAGAATCAGGATCTGACGAAGCGAGCAGCGACGTTGGAAGTGATGCAGAAGCGGTGGGGGCAGTCAAAATAAGACCAGCAGACGCTAGCTCGGAGAGCGAGGCGGAAAGCGAGGCAGCCACCTCAGCAGACGACAACGAAAGTCGAGACGCGGGCAGCGGAAGCGAAGCAGAAGCTGTGGCCGCAGGAGAAGAGCTTTCCGAAACAGGAAATGAATCTGACAGTTCTGAAGAGGTTGAGGAGTTCCACGCGTCGAGCGGCAGCGAAGAAGAAGACGAGGCCGCTGTAGATCGCAACAGCTGCGTCTTCTGCAAGAAAGGTGAAGAGGACGATCCGAGTGAAGATTTCGAGCCATACCTTACCTGTTCGGTTTGTGGTGACCATTCACACCAACAATGCGCAAGGGACAATAACGCCATGAACGAGGAAATTGATGCTGAGAAATGGCGTTGTCTCGCTTGCATCGACAACAACTTGGAGCCGCAGTCACCACAGTCGCCCGAAGGTAAAGCCTCGAGACCTCGAAGTTCCGCGCCGCGGCTCGTCAGAGATCTGTTGCCTGTTTCGCGAGGAGTCCAAAGGCCTGACTCGCATTCGATATTTGCGCAGCCGTTGATATCTGAAGGACGGCTAAGAAAGCGCAAATCGCCAACTGGAGAACCACAACCACCGACGGAAAAAAGGAGGAGAAAGGCGACTCCTAGAGCACTTTCAACGTCAAACTCGAATGATATCATGGAAGACGCGAAGTCAGAGACGGGCAAAGCGGACAAGATGGACATCGACACGCCCTTGACGACACGATCTACGAGGCGTGCCAGCCACAAGGCTGTACCGCTTGTCAGAGTCATTCAGCAACGACCCTATCACAAAGATCCTCCCTACAAATTCATACTCGCATTCCATTTAGAACAATCGAAAATAGCAAAGGTCCTCAGCAAACCGTCAAAGCCGAGGAAAAACCAAAGGAGAGACCGCAGGAGAGTGCCTAAAATCCCTCCCCCACCAGTATTTGAGCCTCCTATCCCCAAGTTTCCGGCGCTGCCCACCAATCATCTTATATTCCCGTCCGTTCTGACCGAGCGAGAGAACGAGATGAACTCGAAACCCTACGGCGGTATTCTGTCCGAGAGCGATGCTGATACCGGCCGTTCGTTGCCAGCGCTCAGAGACCGCGAGATCTTCGAAACCGCACGGAAGGAGGCGGAAGAGGAACGAAGGAAGACCTCTGCTGCCGCAGATAGTGAAGCTAATGGCGACGGAACGGTGACAACAGCACGAACGAGCAGAACAGTATCCGGTCCGCCTACGAAGATCAAATGCATTCAATTCGGCAAATTCGTGATAGACACATTCTATGCGTCGCCCTATCCTGAAGAATATTCTCACGAGTCGCGTCTCTTTATATGCGAGTTCTGCCTGAAGTATCTTCCATCGGAGTTTGTTGCGTACAGACACAAGCTGAAGTGTCCAGCCAAGCATCCCCCTGGTGACGAGATCTATCGTGATGGCAGCGTCTCAATTTGGGAAGTTGACGGTCGCAAAAAGACTGAATACTGTCAGTGCCTGTGTCTGATGGCCAAGATGTTTCTCGGCTCCAAGACACTCTACTATGATGTTGAACCTTTTCTTTTCTATATTCTGACCGAATACGACGAACTGGGGTACCATTTCGTGGGATATTTCAGCAAAGAAAAGCGACCAGCCAGCTTGAATAACGTCAGCTGCATATTGGTGATGCCTATCCACCAGCGAAAAGGATATGCCACCTTCCTGATCGACTTCTCCTACCTGCTCACGAGGATAGAGGGGAAGGAAGGCTCGCCAGAGAAGCCGCTGTCTGATATGGGCCTCACTGCATATAGGGCGTACTGGGATCTGACCATTTCACGCCACTTACTCGAGCTAGGCTTAAAGCCATTCAGCGCCCGTACACTGATGGACAGGACAGGCATGACTGCCGATGATGTCATTCATTCTTTAGAGAGACTCTACGCTTTTACCCGAGACCCGGTCACAAAGACTTATGCGATCAGATTCGACCGGAAACTGTACACCAGTATCGTCGAGAGCAACGAAGCAAAGGGCTACCGACAGCTGAAGCCGGGAAATCTAGTCTGGACACCGTACGTAATGGGACGAAGTGACCATGCCATGCTCGACGACGCACCCATGCAAACTATTGCGCCGCGGGAGGGAGACGATGACGAAGATGACGTAGAATCCGGCAAAGACACGAAACAACCTAGCCAGACACCTGCGAAGACTGTCAATGGTGTCAGCAAGGATAGCAGCGTATGTGAGGAAGAGCCAGTAGTCAGTCCGAAAGGCCGGAGCCCGAAAAAGTCCACGAGTAGGTCCAAATCCAAGTCGTCCAAGGCTGAGGAGGAGGAGGGTCAATCACCCGGCAGAGAGGCAAATGGTGCTGAAAAGACGTCCGTCAACGATCCTACTCTTGTTGACAGCCTTGGCCATACTGCGCCAGGGCCACCGCCCACATCTACACTTGATAACGCAGTTCCTATTGAAGTGGCTTCTGGCGAGTTGAAGATGAACGGGCTTACCAATGGCGTGTCTTCAGGTTCGCATGATCGCTCCCCTCAAGACGAAATAGCTGGCGGCGGCGAGGCAGAGCCGGAACTCACGGGTTATGCCTTGGCCTTCCGTACCTTTCAAATACCGCCAACCAGATTCCAGATCGATCCTGCCATTCCCCCTTCAATGCTTCGGAGTCGGAGTACAAAGAAGCGTACCTATGGTGGTGTGTTTGGCCGGCGCCCACTAGGCGTGAATGAGAGCACCACCTCTCCAGCGGCGGCAGCACAGCCAGTAAGAAGCTCTCCGCGAAATGCAAGCACGGCAAATGGTAGCGAGGCGAATGGGTCAGAAAAGGCAGGCACGCCAGTGCGGCGCAGTGCGAGGGGCAGCAAACTTGCTATGGAACTAATGTCCCTGGATGGACCAGCAGACGAAGAAGAAGAAGGGTCTGATGATCAAGATGAAGAGGCTGAGTACGGAGAGAAGAAGGAAGAGACAAGCAGTAGCGCGAGTGAGGTGGAGGAACCAGAAGGGGAAGATGAAGATTCCGAAGACGATGACGGTGACGAGGAGGTAGATGTACCTGAGGACGACGAGAACGAAGAGGATGATGATGTAGAGGAGGAGGAGGAAGAAGAAGAAGAAGAGGAAGAGGAAGATGAGTGATCGGAAATCTGTCACTTTCCCTTATTATCATCCCATGTTGGACTCTCGCGTTTGTTTTTTCTATATGCACATAGTTTGGCCCTGCTAGAAGCACGAGATACCCGGTTTTGCATACTCATGACGTATCTACCTATAGACAAGCGAGTATCTTATTGGTCTCGAGCTTATCTCCAGGACAAAATCGAGAAGATATGGCTTTCCAATCACACGATGATTTTGGGATGCATCTTTACGTATCTCGCATGTTGTATGCGAGCCACCAATAGCTTCGGGGTAGTTTGCATGCATATTAGTTACTCCGGACCTCCGTAAGCCAGTGGGCAGTCTCAGAAAGCCACTTAACTCTGCAGACACATTAGCACAACGGCCCAAGCTGAACCAGAAAGCGTGCTAAATAGCTCTGACATCATTGGATCAAAATGTCGATAGATCTGTTTTTTTACAATAGGTCTTTGACCTATGGGCTGCTTCATTGCCAACTCGAGCAACTTGAAATACTGGAGACTCTCTAGGGAACTCGGAGCGGTCGTTGATCTGGTCGGCGGCTCCACATGAATCAGTGGCATAGGCAGGCTCGGGGGGAGATCCTTTTGCTTTGCTTTGAAACCTACAAAATGCTTAAATTGATCAGGACCATAAGTCAGGACCATAGGATTGGATTGTCCGGGTTTGGGAGAAACTCGTCAACTGGGTTTCGATGCGATATTTGTTTACATGCAGGATTTGTTGAGGCAGGATTGTCCTTGTCTTAGTTCAAGGGCGTCGTGAAGTCTTGCAACTGCCCTTCCTTTTGTGAAAGGCAATTGCCGTGTAACGCTAGGGGCGGCGATGCGGCTGTCAATTTGGCTAACCGAGGCAAGCCGAAATCGAAGATCCCCCCAAACCCTGGGGTGCAGCAACCCTAAGGGCTTAGCGGGTAGACCAACTTCAAAAGGTTGGGGGGTTGGATTTTTTGCGGCCTTGTGTAAGGATCATGGATCAAACGATTTGAGCTTCTCACACATGGCGACAACCGACGAAAGCCAATCCACTGGCTATGTCAACCCTATGCATTGACTCGTGATCTTGTCGACGATCTGTCGCTGCAAAAATGGGCGGCCCTCAATTCCAGCTGCGAGAGCCACCCTGACATCTAATTCTGCACTCGCTTGGAAAGGACATTTAGGCCTGCAGCGGACACATACTGTCCACCACGTCCGGTTGCAAGTGTTGCATTGGCTACGGAAGCCGCGAAATCTCAATGCAGCGAATGGTTCAACGGCTTTTGCTCATTGACTCATCAGATCAAGTACTTGAACCAGCTAGTATGTGGCGTTTAGAAAGTTGACGCTTGCAATCGGACGTGACGGACAGTGGAGGGGCTGGTCAAAAAGACCGTGGGCTAGTCCGCAAGCCAACGAAAGGTTGGCAATCTTATCTGATCAGCCTCAATCTTTTCTCCCTAATTTAACTAAATCGCTGCATCCACTCAAAGGTTACGCCTCTGCTAGCCAATTGTAACATGGGAGGCCGGGCTTTGCACCGCCTTCCCAGCCAAGGAGCTATTGTCGACATGTGATTTGAAAACCCTGCCTCTATATAGACATCACGTTTCATCTTTCTCAAAAGAACGGCCTTTTGGTTGTAGGCGATCAGTCCTTCCGGAGTGCTTCTCTGGCAGCGTGAAGAGGCAGAGCGGCTTGACCCTCGTGTGTTTTACTGTGCGCGATTTGTGTGTTGAACCAAAACAAAAGCTCCTTCGGCCACGAGGAAGCAACGACGGCGGAATCAGCTGCGAGGGTTGGTCTGCCTCCGTTAATTGCAAACGGGGATTTGCGTGGGGCTCTGAGTTTCGGGTCCTGCATTAGCACCCTATCAATGCCCGTGGTTGCTCGGCTAGCCACCTATTTTGGTGCAACTCTCTGGGGGCCGACACACCACCATACCAAGACGAGCCTAAGCGCCTTGGACCTCGTGTACCCTGCCACCGGCGCCTGCCCCCCAACAGGGGCAAGGTCTTGGATGGAGGTTGGTAATGACCCAGTTTCTGCGAAGAGCTAGACAGGCTAGCCGCCTATGATCGGTTTCGCCACCATGGGCCCTGTTCCAGGCCGTATCAGATCCTGCAGGGTAGGGGCTTTTGCCCTCTCGCAGAGGCTGGGGTCTTGCAGCTTTAACAACGGGCCTTCGTGAAGAGATCAAAAGCTTCGTCTTCCCTTCGGAGCATTTTCTTTCCTACTCTTTTGCACAGCTGCCGGGCACTCGCCTTTCCAATCTCTACTCACAGTTCGTTCTTACTGCAGCGTGCCCGGCATGGTTCGGTCTACTCTCTCGTTTGTTGCATTCGCTCTCTCCACTGCCCTGTCCAGTGTCACCGCCGCCCCTACAGCAGGCCCAAATCTGCTACGACGAAATGGCTGCACTCCAGATAATATGGAAGTCCGAAAGGACTGGAACAACATGTCTGGAGATGAGCGCATAGCGTACACGGACGCCGTCAACTGTATCATGAACCAGCCTTCGCAGCTCGACCCCTCAGTCTACCCAGGGGCAACAAATAAATTCGAAGACTATGCTGCAGTTCACATCGCCCGCTCCCTCAACATCCACGTCTCCGGCTTCTTCCTCACATGGCATCGCCTATACCTCCAGTTGTGGTACCATGACCTGAAAAAGACATGCGGCTATACTGGGCCAATGCCATACTGGAACTGGCCTGCTACTGCCGCCAACCTCCAAACTAGCTCAGTCTTCGATGGCTCAGCTACCTCCATGTCCGGTGACGGCTTGGTCAACAATACGGGCCCGATTGCTCTTGGTCCCAACTTCACCCTCCCACACGGCTCTGGTGGCGGCTGCGTTACCACCGGCCCCTTCGCCAACTACCAAACAACCTTCGCACCAATTGACATTGGCGTTGCTCTCTCCGGCGGCCCTCTCCCACCCAACGCCTTCGACTACAGCCCTAGCTGCCTGGTCCGGGACCTGAACAGCTACGTGGCCACCACCTTCACTACGCAAGCCGAAGTCGATGCCGCCATCGCCTTGCCAGACATTGCGAGCTTCCAGGCCGCCATCAACGGCAACGTGACTGCCGACAACCTCGGCTTGCATCTCGGCGCCCATTTCGTTGTTGGCGGTATTGCCTCCAACCTCTTCACCTCCCCTCAAGATCCCATCTGGTATCTGCTGCATTCATACATGGACAAGCTCTACACAACGTGGCAGCTCGCTAACCCGGGCGCTGCAAATGGCGTTGACGGCACAGAGACCTTCGCAAATACCCCACCGAGCGCAGTCGTCACGGCCAACACATACCAGCCTGACTGGGGCTACTTCTACCCCTCGGTGACGGTTGGTGACCTGCTAAACACCACCGCTGGGCCCTTCTGTTACAGGTACGAATAAAAGGGAGAATATACTGTTTCCTACTTTACTCTCCTAATCCTATTCGTTTTCATGTTTTTAATGGGGCGGACATGGCAACTGGCTGGCAAGGGGAGGTACATTTCAGGTGCAGAAAGACACCTTTTTGGATTCATTTCTACAAATGTATCCTCTATGATCACGAGAACCAGACATAGCGAGATTTACCTACTATGTTGTCCACGATTTCATCTCACAAAAAGCTGGGCCAATGATATGTACATGCAGATAGGAACACAAATGATATAAAGAGGAATTTCTGACATCATATCCCTTCCCCTCTTCGCTGACTTTTGTGACTGAGAACGTCAAAAATCCCGCCAACGGTGTCCCTCTTATCTAAACCCAATGGCATACTATTGAAGTATCAACGGAACTTTTTTTGAGGTAGTTTTGCAAGCCACGTCTTTGCATTTGTCCGCAGCAACGGAAGGACCTGCTGTGGGCCTATGCAGAGTAAACAGCACAGGCCCAATGTTTCTACCTGCACGACCTTGCCTGCACACCGCTAACAGCTAGGAACTTGATCCGACTGCTTCAGTTTCATAGGTCAATCTATACGGCTGGGGACAGGCTTTGGGCTCGTCGACTATGGGTTGCATGGACAGCAACTTTCCGCTGTCTTTTCACAACAAAATCTCCACCCGGGCGAAAGGCACGAGCGGCCTGGAAACTTCCCCACTTCAGATTCTTTTCTCCGTGGCGCTGAAAAGAGATCTTGTTCTGCCAATGCGAAACATAAAAACCAGCAACTTGGATCTCAAACCACCAGCATGAATCCTCCGTGATGGGGTTTTTCTGGCAGCTCGGAGCAATTACATCACGAATGCATCCAGCCCCGTTCTCTTGTCACATACACAACAGGCAGCGTTGCGGCGAGCCACAGTCCCAGTGACCCATCTGCAGCGAACCTACAGGAATGTTGAAAAGTGAGGAGGTTGTGCAGGAGCTTTTCTGGGCCGAAGTAATTCCACCTCTAAGAAGCCGACAAGACAGATTGCGAGTCGCCCGAGCACAAGTCTCCCTTGTGCAACGAGCCTGCGAGGCCGGTCAAGGTTGGACAAAGCACAGATGCCTCTGCGCGTTCCGTGAGCACAGATCTTTCAATATCGTGCAAGCATAAAGCTTCTAGTATGGAGCACTGACTACTGAGTCACTGCGTAACACAACGTCATGCACCCATGCATACGTCTTGCCGTCTAGGCAGTTGCTAGTTCCTTGAGACTTTCTCTTTAGTCCTGAGGCCGAACTACCACGTGCCTTACAGGGGATTTGGCTGTTGAATATCGGCCAGTGTGACACAAGAGTAGACAAGCAGATTACCTTTGGAGCGACCATTGCAGCCAACAGCAATCGAGCTGTTGAGTTCATGGTGTAAAAGCTGCGAGGCAAGATTCATGGAAGGAAGGAAGGTAGGTAAGTGGGTAGGTAGGTAGGTAGGTAGGTAGGTAGGTAGGTAGGTCGGAAGGCATTGATATCTGACAGTCCTATGCGCTGATTACCTGTTACCTGTTGTACTCCAAGCTGCTAATTTTTTCTCTCACAAACACCATGATCAAAGGCCTGGACTGTTGATGTAATAGTTCCAAGACTTCCTAGCTTGCATATTTCTACCAAGACTCCTATGTGACGTCGATAAGTGTGCCTCTACCAGCAATCTAGCCGTCGTGCTCGACACAGCCGCAGATGATCTAGCGTCGATTTGTTCAACGAGCGATGGCATCAGAAAACATGGACTTATTGCCGCCCCAGTTCCGAGATTGCGGATCCAGAACCATCAATGCGATGAAGGTTCATGATGATCTGGGAAGGGTAGACTGCCGGTTTAGCGGCCCAGTGACCGCCTGCCGCGTCAGGTATGGCATCGGACCCAAACTTTCATCTGCCAGCTCGGTCCTTCACCAGGTATAAAGGCGCAATCGTCCCCCGCCGCTTTTCCAACAACTCTCTCCCTCTCTTTTATTCTCTTGCCCTCTCCCACCTTCCTACACCGTCCCCTCGTGCCTCAGGCCGCGCAGAGCTCCACTTACTCCCCTATCAGGCCTCCTAGTCCCAACAGAACCGATACGACGCGGCTAGTTGGAAAAATGTCGCAGCGCGACGGCTGACTCTTATTCGCTCGACGCCTCGACAAACATTGTCTCGTCGACCGTCTGACTCGCCGACCCCTAATAGTGATGCCGATGAAGCACCCGGCGTTCCAGCGGGTCACCGGCGACTTGGTCTTCGTCCACTAATCCATCACACCTCCTATCTCCACCGTGGTCGACTAAGGCCGCGTTAGCACGCTGACTGGCTGCGTTATCGCTGCATCACCACTACGTCGTCCTGTCGCCGATCTCCACCGCGGTTGGGTTTAGTTAAGGGAGTGGTTAAGTTAGGCGCAAACTGCGCTGCGATCAGACAAATGGAGGAAAAATACCGCACGCTCAGCCCATACCCCACGCAAGAATGGCGCAGCGGTTCGCGGGTGAGGTCGCGCGGAGAAGTTGTGCTTCGGCCTCCTCTTCACCACCAGACTCTCTGCTGTCAGCGTTTTCCGGACCACTGGCGATTGTGAGATTGAGTTCCCAATTCCCCTCGAGGAAGAGTACCCACGTTATAAGCCTCGCCCCTATCTCCCTCGTCTGTCGGCGTGCCAGTGATACGGGTGAGACTGGCAAAAAACCATTCGGCAAAAGCGTTGAGCGAATCAGCGTCACTGGCGGTGGGCTACGAGTGCTGGACAGCAATTCTTACTAATGCCACTGCTCGCTAATCGGCATTGGATGAGCTTCTTTGACCCTAGCCCATCAATATGCCAAGTGGATTGGTTCTCACTCAACACAGTCCATTTCTGGCTTTTTGGGAGTTTCAAATAGACAATCATACTATCGGAGATATTCCTTATCTACAGATGCCTTCAAATCCAGAGCGCCAATCCGAAAATGGGTCATTTTCGGGATATTTGTGTTTCGGAGACCGCTTACTTCACACGATCGATTGCAGATTGACTTTGAATCATTACCATTCCATGTTGTCCATGAAGGATACTCCGTATAGAATGAATGGGTCGCTCGGCCAACTGCAGCTCGTGGTAACCTTGTACTATGTGCTTCGCCATTTTCTGTCTTTCCGACACTGTTCTCCCAAGTCTGTTGGCACACCGTTCAGCCTTACCGAAATCCCATTTCCGCGACTGCGATCTTGCCTCCTTGCTGCTGTTGTATCTCCTACTTTAATGTCAGCTACCAGCTTCCAGTGGTGAGAAAACCTAGAAATTTGACCTACCTCTTCTACTGTCCCTCGAACAATATATCGAATCACTCTGACGCTCTGGTTCTGCAACAGCCTCTGTGCTCTCGCAATGGCCTGAATCTCGACACTTGGATTCCACTGTGGTTCCAAGATGAATATGCGATTTGCGGCTGTGAGATTCAACCTGCGTTGACATTAGCGTATTTCCCGCCGTTTTGAATGGAATCGGTGGATACTGACCCATATGCGCCCGTGCCAGTAGTCATGAGCAGGATACGGCTATCCCTGTCGGCAGCGAACCCGTCGAGGATTCCTTGTCGTCGACTTAGGGGGGTATCTCCATCGATGCGAACAAAGCCAATTTTAAGCCGTTCAAGGTGCATTTGGACCAGATTCAATGAGCGTGTCCAACAAGAAAAGACAATGCTGCTAGAATCAGTACCATGCTCTGTTTGTTAGCGGTATGATGAAGTATGTTACGCACCTCTTCGTTTCCGATAGCCTCTCCTTGATATCGTCCATGAGAGCTTGCATTTTGGAGGAATATCCTGCCACATCGAAATGTGGCATCTCGGACCCCTTCGGCAACTCAGGGCGTCTTTCCCCGAATCCAGAACGCCCGACTTTGCCTATAGACTCGCAATATGGACATTTTGGAGCTGATGCAGATGGTGACGTCGAGGGGTCTTCAGTGAGTTGCGTGATGCACTCATTGCAAAGGATATGCCTGCACAATCCTGACTGTCGACTAGCGCAATTAGTCGCTAGTAAGGGCATTCTCTCTTGACAGCAAGAGCATATGACCTCCCCGTCTTTACCTAGGCTGGTTACGAGGTCTTCTCGCTGAGTCCGAGCGTCTGCCTGGTTCCACACAAATGCTCTTTGGAATGTTCCATGGTTGCAAAGAATACGCAAGTGCAGCTGGATCTGGAACTTGCCTAATGGGGTTTTGGAATACTCCTGCCGTGATACAAGAGACACCGCGCGAGCCATCGTATTCAATGCTTCGTCATAATGGGCTCGTTCTTGACTCGAAAGCTCCACAAAGTGGCAGTGCTCCTCCAATGGTGGCAAATGCACCCGCTGCTTGGTACGTCGCAGACAAACCGAGTCTAACAATAGCTGCAAATTCTTTCTTGCCCGGCTTACATCATCTGAGAAAGGCGCCATGATGTATTTTCGAAACATTGGTGTCCTATCGAAAGGATCGGCACGAATGAAAGCCAACAGTGACCCAAGGTCATCCAGTTTGTTCTGGATTGGCGTTCCGGTAAGGCACCAGCGGTGACACGAATTCAAGTCTGAAACAGCCGCATATAAAGTTGTCGCTTGCCGTCGAATCGTGTGCGCTTCGTCGAGGACGACCCTGAACCATTCGATCGAGTTTAGCGGGCTCCTTTTGGATTTGCGTTCGGCAGCCAGAGTATGATACGTCGTCAGCACAACATCGGAATCTGCGACGAGGGCGATCCGATTCTCGCGGCGCTTGCCATGATATTTGAGAACCTTTAGGGAACCATCCAGGTGATCGTTGATCTCCTTGAGCCAGCCATTCATAATGAGTAGGGATGAAAGAACGATCAGCGTTGCCCTAGAACGGACCTTTTTCTTGCTTCCATTCTCATCCTCGAGAGTGTTGGATTGAGACCACGTCCAACCTTCATGGAGCCGCATTGTTATAAGACTCAGTGTCGATAGAGTCTTACCCATCCCCATTTCGTCCGCCAGAATTCCACCTCCTATCTCAGGAAATGGCTCAAAGGCCCAGCAGCCGGTCACTACGTGGCGGAAACCGGGACCTCGTTCGTCAAAAACTTGTTGCCAAAGCTGGAACCTTTGAGGCACAGGCCCTTTCTCTCTTTGAACCATGAACTCCAAGGCCTGTGCCTGATGTGGAAGCAGATCTGTTTTCACGTGGCTGTCGTTCTTCAAACCTCTCAATTCTCGATCACTCGTTTCAGACAAGCATATTTCTGTGGCAAGTTCATGGATGTTCACAGGCCCCGTGTTCTCCAATACCTCCATACCCGATGTGGCGTCTTCTAGGTGGACATCATCGTACGCAACCATATGTGGGTTGTCATATTCGACCTCGCTTTGGCGATGTCTCGGGTGCTGGAGGTATACTTTGTCCGATGAGAGGCTGCGGCCAACCTGCGTCCGGACATCGGCAGTGCCGTACACATTGATGTCGACCTTGATGATGGATTCATGCAGTCTTTTTGCTCGATCGATGCACTTGAGGCAGTCTTCAATATCCGCGAAGGCCTCTAGCCGGAGCGAAGGAATCTCGCGAATCCGGTTCAGTGGGATGGTCAGGGATTCACTGAGTTGGGCGAAGCTGCTCTCATCCTCAAAGACCAGGGAGATAAATTCGGGAACGAAGCGGAATTTCAAACAAATAGTCTTGTTCTCAGGCGGTAAAGCAGCCAATTTCGAGCGTAGCAGCGACATATCTCCGAGAAGCCTGGCAGGGCCGGCATGAATCATCCCGAAGCATGTTAGACCTGTAAGGCTTTGACGGGACGTAAGGCTGTTATGTTCGCTGTTCGGCACGGCGGCCGCCGCAATGCTAATAGTGTTCTCTGCCCATTGGTCTATGCGGCGGCTGACATCGGTTAAGTTTGAGTATTCTTGATTAGGTTCTAGAAGGCCGCCGGTTCCAATGTCCAAGGAGTCCACGGAATCCAAGTTGCTGTTATTGAAGTTATTCCTACTCCCAGGAAGTGCGTCGCTCACACCTAGTACGGAAGTGAGCATATCTGTCCATGATTGGTCTTCGGTGAAGAGGGAGAGCTCTGTAACGCCGTCGGCATGCCTCTTTGCTGGCGGTTCATCGACAAAATCCAATCCTCGTTTTGGCGGGTTCATCCTGGCGGGTTCGAGTTCATGTCGTCGCACTTGCCCTGAAAGTTGCTCTGAAAGGGCCACCGCGATAAGGTCATGGCAATAAGAAGCACCATACTCCCGTGCTAGAGCCACGCGAAACGGGCCTGACCGCGCGTCGGTCAAGGTAATTTCAGAGGCAAGGCGCAGCGTGACTTGGAGGCGTTTTCATGATGAGTCTGGTAGATAGCCACGCTAATTCTCAATAACATCCCTCCATGTAAAGACTCGCGTCGTCTCTAGAATAATGGCGCTATCCTCGTAGGGCCAGGTACGATGTTATGGAAGGAGTTTCGGCTGCGCTTACAGAAATTTCAATGTGGCGCAGCGTAAGAGCGCCTTGTCTGCCTTGTTCTCAGCCTAACTCTCCCATCACTAGCCCGATATGTTTTCCAACCCCTTTTCATTCTCAATCTGGCTTTTCTGATTTTGAGATGGCCATACTTCGTGCATCTCTCGAATTTGATTCATGGCGGGTGCCAACCCTAATAATCCGAACGGCGTTGAGAAGGGCTTCCAGGACGCGTTGTCGAAATTCAAAGTACGTCTTAGCGCCCGGGAGTACACGAGCTTCAAATTCGCGACGCTAAAGGATCTCCGGCAAGAAATTCTGAGGATCCAAGCCAAACAGGCCCTAAAGTCAGAATGCATGAATCTGACGAGAGTTGAGGCATTTGTGGAGGGCTTCCGGCAGTTTGGAGAGGTCGTGGAGGTCTTCTTGAACACATCAGAGTTTGTCGCGCTTGTCTGGGGGCCCATGAAATTCATGCTTCAGGTAAGGCTGACCACTGGATTGAATGCAGGGAGGGCCGCCAAGACCAAACTGCCTCCTTTGGGCGTTGAGCATAGAGAGATTGCTGGTATCACTCCGAACTTTCTTGGGGATAAGTGCTGGAAGGCTGTTGACTCTAACCATAAGATATATGATGCTAACTATTCCTTCCTGCTACTAGGTTGCGAGCAACTATACCGAGGCTTTCGACACACTACTAAGCGCATACGAGGAGATTGCCGAGTGCCTTCCTTTGGTGGAGCAGTATCGTGCTTTATTTAGCAGCAATGGCAGTAACGCGCACATGGATGACGCCCTCGCAAAGATCTACGGTGATATTCTGGACTTTCATTCGCGAGCCTTGCGATTCTTCAACTTGCCAACTTGGCGCCAGGTCTTCCGCAGTGTTTGGAAAGATTTCAATTCTCGATTCGGACACATTCTCAGGGATCTTCGTCGGCACAAGGAACTGATTGAAAGCCAGGCGACCGCCCTTCAATTCCAACAATACCAGGAGGATCGACAACTAAGTTTTGAAAAGTTGGATCTGTTGGAGAAGGCAAGTGTCCCATGCCAGAGATCATGGCGAACTATACATGTGACTCACCGGATAATTCGCCAACTCTACTGACACAAGCTTAGGCTCAAACCCAAGAGCAATACACTGCGGTGCTGCAGTGGTTTTGTGCTGCTGACAGTGTGTTGGATCACCAAGACATCTCCAAAACAAGGCAAGAATTCCAGGGGACTGGCACCTGGATATTGAAGCATCCCAAATATTCGGCGTGGAAAACAGACGACGTACCGAACGTATCAACTCTCTGGCTCAACGGAATCCCTGGCGCTGGGAAAACTGTCCTTGCGTCCACGATAATCGAAGATTGCAGAGAGCAGAAGGTGGCTAAGACAACCTTCTTCTATTGCAAACATGAAGACCCTCAGAGAACTACCTTTATGGCTGTTCTGAAAGCAATACTAAGCCAGCTCTTGAGGTGGGATGACGACCTGCTACCTTGGTGCTACGAAAAGTTCCTGACCAGTGGCCAACTTATCTTGTCTTCCGAAACCTTGTGCAAAGAACTATTGCACGCGCTTCTTCTCAGCGCACCCAAGACTTTCATCATAATTGATGGGCTCGATGAATGCAACAGAAGCGATTGGAAGCCCTTGTTGAATTTCCTGGCTGAAACAGTCAATGTGTGTGATGTGCAAGTCCCCGGGAAGCTGCGTGTCATGATAATCAGCCAGAACGAGGACAATATTCGGAACAACCTCAGGACCTTCTCCGAAATAGCCCTCAAAGCCAACGATAATGAGCTCGACATCCAAAAATATGTTCAAGGATGGTGCAGAAAGATCCAGGACAAGTTTGAGCTGGAAGATGAGGAGACTGACTACATATGTCAATCAACATGTTACCGGGCTAATGGTAAGTTTCCATGGGCCAAGCCGGTTGACAAATAAGGGCCACAGTCTTGTCGAAGTCCACCCCAGCAGCACGGAGATGACGTCTCACTGTCAACCAGATTCCACCTCGACATGGCGGATGTTTCCGTTCTCTTTGTTATGGGCGTCCTCATGTTCAGACTGTGCCATTTATTCTGCCAACCGGCTTGGGGAGTTCCAACGCGCCGCTTGGGCTAACAGGACCAAACGACAGGGATGTTTTTGTTTGCGAAGCTAGTCATGGAGAACCTTCACAACCAAATCAGCTTGGCTGATCTACGGAGAGAGATTCAACCAGACAATTTCCCAGCAGGCCTCGAACAAGCGTAAGTCATTCCCCTTGTCGATTAAGTACTTCTCATTGGGAAATCCCCTTCCCCGGAAATCGTCTCCCTTTTTTCTCAAATGGTCTCCACAGGCTGCGGGGGGCCGACAGGCCGAGTCCAGCCAAACAACCACTCATTCACCATTAGATCCAATCGCCTTCAATTACCCACTCGCTGATTTCCTTAACAGCTATGCTCGCATTGTCGACAGAGTGCACCATACCCCAAACCCGGCTGAACACTCACTTGCGGAGAAGGTGTTAGGATGGATGACTTGCGCAAGGCGGCCGCTTAAATGGCATGAAATTCAAGCGGCTATTTCTACCGATATCTCGGATCAAAGTGTCGATTTCGCTGAGCGTAAGTCTCGCGTCCATGTTCGAGAGATATGCGGCTCTCTAATCAACCTAATCTCTAACGATCGGATTGAGCTTGTGCACAGTACTGCAAAGTAGTAAGTGCGGATTGCATCTCCCTAAGATCTGGTCATGAGCTGATTCTCAAAAACACAGCTACCTTGTTCAGAATGGATTCGTTAAGCGCCTGCGGACAGAATGCTTTCTCAGTGCTCTATGTTTGCAATATCTGACTTTTCCTTGCTTTGACCTGGACCTAAGCGAAGACACAAGAAGCGAGTACTTACGACAGGGCTACTTTTCTTTTCAAGATTATGCTGCTGCACACTGGTCCGACCATTTTTTTGCCATGGTAAAAGCTGGCCCAGACGTGCTGCGGGGTGAGGCATCAGATGTCGAGGATGAAGTAAATGCCGCAATTACGGATTTTGTTGCGTACTATCAACTCCATCAGCATGTCCGGGAGGAGGAGAATCACATTGTCCAATGGTATGGCCGTTTTCAAGGATTCCCTTTCTTTGACGATCTATGTCACATCGTTCGACACATTCAGCAGCACCAGGCAAAAGGACATGAAGGGCTTGATGAGATTGGCCCCAGTCCGCTCAAGGGAGCAGTTGAGGCAAGTCGCGCGATTCTAGAGAAACTTGCAACTTCTAATGCCCTTGAGGCTAATGTGATGTATGATCTCGTTTCGTTTTATGGCCAGAATTGGTACAAATGCCCGAAGGCAACTTGCTTTTATTTCCACGAAGGCTTCTCAAATGACAAATCTAGAGAGACCCACATCGCTCGCCACGAAAGGCCGTTTCGATGTCCGTTCCAAGATTGCGAGTCGGGATACAAGCTAGGTTTCATCAGACGGAAAGAGTTGGAGAAGCACATGACCGTCCTCCATCCTGAGAACGGCAAGATTGTACCGCGATTCTTCCGGCTGAAAAGAGCTCGCGATAAGGCCGAGGACTCCGAATCTGGTTCAACCTCGCAGAGTAGGGCAAAAAACCCCGCTACTTTTGCGTGCCACCAGTGCACCAAGAAATTTACTCGAAACAGGAACCTGCACTCTCATCTTCTAGCGCACAAGGCTGAGAAGCCGTATGGCTGCCCTATGTGCGATATGAGGTTTGCGCGGGACAGCGACCGGAAACGACATGAAAAGCTGCACACGGGGGAGAAGAACTTCGTCTGCAAAGGCAGGTTGGAGGACGGCCGGGAAATGTGGCCCGGCGCCAACTGGGGCTGTGGGAAGGCGTTTCCGCGCGCCGAAGCTCTGAACAATCACTTTCGCAGTGAAGCCGGCAAAGCGTGCCTCAAATCTCTGTTGGAGGCGTATTTGAACGAGGATATGCTTGAGGAGCACTTGATGCACCAGACCGAGCAGGAGTTGCCTGATCTATCTGGATTCTCTCTCCCAAGGGCCGTGATTGAACAGTATCCGGAGTTAGAAAGATTTAGTTCGGGTAGGTCAATACAAATGTCAAGTGGTACATATGAAGAAGGGGGGTTTTCTGAATCACAGAGCAAGAAAGACGGTTTTCCTCGGAGATTGGTTGAATGGAGCATCGGGGAAATGGACAATATTGCTCCTAGGCGTGAATCTTCCCCAACTCCGACCCAACTGGAGAGAGAAGCTTCCCCTATGATGATCTGATTGTCCTTCAGTCCAACGAGCGGCTTCGTCCGGAGAATGGTCCCCTCGTGTTCGGACTTCTCACGAAACTTGGGGGGAAATGACAAAGGTGTAGCGGACCGGAGAAACACAGATTCCCAGAGAACGCTCTGGCCGTGCCAGCCGGCTCTCAGGATCTTTTGGTCAACATCAACGGAAGCATGGACCATTGGACCTGCAGTTGGGTATTAGAATGGAAGATCAAACGACATTACTGAAGATACGTTGGCTTTGATTGGAAACGGTAGAGCAATCTCCGGCTTGAGTTGGTCGGTGTTACAAGGTTGAAAAGAGTCGACTGCTGTTATCAAAATGGATCCGTTGTTTCAAAGGATTGGGTTTAACTAGATACCCATCAGAGAATTGCTAGCGGTGATGTGAGAGCCCAAGAAGGGGATGACCGATGGTTTTAGACTGGATTGGTGGCGGTATACCTGACGGGGAATAAAGACATCAACACAGATCGTAGCACTCGTTCAGTTCTTTAGCTGCTGTTCAAGAGAGATTGAGTAGAGTGAACGGTGAAATATGAAACGACGTCATCTAGGCCTTTTGAAGGCACAGTTATGAACACAACACAGAGCACGCACGACGCATTCTAAAGGGAAAAGAGTTGACAAAAAGGCGGAAATGCAGGTCGCTGTCCCCGAATGGACGAAATGGAACGGGGCCATGAACTGGTGAAGATTGGGGAAGGGCAGCCTCCCAATCACTGTCAGTCAATGGCAAGACGTGCAACATGATCACAAGGCTGCGAGGTGCACATCGTAAAACACACAGTAGCCAAAAATGGGGGAGAGTCCGTCCAATAGTGGAAGTGTCCGCAAGAGAAACAGGTAGGTGCAGGGAATGGGCAGTTTTGGCACAGCCTGACCCAAAAATTTTAGCGTCCAACGAGGGCGTACGTTAAACCTCATTCGTTCAAAACTAAGCGATTTAGAGCCTAGTTGCCCTTCCTCTCCTTCCGCGCTAAAATTTTTCCAGTCGGGCTGTGCTGCAATTCCCCAACCTGCATGCCCCCGTCGAAAACTCGCTGGCTGTGCGGTTCCCAACATCACGTGATATCCGTTCAATCAAGAAGCCTGATTCGTCAGTCATTGTCATGTGACAGTCACGTGCAAAGGGGACTTGGCGAAAATGTAGTTTTCAGTGTCCCAGCCACCTCAGTTACTGTTCTGCAAGGATTACACATGGATTCGAATACGACGGAATGTCAATCCAATTCGAGGCACCTTGCAAGAGGCGAACTATTACGTTTCTGAAGTCTTCGAGTCTCTCGCAACACAATTTCTAAGGAAAGGTCTTTGCAGTTGACAAAAATGTCCAAACGCAAGCAAGCGCCGAGACAACGTCTGACATGACAAGGCAAGGCTATCGCAACACATTACGCATCGTTGCGTGGGTTGACCCAAGACTTACGAAAGAGAGACGATAAGAAATCCTCCACGCTCGCAGAGATCCCGTCCACAAGCGAAATCCCTTGAAATCAAGCACGCATAGGCGTGCTCCAAGACAAGATCAGACCATACGAGGCGAGGCGAGGCAAGGCGAGGCGAGGCGGATACAACGCTTTTTGCGCTTGCCATTTGAATTAAGACTTGGAAAGAACCGAATCAAAGAGCGCACCCAGGTATCTGACAAAATCATAATCCCCAAACCCCGGATCCAAAAACACCCCAATCCTCCCATCTAGAAAACAATGCCTCTCACTCCCCAGCGCCAAACTGCCGACAAGCTCATTGTCGCCTTCAACCGCATGGACATCCCCGCCATCATGTCTTTCCGCACCCCTACCTGCACTCAGCATCTCCTCCCCCAATCCATGAAACTCGCGCCGCAGGACAACATGTACATTGGAAATGACAGGCCCCAGGACAAAAGCTAAGTTTAAACTGGGGAAATGCTCAACCGTCTAGGCAAAACAAGGCAATGCAAGTCCGCCGAAATACGCCTAGGCTGGCTTGAGGGAGACTGCATTCTCACCATACAAGGCTGCAAGCCGTGGAAGGAATGGATCCCAAGTCGCCACACCACTTATGAGTGGAGAGCAGAACAGAACAAACTACGGTAAAGCACGGTTATAAGAATGTCCAACATTAGGCCTTGAAGGTAGAATATAGGGACATTCTAGCAACGAACTTACCAGAATTACGTCACCTGAACAAAACCTGACACTCGAGGGCACGATTAGATCTGATTTGCTGCGAAAAAGCGTTCCAGGGTAATTTGGGTACTATTTACCACCTGCAAAGCCTTCATCTCCCTCTCCAATACCCTTAGCTGCCGAAGGAAGATAGTATGGTCCTCCTTTTGTTGCTCGATAAAGGTCCGCAAGGTACTAACTGCACCAAGTGCCTGTGGAATAGAAATAGACCCAGGAAGGGGTACTTCTGGCCCGTCAGGATCTATGTCAGGTATAAGCCTAGGCTGTTTGCTCAATGAAGCCATCCGTCTTTAGGATCATCCTCTATGAATTCGTATAGATGGGTTTTCGATTAGGATCGTGGAAGAAATCGCGAAATTCGGCGCGCTGAACATTGGTCAACTCCCGTCTGCGCTTTTTGGTTGGCTTGGGAAGAGGAATAAGCATTTTTGAGGTCTCCGGAAGCTGTGAATCCATAGAAGGATATTCCAAAGGCCAGAATATTCCAATGACCCATACAAAAACTTCAAATTACCTCCAATGACAAGAATATATGCCGACCATTCTTATTTCCCGGCCTCATACACCATCGCTAACCGCTAACCATGCAGAAGCAGTCATTCCGCTATATGCTGAACAATGTCTAGAACTCGAAGTTGAAGAAAGTTGACCGTGCCAAGTCTGCGCATACAGTCTCTTAACACGAAGCCTTGTTCCTCCTACGCGCCTTCTTCCTGGCTTTGCTCTCCTCCTCCCTCACCACCTCCCCCACAACGATACGGCAAAGCCATTCCGCGAGCTGACTGACACTCCATCCCCATTCCACGCCTGCATCCGCCTCCCTTCCTCCTTAACCGTTTATATCTCCCTCCTAATCCCTACTTCCCCCCTGGGAGAACTCGTGACTAAACTCAGCTTCCTGCACAAAGCTCTCCAGAACCTCGCACTCTCCGTCCCCAACCTTCCAATTAAAAAACCCCCCTCTCCACACCATTCCCACTCTCATCGATCTCTATCTTCAGGCCCTTAAGTGCCATGATCTCCGGCCGAATCGTCCCCACCGCGGGAGCGTGGAATTTCAACGATTTGCGGTAGATGATGTGCAGGGTGCGGAAGTGGCTGTTTGTGAATGTTCCGCTGAGAGCGAGGGGCGTGCTGGGACTGCATTGCGGGTCGGAGGGGTAGGATAGCGGGAGGAGGTAGGAGGGGCGTTTTGTGATGTTAGGTTCAGACGATGCTTGCAAGGATGTGGCGGCAGAGGCTAATTTGGTGGAATGCATTGAGGACTTGGTCTTCTCCCACCGGCCTGGGATTTGTGTTGGCCTGTGAAGACGTATATGCTGGCCTCGTCGTGGTCGGAGGAGAGTTGTCGTTGTCGTTGTAAGACGATTGAGCTTGGACATTGCAGTCAGGCTTTGCGTTCGATCCCCAGATCCAGTTCCGCCATCTTCTGCCAGCATTGGTAGGGTGAATTTACACTTCCGCATTAGCATCAACACCCTCTGAGGCAATGACTACCATCCTCCACTAAAGTCGTCGTCACCTCTTTCTTCTCGTCCCCATGATCCTCATCCCGCGCTCATTCACCGCCAACTCTCTCTCCAACTGCATCTCCACCGCGCCCGTCACCGAATCCTGATTTGAACTTCCACTCCTCATGCTGAAGCTACTCTCCAGCCCGTCGACGTCCACGCCTCTGGACCTCTCGCCGAATACCACTTTCTTGACTACGGTCGGTGTATTTGGTCTGTCATTGTTGCCGCCAAGGGCGATGCCGAAGCTTTGGCGCGAGCCCTTCATGGTTGAGCGATGCGTAGGTGGGCGTTGAGGGGAAGATTGGATCTCAGTGTTTGGGTCGGGGAAAGGTGGTTGGAGGTGATGATGAGGTTGAAGTCGAGATTGGGGAGGTGGTGTTGTGATAGAGATTGAGGAGTCGTCAAAGTTGACGGGGATTTTCATGGGTCGTTTAGGTGAGGAGGAGGCGGCTTCAGGTATATCGACAGAATCTTCTGATCCTTCTAGAGCACTTTGTTGGTCGTTCGTGGGAGGGATCCTCTCGTCAATATCGGTGGGCTGACCTGTAGCGCTAGAATGATGTCATACGCAGGGCACACCAGACTGGAGGCGAGGGTCAAGTGGTGGGATCGAGCTGGAGAGTTAGGCCTAGATTCAAATATCGTGAAAACCTGGCAACCTGTCGACTAGGTCGCCGCTAGCTTTCATCCGTACTGATTGGTGTTTGGTTTTAGGGTTTCATCCTTCAAATTTCTTCCTGGTAGACCTTAGTTTCTATGCGTTACTCTCCAGACTGCTTTCCCATTTGGAATTCAATTGGCAGGTTCATTCCCACTCTTCTCGCGGTCAGTCTTATGCGATCTTCGTCGTCCATTGTCATGCCTGGGTTGTAACGCTCGAGTAGGGTGATGTAGTTTCGTTGTGCCTTGACATATTGGATGAATTGCTCTGCCTGCTGGCGCTGACGTAGACTGTATTCGGGGGATGGGTCTGGTGCAGGCTCGGTGAAGCAGGCGCGGATGCGTGAGCGAAGGGGAGATGGCGGGGTGGTGAGAGGGCGAGAGGGCAGCTCGCGGAGGATAGAGCGGTAGAGAGAGCGGAGGTGGGCTTGTGGTTGTGTCATGGTCGAGTGATTGATGGTAAAGTTGATACGACGGAGTTGACGATGTGAAGTGCAAGGATCTTAGGCAAGTCATGTGATTCGTCGGAGGTCGATTGGCCCTGAGACCCTGCGGCTGACATCTTCAAACAACGCGCGTCTCAGCTCCTTTTGTCCCACTGGAGAGCCACACTGCCTCCCTAGTACCCTTACAGTGTGCCTGGCGTAAAGGCATTCGCCATTCCTATGGCGCTCCTTGTTCCCGCCTCTCTTAGGCACCCCTTCTCCGGCGCTACTTGAAAAGCTGACCCCAGATATAAGCTCGGAGGTCCAATTCGCGCTCTTTTGCTTTTTTTCTTTTGTGGCTGTGCAGTGGCCAAGATCCCACTCGGCCGACCACTCAATGACCTTTCTTGCCGTCTCTCCTCTTCATACTTCTTGTACATTTAAATCTTTCCCCAGCAAGTTCCTCTTTTCCAGACACTCCTACAGATGTTTTTTTGTATCTTGTTTTGTACCACCACTTGCAGCACTGGTTAGGCGGAGTTCTGATTGAAGCACATACGCAAGGAATAATCTCGAAGGCATTCCTTCATGTCTAAAGTACTCGCTCTCCTCGGATTACTGGCGTCCGCCCACGGTGTATACAGCCATGAACCTCTGCGATTGGATTTTACCAAGCAAAGCCCGAGAACAGATGCCAGATCCCTACTGTCGTCAAGGTCGTTAGATCTTGACCTTCTCAACGGTGCCGGCCTCCAATACTGGGTTAACATTACCGTCGGCACCCCTCCCCAAGCACTATCTGTCCAGCTCGACACCGGCAGTTCAGATCTGTGGATCCCATCCACAGCTGCTTCGATTTGTGCGGTCCAAGACGGGGTCGCCGGCTGCCCCAATGGCGCTTTCAACCCATCTCAGTCATCCACGTACAAGCTTGTTGCCCATGACTTCAATATGTCCTATTATAACCCTACCGATAACGACTCTGGTGACTACATCTCAGACACTCTCGTCATGGGCTCCGCCAAGATTCCCCATGTAAGTTCCGCTCGCAACATGGAATATGAGATGGCTGCTCGAATGCTTCGATGGATCGATGTCCTCTCGATCTCTCTTCATCATTTTACCAACAAGTCTGACCGGTCTGAGAAGTCAACGCTAACTGTACGGTTTATGTAGATGCAAATGGGCCTCGCCCTCACCGCCGTTGACTCCATCGGCGTAATGGGCATCTCCTTTGCCAGTGGCGAGACCATTTGCTGGGAACACGACGAATGCGACCGCATTGTCCCAACCGTGGTAGACCAGCTCAAAGCAGCAAAGTACACCCAGCGCAACGCATATAGCATGTATCTCAACGACCTCCAATCCGATTCCGGCTCGATCCTCTTCGGCGCCATCGACACAGCAAAGTATAGCGGGCCCCTCGTCGCCCTCCCCATGCAGCCCGATGGCCAAGGCAACGTCACCGACTTCTCCGTCTCCTTGACATCGGTTTCCATCTCCACTGCCGATGGCAAGACGCAGAAATTGTCTTCTCCTGACCTCGCCGTCCCCGCCTTGCTCGATAGCGGCACATACGACACCGAACTGCCCGCCAGCATCGCAAATGCCATCATCTCTGGCATGGGCGCTGTGTATAGCGACGGCTCGAACATTGTGCCCTGTCGCTACACCTACGCGGACGCGACGATAATCTTCGGCTTCGTAAGTAGTCCCGTTCCTTCAAAACTGTATCAGTGGTAGCCGGAATTGATTCAGTCTTTGTCACGATATGCTCCGGGCTTTACATAGCTTTGGACACTTGCATGCAGAACAAAGCCCGCATGTCCTTTGACGGCTATCCTTTCCGACTACCACTGTTGAAATTGCCCCAGCTATCATTGATACGTGCTAATAAGGATCCACAGGGTGGGCCCGGCGGACCCCAAATCTCTGTCCCCATGTCAGAAATGGTCGTCGACGCTGGTATCACTTTCTCGGACGGCTCAAAGGCGTGCTATCTTGGCATTGATGCCGTAGACGAGTCGCTCGGCGGCTCGATCATCCTCGGCGACACGTTTTTGAGGAGCGCTTACGTGGTATACGACCTTGAGAATCAGGTTATCGCGCTTGCTCAGGCGAAATTCAACGTTACTGATAGCAGTGTCGTTCCTATACCGTCCGGAACTGGTCTTCCAGGCGTCAGCACCACTGCGACTGTCGCTGTCGCGACGACCATCGCAGGTAATTTGACGGCCCCGGTTGGCGGGCCGGCGAGTGCTACTGCAACTGCCAGTGCGAGCGGTACCAGTATCCAGACAGGGACGCCGACGTTCGATCTGGGGCCTGGCATCTCGGCAACTAGCTCCGGCACAACTGCTTTGGGGACTGGTAGCCCCTCGATACATTCAGGAGCCAACAGGACACCGGGAGTTGGATTTGGTGCGGTGACGTTGTTGGCAGGAGCTCTAGTTGTAATGGTTGGGATGCTGTATTGATGACAAGGTCGTATATACTTTCGGTTTTAAGAGAGTGAGAGGTCGGGCAGAGGAAAACCGGGCGTCCGTCTGACGGTATAGTAAGACAGATGATAGTATGGTGGCGAGATCTGACCGGCGTTCTCCCTGGCCAATGCTTGCTGAAAATGACATTCTGCAAGAGAATGTCACAGCTTCCTCCTGAACGTATCCTCGTTGATTGGGTTTATTGAATGAGCATGTACTCTGCCCTCCTGGGTGTGCTCATGTTTCCGCCCGCATTGGTCGTTGGAGGTACTGTGTTAAGCAGACGGATCGTCGATATCCATAACAAGTCGAAACATGGCACCTGCACCTAGCAAGCATACACCACCACCATCCATTCCTATAAACCCCCAGTCCATCACTCCCAGGCATAGATTTGATCTGTTGTTCAAGCATTCCCATTAACAACCACTCCACCACTCTCCGCAACCCCCATCACTACATCCTCCAACCTCCCGACCAATGCCTTCATCTCCCTCCTCTTCTCCTTCCTTTGCTTCTCCATCTCCCTCAGCTCCGCCTCCAGCGCCCGGATCCGCGCCTCCTGCTCCTCCTCGTGCGTCCCGATGCCCGGCAGATTTTCGACCAGGTACTGGATCTGGCCGGCTTTGATGATGAGGTCGCGGGCGAGCTCGCGTTGGGCGGCGGCAAAGGCGGCGGGGGAGTCCGGGTGCAGCGCGCGGGGGTTCGAAGGGTCGGTGTCTTCGGGGCCTGGGTTAAGGGTGCCAGCCTGGGGAGGGAGGGTATAGGGGTCGTTGGGGACGGGGGAAGGGGCAAGCAGCGGGTGGCGCTGCGAGAGGTAGCTGGTTGTGCTGTATAGTTGCGTTGCTAGCTGGAGAGGCGCGATGGGTAGGTGTTAGTTTTTGGCTTTTGCGAGATTGGGATTGTAAAGGGGTTTGAGGTTTGGGGAGCCATTTACTTGGTCGAGACAGGTTTGGAGTTGGGTCAGGATGTCTGCCATGATTTTATCGCTGAGGGAGTTGATTCTAGACGTTCCGTCCGGCTATGGGATGCTATCGTTGTCGCTTTCACGACAGGCTGGACAGTAGAATTGCAATGGCGTTTCTGCAGCTTAAAGGACTTGAGATATGCCAGAGTGGATGCCTAAAGCAATTGACATGAGGTGTAACTGAATTCGCCCGCAACTTCGATCTGGGGTTAAACTAGCGCCTTACCGGGTATTAGCTGTCCCTACGCCAAGGGAGCTCCAAGCTTCGCCGAAGTTCCCAGATTTCATATCAATGTAAACCACTTGGTGAAAAGCGAGCGTGAGCGCGAACGCGCAAAGCCGTTAATGCTCGCTCGCTCCATTACAAAATGCAGTCATAGACTCAGAGCCAATTCGTCATCTCCCCTCCCTCCACTCCTCGTCCAGCCGAGGCCACGATGCTTCTCCTACACTCCCCGATTCCCGTACTCCTCTATCCCTCCTTCAGCAGAAGACCCAGCTACGAACGAGGGCAATGATACTAAACGCCTAGACCCTCCTACTATCACATCCTCACAGTCACGCCTCTCCAGCTCAAACACCCTCCACCATGACCTGCCCACCTTCCTCGCCCATGCGACCCGCAGCGGCCTCTCCCCTACCTCAACGACCTATATAGGCACCTACTACGAATACGCCGTCCAACGCACTCTCCGCCGCTTTGCCTTCAACCTCCAGCGCACGGGCGGCCGCGGCGACGCCGGCATCGACCTCATCGGCACCTGGCACCTCCCCCCGGCGCTTGCGCCTGTCCCGCTAAGAGTGCTGGTGCAATGCAAGGCGCTAAAGGCCAAGTTAGGCCCGAATCTGATCAGAGAGCTTGAAGGCGCATTTGTGGGCGCGCCAGTGGGGATGAGAGGGAAAGGGGTAGTAGGGGTATTGGTGAGTCCGCGGGAGGCCACGAAGGGAGTGAGGGAGGCAATGGGGAGGAGCCGGTGGCCGATGGCGTGGGTTATGCTTGAGGTGTTGCAGCATGACGGAGGGATGGGGAAAGTGAGGCAAGTGCTGTGGAATAAAGCTGCGGCGGAGGTTGGACTTGAAGGGTTGGATGTCACGACGAGATATGACAAGGCGGTAGGGAGAGAGCATGAGGTTGGGAAGGAGTGTGCGCTAATGTGGCAAGGGAAGCCCGTACCTGGCCTTGACGAGAGGGAGGAGATGAAGAGCTGAGGGTCGCTTGTGTCCCACGGACACAGAGTTCATAGAGCTCCGAAGCGCACACCCTTGGGCTGGACATAGCAGCTTGAAGACACCGCCTGATGCTGGACACCTTTCGTACTCTTGCTACACAAGCGTCAAAATGCACAGGTATCCCGTCCACTTCATTTGACCAAGCAAAAACGATACAATAACTCAACTCAAATCAAATCAGATGAAGACCTTAGGGAGAGGATCTGAACTTGTTCGATTTTGCAGTCGTCTGATGTGATCTCACAAAGAAAAGCTCTATCGTATGATCTGACTATTCTCATGGCTGGCACGATTGGACAAGCTACCGCTTCATAACTCCCAGCTAGCCCAGTTAGAGACTCTGCATTCATCGGCGCCCCTGTTACCGTTGCTTCTTTCGTCCAAAATCCCAAAATTATTTGCCCATGTTGCCATCCCAGTTCCCATTCGCCGCGCCAGCTTGCCAAAGGACTTTTGTATAGATAACCCCATACACTGGTGGGGAAAGCAGTCATTAAAGGTGTGCAGGTTGTGTCGGTATTAGTACAGAGGTCAAGTACGGAGTATACTCGACCTGTCGGATCGGGAGTGATTAGAGAGCATGTTATAATCAACAATGAGGTATTGAAATTTTCTTCCGAGCGCCCCTGGAAACTCCTAGCCCCCGCCCTAAAGGGCGGCAAAAAGACAATAGGAAAGTCGTGATATCGGGTATCATTTGTAAGAGCATGTGCGTGACGGTTCAGGAGATGGTCCTTGCCGAAACAAATGGATAAAACGGAAACTTTTGATTCAGCATAGCGGGGTGGGGGGGGCTCATTCGTTTTTGGTGTCGGACAAGCGAGCCTTCTTCGATGGGGGTTGTCCAGCATCTCTCTCCTGCAGTGACTGTTGAAGCTCCTGTACTTGGCGTTTGAGCTCGTCAACTTCGGCAGTAAGGTCGCTAACTTCGCGGGCTGCAGATTCTCGTTGCATAATATTGATCACCTCTAGCTCACTGACTTTGGTCTTCAATTGTGTATTGGCCACAAAAAGTTGCTCATACGTCTGTGGGGGTTCAAGGTGTCTGTCGTTGAGTGACGATGTGGAACCTGGGGAAGGATGGTTGAGATGCAGACCTGGAAGAGAAGGTGAAGGTTGGAAGACTTGATCGTTCAGGCTAACACCGTCGAATATGTGCTGCGGTGCGATGTTCGGATCGTGCTGCATGTGAGGAGTGTCGGTGCGTGAGACCGGTGAGTGAGATCGATCGGAAGCGCCAGAAGAGGCTTTTTGAGAAGAGCGCCGAGGATTGTGCATGTTGAAAGGCGGAGTGCCCATGTCGGGCGCGGTTGCGGGGAGTCCATTCGTGTCGAATGGTGGCTGCAAACTTGTCAGACTTCTGTACTGAACCAGCTGAATTACATCAAGTATTACCTTCTTCTTTGGCACTTGTCCAGCCGATTTTACACGGTTGCGACTCTTGATCACGTCTGTCTTTAGACTTATTGGTCTGGCTCGGCCGTGGAGCTTTAGGAACAGGCCGCAGGCATTACAAAGTACCGACCCAGCCTCGTCTCTTCTCCATAAAGGCGTCGTTGAGGTTTGACAGTTTTGGCAGACAGGCTGTGTATAAGGCAAACCATTGTCAGTAAGAGATGCAGCCATGTTCGACGGCTGGGTCAAAAGCGGCTGTGGATGAAAGATCGATAAGGTGGGGAGGAAAGAGTGCGATAAGGTGGGCTCTTGGCGCTAGCTGAGTGAGACTCGACCATGACTTACAGGAGTGTTGCCTGACAGCCCAGGTGTCGGAGCTGGAGATGACGTCGCGTAATTCATGCTGTGTGATGCATTGTTTGAGAAGGACCTGTTGCAGTGACACAAATCAGCATGCCGCCCGTCACCCAGCCTCTGTATGTATTGGTAACACGCGTATCCAAAAGCCCCCCTTGAGAAAACGAGATGCTCGTCGACATACCTCAACTGCGAAGGCGACGCTGAGGCAAGAGAGGCCAGCGTGGACAGTCCTGGTAGGGACAGGTTATGGTTGTGCTGGGAATGCAGCGACTGCGCGTAATTGGTGCCGTTTAGGGGCCTGTGTTCCTCACGGAGATTGTTGTAATCGTGCTGCCGCAGAAGAGCAAAGTTCGAGGACTGAGTTGAAGTGGATGACGGCCGAGAGATGTCTCTTGCAAATGTGCCTGGGGCGGGATATGGAGATGTAGCCCTGGTGTCGACCAGAATGGGCGGGTTTGTGTTGTTGTACTTTTCAAAGTCGGCCTGTGCTGAGGCCGAGCGTAGGATAGGGTCCACGGGCGAGCCCCGGTAGAGCAGAGGAGCCAATGCGGAAGCCGTGATGGGTGGTTGATGAGGCCGACGTGGTCTCAACGTTTCTGGAAACTCGCAGGGTGTTCATGAGAGAAAAGATGCGAGCATGCACAGAGCACCGAATATTTTATCGATCTCTCAGGACGCGGCTGATACGCGATAAAGCTATAGGGGAACCGGCCGCTGCGATAGTTGACTCGGTCGAACTAGCGGCGATCGAGTGGAAGCCTCGGAGGCTTCCCCGGTAAGAATTTTAGAGCCGTACAACCAAGGTCGCCCGGAAACAAGATTGCTGTGCTGTTTACAACCCCCAATAATTGGGCCACGTCTGTCTGCTGAGGATTTGAGATCGCAGCAGGGTTCTAGAATGCCATCATTTCGTCTGAGTTTCCCCCAAATTCCATTGTCCAAGCGCCTTCCATGCCGGCATCCTTTGGAAGCGCCATCTAATCTAAAGCCCCCTTTCCCCCTCAACTCTTTTTTTGAAGATTCAGACCCATGGTTGCAATCTTATCGGGCGTCCGCTAGGGTCTATGTATAGAAAGCGGCTTGGGATCCCGTCTCCTTCTCTCGAATAGGAGGGACGCACACAGCCGCGCTTCTACTAGATCCACACTCATGTCTTGCTTTGAAACTCGCCCGAAATCTGCACGACATCGCGCTCACATCATAAGCGCCAGAGGATGTATTGGCTACAGCTACGGTACACTTGAAGTGTAGGCAAGACTTTGATGAACCCTATCTCCAGCACACAACGGACCTCTATCTCCCTTCTTTTATGCTACTACGTTTGCAACCCTTCCTTTTTCTGTCTAGGCTGTTGAGAGGCTCAAACTAGTTACGCAATGCTGAGACGCAATGGTCTGCCGTGCATTTCTCAGTGTCTGTGTCCAACTTGGGGACATCCCAATGGTTGTTTTTGTTGTTATCTTGAATTGAGAACGGAAGAAGCTCGATTTTCCAGAGAGGCACGGCTTGTGCCATATACTTCAGCAACGTGCTGCCTCGAGTTGTCCCTGAACCCAGCTACTGAAGCATTTCCCGCACGCTAGCCACCAAGTCCTGGTGAAACTGCTTAGTCGTTTCCAGTTCCCAGATCTCAGCAAATCCGTGCTGCGGTTTCCTGTTAGCACATATGCGGACAGTCGGAGTTGATTCGATTTATGCAGCTATAAGTGTGCGCGATAAGACAAAAAAGCTGTCTTCGGCCGGAACAAGTGCAAATCATTTGCCTGCAAGGAATCCAGACCCAGAAGGGGCCAGTTGGAGTACTTACCGGGACACCTTGATATATATGCCATTTTACCTTGACACCAGCTTTCTCCATCTTCTCCACGTACGCAAGGGCCTCGTCCCTCAACGGATCTTGACCCGCGACAAACACCAGATGCGGCGGAAGATCCTTCACATCCCCCAGCAGCGGCGAAGCATCCATCTCTTTCCCCTTTTCCGAGTCCGGGCACGCTATATCCCAAACCTGATTCATGTACTCACCATTCAACATGGTTCCCACACATTGAACGTATGAGGTGTACTCATACTCCTCCTTGGGAAACCATCGTGGATGACAGGTCACCGGTACATTGAGCACCACCCCTTTAATCTGCATATGTGCCTCCCTCGCCTTCTGCGCCATGACCGCTGCAAGAGACCCTCCAGCGCTCGAGCCAGCCAAGAAGATCCTTCCCGGATCTGCGCCCAGCTCATCTACCTTCTTCGCAGTCCACTGCAGCGCATCCCAGCAGTCATCCACATACGTTGGATAGGTATGCTCCGGTGCAAGCCTGTAGTCGACACTGACGACCACAAACTCGAAATTCATGAAGATCGGATACAGCAGCCACACCTCCTCAGTGATGTAAGTCCCCTCCACCCAGCCTCCACCATGTGTCACAAACAGCAGCGGCAGTTTCTTCTCCGTCGTTGCATTCTTCGGGTGGTAAATTTTGACACCAACCTGGTGCCCATCCTTCATCGTCACTTTCTCTTCCCGTGCCGTGTACCTGTAGCTCTCAGGAGGATGCTCTGCCGCCCACTTCTCCTCCTCCACAGCCTGTGCAGTACGGTCCGCAGCAATGTCAATTGGATTCGATTCCTTCGGCCCAGACTGCAGTGCCAGTTCCGGCCGGGACGGGTCACTGCTATACCGTTCCCAGTCAGGGGACGAGGTGAAGTATTTGCTGTATTTTGCCATCCTTTTCGGCTCAACCAGTAGAAATTCAAAGACTCTCAACAATAGAAAAGACAATTGCAACAAAAGACTAGATCGAGGCACTCTATATCGTGCATCGTTAAGAACCTACTCCCGATCAGATTTTAGGCAGCAGCAGATCAAAAGGCGCACTGATTAGTCAGCACTGGATGCAAGAGAAAGAAAAGAGGAAACGATCAGACGTGTCCGCTACGGGGCCTTGGCACATCCGACTGCAAGACTGAACTTTGTACACGCCATCTAGTAGCGAATCCAAGTATTGATCAAAGAACCCAATCACAGATCGCCGTTGAACGATCCGCTTTTTTAGAATTTCACCAGTCTCGAGCTATCGGGCGCTTGCAATCGGACGCGCCAACGCCATGTACATCTCCACTGCTAGGGACTGGAAAAAAGGTGAAAGGGACAAACACAGCATAGAAGCTAAGCGACAAGGAACAGCTAGGTAAACATGTCTCATTGAATTGGGTGTGTAAAAAGTCGTGAACTATACCACTCAACATAGTGAACGGATCATTCTCTGACAACTTGAAATGTCTTCGCTATTCAACCAAAATAACAGGCCAACGAGAAATGCCGGCCTCTTACGCCTTTGGGCTTCTCCTCAGAGCCGGATATGAAAGACAGAGGAGGAGTCGAGTCAGGCCCCACAGCGACTCCTAGGCTTGAAATTCCGAGATGCTCGACACTTGCTAGCACGTCACGACCAGCCACGTCGCCGCCGATCAATGATCCGTCGCCGCGCAAGGCAAGACCAGGAACTTCTATCCGTAACTTCAGATTGGCCGAGATAAAAGCTCGCACAGTCTCCGATATCTCGCCCGCTTCTTGCGTCGCCTTGGCAATTACTACCTGGGCGCTAGGCTTGGCCACTTCAAGGTAGATATTTTGCCTGTCCGGAGGATAGACTGGATCCAAACCGGGGAGTGTCGCGCCAGCTTTGAGAATGCCCATGACTGCCACCACAAGGTCGACACCTCGATGTGAGTAGATCATAACGACATCTTCCGTTTGAATGCCTGATTTGACGAGATGCCCAAGGATATTCGACGCTTCATTTATCTGCTTGTAGGTGAAGGACCTCTCAGGAGTCCCGCCAGCTCTGGTCTCGACCACGCAAAGTCTCTCCGGATGGGCTTCAGCATTTCTAGAGAATGTGTTATGTGTTGCGCCGCGAAAATCACTCCAACCGAGGTCTCGTGTGGGATTCGGAAGCAGTTTTCTCTGTGTCGGAGTAAGCAAGTCAATGGCACCAACTGGTTGGCTCGGATCGGTTGAGGCGCCCTCGATAGTTTGGAAGAGCTAAGTCAGTGTCGTAGCTATCCTAGCTTTGGAGAAAAGAGAAGGATTGTATGTTGCTGTAATTCGCATGCCGCCATTTGATGTGAAGGATAATCAAGCCGGAGGTCCGTGGTCTCGCCATATCCCATGGTATAATTAGACCGCGATGTCTGCAAAGCCGCAAACTAGAACAAGTTCCTGGACTTCAGATGCGAGAAGATGTCTTGCAAAGACACGATATCATCTGCACAATCTGCAACGTTCTGCGATACGTTAAGACATTCCATGACACAACGAAGCTCCGTGTCACACTCACAGACTGCACCTTGGTCGCGAGCTCCGAGAAAGCTTCCTTAGGTGCAACCGGCAGTCGTAGAACAAAAGGCTATCCGTCGACTTCGGGAATTTGTCGTGGTTGCAATGCCTTCATCACCTGTAAGTCGGCTCACTAGAAGTACGCAGGCTGTCAGTAGAAGGTGGAAAGGCGGTGCTAAAGACCGGAGCCTTTCCAAAGCATTTTGGACGTCCTGTGAAGCGTCTAGGGACTCTCTGGCCTGGGTGGCTTGTGTCGCTCTGTCTCCTGTGTGAGCGGTGATACGGTCAAGTTTTTAAGTCGCTCTGCCCATCTTGCCAAATGAGAGGAGAGGTCATTGGCCTGCGTGTCGGCCATATCTTCGGAAATCCAATGCTCTCGTCTCACATCCTTTGTGCGGAGCACTCGAATGTTGCCTTCGAAATCCGAGTCGTTCAAAAAGCTTTCATGCAAGGTACCGCCCCGAGCTCACCCTGCTCCGGTCCTAGGGTGACGCCGCTCTGAGCGGCGTGAGGTGAGGCTCACCTTGGGCTCACCCTGGGCTCACCTTGGTCAAGAGGGGACGGGGTGACACTCTTGTCCCCTACCGGACCCACTTGGGCCGTCAACATCGCTCCTCATCGTCAACATTCAGCTAGTGATTGGCGCAGTCGCATTTCAACTAAGCCCACAGTGAGACAGCAATTTTCATAAAGCGGCGACATCTCGTCGCTGCCAAACCTCGAGGCGCCCCACCTAATCGGGTATCGCGCCCCCCTCGCCGCTTTGCCAACTATCCAGAAATGCTGACCAAAGTCTTGGCATCCCTCATCTCACTACCACCTTCCAACCAATATTGATATTACTCTATTCTACAGACACCTTTGAGCGTGCCAACTATCCCAACACGATTTAGTGATACATAAGGCCTTTCCACACTCTTTACAGTCTGTCTTGATTTGCGCTGGTGGCGCGTTCTGCCTTACATTGTTCGTAATCTCGACTCCAAATGTACGTTTCCCGATCGGGCCAGCAACGCAGCTTCCTCCCTTTTTTAGACCCCAAACACAATAGGTAGGCTTCTCTAATGGCACTACTGTATGTACAACAGGTTGGTGGCCCTCTATAGGCGTCTCAAAGTTCAATCCCATAGAGAGAAGTTCCTCTATAAGTGAATCAAAGAATTTTTCGTGGGTACGATGACTCGAATCATTCTCGAACTGTTTCTAGATGAAATAGGTGTTCGTTTTGCAAGTATCTAATAACAAAAACCATAGAGGTCGCCACTATTTGATATTTGGGGTCTATGACAGGTGAATGACTTCCGGAGTTGATTCACAGTGTCGATACCATTCATCCCATGTTCAATGGATTGATACATCGCTTTTCGGCCGTTTCATTCGCATCTTTTTGATAGTTTCGTCTCCTTTAGCTTGTGTATCACCATAGGAAGTTACAGCGCTGAGCTCCGATTTCTCCATACTGAGGATACGTTCAATGGACCGATAAGCCTTGGTGACAACGACGATTACGGCTCGATTTCACGACGCTCGTCCCCTTGTATCTCGACGAAATCTCTGCCTTTGGACGAGAGTGGGTATCCATCTGATGGGTCTACACCATGCAGTACAGATTCTCCTCACACATCGTCACATGCGCCGAGCAATCAAAATACTCTTAATGATCTAGCTCCGCGTATGCGCTCTGAATCCTTTCCTATGTCGGACTCACTTGTCGACGGAGTATCAGGGCGGCTTCTTACTGATAAGCAACACTCCCCACGACATGAACCGGACCTGCACGTGGCTGGACCTACTGTCTGGCATGACTTGGACCACTCTGCCGGTAGTGGGCCCCATGCATATTCCGTTCCTAGCCAAGGGGATATTGGGGATAAGGAAACAAGAGATCATGAAGTTTTCTATTCTATCCATCCACCGGCTGACTATTTACCCTTTCGACCCTAAATATCGTCCGCGATTTCCTCATAGAGCTGATGCTGGGTGGCTGTACTATCAGCAAGTTCCTCGTTGGATTCCTTGACGCCTTCCTCAATGGCTTTCAAGTTCTCCCTCTCATATTCGCGAGCTGGCAACGAAAGGGTTTCAAGCTCCCCTTCGATCTCCTCGCATCGCTCCACAAGCTGACTCTGAAACTTTTCTAGCTCTTGCTGTGCGAGTTTCTTGATTGCCTCGGCGCTTCCGTCCGTGGCTTCCTTTAGTTCCCCTTTGGCTTTCTCCTGCTCTTCGATCGTGGCACTGAGGGGTAAGCTGGCAGCCATGCGTAAGCATGGATTGATGTGAGAGCCCGCAATATTCTGGTACAAGTCGGCTGATGTAGCAACGAACGCGAAATGGCCTCTTAGAACAATCATAGTTTCGCGAATCGCCTGCACCTCCGCCTCGTTGTAGGCAATTGTAAAGATGTCGTCCGTATGTGTGACACCACCCTGAATGGTACTCAAGTATCGTTCAGCATGGCCCATTCCATAGATAGTGATTATGTTGGCCAACATATTGAAGAAGCCAGCCAGAGTTCTGAACTGGTCTTGCATGGCAACGATCGCATCAATGGACTTGCGAAGGATTTTCTTGGTCTCCTCCATAGTGGCTTTGTTGTGCTTGAGGTCGCTCATGGTTTTGGCCAGTTGGATAATGGTGGTTTGCGCTGAAAGCTGCTGCTCTTGCGTCTTTTTCAGGTTATCTTGGGCATCCTTCATTGCAGCGCGCATGATGAAGAGCTTTTGTTGGCGGCCTTTCAAGACCTTGACGTAGCCCAGATCGTTCGACGATCCGTTGTCCAGTCCGCCACCAAATCCTTGGCCTGGTTGGGCAGCTGCAAATGACCTCAGCTTTATCGCTTGCTCGAGCAAAGGTTTGACCATCTGCCGCCAACGGTCAATCCTGCTTTGCCAATCCTCACTGGCGGCATTTCCCGAAACTGCCGATGCTCGACTGTCCAACATCACTCCAGTGATATCGATTGCTCCATCGAGTACGGCTATAGCAGTGAGACAATGTTTGCTACTGAAGTCTCCGAGGTTGCGCCTCAAGGTTTGGAGCCGGGTTGAGCTGAAGATGATTTCCGATCCACCATCTTTGAGTATATCGAACAGTTTTTCGTTCAGCAGTCCGTTGAGAAGCTGGAGCTGTGTTTCGATCTGCTCGGCTGCCAGCAGTGCGGGATCGAGACCAACAGCCCGTTGTGGAGTCACAGGTACATCTTGTGGATCGTCACTTCGACTGCGAACCCCTCCGATTGCTTTCACGGCTTCAATAGCCAGCTTCGGAGTGTCCTTCACCACACTGATTGCGGCATTCATAATTCCCGTGACGCTGGCCGTAACACCTTCTACAGCTCCTAAGGCCAGAGCTGACCATTCTGTAAATAGAGAGATGATCAGTCTTTTTGTGCTGGACATCACTAGCTCAAGATCTGCTAACCTCCTTTCTTTGCTGTCTTTTGAAAGACTTCTTTGGCATCGTTGAACTCCCGGCTCACGTCACTGGCATGACTCTGGAGGAGCTGTAGCGTTTGCTTCTGTATCTCCTCTTCTGCCTTCGCTTTTCGGACACTGAACTCGGCCTCGTCCTCTTCCTGCTGGGTGCTGGCTACGAAAAGGGTCAGAAGATGTATAGTGTCACAGTGGTATGACAAGCGACCTACACATTTGATTCGCCATAGCTCGATTCAATTCCCGGGCACAATGTACCAGTTTGTCAAATTCTCCCTCGATTTCCTTTGTCAGCCCAACACATTTCTCCATCTCGGTGCGGAACTTTGTCATGGAGCTCATCAGGCTGATCTTCGCGCGTCGAGGGTCTTGCAAACACATGAGGATATCCTGAACCTGTACGCCATAGATCAGTTTTAGAGCTTTAGCAGTACTAGTGTTGCATTGAAAGTTCTCACATGGCCTTGTTTCCCGAACATGATGCCAGTCTGCATCCTAATGGAACCCATGTTCTTGCTGGCGCAATCAAAGGCATCGGAGGCATGGTCAACGATCTGAACCATTCCGCTCGAGAGACTCGGATACCTTTGTAGTAAGTCAGCCTATGTAAGACATTGTATCATTGTCTAGGTTGCTTTCTGAAGATATTGAAATCCACCTCTCGGCTCTTGCAATCGGATACGGAGAGCATGATCAGAGAAGGCAAGTAACTTAATATTCCCAAGAAGATTGACGGCCAAGGGTGCTGTCATAAGCATGTGTGGGAGACTTTGCGTCTGTCCGAGACTCAGCCTGATGTCCTGCTGGACACGGCTTGCCGCTTGTCGACGGGCAACAACCTGCGAGTCTCCCTGGTTTTGGACTTGACTCATTGTAACGAAGTAACTAGATTAATTGTAGTTGTTCAGATGGTATGGAAAGGAGTTGATCTGCTTAGGAATGCGTTGGAAATTTTCTCTGGAATTTGAGAGAAGGCTTTTGTGTACAACACGAGAACATGCCAGGACGCGTGAAGTGTTGAACTTCGCAGTGTCAGTGGTCGAGTTCTACGCCCGGCTTTGCTAGGTGCGACTGCTGATAGGGACCCTTATCTTTTTAGCGCAAAAACTCGTATTTTGCTACTAAACTAACAACCAGCACTCAGCCAAGAACTTCTCCCCTGAGGATTTGCCAGTATGCCACCAAGAAAACGGCCAGGAAGCTCGTGATCCGGAATATTCCTACCTGAATTCAGACTCCCATCCACCAATAAACATCTTAACAAGCATTAGCGACATTTGATTTCGAACTTTTCACGTTTGTCATGGATTCTCACGAAGAGCTACTAAAGAAAATCCTTGCTCTGTCTTCGTCGAATGCTCAGCTTCGCCAGGAGGTTGAGCAGCTGGAATCGAATCGCGAGTTTCTAGAGCGACGGTTCGCTGTCAATAAAATATCCTTGAATGGCGTGATCGAGGGTCTTCCGGGAGTCCTAGACATCTTGATACTGGAAAAGCCACCAGTCAGTATTGCACACAGCGTCGGAAGTAAAGGTTGCCTGCTAATTTTTGGCTTTTCAGCCTTCCTGCTACAGCCTTACTGATGGAACCCGGGAGGATATATGCTCCGTTGTGGAATCTGGGAAGTGGCTCCTGCCAACGCTGAACTTATTCCATGCCGAGATGTCGAATATACGAGACGTGAATATGGATGTGATGAGTGCGAAAGAGGAAGCCAGAGCTAGCAAGCTCAAGGCAGCACACCTTGCATCTACGGCAGCACGGCAAGGATCGGATTGCTTTGAGACCATTCAAATGGTCTCCAAGGCAAAGTTCCAGACTGAAGAACTTTTGCGAGCGACCACCGGGCAGATATCAGACGCGGAGCGCCACATACAGGAAAGCAAGGAGCTTACGAGGATCATGGCAGAGAAGGCGAGATATCATGTTGGCAAGGCAGAAGAACAAATTGGTGTAAGCTCCAAAACCATGTCAAGTAATATAGGACAGGTAGCTAAGCCCATAGAAAGTGGCTTAGGTATACACGCTGGATACCGATCGTCAATGTGGTCGCCATCCCTTTCTGCTTGTCACAAATGAGGTCAGCAGACTGGTCAACCAAATGGAATCAGGTTGAACTAACCCAACATTACAGTCAACATCTAGGTCAATCGGCCAGTTATAAATCTCTGGAATACAGGCATCAAACGGAAATCACCACAAAAATATGGGAAAAGCTCAGGCTTGAAGAAATTTCGGGGAATCTCAATATTGCCATCGAAAGGCTCAAGGACGCCAACAAGGCCTGTTCGGAAACCGAGAAGCAGTCATCTCGAATCAAAGACCAAGCCAAGGAGCTCACCGATCAATACAACGTAATCACAACGGGTATCAGGGACGTGTTGCATGCGCTAGACCCTTTACACAGCGAGTTCGATGTTGACAATTGGGATCGCCTCCGCCACGTCGCTTTAAAGTCAATACTGCAGATGATGGAAAGTCTTCACGCTGCAGAGTGTCTCCAGCATGAGAACCTTGCATTGCTGGAAAGGTTGGGGACTATCAATTCTCGGATGGATCACAGTTCAGCCTTGGAACTGGAGTGGTGAAGCATCTTCATTGCCAATCCGCCTGCAATAGTGCTTATCACCTTTCCGGTCTTCTCACTTTCTTTCGTCGTCTTTCAATTCACCTCCATCAAGTCTACCTCAGAACATCCAAAATGGTGTTGAAACCGTTCCAGGCAGATGCCCTAAACAGGTTCTGTACCAAGGATCAACTAGATTTGCTAGACTCTGTCGACTGTCTCCGTTCGCAAGGCATTAGTCATTATGCTTCGTTGCCACAGATCATCGTATGCTGCGATCAGTCGTCTGGGAAAAGCTCCGTGCTGGAGGCAATTTCCGGCGTATCTTTTCCTGTCAAAAGTAACCTAAGCACTCAATTTCCGACAGAACTGGACCTCCGCAAGACGCCGCAGATAGGTGTAAGCGTGTCGATTGTCCCGCATCAGGGCCGCACTGAGTCTGAATGACTTGCTCTCAGTAGTTTTCACGAAGAGCTGAAGGGCTGCGAAGGGCTTCCAAATCTGATTGAGAACGCAAAGGCGGTCATGGGAATCTCGACCCATGGCAAAGCTTTCTCAAAAGACCTCCCTTGAACTCATCCATTCCGAAAAAAAAACAGCAGTCTGCTTCCAATGTCGAGCTCGTACAAGACATTGTCCAATCCTATATGAAAGAGGCACGAAGCATCATACTTGCGGTGGTCTCAGCAAAGAATGACTATGCGAACCAAATCGTGTTGAAGCTCGCCCGTGCAGCCGATAAAAAGGGCAATCGGACATTGGGTGTCATCACGAAGCCCGATACTTTGATGGCAGGCTCCGAGAGTGAAGCCATGTACGCCTCTTGCGAGAAACCAGGACTTGGAGACGTAGCGGTCTAATACCGAATTTTAACTCCTCTTAGTCCTCTTATTGTGCTTCCCGTTGTCTCGAGTGCTGTCCTTCTCTCGGTGCGCCCCTCTCTTATAGCCGTTGGTTTCGGCTCGAGCTCCCAGCTCCTCAGTCGTAGCTTTTCGTTTCGCCATGATGGTGAAGGCGGCCGTTGGAAGAGGGAGGAGGGAAAAGGAGGGAGGAAGAAGCGGGAAAGCACGCGTTGCTGATCAAACTGCAGACATGACGGAACAGGCTTCCACGCCCTCAAGTATCTGTCTGTCGGATCCACAAGGGCGAGACGAAGCCGAAAAATGGGGTAAAGAAAGGGTGTCCATCTTGGGACCCATCGATCGAGGGTGAGCGTGCACGCGAGCCATGAGGCGGCTCACCCTGGCTCACCCTACCTCACCTTGCTCGCGAGGTGCGAGTGTTTAAAGTGGCATGGTGTGGGTGAGCGGGAAGGTGAGCTCGGAGCAGATTTTACTTTCTCTTGTGGTGCCAAAGCTTCGCGGCCCAGTCGATCGGGCTTGGCATTCTAACTCGCTGCGGTCATGCCGCTGTCTCGATGAAACATTGTTTTCAGAGTCTCTACGCGCGTCATCCCATATAATTCTCAGCCCTCTTGTCGCGGATACCTCGACTTTGCTACTGCATGGTCACATCTAATTTGTGCGATGAGCTGACCGTTAAGCCAGGCAGCTTCTGCCATCTTTTGCCGCGTCGCCATGCCCCCCCGGCGGGTCTGGCCGCTCCTTGTCATCGGCGGCTTGGTGACAGTCGCCCTCTTCCTCACATCCTCGGTGCGGGTATCGGTCCCAGTACCTGGTGCTCCTCTACCTGCTCCATTCACTGGAAATATACCCCAGCTTAAAGTCCCAGACTTCCGCTTCTCTTTCCGGACAGCCTCTCACAAGCCCCCTGAGCAAAAGAACAGCACCATTGGGGACAGCTCATGGTATAGTGATTGGAAATGGTTGAATCCATTTTCGTCCTCTATCACACTCGACGAAAACCGTTCGGTCCTTCCGCCTCTGAGGGTGAGGCCCCCTGTTTACACCTATTACGAGTCGAAGCCAGCCACAGACGAAAAGACACGCCAAATCGACCAAGAACTTCTGCTGACATGGCGGAGAGCATGGTGGGCGCATGGGTTCTATCCGGTGATCTTGAGCCAGGCAGAAGCGCTGAACAACCCTATATCCCATCATTTACAAGGCAAAGGGCTTCCTGCCACACTAGAATTCGAGTTCCTGAGATGGCTTGCTTGGAGCCATATGGGCGGTGGTTTACTCTCCAGCTGGCATTGCGTGCCAATGAGCTCCTATGATGACGAGTTACTCTCAAGCCTCCGTCGAGGCCAGTACCCTGGCTTGACCCGTTTCGAGGGCCTCGGTGCTGGCCTTTTTGCTGGCGAAAAGTCACAGATTGACAACGCTATTAAAGACGCCCTCCTAAACGCCAAAATAAACACTTTCAAGTCAGTCATAGAGGCAATTCCCGCTGATCGTTTCAAGGTCGAACAACCCACCTCCCTCGCATACTATGATTCAGCTACAATCAAGTCGAAATATCCATCTCTTGCACAAAAGCTAGCTGCAGATCCAGCCAAAGGCCGCTCGGCGTTGACCGACCTCATCGTAACACATCTCCACACAATATGGCAGAATACGTTCAGCGGCGGCATTGCTGTGCTGAAGCCCCTCCCGGCACATACGTCTGCGGTCATTGCTCATTCACTCGACCTCGCGAATATGTTAGGCCAATGCCCAGAGTCAATGATCGTGTCCTCATGCCCTCCAAACAAACCGAGATGCTCTCCTTGCGTTGCTTCAAAAATGCGAATTACCACGCCACTCACTTTCCGAAACACTTCCAACATATACACCATTGGAACAGTTCCCCACCCGTACACCCTCATCACCTTGCAGAACCAATCAGACTCCATCTCTGTCAGCCATATACGTCGCAACACGGAGCGAGACCCTTGGCTGATGACCGTCACGAGAGACATCCTTGGCTCTGGTCGCGGCAGCCCCAGTCGACTTATTGGGCTCAAAGACGCAGTTGCTTCGGACTACGCAGCCGGCCGCTCCCTTTGGCTTACTGTCGAGCAATTGCCAGCGTCACTCAACAAACCGCCTCCAGCTCCCAAACTGTCCAACGCAAATCCCGATCCTGTAACCACCTCGCTGCCAGACGAATGGCTAGAGAATCTTGACTGGCATTTCGGCTTCCCTATTCCTCGTCAGACAATTCAACACGGTGAGTCCATCCCTCCGGTGCCGGGACCAGAACGCTGGCCAAAGAGCCCACCTGGGCTGCCAGTGGAGAAGAAAAAAAGCTGGGATCCTGATCCACCTACAGATGAGCAGATGGCAATCGAGGTGGAGCTGTTGAAGAAGGCGAGGGACGTTCTTAAGAGCAAAGATTCCAGGGTTGGGAGGATAAAAGATGTGGCTGAGGCGTGGAACCTGGCCGATACGGAGGCATGGAAATTCGTGAGGGCCTTCAGGGCAAGAAGTGTAGTTGAGAGGTTGAAGTGGGAGGAAGAAGAGAAAGCGTTTGTGAACACAGGAGCCGGAAAGGGGAAGGGAAGGTGGTGGCGGCTGTGAAATACTTTGGTTCTTCTTTCCGAGAGCTTAGCGCTGGTTTCCACTTGGAAGGCACTGGGAGCATCTTTTGGGCATCCCTTTCAAGCGAACCGGTTTCTATTTTGACATGATCCGGGTTCTGTAGCATATAGAGGTTGAAAAAAGAGTTGTGTTGGGCGCGGTGGGCTGGCATGAGATCCTGTACAATTAGAATACGCTCGTTATGGTCAACCGATCTCGGGTTTTAGGCTATTCGGAACTCTATTTGGGGTGCTCAAAAGAGATTATGCTTGATAGAAGATCTTACACCTCGGAATAAAAAGCTAAATCCCTCATACCGACTATGATAAGATTGCGTCAACTGAACAACTCAGCCAGCGTCCACGACATACCCCAAGCAGGCCTTGTCGGCATTCCGTCCGGAAGAATTCCCAGTACGCCGCACAGCACCAACGCGATCCCGATCGCTATATCCATCTGCGCGAGATGAGTGACGGCTTGCAATGCCAACTCGCCAAAGGGCATTTCTCGCACGTGGGAGAAGGTGGGGAAGCCATCTAAGAGTCCTTTAAATACGCAGTGCAGGACGGCAAGGATGGTGGTGGGGTGCCTATGCAGGTAGAAGCTGAGCGTGCGCTGGATGGGGAAAGTGAGGGAGTCACACGGGGCGAACCAGAGGTGGAGGGTGCCGAGCCAGAGGGTGAATGTTAGGGCGGTTCGGGCGGGAAGGCGGGCGTGGTGCCAGGTGTCGTGCAGGATAGCGAGGAGAGTGGCGTGGGCAATGAAGAGGGAAGCTTGTCGGGCGGCTGTCGGGACAGGAGGAAGGTGCCGGGTTTCTTTTCTGTTTCCACGTGGGCATAGGACAAGTTCCACTGCAGACTGGTCCCAGAGAGAGGCAGCAATGGTGAGATATTTCTGGTTTTGGCGCGTCTTGGATGTGCGTTTAACATCAATGCAATCGATATCGAAGTCGCAGGGACAGGAGCCGTAGGCTGTAGGACGCCGGATGCGAAAGCCCTCGCCGAAGGTCTTGCCATTAGCTTCCCACCGGGTCTTGAGGACGTTGACGATGTCGGCTATGATCCAGCGGTTGATGGGCTGTGCGGGTGCGAAGAAGGAGTTGAAGAGCTCGGCGAGCTTGTCGGGGCTTATGGTCGTGGTAAAGGTGTACCAGAGGATGGAGTGGATCTCTTCGAGGCTGTAGGGGGAGTCTGGGACGTGGAGGACGCCGGCGATCGTGACGGGCTCGGTGTCTGGTGTGGCAGCTTCTGAGGGGATTGCTATGGAAACCTTGGTCGGGACAGAGGCCTCTGTATTGGGTTCGAATGTTCTCATGTTATGGCCTTGTGCATGATGGTGTCCACGGGCCCGCGTCCGCTTGGAGCGTGTGGACATGTTCGCGGGTTAGTCGACGTTTTGCTTGTGTTTAGCAGGTGAAGAAAGATAGAACATGGGCCATGTGCGTTTGTTGATATTACTGGAATCGGGCATGGCGAGTAATGCAAGGGGTGATCAACACAGACAAGGTTCATCAGAATGTTAAAAGGACGTTAAAGAATGTGAAACCAAATGATTGAAAGGACATCGAGGAATTGAGTGGATGGCAAAATATGCAAGAAGACCGAAGGCGACATCATCGGAGACCGTTGAACTTATCGGGTGGTCTCAAGAAATGCTTTGAAGCTTCGAACATGCATCGCTTGGATGAAGAACGTACTCTGTTACTTTACCTTGTTGCTAGGGAGATGCTTTGCTATGAAGCCACCGACCTCCGTCCAGCGTTGTAGCGAAGCCAAACTTGCCATCTGGTCGCAGGACAGCAATAGCCTGCTTGCGGCGATATTCCATGTTTCGAGTGAGCGGAATTGTCCAAGTCGTAATAGGAATCACCGAAGGCCGGAACACCCAGCGCTCCCTCAACCTGATTTAGAACAAATGTACCAGGGTCCGCCCACCAGGCGGATGAAGAAGAGCGTCTGGACCACGGTGTCCGGGGTTTACCATGGTCGCAGTAGGCGCGACACTGATGGTGTTGAGGTCGTAGTGGATGCCCAGGCCAATGTTGAATTCTACCGAAGCAGAGAACGTATTCTGGGAGAAGCTCGTTGGGGTCGACAATCCCGGAATTTGCCAAATCTTTAGGGATTCTTCCGCATGAAGGGAATCTGTGAAAGGGCGGCAAAAAAGGGCGACTATGGGGAACTGTTTTCGGCCCCCTTCCACCACACTCAACCCGCCCAGGCCCCAGGCGTGTAAGGTTTCCTTGAGCATCCACAGTAGGGCCGTGGCTTACGTTTTCGATACACACTCCCCTCTCCTTCCCCTCCCCCCGAGCGACCTATTTTGGCTCCTCGAGCTCTGTCCCCGAAATGGACCTCTCTCGATCTACTCTGCGGGTCATGGCTGGCGGTATATATGACAAGCCCAAGGCTGACCCATTTCATTAGTACATTAACGGGTAGATGCACGAAGACCATGGCGCTAGTCGCCGCGTACGACGAAAGAATGCCTTAAGCAGCGAAGACCTAGGCATCCCGCCGCAATAGTACTGGAAATACGGCATGTCTACCTTCACAAACGAGCGTTAGAGGGTGTAAATGAGCCTATTCATGCTCTTTTCTGCGTGACCCAATCCCATCGTCGCCGACCAGCATGAATGCCAAGCAGGTGTGCCGTATTAAGCCTACCTCACACTGCGCGCCCCACGACAGTGTAAACGTTTTTGTCTAGTACTTACTTAACCTTACTTGTCCGGTTCTATCCCCCAAGATCTCAGTCAATCATCCCACGGCGGGTTAACCGCCCAAATCCGCTTCCCGCCCGCGTTAATCCGCTTCTTGATCTCCTGCAATTTTGCCCAATCCGTTGGTGACTCAAATGCATCGGGACTGTCCCAAGCAGCTATCGTTGCGGAAATTTTCTGGAGGGTTGCGTCTGATCTGCGCATCTTATCCTCCACGACAGGTCGGTTGTACGGTTGAACGTGTCGGAGGTCCCAGATTTCGACGTCTAGTTCATATCTCTTTCGTATAAGCTCTCCAAGGCCGCGGACCTCCTCCGGTTTGACCTTTTGGCCCGGCGCCAAGGGCTTGGGAATGTCGCCCGGTGGAGGATCGGGTTTTTGCGTGACTTGCGATCTAGGACGGCGAAAGATATTTCGTAAACCCATTGAACTAGATATTGTCGCAAAGCTCGAAAGTCTATATTCTCAGTCCGGCCAATAAATCGACCTAGTAAAAGGTCAGAATCCTAAGAAGATTAGATAGACTCTACGCGCGCTTTAATGAACAGGTTTCACCGACTCTCAGTTATGGTTGTGGGGCGAGGTTAGGGTAAGAAGGTAGAGAACGAAAGGCTTCGCAGAAAGGTGGGGGGGATCTATGGCTTAGTTTTATCCAACACGTGATAGCAATCAATCGCGCGACTGGTTGAGTGAGAGAAACCTGCATTCGAACTTTATCTCAACTCTCAAACACCACATACACATCCTCGGGACACTTTCGGGACAATAACCTTCAGCAAGTTGTTGCTGCTCCCGCATCTACGCTTTTGACAGCCAGCAGCGCAGTTATTTTGCCTGCGCCGATTCTAAAGCGGAACCATTCGGGAGCACCATAACACACCACCGCGTGGATTATCAATCGGTGCCGCGCATAGCTTGCCCTTCAGCATCAACTTCCACATGTGATGAAGCAGGTCCATACTGTCCGACTCAACTTTATCATCGGCAAGGTAAATACGGACTCTCTTCTCTGCGGTACCAAAGGCACCTTCAGCACTTGTCCCAGGTGTGGTACAGAGCATCGCCATCGTCAACTGCTTCATGTGAGGGTAATGGTGGCGCAATAGATCCATATATGGAATCATGTTTGGACATTGATGTTACGTTCTTGTGCAAAGGATGTCATAACTAAATTGAGTGCTGGAGATATTCGAACAAGTGATGGGCCGTAGTTCTTCGTTTCTGCCGCAGCGTGAAAGGCATTCTGTAAAGAGAGGGTTGGCCACAGATTGGATTCACTTTAACTCTGTAAGAGACTCCAGAATTCGAACAGAGTCAACGGCGATAGGAGAAAGCTACAAGAACGTGCTAGAGGATACCATTGTCGAAAGTAAGGCAGATCGGTTCCTAGAGAAGCCCGGATTTGCAAGACGTCCATGACCGCGCTCATGACTGCCGTGGTACCGACCCGCAGACCTCGGACTTCAGGGTTCCGATCTCTTCCATATTACTACCGCCGACAATGACACCATCGCCTATATCCTCGCCTGCCTAGAGTACGGCAGTCTCAATACGACCCAACAGGCTCGCCTAACGAATAACTAGCGCAGACTGCCGTCGATGTCCATCACGCCACTTTGTCTTCTCTGCCTCAGCCGCTCCGACTCTCCCCCGGACCAACCTTCCTAGTTTCCCCGGGTAGTGTGCCTGACTGCCTGCGTCTTGCCGAGAGGATGGGACGAAGGGCGTGAAGAGGACAATCCGAGAGCTGCTAGGTTGCGTCTGACCATCCAGTGTGCAGGAGGGTTTGGGCCCAGTGTCCGTGCAGCCTCCCAATCGGGGGAGTAGCGAGGCTCGAGGACTCGGCGATTGTCGTGACGAACTCCCACAGGAGGTTACATTGGCCTCCTCTCAAGTCTGAATCCGGCAGGGCTAATTGGAGAAAATGGCGCGTCTCTCTTAGCAGAGCGCAGCAGACGATCAGTGATGGCATGATGAGAGAACAGAGCCGATTTATGCATTTACGGTGTCGCAGATGGGATCAAGAGTTGCCTCTCTTAGCAGGGATGCGCAGAACGAGCCAGCTGTGTAGAGACAGGGATCAAGTGCGGCACTGCAGACTATGGTGGATAATCTTTTGACAGAGCTATCAGGACAGTGCAGACTTCAAAGACTTCCTTTATAGGTGTCAGATACCTGCCAGGTACGCCGTCATGGGCCCTGGATCTTACCATAAAGGTGTTCCCTTGCATGCTGATAAATGCACCTTTCGGTTAGATGCCCAACACATGTCGCCGCCTCCGTTGAGCAATAGCTCTAATCACTATATTCTGAAATGGATAGGACTGTGCAGTGCGAGAACTGATACCGGCCTCATAGAAAATGACCCGTCGCTTAACGAAGTCAGATCTTGTAGAGCAAGTCACACCCCATCTCCCCGTTGGCTTCTAACAGGCTCCGAAGATTGACATTCTGTTTCAGAATTTCGATCTTGCAAGCTGCGTAATGCACAACTAACGCCCTCAGTTCATTTTCGCTAGATTCCTGTCTTGCCGTATGCGTGTACGCGAGTTCTAGCAACTCAAGAATATCCCCACTTGTCTGCAATGTCAAATCAAAATCCTGCAAGCTGGCAAGCAGTTTACGTAGAGAAAGGATGCGGAGATCATCAATAAGGTATTTTTCGGCGAATAAGTAGATTTTCGCGTGGTAGAGAAGTGACTCAATTGTCTGTGAGGCTGAGCTGAGGCCTCCGTTCGCAGCGGGGAGTTGCTTGTCGCTTTTATGAGGGTGTTTGTCCTCGAATTCAAGGCTTTTGAAATCGGACCAGAGCTGTTCGGCTTTTGTGATTGATCTATATCCTTTGGTCTTCCTTGTTTGTTTCTGCCTTCCAAAGTTCCAATATTCTGGTACTGTTGGAATATCATCAGCCATCACAATCTCTAAAGGCATCAGAGCCTCTGAAGGCATCGAAGCCTCTGGAGGCGCCGGAACCACATCCTCCTCCCATTCCACACCTGTTCCGTAACCCGCCCCAATATTATTCTCAATCTCGGGCCTCTGCTCCATCATCCGCGAGCGATAGTCACCTGTGTATGCAAACTCGCAGAATCCAACAAATGTGTCATCCTCGACGTCCTCCAAGATCGCACGATCCTCCTGTGCTTCTTTCATATGCCCATTGTTCATCAAATTGTATAACGGGGCAGAAAGGTTTTTAGGCAGGGCTTTGGGAATGGTGAGACATATGTGGTCTTTGCCGAGGAGTACTGTGAAAGGCGCAGAGCGCAGAACCCTAGACGGCGAGTGCTATTAGCTTTGCGGCTTCAGATTCTTGTGGATATCGGTTCTTGTATTAGGGACGTACGTAGCGAAGTCTAGCATTTCCTATGTTTCTATAGCTTCGAGAAAAGAGAGCTAACACAGCTCAGAGTTAGATTTGGTAGGTACGAAGGAAACCTCTGTTGCTTTAGTACATTCTTTTCGGAAGCTGAGTGGAAGATCAGATTCTAATGGGACGAGGTGGATAAGCTGTTGACCCTGAAAAGTCGCCAAAAGATGTGGTAGTCCTTGCCAGCATCCAGGTTTACATGAGGCGTCAGGTGCAGGGATATCTAGCCCTTAGCCAAGCTGCAGGTGCGGGTACGGAGGGGTATTAGCCGGCTTTCCCAAAAACCTTTTTTTGGATTTGGAAAATCAAAATAACCCACCCACGAGGGTGCACATGCACGCCCACGAGACGTATTCTAGCTAGAGATGCGTGCCTGTAAGATGCATGCCTGTGAGGTACATGCCTATGAGGTACACGCCCGTGAGATGCACGTTTATGAGGCGCACGTCCGTGGGATGCATGCCTGTGAGGTACACACCATTGAGATGCACGCCTAC
>Ga0335072_10000741_pt1 | contig 58799 bp, 54 predicted proteins | sample Lox_Sample_21_FD_206725 | JGI IMG/M metagenome (GOLD analysis project Ga0335072, IMG submission 206725) | Soil microbial communities from Loxahatchee National Wildlife Refuge, Florida, United States - Lox_Sample_2.1 | ecosystem: Environmental > Terrestrial > Soil > Wetlands | place: USA...
TGATATGTCTTTTGGGATGCCATTATCGCAGCTCGATGTTCTTGGTAAATCTCGAACCTCGCCGACCGCTGCGCTCATGTCCGCGCCGACTTCAAGATCAGTCGTTGATTGAGGGCAATCGGCGACGGTACGCGCTCCGATCAGCCACAGCCTAGATGAGTTTGAGACCCCTCAGGCTCGCATGGCCGTCGCGGCCAACGATGATGTGGTCGTGGACCTCGATGCCGAGGCCGCGCGCGACGTCAGTGATCCGTTTTGTCATCTCGATATCGGCATGCGACGGCGTCGGGTCGCCTCCGGGATGGTTGTGCACGAGGATGATCGCGGTTGCCGAAAGCTCAAGCGCGCGCTTGACCACTTCGCGCGGATAGACCGGCGTGTGGTCGACGGTGCCGGCCTGCTGCACCTCGTCGGCGATCAGATGATTGCGCTTGTCGAGGAACAGAATGCGGAATTCCTCGCGCTCGGCGAAAGCCTGCGCGCCGCGGCAATAATCGAGCACGCTCGCCGATGACGACAGGGCCGGCCGCTTGGTCACGGCGCCGCGCAGGAATCGGCTCGCCGCGGCCTGCACCACCTTGAGCTCGGTGATGCCGGCCCGGCCGAGCCCTTTGACCTCGGCAAGCCGCGTTTCCGGGGCCGAGATCACTTCGGCGAACGAGCCGAATTTTTGCAGCAGCGATTTGGCGAGCGGCTTGACGTCGCGCCGCGGCAGCGCGCGAAACAGCAGCAGTTCCAGCAATTCATAGTCGGACAGGGCGTCGGGTCCGGCGTCGCGGAAGCGGTCGCGCAGACGCTCGCGATGGCCGTGATAATGCGGAGCGGCGGCGTCCGAACCGTGGTCGCTCTCGCCTGATTTTCCTGACTGTTTCAAGACTGAAGGCCGCCGCACCGCAACGCGCGATTGGAGCCAAGCATGCCCGGATTGGCGGAATTTGCAATCAGGCCGCTGTCGCAGACAAGCTCTTATCGCGCGTCACACCCGGTACGGCGGCTTGTCCAAGCCGGCCGGCGACAACGTGAAAATCTCGACGCCGGTTTCGGTCACGCCGATCGAATGTTCGAACTGCGCCGAGAGCGAACGGTCGCGCGTCACCGCGGTCCAGCCGTCGGACAAGACTTTCACATGCGGGCGGCCGAGATTGATCATGGGCTCGACGGTGAAGAACATGCCGGGCTTGAGCACGATGCCCTCGCCGGCGCGGCCGACGTGGACGATGTTCGGCTCGTCGTGAAACAGCTGGCCGAGCCCGTGGCCGCAGAAATCGCGCACCACGCTCATATGCTGGGCCTCGACGAAGGTCTGGATGGCTTGGCCGATATCGCCGGTGGTGGCGCCGGGCTTGATCGCGGCAATGCCGCGCATCATGCCTTCATAGGTGACCTCGATCAGCCGCTCGGCGCGGCGCGGGATCTCACCGACCGGATACATGCGGCTGGAATCGCCATGCCAATTGTTCAAGATCAATGTCACGTCGACATTGACGATATCGCCTTCGCGCAGCGGCTTGTCGCCCGGAATGCCGTGACAGACCACGTGATTGACCGAAGTGCAGGTCGACTTGCGGTAGCCGCGATACATCAGGGTCGCCGGCATGGCGCCGTGGTCCATGCCGAACCCGAAGACCAGCCGGTCGATATGGTCGGTGGTGACGCCGGGCTTGATCTCGCCGACGAGCATGTCGAGGCATTTGGCGGCGAGCTGGCCGGCCTCGCGCATGCCCTCGAAGGCGGAGGCGCCGTGAATCTTGATCTGGCCTGTCTTACGCAACGGCGCGCAGGCCGCATCGACGTAGGTCATGGGAAATGTGGAGTAATTCGAAGCCGCTATCCGCAATGTAAGCATAAGTGCGGCCAGTGCAAGCAAAGTAGGGTGCGGGAAAGCCCGTATAAAGCCGCGATTTTGCTACGGAACCGGCTCTTGCGGCGGCCAAAGCCCATAAAATCAGCCCTTCACGCGGCGATCTTGCCGCCCAGTTCGTCCTCGATATGCGCGCGGATGATGTCGTCGAACGAGGCTTCGGCCCGGAAACCCAACTCCAAGGCGCGGGCGGGGTTAAAGCGGCTCGGCCAACCGGCGACGATGCCGGCGACCAGCGGATCGGGCGCACGGCGGATGCGGCCGGCGACCCTGTCGCCGGCGATGCGGCGGAGCGAGGCGATCTGCTCGCCGACCGTGCAGCAGACACCCGGCATGGTCAGATTGATGCGCGGGCCGAATTTCGCGGCATCGAGACCTGCGGCATGGATCAGAAAGCCGACGGCGGCGCGCGGACTGGCGTGCCAATGCAGCACCGAGTCTTCGACCGGCAGCAGCGCTTCCTCGCCGGCGAGCGGCTCGCGGATGATCGAAGAAAAGAATCCGGATGCCGCCTTGTTCGGCCGGCCCGGCCGCACCACGATGCTCGGCAGCCGGATGCCGACGCCGTCGATGAAACCGCGCCGGGTGTAGTCGGCAAGGAACAATTCCACCATCGCCTTTTGCGTGCCGTAGGACGTCAGCGGCGTCAGATGAAAGTCGTCGGGGATCGCGGGCGGAAACGGCGCGCCGAATACCGCGATGGAGGAGGAAAAGACCAGCCGCGGACGATAACCGTCGCCGACCGCGCGGATCGCTTCGAACAATGCGCGCGAGCCGTCGAGGTTGACCCGCACACCTTTCTCGAAATCAAGCTCGGCCTCGGCGGAGACGACGCCGGCGAGATGGAAAACCACATCGGGGCGGCCCGCCACGGCGGCACGCGCCGCCGCCTCATCCGCGATGTCGGCAGCAGCCGACTCGGCCTTGCCGGCAAATCCATCCGGCTTGCGCGGCGCAACGACATCAATCAGCGTGAGCTTTTCAATCGGCCGGCCGTTGAGACCGCCGCCGCCGACCAAGCGCGCCGTGAGCTTGCGCCCAATCATTCCCGCGGCGCCGGTGATGAGAACGTGCATCTTGTTTCCCGCCCCCGCTTCTTCCCGGCGCCGCTACAGCGCCATTCCGCCATCGACGAGATGGGCTTGGCCGGTAATGTAGCTTGCCTCGTCGCTGGCGAGAAAGAGGGCGAGCGCGGCCACTTCCTGCGCTTTGCCGAGACGGCCCATCGGCTGGCGGTCGATGAAGGCTTGCCGCACCACGTCGGACGATTGTCCGCTCGCCTTCGATTGCGCCGCGATGCGCTCCTCCAGCGATGGCGATTCGATCGTGCCGGGGCAAACGGCGTTGCAGCGGATGCCTTGCCGAATGAAGTCGGCGGCTACGGCTTTGGTCAGCCCGATCACCGCGGCTTTGGTCGCGCCATAGGCATAGCGGTTCGGCACGCCGCGGATCGACGAGACGGCCGAAGAAATATTGACGATGGAGCCCGATTTGTTCTGCAGCATCGCCGGCAGGAACGTCTTGATCATGCGGTGCATGGATTTGACGTTGAGGTCGAAGGAAAAATCCCAGTCCTTGTCCGAGCAATCGAGCACCGAACCGTTGGCGACATAGCCCGCGCAATTGACCAGGATGTCGAGAGCGCCGAATTCGCCGGTCACCGATTTCGCCAGCGCATCGATATTGTCTTGCGCGCGCACGTCGAGCTTCTGGCGCTTCTTGGCTTTGAGATCGGCCAGCTTGTCGTCGGCGAGGTCGGTCGCAATGACAATGCCGCCTTCGGCAATCAGCGCTTCGGCGATGGCGCGGCCGATGCCTTGCCCGGCGGCGGTGACCAGCGCGACTTTGTTCTGCACTCTGCCACTCATGCTGCTCTCCTGTTCAACGCCGCGAGGCTGACCTTCTGCCGGCCCTCGCTGTCGAAATTCTCCGGCGCGAGCCAGCGCTCGAAATTACGCTTTCGTTCCGGCCATTCGCTGTCGAGCATCGAGAACCAGGCATCGTCGCGGTTGCGGCCCTTGGCGATGATGTGCTGGCGAAAGGTGCCTTCATAAACGAAGCCGTAGCGCAAAGCCGCGCGTCGCGACGGCGCGTTCAAGGAATTGCATTTCCACTCATAGCGCCGGTACCCCAGCGTCTCGAACACGTAACGCGCCAACAGGTATTGGGTTTCGGTGCCGAGCGGCGTGCGCTGGAGTGCGGGCGAATAAAGCACATGCCCGACCTCGATGACCCGATTGTGCGGCACGATCCGCAGCAACGTGAGATAGCCGACAGGGCGATCGGCCGGGCCGATGATGGCGTAGGCATAAGGGTCTTCCGCCGATGCCCGCATGGTGATGAAGGGCGTGAACTCGGCCTCGCTGGCAAACGGCCCGTCGGTAGAAATGTAGGTCCAGACGTGATCGTGGCCACCGAACGCTTTCCACAAATCCGCGGCGTGCTCGGGCTTGAGCTTTTCCAGACGGCCATAACGGCCCTTCAGCACCACCGGGCCCGGTCGCGGCGCCGGTCTCGGATCGACCGGAAGCCCGATCGGCTGGCCGGTCTGCGGATGCGGTTCAAACTTGTCGATCTTGTCGCTCATGGCGCACTCTGCTTGCGGCCGTCATTGAAGAACGTGTTCAGTTCCTGGTTCGTGATCAGGCCGTCAAAGCCGTCGAATTTGCCTTGTTTGGCGATGTCGGTCGCAACGCGGATGAACGCCTGCATGGCGACGCGGGCGAGCGAGCCGCCGACACTGATGCGGCGCACGCCCATCGCGGCAAGGTCGTCCACGGTGAAACCGAAGGCGCCGCTATTGAGGAAGTTGACCGGCTTCGGCGCCACCGCTTTGACCACGGCTTCGATCTGCTCGCGCGTCTTGATGCCCGGCGCATAAAGGCAATCGGCGCCGGCCGCGGCATAGGCCTTGAGGCGGCGGATCGCGTCGTCGATATCGTTGACGCCACGGACGAAATTTTCCGCGCGCGCGGTAAAGACGACGTCGCCGCCGGCCCGATCGATCGCGGCGCGGGCGGCCTTGACCCGCGCCACCGCGGTGTCGAGATCGTAGAGCGGCTTGACGCCGTTATTCGGCGAATCCTCGATCGACAGCCCGGCGACGCCGGTCGCGATGCAGCGCGTCACCTTCTCCGCCACGCCTTGCGGATTGTTGCCGAAGCCGTCCTCGAAATCGGCGTTGAGCGGCACGTCGGTCGCCTCCGCCAATTCGCGGAAATGCGCCAGCACCTGATCGCAGCTCTGCGCCCCGTCGGCAAAGCCCTGCGCATGCGCGTGACCGGAGCTGGTCGTCGCCAGCGCTTTGAAGCCAAGGCCCTGCAGATAGCGCGCGCTGCCGACATTCCACGGATTGGGAATGACGAAACAACCGGCGTCGTGAAGCTTATGAAATGTGCGCCGCTTGTCGGCGGTCGAAGGACGATTCCCGGTCATGGCAAATCCCAGCGGCATCAATTCAATATTCGTCACGGTGATGCATTAGACGAGACATGATCTGCTCGAAAAGCGGTTTTTCGCTTTTCCAAATCAAGCCCTAGTGATTATCGCGCGGCACGAATTTCTGCGCCACACGCTGATATTTCACCGCCGGCTGCAGCACCATACCGTCGCCGAGCTGATCGACCATGGCGCGCTGAATCTCCTGCCATGGCGTCTGGCTCGCCGGATAATGATAGCCGCCGTCTTTCTGCAAGTGCGCGGCGCGCACCGCCAATTCTTCGGCCGAGACCAAAATATCGGCGGTGCCTTTGTTAAGATCGATGCGCACCCGATCGCCGGTTTTGAGCAGCGCGAGCCCACCGCCGGCGGCTGCTTCCGGCGAGGCGTTGAGAATCGAGGGCGAGCCCGACGTTCCCGACTGACGGCCGTCGCCGATGCAAGGCAGCGCGGTGATGCCTTTTTTGATCAGCGCCGCCGGCGGCTGCATGTTGACGACCTCGGCCGAGCCCGGATAGCCGATCGGCCCCGTGCCACGCATGAACAGGATCGTGTGCTCGTCGATGGCGAGCGAAACGTCGTCGATGCGCTTGTGATAGTCTTCCGGACCGTCGAACACCACGGCGCGGCCCTCGAACGCGTTGGGATCCTTCGAATTGCTCAGATAGCGCGCGCGGAAATCATCCGAGATCACGCTCGTCTTCATCACCGCATTGTCGAACAGGTTGCCGTGCAGAATCTTGAAGCCGGCCTGCTGCTTCATCGGCTTCCGATAAGGCCGGATCACTTCGGGATTGTGGACCTTGGCCGGGGCCACGTTCTCGGCCATGGTGCGGCCATTGACGGTGCGCGCGTCGCCGCGAAGCTTTCCGGCAGTGAGCAATTCATGCATCACCGCAGGCAGGCCGCCGGCGCGATAATAGTCCTCGCCGAGATAGTGGCCGGCCGGCTGCATATTGACCAGCAGCGGCACGTCATAGCCGACCTTTTCCCAATCCTCGATCGCCAGCGGAACGCCGATATGGCGGGCGATGGCATTGATATGGATCGGCGCATTGGTCGAACCGCCGATCGCGGAACAGGCGATGATCGCGTTCTCGAAGGCTGCACGCGTGAGAATATCCGAAGGCTTCAAGTCCTCGCGGACGATCTCGACGGCGCGAAGCCCGGTCGCATAGGCCATTTGCGCGCGCTCGCGATAGGGCGCGGGGATCGCGGCGCAGCCGGGCAATGACATGCCAAGCGCCTCGGCGAGCGCGTTCATCGTGGAGGCCGTGCCCATCGTGTTGCAATGCCCGATCGAGGGCGCGGAGTCGGCGACGATGTCGATGAATTCCTTGTAGGTGATCTTGCCGGCCGCCTGGTCCTCGCGCGCCTGCCAGATCAAGGTGCCCGAGCCGAGCAGCTTGCCGTCGCGCACATAATCCAGCATCGGCCCGCCCGACAGCACGATGGCCGGAATGTTGACCGTTGCTGCCGCCATCAGACAAGCGGGCGTGGTCTTGTCGCAACCCGTCGTCAGGACGACACCGTCAATCGGATAGCCGAACAAGATTTCGACCAGACCGAGATAAGCGAGATTGCGATCAAGCGCCGCGGTCGGGCGCTTGCCGGTCTCCTGAATCGGATGCACCGGGAACTCGAAGGCGACGCCGCCGGCATCGCGAATGCCGGCGCGCACGCGCTGCGCCAGTTCAAGGTGATGGCGATTGCAGGGCGAGAGGTCGGAGCCGGTCTGCGCGATGCCGATGATCGGCCGGCCTGACGTCAACTCTTCCCGGGTGAGGCCATAATTGAGATAGCGTTCGAGATAGAGCGCGGTCATGCCGGGATTGTCCGGATTGTCGAACCACAATTGCGAGCGCAGGCGATGGCCCGGCTGGCCCTTTTGTTTGCCCTTGCCGCTTTCGCTCATCACCGCCTCCATTTTTTGGCCCGCAAAGCGCACGACGCCAGTCTTGCGATTCTTGCAGAGCGATACTCCGCCTGCGGTTGTTCCGCTGATTTAACGCTGTCATCGCGGAAAAATCTGCACCTCCTTCAAGATAAAATTCGCCGCAGCTCACGGCCCGGACTTGCGCTGAAGCTTCGCCCTCAAAGCTATTTTTGCGTTGCAAAATAGAAGTAAATTCCGCTGTAAAAAACGCGTTAATTCATTGAATCGTATAACACTTTTGTGAAACGCCGGCCGTTGTGCAACGCAGAAACTCCATTAGGTAGCGACGCAAGGGTGATCACCTCAGACGGAGTTCTTCATGAAGTCGCTCAACACGAAATTGGCCTTGTCGGCTGTCGCTATTGCCATGCTCGCGACACCTGCTTTTGCGCAGCGCCAGCATCAGCGCGTGCAGTATGACCGGCTGCAGGACTATGCCGGCAGCGACGTTTATCAAGGCGCATCCCCGCTGCACTATCCGGACTTTTCCGCGGGCCGCACCGGCTCGCTCGAGTCGCAGGAATCCGGCGCCCAGTTCAGTCTCGGCCGCTAAGCGCTTCTGCGCGTCAGGAATAGTTGCGCTGGGAAGCCCCGGACATCCGTCCGGGGCTTCCCACATTTTGAGCCGGTTTGCATTTGCTGGGCGCTTGGGCTGAAGTGCGGGCCGAAATGTTAAGGAGGGCATGATCTTTCCGGAAGCCCGATCCCACTTTCCGGATCATGCTCGGATCGCCGGGGGAAATGCCATGCTGAAAACCGTCGCCGCCTTCGACCGTATCGGCGAGGAAAATGCTTTCGCCGTGCTGGCGCGCGCCATGCAGCTCATGGCGCAAGGCCGTGACATCATCAATCTCGGCATCGGCCAGCCCGATTTCCGCACGCCTGATTTCATCGTCGAGGCCGCCGTGAAGGCGCTGCGCGACGGACATCACGGCTACACGCCCGCGGTCGGCATCGCGCCGCTGCGCGAAGCGGTCGCCGCCGATCTGCACAAGCGATTCAATGTCAGCGTGTCGCCCGACCAGGTGATGATCATGCCCGGCGGCAAGCCGACCATGTTCATGTCGATCCTGATGTTCGGCGAGCCCGGCGTCGACATCCTTTATCCGGATCCCGGCTTTCCGATCTATCGCTCGATGATCGAATATACCGGCGCGCGGCCGATCCCGGTACCGATCCGCGAGGAAAACAATTTCGCCTTCTCCGCCGACGAGACGCTCAAGCTGATCACGCCGCAGACGCGGCTGTTGATTCTGAATTCGCCGGCCAATCCGACCGGCGGCGTCACGCCGAAGTCCGAAGTCGACAAGCTGATCGCCGGCCTCGAGCGTTTCCCCGATGTCGCGATCATGTCGGACGAGATCTACGACCACATGGTCTATGACGGCGAGAAACATGTGTGCCTGTTGTCCTATCCCTCGATCCGCGATCGCCTGATCTTGCTCAATGGCTGGTCGAAGACCTATGCGATGACCGGATGGCGGCTCGGCTATGCGATCTGGCCGGGCAAGCTCTACGATTTCGCGCGCAAGCTCGCGGTCAACCTGCATTCCTGCGTCAACGCCTCGGCGCAATATGCCGGCCTCGCTGCGCTCACCGGCCCGCAGGACGAAGTGCACAAAATGGTCGCCGAATTCGACAAGCGCCGCAAAATCGTGGTCGCCGGATTGAACAAGCTTCCCGGCACCTCGTGCGCCACGCCGAAGGGCGCGTTCTATGCCTTCCCGAATATCAAGCGCACCGGCTGGAAAGCGAAGGCGCTGGCTTCGGCGCTTCTTGAAGATGCCGGCGTCGCACTCATTGGCGGCCCTGATTTTGGCGTGCTCGGCGAAGGCTATGTGCGGGTGTCCTACGCCAATTCGACCGAGAATATTTTGAAGGCGCTCGATCGCATGGGCGACTTCCTCACCAGCCGCAAGGCGGCGTGAGAGAAAAATCGCCCTCTAGTTCTTCTGCGTCAGCCAGAAGCCGATCACGACAACGACAAGGCCGGCAAGTTGCGACAGGCTCGGCACGTCGCCGAGCGTGACAAAACCGATCAACAGCGTGAACGGCGGCACCAGGGCCGGAAACAGGGCGGCGCGGCCGGCGCCGAGCAGGATCGCGGCGCGGGTGAAGAGATAGACCGCGCCGGCGCCGGCGAAAACGCCTTGCACGACGGCCTGGATCAGATTTTGCACCAGGCCCGCGGCGAGAAGGTTATCGAAGCCGAAGGCCATCAGCGGCAGACCGGCCAGCGAAACAATGCTGGTCAGCGCCACCGCCGGCATTGCCGAAATCCGCCACAGCCGCAGCAGCACGCCGAAGACCGCGAAGGAGCAGCCGGCCGCGACAAACAGCATGTCGCCGAAGAAGCCCTGTGGGCCGATCGTGTGCAGCGCTTCGATGCCGATGATGACGAGGCCCGCGATCATCGCGCCAGCGCCGAAGATGCGCCGCAACGGCAGCCCTTCGCGGAGCACGAGATGCGACAGCACGAGACCGCCGAGCGCGGCGCAAGACGGCTGAATGATCGCGCCATGGCCGAGCGGCACATAGACGTAGCCGTAGTAGCTCCACAGCGCCAGCGGCAGGCCACCGAACAGCGTGAGCGCGATGGCGCGCCATAAGCCGATGCGGCCGAGATCGCCAAAGCCGCCCATGGCGGCGACCGGAAGGAGCGCTAGTCCCGGCCAGACGTAGCGATGGAGCGCGAGGACCAGCGGTGACATGCCGATCACGATGCCGTGGCGCGCGGCCACAAAGCCCGCCGCCCAGCATAAAGCGGCGCCCGCGCCGCAGGTCACGCCGACCGCCGTTGCATGCCTGGCTGTTGCCAGCCTGGGGACGGCGATCCGGGTTTTCAACGCCGGGGAATTATCCATCGTGAACCATAGCCATGCGCGGTTTATCAGGACAACCCGCGATTAGTTATGGCTGGCTTCACCAAATGCGAAGATGGGCGGTTCGTCGGCGCGTGATATTTTTCCGAAAACCAGTCTCCGCTTTTCGGGATCCTGCCCCGGCTTCACGCAAAAATGTCCGCTTCGGCATCTTCAAGAAGCTCGACGCCGCCGGTCGCAACAACTTGACCGCGTTCGAGCCGCACGACGGTGGTCGCGATCCGCCGCACCTCGGCGGGAGAATGACTGACATAGACCATCGGGATTCCGGCGTCGTCGCGCAACCGCACGAGATAAGGCAGGATCTCGCGCTTGTGTCCGGCATCGAGCGAAGCGAGCGGCTCGTCGAACAGCAGCAGCTTGGGCTGCATCAGGAGCGCACGGCCAACCGCCACACGCTGGCGCTCGCCGCCCGAGAGTTTGCCCGGCCGCCGATCGAGCAGGCGTTCAAGGTCGAGAAGCAAGGCAATACGCGCGAATTCTTTTTCGTCATGCGGAACGCCGCTCATGCGGCGGCCGTAGTCGAGATTTTGCCGCACCGAGAGATGCGGAAACAGCCGTCCTTCCTGAAAGACATAGCCGATGCGGCGCCGATGCGGCGGCACGTCGATGCGCTTGCCGGCATCAAACAATACCGCTTCGTCGAGCGAGATCGCGCCGCGATCCGGCGTCAGAAGACCGGCGATCATGTTGATCACGGACGTCTTGCCGGAACCCGACGCACCGAACAACGCCGTCGCACCGTGCGCCGCCCTGAATTTCACGCCGAGCTTGAGCGCGCCAAGCTGCTTCTCCGCATCCACGGCGAGCATCATCAATCTCCGTGAAAGCGGATGGCGGCGCGCCGGCTCAGCCATTCCGAGGCAAACAAGGCGGCAAAGGCGAGCACCAGCGAAACCAGAACCAGCCGCGCGGCTGCGGCATCGCTGCCGGGAATTTGCGTCAGCGTATAGATCGCCGCCGAAATGGTCTGTGTTTCACCGGGAATGTTGGAGACGAATGTAATCGTCGCGCCGAATTCGCCAAGGGCACGCGCGAAGCAAAGGACAACGCCGGCGATGATCCCCGGCAAGGCCAGCGGCAGCGTCACGGTAAGGAACACGAAGATGCGATTGGCGCCGAGCGTCGAAGCGGCGTCTTCGAGCTTGCGGTCGATGGCTTCGAGCGCAAGCCGGATCGGCCGCACCATCAGCGGAAAGCCCATGACGCCGCAGGCCAGCGCGGCGCCGGTCCAGCGGAAAGCGAACACGATGCCGAAATGGTCGTACAGAAAAGCGCCGACCGGCGCGCGGCGGCCGAACGAGATCAGCAGCAGATAGCCGGTCACCACCGGCGGCAAGACGAGCGGCAGGTGGACAAGTCCGTCAAGGACGGACTTGCCCCAAAATTCCCGCCGGGCGAGGAGCCAGCCCAGGCCGATGCCGAACGGCAGCGCGCACAACGTAGCAACGATGGAAATGCGGATCGTCAACTCGACCGCAGTCCAATCAGCCGGCGAAAGACCCAACAAAGCAGACCTGCCTCGCGCTACCGGCTACGATGTCGGTTTCATCAGCACGGCAAAGCCGTAGTGCTCAAAGATCGTCTTGGCCGCCGCCGAGCGCAAAAACGCGAGATAGACCGTCGTTTCAGGCTTTGCCGTCACGGTCGCAGCAACCGGATAGATGATCGGATCGTGCGAATTTTCCGGGAAGGTGGCGACGATCTTGACGCCGGGCTCGACCTTGGCGTCGGTCGAATAGACGATGCCGAGCGGCGCCTCGCCGCGCGCAACCAGCGTCAGCGCCGCGCGTACGTTCTGCGTCATCGCCATTTTCGGCTCGACTTTGTCCCAGACACCGAGCTTCTGCAGCGCCGCCTGCGCATAGATCCCGACCGGCACGGCCTTCACGTCCCCGGTGGCGATCCGCCCGTCGCCGGCGAGCTTGGCGAGATCGAAGCCCGGCTTGATGTCGACATGATCAATCTTGGAATCTTTCGCCGCGATCAGCACCAGCGTGTTGCCGAGCAGATTGACCCGCGTATCGTCCTTGATGACTTTTTTCTGCGCGCCGTAATCCATCCATTTCAGATCGGCCGAGACGAAAACGTCCGCCGGTGCGCCGGCATCGATCTGCTTCATCAGCGCCGAGCTTGCATCATAGCTCGCCACCACCTTGATGCCGCTCTTCTTGGTGAACGCCGCGTCGACATCGTCGAGCGCGTTCTTCATCGAGGCGGCGGCGAAAACGGTGATGGACTTGTCTTGCGCCGACGCGGTCGCTGGCGCGGCGAAAATAGCGATGGTGGCGGCAAAGGCCGCAACGACTGTTGCTTTCAGCACGACGGTTCTCCAATGCGATAACGCGCGCAAAATTCCTGCGCGCCGGATCAGGTGATCCGCTATGAGCGATATTCGACCGCCTTGAGAACCGTCGTTCCGGGCTTTTTGGACGAGCGCACGGCCCGCCGCATGTCGCATTCCGATCATAAGGCCTTGGCCGGCAGCGAACAAGCAGCCGCGCTACCGCACCCCTTCTCACGCGAGGCGCTGCTGCTATGTTCGCGGCAAGGGCGTAACCGACAGGGCGTAACCAACAGGGCTCAACCAAGCGGGAGGCGGCTTTTGCCCAAGGCAACAACCACAGCAGCGGCGACCACGGCGGCGGCGACCACGGCCGAAACCGTTTCCGGCGATTACGACTACATCATCGCGGGCGCCGGCTCGGCCGGCTGCCTGCTCGCCAACCGGCTGTCGGCCGATCCGGACAAGCGCGTGCTGCTGCTCGAAGCCGGCGGCCGCGACAATTGGATCTGGTTTCACATCCCCGTCGGCTATCTGTTCGCCATCGGCAATCCGCGCTCGGACTGGTGTTTCAAGACCGAGCCGGAAACGGGGTTGAACGGCCGCAGCCTCAATTATCCGCGCGGCAAGGTGATCGGCGGCTCGTCCGCGATCAATGCGATGATCTATATGCGCGGCCAGGCCGCCGATTACGACCATTGGCGCCAGCTCGGCCTTTCCGGCTGGGGCTGGGACGACGTGCTGCCGTTTTTCCGCAAGCACGAAGATCATTTCATGGGCAAGAGCGCGGCACATGCGGTCGGCGGCGAATGGCCGATTTCGGCGCCGCGGGTGCGCTGGGATTTGCTCGACGCCTTCCGTGTGGCGGCCGAACAAGCCGGCATCAAGTCGATTCCCGATTTCAATCGCGGCGACAATGAAGGCTGCTGCGCCTTTCACGTCAATCAGAAGCGCGGCCGGCGCGTATCGACCGCGCGCGCGTTTTTGAAGCCGGTGCTGCATCGCGCGAACTTGCGGCTCGAGACCGGCTGCCTGGTTGAAAGCATCGTGTTCGACGGCAGGCGCGCGGCCGGCATCCGCTACCGCCAGAATGGGCAAACCTGCACGGCGCGCTGCCGCGGTGAAGTGATTCTCGCCGCCGGCTCGATCGGCTCGACGCAAATTCTCTTGCTGTCGGGCGTGGGGCCTGCCCTGCACTTGCAGGAGCACGGCATTCCTGTCGTGCTCGACAAGCCGGGCGTCGGCGGCAATCTGCAGGATCATCTGCAGCAGCGCATGATCTTCAAGGTCGACGGCGTTACGACGCTGAACGAGCGCTACCATGCGCCGCTCGGCATGGCGCGGATGCTCGCCGAATATGTGCTGCTGCGGCGCGGGCCGCTGACCATGGCGCCATCGCAGCTCGGCCTGTTCACCCGCTCCGACAACGACCAGGAGCGCGCCAATCTGCAATTTCACGTGCAGCCGCTGTCGCTCGATAAATTCGGCGATCCGCTGCACAAATTCCCGGCCTTTACCGCGAGCGCCTGCAATTTGCGGCCGACCAGCCGCGGCACGGTGCGGCTGCGCTCCGGCAATCCATCCGACGCGCCGGCGATCAGGCCGAATTATCTTTCCACCGCCGAAGACCGCCGCGTTGCCGCGTCCGCGATCAAGCTGACCCGGCACATCGTGGCGCAGCCGGCGCTGGCGCCGTTTCATCCCGACGAATATCTGCCCGGCCCGGCCGTGCGCGACGACGACGAAGCGGCCTTGGTGAAGGCGGCGGGCGATATCGGCACCACGATCTTTCATCCGGTCGGCACCGCAAAAATGGGGCTTGCGAGCGACCCGATGGCGGTGGTCGACGAGCGGCTGCGCGTGACCGGCCTCGAGCGGCTGCGCGTGATCGACGCGTCGGTGATGCCGGCCATCACGTCGGGGAATACCAATGCGCCAACCATGATGATCGCGGAAAAGGGCGCCGCCATGCTGCGCGAAGACGCCAAAGCTCTCGCATAAGATCGAAACCTCATGAATGTCATGCTGCGCGTCAAATCGATCCTGAGCGGTCCGCTTGCCGAATGGGAGCTGATCGAACGGGATACCGAAGATCCAGCCTATATTCTGACCCGCTATGTGGCGCTGCTTGCGATCATTCCGAGCCTGTTCGGATTCATCGGCGCCAGTTTGATCGGCGTGATTGCGCGCGACGGCGCCACGCTGCGCACGCCGATGGTCGATGGGCTGTTCAGCGCGATCTTCGGCTACGTGATGGCGTGCGCGATCGTGCTGATTGTCGCGCTGTTCATCTATGTGCTGGCGCCGATTTTCGGCGGCCGGCGCGGCTTCGACAATGCGTTCAAGCTCGCGGTCTATTCCTTCACTCCGGTATGGCTTGCCGGAATCTTCCTGCTGCTGCCGGGTCTGCATTTCCTCGTGCTGTTCAGCTTGTACGGCCTCTATCTGCTGCGGCTCGGCGCGCCGCCTCTGGTCAAAGTGCCGGACGCGATGGCGCTCACCTTTGCGATTGCCATCGCGGCGTGCGCCGGCGCGCTTGTTTATGCCGCCGTCACCGCACAGCACGTCATATTCGCGACGCCCGGAATGTAACTACGGCTCCTCGACCACTTGCTTGCAGGCCGGCGGCAGCCCGGCGAGCGTCATCGCCGGTCTCGGCTTCGCCGGCGTGACCGGCGGCTTGGGATGCAATGTCGATTCCTTGAACCAGAAATCGAGCTCATGGCCGCAGCCGTCGCCGGCCTCGGGCGGCGGCTGCGGTTTGCATTCCGGGCTGTCGGCAGGGCACGCAAGGCGGACGTGAAAATGCTCGGCATGGCCCCACCACGGCCGCACTTTGGCGAGCCAGGCACGATCGGAGCCGGCCTCGCTGCACATCTGCTTCTTGATCGCGGCATTGACGAAAATGCGCGTCGTCGCCGGATCTTCCGACGCGGCGCGGATCAGCTCCATGTCATTGCGCGTCCACACTTTGGTGTCGACGCCGAGCCCGTCCGGCGCGACGATATTGGTGGCACCGTCCATTTCGCGCTCTTGGCGGCTCAGCACGTGATCCGGCATCGGCGTAAACCAGATGTCGACATCGAGTCCGATCTGATGACTGGCGTGACCCGTGATCATCGGCCCGCCGCGCGGCTGCGACATGTCGCCAATCAGAAGGCCGTTCCATTCCGCCTTGGCATGCGCGGCAAACCGCTCGATGAACGAGATCAGCTCCGGATTGCCCCAATTGCGATTACGCGACAGCCGCATCACCTGCCAGTTCGGGCCGGTGATCGGCAGCGCCACCGCGCCCTTGAGACAACCGTCGGCATAGCTGCCGATTGAGCGCGGCGGCCCGACCAACGGCTCGGTCTTGCGCGCGAACAATTCCTTGGCCGGCACCGTCGGCGAATTCGGATCAGGAAGCGGCGGCAGCGGCACCGGATTGAGCGTGCCCGGCGGCGTCGGATCGGCATTAGCCTGGGCCAACGCCCTGCCGCTGACGGCAAGAAGCGTGACGATCATCACGCTCAGCCAACAAAGGACGCGAACAGGACGAAGAGCAAGCCGACGAGATGAGAAGTGCATCATTTCTTCCTGGCTGCGGTTTTCTTTTTCGTCCCGGACGGATTTCGCTTACCCGTTGAGCTTCCCTTGCCGGTTTTGCCGCGATAGGCCACGGCGCGCGCCTGATGCAAATAGGCTGCCGCGAGTCGCTCCTGCTGTCCAGTTACGAAGAGGCTTTCACCGTCGCGGTCCAGCGCCACAAGGCGCCGCTCGGTTGCCGCATGCGGCTCGATGCTGCCGTCGTGCAGAATGTGGCCGACATTGAGTCCCCGCGCGGCGAGCGTGCGCGCGATCAAAAGACAGCGGTGGCATTCGAGCGGCTCGCGCTCCGAGCACATCATGCACAGCCGGTTCCGCGCTGCCTCGGCCACCAACCGATCGAGGCCGGCGTGGAACTCCGGCTGCCGCGCCATGGCTTCGAAATCGGCAATGCCGTCGCGATAAAGCGCGGGATCGCTCGGCCGGCCGCCGAGCTCGGCACCATAAAAGGAGTAGCCGATGCCGGCTTGAGCGAGCAGCGGTGCCAGATTTTTAGCCGAAAACCAGGGGCAAAACCGCGAAAACGGCGTCGAGCGCACATCGGCGATGGCGGTGACCCCGGCCTCACGTTGCAGCGCAATGAAGCGATCCGGCGGGATATTGGAATGGCCGATGCTGAAGAGATCAAAGGCTGTCATAATCGCAAACGGTCATCGTTGCCAATTGATGTCTGTCTCGCGCCATAACGTGTGTTGTTTGGTGCGCGCAGTTAACTGTCGAAACGGCGGCGGCTTTACAAATAAGCGCGATTTGGCGCTAAGCTAGATTGCGCAGGTCCGGAATGTGTCGGGTCATCTGATCGCAGCGTAACAGGACTGGAACGTGTCATGCGTGGTCTTCAGCGTTTGCTTTATCGCGTGCCTTGCATCCGTCATGTCCTAACCTCGGCCGCATTTGCCGTGATGCTGTTTGGAGCAGCGAGCCGTGCCGAAGCCTCCATCGTCGTCAACATCGATCGCGGCAGCCAGCGCATGTATGTGAACGTGGACGGCGTGCCGCGCTACAATTGGCGGATTTCGACCGCACGCCGCGGCTACATCACCCCGCCCGGCACTTATCATCCGCAAATGCTGGCCCAGCGCTGGTATTCGAAGAAATATTATAATTCGCCGATGCCGCATTCGATCTTTTTCTACGGCGGCTTTGCGATTCACGGCACGTATGAGATTTCACATCTCGGCGCCCCCGTCTCGCACGGCTGCGTGCGGCTCGATCCCGGCAATGCCGCGATCCTCTACGGCCTGGTCCAGCGCGAGGGCATGGGCGCGACGACGATCGTGATCCACTAAGACATCAAAGTCCTGCCCCGCCACGGCGGCCAGGCCGAAGATGCTAGCCGCCGTGCATCTGCCCGATGGCCCAGACATAAGCGGCGACCGCGGCGACATCGGACTCCGACAGCGGGGCGCCGCCTTTCGGCGGCATCGGCACTTCGTAATTATGCGGCTTCGGTACGCCCTCCTCGATCGTTTCCGTGATCGATTTGAGGCTGCCGTCGCCGATGAGCCAGTGGCCCTTCACCAATGACGGCGCCTGTGGGCCGCCGCGCGCGTCCGAGCCATGACAGCCGCTGCAGGTGCCGCCTGCGGCCTCGCCGTGGAAAATCCGGTCGCCCAGATCGATCTGCTCCTTCGTGGCGCCCGGCGGTACCGGCAAAGACGCCGTGGTGATGCGGCCGGCATCGGGATGAATGCCTTCCGGCGGCGACGCCGGCCCGGAACCGGTCGCAGCCACTTGCGGCAGTGACGCGGGCGCCGGCGCCGCATCGGCTGCGCCGTGATAGGTGACGCGCCAGATGCGGCCGTGCTTGTCGTCGGAAATGAAAAGCGCGCCGTCCGGTGCCATCGCCAGCCCGGTCGGCCGGAACGCCGCCTGGCCCGGCTCCTTGATCGCGCCGGCAAAGCCATCGGCGAAGACCATGAAGTCGCCGGACGCCTTGCCGTCCTTGAGCGGCTGAAACACGACGTTATAGCCGCCCTGCGGCTCCGGCGCGCGATTCCATGAACCATGGAAGGCGATCAAAGCGCCATCGTGATAGGCGCGCGGGAAGGCCGAGCCGGTATAGATCAACAGGTCGTTGGGCGCCCAGTGCCCGGGAAACGCCGCGACCGGTGCGGTCTTCTCGGCGCAGACGCCGCTCTTATGACCGCCGTCGCCGCCATATTCCGGCGCCAGCACGAGCTTCATCTGCTCGCGGTCGAAATAGCATTCCGGCCAGCCGTAATCGGCGCCCTTCCGCTCGAGCACGAGCTCCTCGGCGGGCTCCTCCGCGCTCTGCTTGGGCGTATAGAGCTTGGAAAAATTCTGCGCGAGCTGGTCGCGGCCGTGCTGCGTCGCGAACAAGCGGCCCGCTGAATCGAAGCCGAAGCCTTCGCCGTTACGCAGGCCGGTGACGAAGCGCTCGACCGCCGAGAATTGCTGACCGGTCTTATTGGCGTCGTAGCGCCAGGTGCCGGCGCGCGTCTCGAGCTCGGTGCACGGATCGTGGCCCGGCGAATTCGGCATGCGATTGTCGATCTGGCACGAATTGGTCGCCGAGCCGAGATCGACATAGAGGTGCCCTTGCCCATCGATGACGAAGGGATGCATCGGATGATCGCCGGTAAGCGGCAAGCCGGCGACGACCGTCTGCGGCAGGCTGTTCGGCGCGATGGAATCGCCCGACAGCGCATAGCGGATGATCTTGTCGTTCTGCTCGGCATAGATCGCGTTGTTGTAATAGGCGATGCCGGTGCCGCCGGCCGAGCCTTGCGGGCGGCCGGCGCCGAACCGTTCGATCATATCGGCATGGCCGGTGCCCTGGCTGTCCTTGAGCGCGATCAGAAAACCGCCGGCGGGTGGTGTGTCGTTGTGAAAGTAACGACCGCTCCAGGTGTTGACATAGAGCACACCGTTGGGCGCCACCGTCATGTGGCGGACATGGCCGAGATTGTCGGCAAAGATGGTGGCGCAAAAGCCCGGCGGCAGCGTGATGCCGCCATTGTCGCCGATGCAAGCGCCAGCTGGCGCCGCAGGCGGAGTGGACTGCGCCAAGGATTGGACCGTGCCGCTCGGCCCCGCCAGCAGGGCGGCGATGGCAACAAGCGAAGCGGTCGAGAGAATGGCGGCAACGCGCCGGCGCCTGAATCGCTGACGCTCCAGCTGATGATCCGACTGCCGACCGCCGACTTTGGCGACATAACCGACGCGACCAAACATGGTCATTCTCCGCGTTGACGTTCCTCGATTTTCGAGCGGGCGCGTTTCCCCTTTTTTCGACTCGGGCAGCATGCCCGTGTAATGCGGCGCTCGCACACGTCGAACGCCGCATCGCGGAAAGTTGATCGCAACGCCGCAAGCCAAATTTACGCGGCGGCTATTTCGTTACGGGCCTGGATGCCGGATCGGCGCGCCGCGCTTCTTGGGTGGCCGGGAAAGCTATGGAAGGCCGGAACCAGTCCGGCCATGACGGGCGTAAGCAGCGTCTGTCTCGGATGCGTCGTCAGACGTCGACTTTCAGCGCGGCGATGAACGCTTCCTGCGGGATATCGACCTTGCCGAACTGGCGCATGCGCTTTTTGCCTTCCTTCTGCTTGTCGAGCAGCTTGCGCTTGCGCGAGACGTCGCCGCCATAGCATTTCGCGGTGACGTCCTTGCGGAAGGCGCGCACGGTTTCGCGGGCGATGATCTTGCCGCCGATCGCGGCCTGGATCGGCACCTGGAACATGTGCGGCGGGATGAGCTCTTTCAGCTTCTCGGCCATGGCGCGGCCGCGGCTTTCGGCGCGCGTCCGGTGCACCAGCATCGCCAGCGCATCGACCGGCTCGCCGTTGACCAGCATCTGCAGCTTGACCAGATCGGCGGGGCGATAATCGGTGAGGTGATAATCGAACGAGGCATAGCCGCGCGACACCGATTTCAGCCGGTCGTAGAAATCGAACACCACTTCGTTGAGCGGCAGATCATATTTGGCGAGCGCGCGGGTGCCGACGTAAGTGAGCTCTTTCTGCTCGCCGCGGCGGTCCTGGCAGAGTTTCAGCACGGCGCCGAGATATTCGTCGGGCGTCAGGATCGTCGCCTCGATCCACGGCTCGCGCATTTCCTCGATATGGTTCGGGTCCGGCATGTCGACCGGGTTGTGGATCTCAAGCTCTTCGCCATTGCGCAGCTTGATCTTGTAGACGACGGACGGCGCGGTCGCGATCAGGTTGAGATTGAATTCGCGCTCGAGCCGCTCCTGGATGATTTCCAGGTGCAGCAAGCCGAGAAAGCCGCAGCGGAAGCCGAAGCCGAGCGCGGCGGAGGTTTCCATCTCGAAAGTGAAGCTCGCGTCGTTCAAACGCAGCTTGCCCATGGCGGCGCGCAGATCCTCGAAGTCGGCGGCGTCGACCGGGAACAGGCCGCAGAACACGACCGGGATCGCCGGGCGGAAGCCGGGCAACGGCTCGGCCACGGGCTTCCTGTCGTCGGTGATGGTGTCGCCGATCCGCGTGTCGGCGACTTCTTTGATGGAAGCGGTGAGGAAGCCTATCTCGCCCGGGCCGAGTTCGGGAAGCTCGACGCGCTTGGGCGTGAAAATGCCGACACGGTCGACGTCATAGGCGGCGCCGGTGCCCATCATGCGGATGCGCTGGCCTTTTTTCAGCACGCCGTCGACCACGCGGAACAGCACCACGACGCCGAGATAGGCGTCGTACCAGGAATCGACGAGCAGCGCCTTCAGCGGCGCCGCCCGATCGCCCTTCGGCGGCGGCAGGCGATGGACGATGGCTTCGAGCACTTCGCCGATGTTCAAGCCGGTCTTGGCCGAGATCAGGATGGCGTCGGAGGCGTCGAGCCCGATCACGTCCTCGATCTGCTGCTTGATCTTGTCGGGCTCGGCGGCCGGCAAATCGACCTTGTTGAGCACCGGCACGATCTCGTGATTGTTGTCGAGCGCCTGATAGACATTCGCCAGCGTCTGCGCCTCGACGCCTTGGGAGGCATCGACCACAAGGAGCGAGCCCTCGCAGGCGGCGAGCGACCGGTTGACCTCATAGGCGAAGTCGACATGGCCGGGCGTGTCGATGAGGTTGAGGACGTAGTCCTTGCCGTCCTTGGCGCGATAGTTGAGCCGCACCGTCTGCGCCTTGATGGTAATGCCGCGCTCACGCTCGATATCCATGGAATCGAGCACCTGATCGACCATTTCGCGCGCCTCGAGCCCGCCGGTGAGCTGGATCAGCCGGTCGGCGAGCGTCGATTTGCCGTGGTCGATATGGGCGATGATCGCAAAATTGCGGATGTTTTCGATGGGGGTCGCGGACATGGCGGGCAGATAACACCGGCGCGGTGGGGCGGCAAGACATTCCCCGTCATCCCGGGATGCGCGCCGAAAAGCGCGTCGCGAAGGATATTCGCGACCGATTTCCGCGTTTATTTCCGCGTTTTAAGTGCGCCCCAAGTTTTTGCGCTACGCGCCGACCACCTCGGAGTGACGGGGCGCGATCAATACCGGTAATGATCCGCCTTGTACGGCCCGGCCACCGGGATGCCGATATAGGTCGACTGCTTGTCGGAGAGCTTGGTCAGCTTGACGCCGATCTTGTCGAGATGGAGCCGCGCGACCTTCTCGTCGAGCTGCTTGGGCAGGGTGTAGACCTCTTTCTTGTATTTGCCCTGGTTGGTCCACAACTCGATCTGCGCCAGCGTCTGGTTGGTGAACGACGACGACATGACGAAGCTCGGATGGCCCATGGCGTTGCCGAGATTGACCAGGCGGCCTTCCGACAGAAGGATGATGCGCTTGCCGTCGGGGAATTCGATCTCGTCGACCTGCGGCTTGACGTTGTGCCATTTCAGGTTCTTCAGCGCGGCGACCTGAATCTCGCTGTCGAAGTGGCCGATATTGCAGACCACGGCGCGGTCTTTCATCTTGCGCATGTGGTCGATGGTGATGACGTCGACATTGCCGGTCGCGGTGCAGAAGATGTCGGCGCGCGGTGCGGCGTCTTCCATGGTGGTGACTTCGTAACCTTCCATCGCCGCCTGCAGCGCGCAGATCGGATCGATCTCCGAGACCAGCACGCGGCAACCGGCCTGGCGCAGCGACGCCGCCGAGCCTTTGCCGACATCGCCGAAGCCCGCAACCATGGCCACTTTGCCGGCCATCATCACGTCGGTGCCGCGGCGGATGCCGTCGACCAGCGACTCGCGGCAGCCGTAAAGATTGTCGAACTTCGACTTGGTGACGCTGTCATTGACATTGATGGCGGGAAACAGGAGCCGGCCTTCCTTCTGCATCTGATAAAGCCGATGCACCCCGGTGGTGGTCTCCTCGGTGACGCCTTTGATGGCTTTCGCCGTCTTGGTGTACCAGCCGGGCTGTTCGGCAAGCCGCTTCTTGATCGCGGCGAACAGCACTTCTTCTTCTTCGTTGGTCGGCTTGGCGATCACGTTCGGATTGCTCTCGGCCTGCATGCCCAGATGCATCAGCAGCGTGGCGTCGCCGCCGTCGTCGAGGATCATGTTCGGGCCGCTGCCATCCGGCCATTCGAAGATGCGATGGGTGTAATCCCAGTAATCCTTCAGGCTCTCGCCTTTCACCGCGAAGACCGGCGTGCCGGCGGCGGCGATCGCGGCGGCGGCATGATCCTGCGTCGAATAGATGTTGCAGGAGGCCCAGCGCACGTCAGCGCCGAGTGCGGTGAGCGTCTCGATCAGCACCGCGGTCTGGATGGTCATGTGCAGCGAGCCCGCGATCTTGGCGCCGCGCAGCGGCTGTTCGGGGCCGTATTCCTCGCGCGTCGCCATCAGGCCCGGCATCTCGACCTCGGCGATCACGATCTCCTTGCGGCCCCATTCGGCGAGGCCGATGTCCTTGACGACATAGTCGGAGGGCGAAAGGGTCTTGGCGGCGGTGCGCGTGCTCATGCTGATAGTGTTCCTTTTGCCGTTTTGCCTTTGACCGTTGGCCAGGCGGGCTCTGATGTTGCGCTGATGGAATTCGGGCGTGGCTATAGCAGGGTCCGGCAGCTGCGGCAATAAAGACATAAAGATACCTTTATGTCCCCTTCCAAGGCGGCCCTTCGGGACAGGCGTTATCTGGACATGGACCAGCCACCCGAGAAACCGATCAAGTCACTGAAACAGCTAGCAAAAGCGGAAGCGGCCTGCACCCGTTGCCCACTCTACCGGGACACCACCCAGGTGGTGCCGGGTCAAGGACCGGCGCGGGCGAATTTTATGCTGGTCGGCGAGCAGCCGGGCGACAAGGAAGACCTCGCCGGCACGCCGTTTGTCGGCCCGGCCGGGCGCATGCTGGACCGGGCGCTCGAGGATGCCGGGATCGACCGCGACGAGACCTTCGTCACCAACGCGGTCAAGCACTTCAAACATGAGAGGCGCGGCAAGCGGCGCCTGCACAAGCGACCGAACACATACGAGATCGAACGCTGCAAGATCTGGCTCGACCGCGAGCGCGACCTGGTCAAACCGGCGGCCGTCATTGCGCTCGGCGCCACCGCCGCGCGCAGCCTGACCGGCAAGACGGTGACGATTGCCAAAGCGCGCAAGACATCGCTGACGCTCGCCGACGGCACCAGGCTGTTCGTCACGGTGCATCCCTCGGCGCTGCTGCGCATCGAGGACGCCGCCGACAAGCGCGCCGCTTACCACGCTTTCGTCGCCGACCTGAAGGCGGCACGGCGGGCTGTGGGGAAATGAACTCGGCCCTTCGTCAGTCGGCCTTGGCCGGCTCGGGGCGCGGCGGATTGGCCCGCACCACGCCGGCCTGGGTCAGCGCGGCGGCGATCTGTTGCATGCGGTTGATCAGCTCGACCGCGGCGGCGGGCGGCAGCACGAGGCGGCAGGCAGGATAGCGGCGGCCGGAGATCGAGGCGTTCGGCCTGACTTCGTCGAAACGCGTGACGCCGAATTCGATGCGCAGAGTCTGGCCGTCGAAGATCAGTCCGGTGATGGAGTCGGCAAAGGTTTCCGCCATGTCGGCATTGTCGACATAACGGATCGCGGCCTGCTGCGGTGCTGCGGCCGAAGCGGCCGAAGCCGCCGGCGATGCGCTGCCCTTTGAGCTTATCGGTTCGGCCATCTCTTGGTTCTCCTCCAATGATCTTTATTCGAAATATCCGGGCACGAGCGCTTCGTGGCCGTCTTCGGCAACGGTTTCAAACGCGCCACGCTGGGCTTTCGCGCCGTCCTCGAGCGGATCAATCCGCCTCGCCGAACCTGGACGCGATCAAGCTTGCCAGCGCATCGACAACCTCGGCGGCCTGAGGGCCGGTCGCCTCGACGGCAATCGAGGTGCCGGGCGCCGCCGCAAGCATCATCAAGCCCATGATCGACGTGCCGCCGACGGTTTCATTGTTGTCGCCGCACCTTTTCACCCGCACGTCAGCGTCGAATCTTTCGACGGTCTGTACGAATTTTGCCGAGGCGCGCGCATGCAGGCCTTTCTTGTTGCAAATGACGAAGACCCTCGCGACCGCGCCTTCGGGCGCCGGCGGCCGGCCCGGCGCGCTCTGACCGCTATGGGCCGGTTCATTCATTTGCCGGTGAGAACGCGGCTGGCGATGGTGACGTATTTGCGTCCCGCCTCCTGCGCCGCAGCGACCGCCTCGGCCAACGGACATTCGTCGCGGACTTTGGCGAGCTTGACCAACATCGGAAGATTGATACCGGCAAGCACTTCGACCTTGGGCCGGCTCATGACCGAAATGGCGAGGTTCGACGGCGTGCCGCCGAACATGTCGGTGAGGATGGCGACACCGTCGCCGGAATCGACGCGGCGCACCGCCTCGATAATGTCCTTGCGGCGTTCCTCGACGTCGTCGTCAGGCCCGATGGTGACGGATTCGATCTGGCCTTGCGGTCCGACCACGTGCTCTAGGGCGGCCCGGAACTCAACAGCAAGCCGACCGTGGGTAACAAGCACAAGACCGATCATGGAACTCCCCGCGGGCGCTCCCCCTTTGCGCCGCACGAAAGGATGCCCATCATGACCATCCAAAGTCCGTGCGCAAGGGGCATTTTGAGCCAAATCTGAGGGTTGTTGCATCGCGGTAAAGACGGTCGTTTTGCGGTTCGGAGCCGTCCTTCGACCCGGCCATCAACCCGGCGACGGGCACCGGCTTCAATGTCACAAAAATCAGAAAACACGCGATTTCAACGCCAGCTCGGTCGGATCGGGGGCTCTCGGGCCAAGTCCAAGGGCATGCTTTTCCGGATCATGCCGAAGGGTGGACGATTATGGTTAACCAATCGCCAACGCCGGTGCGGCGGGCTCCAACGTGAGCCCGGCCGATCGAAGGTCACGGGGACTTTGGATCAATCGCCGCTGCAAAGGTGAGGAGGGCAAGCACGCCGGGCAAGGCCGCAGCGCCCGAGGGCACCGCCAATCGCGGTAATTTGACGGCTTCCAGCATGATTTGCCCGGTTTCCGGCAGCCTTTCGGCATCCGCGGCAGCAAGATCCACGACCAGCCCGACCACCGCACAAGGCTCATGGTCGAGCCGGAAAATGCCGGCGCCGCGAACCTCGATCAGCCCGGCGAGCGCCGGCGCCGGCCGGACCAGAAGCCGCCCCTCGGCATTGGCCAGTTCGATCCGGTCGTCGCCGACCAGACGCGCGAAAGGCAAGCGGCCGGCGCCGCCGGCCTCGATCAGTTCAAGCGCCAGCCGTGATTTGCCGGCACCCGAGGGTCCGCGGATGAGCGCCGCGCGGGCGCCGACCAGAACGGCGGAAGCGTGAATTGTGCCTGCCATCTGGTCGCAGGCCGGATCACATCGCCGGCAGGCGGACGATGAAGCGCGCGCCGAGCACGTTGAGTTCGCCGTCGTGTTGGCCGCTATGGCCCGGCGTACCGAGACGGTTCTCGACCCAGATCGAGCCGCCATGGGCTTCGACGATCTGTTTGGAGATCGACAAACCGAGGCCGGAATTCTGGCCGAAGCCTTGGTGCGGGCGGTCGGTGTAGAAGCGCTCGAAGATCTTATCGAGGGCGTGCGACGGCACGCCCGGCCCGTCGTCATCGATGACGATCTCGACCTGATTGCGCAGCCGCCTGCAGACCACGCGCACCGTGCCGCCCGGCGGCGAGAACGACCGCGCATTCTCAATCAGATTGTCGATCACCTGACCGAGCCGGGAATCGTGCCCCGGCACCTTGAACGCATGCCGGCTACCGCCCTCGAAGCGCAAGGTGACCCTGATGCCGTCGTCGCGTTTGACCTCGCCGGCGACGCTGACAATGGTGTTCAACAGCCTGGCGAAATCGACCGGCGCCGCCTCCTGGCGCTGCAATTCGGCATCGAGCCGGCTTGCATCGGCGATATCGGTGATCAGGCGGTCGAGCCGCTGCACGTCGTGTTTGATGACACTGAGCAGCCGGCCGCGGCTTTCTTCGGTCTTGGCCACCGGGAACGTCTCGACCGCCGAGCGCAGCGAGGTCAGCGGATTTTTCAGCTCGTGCGAAACGTCGGCGGCGAAGCTTTCGATCGCCTCGATGCGGCTGTAGAGCGCATTTGTCATGTCGCGCAGCGTGCCGGACAGGTGGCCGATCTCGTCGCGGCGGCGGGTGAAATCGGGAATTTCGACGCGCGAGCGGATGCGCCGCCGCACGCTTTCGGCGGCATCGGCGAGCCGGCGCACCGGCTCGGCAATGGTGCCGGCGAGCAGGATCGACAACACGATCATCACCCCGGCGGCGACCAGGAAGACCTTGATGATGGCGAGCCGCTCGGCCTCGACCATGTCGTCGATGTCGGCGCCCTGCGTCGACAGCATCAGCGCGCCGCGTACGGCGCGGAAGCGTTGCACCGGCACCGCGACCGAGACGATGACGTCGCCGCGATCATTGACGCGCACCATGCTGGCGTCCTGGCCGTTCAAGGCCTGCGCCACTTCCGGATAGCCCTTGCCGTCGTCGGGACCGAGCTCGTGATAGACCGGCAGATCGCCGCGGCCGAGCCACATCCGCACCGCGATGAAGGCGCGCTTGAAGAAGCCCGGCTTTTCCTCGGTCGGCGGCGGCAGGTCGAAGCGCAGCACGTCGCCGCGGCCGAACAGATTGCGGCTGTCGACCAGCAAGACGCCGTCGCGATCGTAGATGCGCGCGCGGGTCTTGGTCGGCGACACCAAGCGGCGCAAGATCGGCGCGACACGCTCGGGATTGATCGGGAAATCGATGCCGTAGAGCGCGTCTTCGTTGGGGCCGTAGCTTTCGCCCGGATGCAGATTGAGCAGCTTGTCGGGGTCGAGCGTGATCGACTGGTCGGTCTCGACGGTCGCCGAAGACGCGATGGCGCCGGCGATAATCTCGCCCTGTACCTGCAGGCTCTGGATGCGCGCGTCGATCAAGCCGGCGCGAAACTGCGAGAGAAAAATGATGCCGATAGACAGAACGACAAGGCCGGTGACGTTGAGAACGACGATGCGGCGCGTCAGGCTCGATGAACTCTGCGCGACCAGAAACTGCACGGCGCGCGCAATCCAATCGTGCAGCCGCGCCATGCCGCGAGGCTGCGCCGCGTCATCGAGGCCATGCGGCTCGGCGGCGCCATCCGTCCGGCCGTCGGCGCGGTCGGCGATCTGCGCCGCCGTCGCTTTCGCAACGGCTTCGCGGGAGGCCTCCGCCTCTGCGCTCGCACTGTCTATGGTTCGATCAAGCACGTCGCCTGCCGGGGTTTTGATCCTGCCCCTGCCATGGGGCACGATCTCCATTAATACCGCACGTCAGCCGCCCAGTCAGGAGCCACAGCCAGGGGATTCGAGGTTTGCCCGCTGCGACCTTTGACGCTTGTTCCGCAAAGGCACGATGTCCGGGACTCCTGCTCCCGTTGGTCGTGCGCCTGATTTCGCGGATGTCCTTGTCGGCAACCCGGTGCCCACATTTCCGCGACAAACGCCAGCGTCTTATTCTTTGAAACGATAGCCGACGCCGTACAGCGTCTCGATCATATCGAATTCGTTGTCGCTCGCCTTGAACTTCTTGCGCAGGCGCTTGATGTGGCTGTCGATGGTGCGGTCGTCGACATAGACCTGGTCGTCATAGGCCGCGTCCATCAGCGCGTTGCGGCTTTTCACCACGCCGGGCCGGCTGGCGAGCGCCTGCAGGATCAGAAACTCGGTGACGGTGAGCGTCACCGGCTCGTTCTTCCAGGTGCAGGTGTGGCGCTCCGGGTCCATGCGCAACAGCCCGCGCTCGAGCGCCTTGCTCTCAGTCTCCTTCACCACGATGCCGTCTTTCGGCGAGGCGCGGCGCAACACCGCCTTCACGCGCTCGACCAGGAGGCGCTGCGAGAACGGTTTACGGATGAAATCGTCGGCGCCCATTTTCAGGCCGAACAATTCGTCGATCTCCTCGTCCTTCGAGGTGAGGAAGATCACCGGCAGGTCGGACTTCTGGCGCAGCCGCCGCAACGTCTCCATGCCGTCCATGCGCGGCATTTTGATATCGAGAATGGCGAGATCGGGCGGTGCCGACTTGAAGCCGTCGAGCGCGGACGCACCATCGGTATAGGTCGTGATCCGATAGCCTTCCGCCTCCAGCGCAATCGACACGGAGGTCAGGATGTTGCGGTCATCGTCGACGAGAGCGATTGTCGGCATGAGCGGCCTTTTAGCATGAGTCGGCCGCAAGCTTCACCTGCCCCGGCCCCATAAGCCTTTGAAACCTCATGTGGGGGCGGAAGTGTGACCAGACAAGGCGAAACAGGGGCAATTCTATTAGGGTTCCTTAATGTGGACCTGCCCGGAACCGGGGCCCAAAATCGTCCAAGAGCCGCCTAACGACCGCCAAATGGCCCCTAATCCCCCATTTCGGGGCCCTATATAGAGCTAAGACCGGGACAGCATGGCCGACGCCGACCAACCCAATTCCGCAGTCCCCTCGGTTTTGCCCGGCACGATGCCGGACCGCCTGCCGGAGAACGCCGCAGGTGCCGCGGGCTTCGACCCCAAGACCGTGGCCAAGGCGTTGTTGCGGACGACCCGCGCCGGGACGCTCGCCACCATCGATCGTAATACCGGGCATCCCTTTGCCTCGCTGGTCAATGTCGCAACCGACATCGACGGCGCGCCGCTCATCCTGGTTTCACGGCTCGCCACCCACACCGCCAATCTTGAAGTCGACGCCCGCGCGTCGCTGCTGCTAGCGGCAAGCGGCAAAGGCGATCCGCTGGCGCATCCGCGCCTCACCATGCTCGGCGCTTTCACCCGCGTGGCGCGCGATGCTGCGGACGAGGCACGCTTGCGGCGGCGCTTTCTGGCACGCCATCCGAAATCCGAGCTCTATGCCGGCTTCGCCGACTTTTCGTTCTGGCGTCTCGATACGGTGTCGGCGCATCTCAACGGCGGCTTCGCCCGCGCCGCCGATCTGAAAGCGCCCGACGTGCTTACCGACATCTCCGGCGCCGACGATCTGATCGCGGCCGAGGCGAGCGCGATCGCGCACATGAATTCCGACCACGCCGACGCCGTGCAGCTTTGCGCGACCAGACTCTGCGGCGCCGAAGAGAACACGACGGGCGGATCGCTCTGGCGCATCACCGGCATCGACCCCGACGGCCTTGATCTCGCGCGCGGCGACATGACGCTGCGCCTGCCGTTCCCGCAGCGCGTCAGCGATGCTCAGCAATTGCGCAAGACGGTGGTGGAATTGGCCGCCCAAGCCCGCGCCGGCTGAGACCGGAAAGTGCACAACAAAAATCCCGTCAAGAACGCCGCCACAAGACCGTTTGACCCCGCGCCAAAAGCGATACCGGGTTTTCGCTGCAGTGCAGCGTAAATCTGCGGCAGAACTTCAAGCATATCTGCCGGTTAGGCTTGAGGACACTTGCGTCTTGGCAGATGCTAGGACGCTCGGATATAGGTCGCACGCCCGCCGGACGCGGGCATATTTCCGGAGGGTAGCGTGCAGGAGACGGGCGTAAGAAACGGTGCCCATGGCGCCGACAAATTTGGTTTGAGGGACCTCAAAGCGGTCCATTGGAATCTCACCGAAGCTCCACTCTACGAGCATGCCATCCGCAACGGCGAGGCGACCATCGTCGCCGGCGGCGCGCTGTGCGCCGAGACCGGCCATCACACCGGCCGCTCGCCCAAAGACAAACACACGGTGGTCGATGCGACGACCGAAAACACCGTATGGTGGGACGGCAACCGCAAACAAAGCAAAGAACACTTCGACAATCTCTACAAAGACTTTCTCGAACACGCCAAAGGCAAGACGCTCTACGCCCAAGACCTCTACGGCGGCGCCGATCCGAAATACCGCATCAAAGCCCGCGTCTTCACCGAGTTCGCCTGGCACTCCCTCTTCATCCGTCAGCTTCTGATCCGTCCCGCGCACGCCGAGCTTTCCAGCTACGTGCCGGACATGACCATCATCGACATGCCGTCGTTCAAGCCGGACGCCAAGCGCCACGGCGGCCGCGACGGCTCCGACACGATGGTGGCCATCGACTTCACCCGCAAGATCGTCCTGATCGCGGGCTCGTCCTATGCCGGTGAGATGAAGAAGTCGGTCTTCACCACGCTCAATTTCTATCTGCCGGCGCAAGGCGTGATGCCGATGCATTGCTCGGCCAATGTCGGCAAGGGCGGCGACAGCGCGCTGTTCTTCGGCCTGTCCGGCACCGGTAAGACCACGCTTTCCGCCGATCCCAACCGCATCCTGATCGGCGACGACGAGACCGGCTGGTCGCCCGACGGCATCTTCAACTTCGAAGGCGGCTGCTACGCCAAGTGCATCAAGCTCTCGGCCGAAGCCGAGCCGCAGATCTGGGACGCGACCAATCGCTTCGGCGCGGTTCTGGAAAACGTCGTGTTCGATCCGGTGACCCGCATTCCGGACTACGACAGCGACAAGAAGACCGAGAACACGCGCTCGGCTTATCCGCTCGATTTCATCCCGAGCGCGTCGCGTAGCGGCATCGCCGGCCATCCGAAGAACATCATCTTCCTCACCGCCGACGCGTTCGGCGTGATGCCGCCGATCGCCAAGCTCACCCCGGCGCAGGCGATGTACCACTTCCTCTCCGGCTACACGGCGAAGGTCGCCGGCACCGAGAAGGGCCTGGTCGGAGTGGAGCCGGAATTCTCGACCTGCTTCGGCGCGCCGTTCCTGCCGCGGCCGCCGGCCGAATACGGCAACCTGCTGCGCGACTATATCGCCAGGCACAATGTCGATTGCTGGCTGGTCAATTCCGGCTGGACCGGCGGCATCTACGGCGTCGGCCGCCGCATGCCGATCAAGGTGACGCGCGCGTTGGTCACCGGAGCGCTCGACGGCAGCCTGCGCGATGCGAGCTACCGCACCGATCCGTATTTCGGCTTCGCCGTTCCGACCTCGGTTCCCGGCATCGAGCCGCACATCCTCTATCCGCAGAAGACCTGGAAGGACAAAGCCGCGTTCGACGAGACCGCGCGCAAGCTGGTCGGCATGTTCCAGAAGAACTTCACCAAATACGAAGACACCGTCGACGCCGAGGTCCGGGCCGCCGCGCCGGAGATTCGGCTCGCAGCGGAATAAAATTCACCGCCGAATTTTGATTTTGGCGTCGTCGCGGCCGGGGTTTTGCCCCGGCCGTTTCCATTTGTGTCTTCGGCGACACAGGGTGCGCGAGAAATCATAAGCGTCAGGAACCAGAGAGCGTCGCCGCGGTTCCTGATTGAACCTGCCCTTCATTTGTCGTGACCAAAGGGCAGCGAAATATGGCGCGCAGCCAGGATCGAGACGCGCTCAATCCAGCACGCGACCGAAGCCCGGCGTGCGCAGTCCGCACGCCGGGCAACTTATTGCTCGGTCCGGACAACCATTGCTTGTGAATTCCGTTTCATTAAACTCCCGCTCCTCCTGACCTAGCGGCGGCACCCTCGCCGAAGCGATCCGGCACACGTTGCTCCCGGATCGCGCGGGGCGCGATCCGGCCAGAGGTTCAGGCCGGCTGCTTCTGCATCTCACGCCCGGCGCGGCTTGCCCAGTTTTCCCAGGCGCGATTGAGCGTGTAGTCGTTGACGCGGGCAACGATCTTGTCGACCTCGCCCTTGGTGAGGAACTTGATATCGCCCATCTGCATCGCCTGCATCTGCAGCTTGGCGCCGACTTCGAGATAGACCGAAACGAAAACGGCATGGCGCACCGAGCGGCCGACCACCGTCGCGCCGTGACCGCGCATCAAGGTCGTCGGATTGCCGCCCATATGCTTGGCGAGATCCCGGCCCATGGGCATATCGCTTACCAGAAGCGTGGTGTCGCCGAACTTGGTCTGCGAATCCCAGATCGGCACCTCGTGGCCGCATGATGCGCACATATGCAAAAGCGGCTTGAGCGTCCTGCCGGTGACGCCGAATGGAATGACGCTCGGCGAATGATTATGGACCACCGCATAAACGTCGGGCCGCGCCTCGTAGACCGCGCCGTGAATGAAGCGTTCGAGATAGGGCGTGCGGCCGCGCTCGTCGATGGCGGTGCCGTCGAGCGTATATTCGACGATGTCGTCCTTCTCGATGCGCTCGGGCGCCCGCGCCCGTGACAGCAGATAATGGTCGGGCTTGTCGGGGTGCCGCGCGCTGACATGCCCGAAGGAATCCACGACCCCTTCGTTCGCCAGGATCCGGTTGGCGGTGACCAGTTCTTCGAGAATGAAATCAAGCTTGCTCATCTTGCGGCACTTCTCCTCACTAGCTGTCCCTTTCCGGGACATGCGCCAGGCGCCGTTCCATAGCATGATCCCGAAACAGGCAAACCGGTTTTCGGGCAGAATCACGCGTCGCGGGCGGCCGTGACCCCAAAAGGCGTCAACGGCTTGCCGGCATTACCGGCGCGCAGAGGGCGGCAGCAGGTCGCAGGACTTCCCCATCGGCCCGCGCTATGCCAAAAGCAGCTACAAATTTGGTAGGGTGGAACAGGCTTGAGGTTTGCGAATGCCGCGACGATTTCGATTCCCTGTTGTTCTTGGTGCCGTTGTTGCGGGCACTCTTGTCGTGGCGGCCGCCGGCGCGCTGGTCGGCAAGGGCCTTATCGGCGGAGCGCTGGCCGACGAGGCCTATCCCAACCGGCCGATCCGGGTCATCGTCTCGGTGCCGGCCGGCGGCGGCGTTGATACCATTACGCGGCTTGTCACCGACAAGATGCACACGCCGCTCGGCCAGCCGCTGATCGTCGAGAACCGGGCCGGTGTCGGCGGCTCGATCGCGGCCGAGGCCGTGTTCAAGTCCGACCCGGACGGCTACACATTATTGGCGTCGCAGCCATCGCCGATCACGACCAATCAGCTGATCTACAAATCGCTCAATTACGATCCGACCCAACTCGTGCCGATCGTGATCATGTCGCATGTGCCGAATGTGCTTTTGGTGCGTTCGAACTTCCCGGCCAAGACGGTGCAGGAACTGATCGACTATGCCAAAGCCAATCCCGGCAAGATCAACTATGCCTCGCAAGGCATCGGCACGACCTCGCATACGACCGCAGAGCTGTTCCAGAAGCTCACGCAAACCAAGCTCACGCATGTGCCCTACAAGGGCACCGCGCCGGCGATCAACGATCTCTTGGCCGGCAATGTCGACATGATGTTCAATGAGCTTGCGACCTCGCTTCCCTTGTACAAGGCGGGCAATGTGCGAATTCTCGCCGTCACGGTGAAAGAACGGGTGCCCTCGCTGCCGGACATTCCAACCATGGCCGAAGCCGGCGTTGCGGGCTTTGATTCCGACACCTGGCATGCGTTGTCCGCCCCTCCGAAAACGCCTGAGGCCATCGTCGCCAAGCTCAATGCGGCGGCAAACACGGCATTGCACGATCCCGCTTTGCTGGAGCGTTTCAAGCAGCTCAGCATCACCCCTGCCGGCGGCTCGCCCGCCGAAGCTGCCGCCTTCGTCAAATCGGAAACGCAGCGCTGGAGCGATGTCATTCGCGCGGCCGGAATCCAGCCGCGATGATCCCGACGATTGGTCGCTTATGCGGGTGCGCATAGCCAGGTTGTTCAACGACCGGGACACCGAACTGGCGGGCAAGATCGCCGGCCTTTACGGCGTGCTGATCGCCGCGAATGTGCTGGCCTGGATCTGGGCGCTGATCGCTTTCCACGACTATCCGGTGCTGATCGGCACCGCCTTTCTCGCCTACACGTTCGGCCTGCGTCACGCCGTCGATGCCGATCATATCGCGGCGATCGACAATGTGACGCGCAAGCTGATGCAGGACGGCAAGCGGCCGGTCAGCGTCGGCCTGTTCTTTTCGCTCGGCCATTCGACCATTGTCGTGCTGGCCTCGGCCGCCATCGCCTTCGCCGCCGCCGCGCTTGAGGGCCGCTTCGCGACGTTCAAACTCGTCGGCGGCATGATCGGCACCAGTGTCTCCGTGGTGTTTCTATTTCTGGTTGCTGCGGCCAATTTCATCATTCTCTGCGCGGTCTATCGCACCTTCCGGCGCGTGCGGCGCGGCGGCGATTATGTCGAGGAAGACGTCGACCATCTGTTGGCGCAGCGCGGCTTTCTCGGCCGCCTGTTCCGCCCGATGTTCCGCTTCGTGTCGCGGAGCTGGCACATGTATCCGCTCGGCATTCTGTTCGGGCTCGGCTTCGACACCGCGACCGAGGTCGGCCTGCTCGGCATTTCCGCGGCGGAAGCGTCCAAAGGGCTGCCGATCTGGTCGATCATGGTATTCTCGGCGCTGTTCACCGCGGCGATGTCTTTGATCGACACCACCGACGGTGTGCTGATGCTCGGGGCCTATGGCTGGGCGCTGACGACGCCGGTACGCAAGCTTTATTACAATCTCACCATCACGTTCGTTTCCGTGCTGGTCGCGGTGCTGATCGGCGGCATCGAGGCGCTCGGCCTTGTCGCCGACCGCATGAACCTCGAAGGGCCGTTCTGGTCTTTCGTCGGCACGCTGAACGACAATTTCGGCAGCCTCGGTTATCTGATCATCGCGATCTTCGCCGGCAGCTGGCTGATTTCGATCGCGATCTACCGGTTCGGCCGTTTCGACCGGCTGGAACCGGCCGGATAAGGCGGCTTGGCCGGTCACCTGGTTACCTGGACGTCGCCGCTTTATCTGCTTACGCTGTTCGTCTTGTTCGATCACGCAAGCGCAAGACGAGGCGCCATGAACAAGCCGGATCAGGTCATCAACGATTTTCCCGCCCGCTATCTGATGGTGCTTGGCGCCGCCGCCGCCGATCTGTGGAGCGCGCTGCCGCCGGAGTTGCAGCAGACATTGTTCGAGCGCGCCGTGCTGCTCGGCCATCAGCGCGAACAGGACGAAAGCCTGCGTGAGCAACTGGCCAAATTCCTGCACGATCACCATGCCCGCACGCAGACGCGCTGAGCGTGCAATGGCCGCGATGACAAGCGCGGCCGAGCGAAGCCGGTGATCGTGGTGATCGCCACTTGTGATGCTCCGGGCCGAGGCTACATAGTTGGCGTGGATGCGCGGCAACCGCACCGCCGGAGGGACCAAAATGCCGTCTTCTTCTTCAAACGAGCCCGAACGGCCGCGCGTCGAGCCTGAAATCCTGCCGCCGGACCGCAGCGGCCGGAACGGGCAAGGCTGGCCGCCGCCACCCTATGGCTATAGTCGCGGCACAAACGACTCGCAGCGCATTTTCATCACCCGGATCGGCCCGTTCGGCTTTGGCCTGGCCATGCTGGTGCTGGGATTGTTTGCCGTCGCGCTCTTGCTGCTGTTGATCGGAACGGCGCTGATCTGGCTTCCCTTTGTCGCCGCCATCGTGATCGTGAGCGCTGTCGTCGGCCTGTTGCGCCGGCTTTAGATCTTCGTTGGGGCATCATCTTTTCGGGACCATGCTCCAGGCGGCGTGCGCGGCGCCATGCACCGCGCGTTAATTATGACCAGCGCACTCGCAATATTGTGGCGCGGCGAGGAAAACCCGCCAACAGCGCGGCGACCGGCAGCGCGCGCCACGCCCACCGCGTCAAGATTCTTCCGCCGGCTGCAAGGCTGAGACTTCACCCATCTGCCGCTGCAGATAGGCTTCGAACAGGCTGCGATAGCTTTCGATCATTCGCTGCCGCGAATATTTACGGGCGACGATACGGGCGAAATTCGCCAGCATCGGCGATGGCGGCGGCGCGGCAAGCGCACGGCCGATGGCCGAGATCCAGCCTTCGACATTGCGCGGCGCGACAAACGTGACGGACTCGCCGCCGCCATTGAGCACTTCGCGCAAGACCGGCAGATCGGCGACGACCATCGGCAGGCCGGCCATCGCCGCCTCGACCGCCGCCAAGCCGAATGTTTCCCAGATCGAGGGGAACACGAAAAGGTCGGCGGCGGCATAGAGATCGGCGATATCCTGCGCCTGCAAAGCGCCGAGCATATGCAGCCGGCTCTCGATGCCGAGCGTGACGGCGAGCTCGTGGAACGCATCGTCCTTGGCGCCGGCACCGGCGATGACGAGATGCGCCTGCGGCAGACAGGCGAGCGCGCGGATCAGCACGTCCTGATTCTTCTGTTCGGTGACGCGGCCGACGTTGAGAAGCAGCGGCAGCGCCTGCGGCAGGCCGAAGCGCCGCCGCGTCGCGGTGCGGCTCTCCTGCGGCTGCGGCGCGTCCAGACCGTGTTCGATCAGGACCAGCGACCGCCGATAGCGCGCCGGATAGCGTGCAAATTCGGCGAAGGTGCTGGCGCTGTTAACGACGTTGGCGGAATAGAAGCCGAGCGTGCCGGCGATGAGGTCCATTAACCGCAACAGCCGCGGCAGTTCTGTCGGCGTGCAGGTTTGGTGAACGATGCGCAGGCGGCAGCCGGCGAGCCAGCCGATGACTCCGATCAGGATCGAGGCGCTCGACTGATAGGCAATCAGCGCGTCGTAGCCGCCGCGCCGGATCAGCCGCGCCATGCTCAACACATAGCCGAGCTTGGTGAAGGCCGGAACGCTGGCATGCGGATAGAGATATTCCGTCGTAATACGGAAGCGCTGCGGCGCGAGCCCTTCTCCGATCATGCGCGCCACCGTCTGCACGCCGCCGCGTTCACCGTCGCAGATGACTTGTACGATACGCATTGCATCCCGCTTGCAACGTCCGCTCCGCACGCGATTTTTTGTTCAGTCCGCGCCGGCGCCTTAACGAAAGTCCGTGATGCGCTGTCGTAGCCACTTCTCCTCGCAGCAACAATTGCTTATCACGCGGAATGCTTAACACGTCGGGCCCGCTCTATCTGAGCGTGTGCGCAATGTCGGCGGCGCGAAATCAGCTCGCGGCCGCGATATTCTCGCGCGTCGCCGGCCCGGCGGAATACGGCCGCTGTGTTTTCATCTTCGCGTGGCGCTGATCGTCTACGGCTTCGGCGCGCAATGAACACGCCTCGCCTATTTCAGTGTTTACCATCTCGAATACTTCGCGTCGCTGGCGCGGCCTCCGGCCATCGGCCTCGCCGCAATTGCGCCGGTTCTTGCCGCTATCGGAGTCGGCGGCTCGTTCGAGCCGGGCTTTCTTGTCGCGGTCTTCGCGCTGGTCTGCGGCATTGCGATCTATGAGGCCGCTTTCGAAGTCGCACGCACATTGTTGAATGCGCGCGGCAGGCACCGCGAAATTCTCGCGCAGATCGCGGCGTGCACCTCCAGTCAGCGCAACGACGCGAGCGGCGTAACGATAAAGATATTTCAGGACGTGATCGGCGATGCGATTTTGAGCATGAGGATCGCGATCCTGCGCGATCGATGGGCTGCCGACTTCGCGCAATACAAGCTTCGGCTGTTTATATCGCGGTAATGCGTCGCCGTGCGCGGCCTCACCTTAATTAACTTTAATCCTGTAGTCATTGTGCTGTATGGCGCCGGGGGTTACTTCCGAGATGGGCGTTCTGTTGGCTCCGTTCTTGCCTGTGAGTTTCGTCGGAGCCAGCTCGAGCAGGGATAAAGTTCGCAGCCGGAGATTAACCAGGGGATCTGGAAGGCAACTGAACCATGAGCACGATGACCGAGGGGCGGGGTTCCCGGCGTGTATATTTTGCGGTCGGAGGCGCCGTTGTCCTTGCCGGGCTCATAGCCCTCGGCTTTTACCGTCATGGCAGCACGCAGGCGGCGACCAACACCACACCGCCGCCGATCCCGGTCACCGTGACCGCGGCCTTGCAGCGCGACGTGCCGATTTATTATGACGCGCTCGGCACCGTGCAGGCGCTCAACACCGTTTCGATTCGCGCCCAGGTCAACGGGCAGATCGTCTCCATCGACTTCCGCCAGGGCCAGGAAGTTCATCAGGGTGACGTGCTCGCCAAGATCGATCCGGCGCCGTTCAAGGCCAACCTCGACCAGGCGATCTCGAAGAAGAGCCAGGACGAGGCGACCCTGATCGACGCGCAAAAGGATCTGGCACGTTTCAAGACGCTGGTGCAGCGCGATTACGAAACGCAACAGAATGTCGACGCGCAGCAGGCCAAGGTCGACCAGACCAAGGCGATGATCGACGCCGATCAGGCGGCGATCGAAGCGGCGAAGACGCAGCTCGATTTCGCGACCATCACCGCGCCGATCGACGGCGTGGTCGGCTTCCGCCAAGTCGACCTCGGCAACATCATCCACACCAATGATGTCAACCCGCTTACGGTGCTGACGCAGATCAAGCCCTGCACCGTCATCTTCACTCTGCCGCAGAGCGATCTCGGCCCGGTGCGCGAGGCCATGCTGCGGGGCACCGTTCCGGTCGTCGCCTTCGACCAGGACGACAAGCAGCAGCTCGCCGAAGGCCGTCTGCTTCTGATCAACAACCAGATCGACCAGTCGACCTCGACGATCCAGCTCAAGGCCGAATTCGACAACAAAGACGAGCGGCTGTGGCCGGGCGAATTCGTGCGCATCCGCATTCTGATCCAGACGCGCAAGGACGCGATCACCATTCCGCCGGTCGCCGTTCAGCACGGCCCGAACGGGCTCTATACCTGGGTGGTGAAGCCGGACAACACCGTCGAACAGCGTAGCATCGAGACCATGCCGATCAATTCCGACACCACGATCGTGACCAAGGGGATCGCCGCCGGCGAACGCGTCGTCGTCAACGGCCAATATCGGCTGGACGCCGGTTCGCGCATCGAAGCCAAGACGCCGCAGGCGGCAGCGGGCGGTTTGGATAAGTCCTGATGAACATTTCCGAACCGTTCATCCGCCGGCCGATCGCGACGTCGCTGCTGATGGGCGCGCTGGCGCTGGTCGGCATCGTCGCCTATCCGCTGCTGCCGGTCGCGCCGCTGCCGCAAGTCGATTTTCCGACCATCCAGGTCACCGCACAATTCGCCGGCGCCAGCGCCGACACCATGGCGGCGACGGTCGCCACCCCGCTCGAACAGCAGTTCGGCCAGATCGCCGGCGTCACGCAATTAACCTCGGTGAGCGTGCTCGGCACCAGCGTCATCACCCTGCAATTCGACCTCAACCGCAATATCGACGGCGCGGCGCAGGACGTGCAGGCGGCGATCACCGCGGCCGGCAAGACCTTGCCGCAAAACCTCACGGTGCCGCCCTACTATAAGAAGGTGAATCCGGCCGATACGCCGGTCCTCATTCTCGCCGCCCATTCGGACACGCTGCCGCTCACATCCGTCGACGATTTTGCCGAGAACGTGCTGGCGCAGCAGATCTCGCAGATCCCAGGCGTGGCGCTGGTCAATATCGGCGGCCAGCAGAAACCGGCGATCCGCGTTCAGGTCGACCCGGCCAAATTGCAGGCGCGCAACCTGACCCTCGAGGATGTACGCGGCGTTCTCGCCTCCGCGACGACCGATGCGCCGAAGGGCGCAATCAACGGCGCGCTGCAGACCTTCACGGTGGCGACCAACGATCAGCTGACGACGCCCGAGCAGTATGACGACGTCATCATCGGCTATCGGGGCGGCGCGCCGATCCGGATCCGCGACGTCGGGCATGCGATCACAGGTCCCCAGGACATCACCCAGAGCGCGCTCGCGAGCCTGCCGAGCGGCATCACGCCGGGCGTTCTCCTCATCATCTACAAGCAGCCCGGCGCCAACGTCATCGGCACGGTCGACGCCATCCAGGCCGCGATGCCGCGGCTCGCCGCGATCGCGCCGCAGGGGCTGAAGGTCGACACCATCCTCGACCGCACCCAGACCATTCGCGCCTCGGTGCAGGACGTCGAGTTCACGCTCGCCATCACCATCGGCCTGGTCGTGGCGGTGATCCTTTTGTTCCTGCGCAACATCCGCGCCACGCTCATCCCGAGCGTCACCGTGCCGCTGGCGTTGCTCGGCTGCACCGCTTTGATGTATCTGTTCGGCTTCAGCATCGACAACCTGTCGCTGATGGCGCTGACGATTGCGGTCGGCTTCGTCGTCGACGACGCCATCGTCGTGGTCGAGAACATCTTTCGTCATCTCGAGGCCGGCACCTCGCCGATGCAATCGGCCTTGAAAGGGGCGAGCGAAATCGGCTTCACCGTGGTGTCGATCAGCATTTCGCTGGTCGCCGTGTTCATTCCGCTGCTTTTGATGGGCGGGATTATCGGACGGCTGTTCCGCGAATTCGCCATCACGGTCACTTGCTGCATTTTTGTCTCGGTCCTCGTGTCGCTGACGCTGACACCGATGCTCGCGTCGCGCTTTCTCGCCGCCGAGCACGAACAGCACGGCCGCATCTACAATGCCATCGAGTGGTGCTTCGAGCGCCTGGTCAACGGCTACAAGAAGGGCCTCGACGTGGTGCTACGTCATCAATTCCTGACCTTGATGACGTTCTTCGCCACCATGGCCTGCACCGCGGCCTTGTTCATCGCCATCCCCAAAGGCTTCTTCCCGACACAGGATACCGGCGCGATCCAGGGCATCGCCTATGCCGCACAGGACGTGTCGCCGGCCCGCATGCGCGGCATCCAGAAACAGCTTTCGGAGGTGCTGGCGCACGATCCTGACGTTGCATCGTTCGGCTCGTTCTTCGGCAATGGCGGCGGCAATACGCTCAATACCGCGCGTTTCTTCATGGCGCTGAAGCCGCGCGACCAGCGCAAGGCGAGCGCGATCCAGATCATCAACCGGCTGCGGCCGCAGCTCGCCAAGATCGAAGGCGTCCGGCTGTTCCTGCAGCCATCGCAAGACATCACCGTCGGCGGCCGCATTTCGGCCGGCCAGTACCAATTCACCATGCAGGATCCGAGCTTCGACGAACTGAGCACTTGGGCGCCGAAAATGCTGGCCAAGCTCAAGAAGCTGCCGGAGGTCGCCGACGTCTCGACCGACCAGCAGACCAATGCGCCGCTGCTTTCGGTGACGATCAATCGCGATGCCGCCGCGCGCTTTGGCATTCAAGCGAAGGAGATCGACGCCACGCTGAACGACGCCTTCGGCCAGGCGCAGGTGACGCAATATTTCACGCAAGTGACGTCGTATTTCGTGGTGCTGGAAATCCTGCCCTATCTGCAGCAGGATCCCAATTCGCTCAATCAGATCTACGTCAAGGCGCCGTCGACCGGGCAGCTTGTGCCGCTGTCGACCTTGGTCAGTTTCAACACCAATGCCGTGGGCCCGCTCGCGGTCTCGCACCAGTCGCAATTCCCGGCGGCGACACTGTCGTTCAACCTGCGTCCCGGCGTGGCGCTCGGCCAGGCGGTCACCGCGATCGAACAGGCCGCGCGCGACATGGACATGCCGAACACCATCATCACCGGTTTCCAGGGCAATGCGCAGGCGTTCCAGACCTCGCTGTCGAGCGAGCCGGTCTTGATCGCGGCGGCGCTGGTCGTGGTCTATGTGATCCTCGGCGTGCTCTATGAGAGCTACATCCATCCGCTGACCATTCTCTCGACCCTGCCATCGGCCGGCGTCGGCGCGCTGCTGGCGCTCTGGCTTGGCGGCTTCGATCTGTCGGTGATCGGCATTATCGGCATCATCCTGCTGATCGGCATCGTGAAGAAGAACGGCATCATGCTGGTCGACTTCGCCATCACGCGCGAGCGCGAAGGTTTCACGCCGCAGGCGGCGATCCATGCCGCCTGCCTCCTTCGCTTCCGCCCGATCATGATGACCACCATGGCGACCCTGTTCGGCGGCTTGCCGCTGATGCTCGGGACCGGTTCTGGCTCGGAGCTGCGCCAGCCGCTCGGCTATGCCATGGTCGGCGGCCTGATCCTGAGCCAAATGCTCACGCTGTTCACCACGCCGGTGGTCTACCTCTATCTCGACCGCCTGCAGGTCTGGCTCAACGGCGGCAAGCGCCACGACGCCGAGCCGCCGGCAGCGCTGCCCGCGGAAAGCATGCCGGTCGCGGCGGAGTGACGCCGCAGTCCGCGGTGTCGCGAATTCGTTCCAAAAAAATTTGTTGATGGAACCATGTTTCGTGCGCGCCGCGTGGGATCGAAACGCGGAACGGCGCTTTGCGCAAAGCGTTTTCCTCTGTGAACGAAGAGTGCAACAAGCAGAGGAGTCGATGATGAAGAAACTCGCACTCGGAGTGGCCACGGCTGCGGTGCTGCTGAGCGCGGCGCCCGCGATGGCGCAGGTCGGATTTTACGCAGGCCGCGGTGGCGTAGGGGTCGAGTTCGGCGCGCCGGATTACTACGGTGGCTGCGGACCCTATGGCTGCGGCCGTTACTACGACTATTACGGCGGCCCGAACGTGGTCATTCACGGCGGCACTTGGCACGGCCATCGCTCCTGGCACGGCCATCATCCCTGGCATGTGCGCTGACATCGCCCGCTGACATCGTCCATTAACATCAACATCGCCGATTGATCTCGGCCGAACGATGGGGGAGCTCCCGGAAACAGGAGCTCCCTCATTCGTTGCAATTTGCCGCAATCTTGCGTCGCAGCGCGCGCTGTTGCGACGCACGTGCCGGGGCACTGCCGGCGTACCACACCGCTTTGTGAACTTCGAGACTTGGCGTGGCCCGATGCAACTCGGACACCGCCGTGGCATTATAAGACGCGTAGGGAAAGAACGATCGGGCGCTTTGCGGCCATGACTGCAACCCTGGCCGCTACCGCGGCCCGAACCGAAACGGTTCAGGACCCATCTTGCAATTGGGTTCAGGAGGAACAGCATGTCCCATTCGCATATTCTCACTGGCGACAACTTGAACCCCGTGCGGCCGGTCATCCGCCACATCTCGCCGTCCGATCTTTATCAGGCGCTGTCGCAAGGCATTGACGATTTCATGGCGACGCCGAGCCATGCCGTTTTCCTGTGCGTGATCTATCCCATCCTCGGCATTTTCCTGGTCGCGTTCACGCTCGACAATTCGCTCTTGCCGCTGGCCTTTCCGATCGCCGCGGGTTTCGCGCTGATCGGACCGCTCGCCGCCGTCGGCCTTTACGAATTGAGCCGCCGTCGCGAAGCCGGCCTCGACGGCGCGTCAATTCAGGCGTTCGACGTGGTCTATTCGCCGTCGCTGCCGGCGATCATTGCGCTTGGCGTGCTCCTGATGACGATCTTCTTGATCTGGCTCGCGGTTGCGGAAGCAGTTTACATCGCCAATTTCGGCTATCGCGATCCCGGCACGCTCACGCAATTCGCCCACGATGTGCTGTTCACGCCGGCCGGCTGGACGATGATCGTTGTCGGCACCGGCATCGGATTTCTGTTCGCGGTCGTCGTGCTCACCATCGGTGCGATCTCGTTTCCGCTGTTGCTCGATCGCGACGTCGGCGCCGCCGTCGCGGTCGCCACCTCGATCCGCGTCGTCGCCGCCAATCCGGGCACGATGGCGCTGTGGGGCCTGATCGTCGCGGCGCTGCTGTTCATCGGCTCGATCCCGTTCTTCCTCGGCTTGACGGTGGTGATGCCGGTGCTTGGGCATGCGACTTGGCATCTCTACCGGAAAGCCGTGGAGCCGGATTCCAGTCCGCGGCCGGACTTCAAGCCGCGCGAGCGTGCGCCGCGATCAGCCGCCGACTTCCCGGCCGCGCTCTTTCCGACGCGGCGATAGGCCGCGCGGCTCAGAAAAAACGGGGCGGGCCATCGAGGTCCGTCCCGTTCCAGTCCAGCGGATCGCCGAACTCACCAATTATAGATGTTCTGATTATAGCCAAGGCTGCCGCCGCCGGTCAGTGACGGGTCGTCCGAATTGACCGGAGCTCGCCCTTGCGGCGCCATGTCATAGAGCGGATGGCTGACATTGTGCGCCGACGCCTTGGCGTGATGCGCGGCCGCGGCCGCCGGCACGGCCAGACCGACCGCCAAAAAAGCAGCGGCAGCCGCGACAAGCCGAACCGAAAGTGAAGCCAGTCTTACAACACGGATCATCGTCTTTCTCCTGCAACCCGGCAGTTTCAACGCTCCCCGCCTGCCACACTAACGGCGCCTGACGCCTGAAATTCCATCACAGGCCGATGACGGATTTGTCATCAGCCGCCAAACCCTTATCATGTCCGGGGTTTCATGTGCCGGTGCCCGTCGCCTATGCTCGATCTCGGCCAAAGCTTCGTGGGGAGCGTCGCCCGCGATCCACAATCCCTCGCCGTCGCCGATGGCGCGCTGCGCCTGACCTATGCGCAGTGGTACAGGCGTATTTCGGCACTTGTCGCATCGTTTGATTCACTCGGCCTCGCGCCGGGCGATCATGTCGTCACGGCGCTGCAAAACCGCTGGGAGGCGGCGACACTGCATTGGGCCTGTCAATTTGCCGGTCTGATCATCACCCCGGTGAACTGGCGCTCGACGGCACAAGAGCTCGACTTTTATCTTGAAAATGCCGAGGCTAAGGTCCTCGCCTATGAAGACGTCTCCGCGGCGGCAATCGGCGCGTCGGAGCAGGCGCGGAGCATAAGCCGCATCGCCCTCGATAAGGCGCAGCCCGCCGATATCTCTTTCGCTTCACTGATTGCACGCGATGCTCCCGACGCGATGCCGCGCGCGGATGCCGATGCCTGGTCGGTGATGCTCTACACGTCCGGCACCACGGCCAAGCCGAAAGGCGTGCCGCGCCGCCAGCGTGCCGAGCGCGCCGCGGCGCTGGCCCATGTCGCACAGAATTTGTACGGCCACGGCGAGCGCACGCTCGGCGTCATGCCGCTCTATCACACGATGGGCGTGCGCTCCCTGCTGGCCATGTCGCTCGTCGGCGGCGCCTTTGTCTGCTTGCGGCGTTTCGATGTCGCCGAAGCCTTGAAGGTCATTGCCGCCGACCGCATCACCAATCTTTATCTGGTGCCGACGCTCTATCACGACGTCGTCCATCATCCGCAATTTGCGGCGACGGATGTCAGCTCGGTGCGCAAGCTCGGCTTTGCCGGCGCGCCGATGACCGACGGCCTTCTCAAGAGACTGCAAGCCGAATTCAAGCCGGATCTTTTCGTCAATCATTACGGCTCCTCGGAAATCTACACCTTCACCATCGACCAGGACGCGCCGAAGAAGCCGGGCTCCGCCGGCCGCGCCGGGATCAATCAAAATGTGCGGGTGGTGAAGCTCGGCGCGCAATCGGTCAACGAGATTGCCGGCGTCGGCGAGGAGGGCGAGATCATCGCGCTTCTGGCCGGTGACGAATCTTTCGAGGGCTATTGGCGGCGGCCGGATGCCGACGCCAAGGCGCTGCGCGAGGGCTGGTATCTTACCGGCGACACCGGTTTTTTCGACCGCGACGGCGACCTTTTCGTCACCGGCCGCGTCGACGACATGATCATCACCGGCGGCGAGAATGTCTCGCCGGTCGAGATCGAATCCTGCCTGTCGCTGCATGCCGCGGTGTCCGAAGTCGCGGTGATCGGCATGCCGGATGAACGCTGGGGCAAGGTCGTGGCCGCCTTCATCAAGCGTCGCGCCGCCGTCGAAGCCGAAGAGCTCGACGCATTCTGCCGCTCGTCGGGACTTGCCGGCTTCAAGCGACCGCGGCGCTATGTCTTCGTCGAGGAAATCCCGAAATCACCGGTCGGCAAGCTGCTGCGAAGGAAGCTTGTTGCCGGGGAATATATGCTCGAATCCTCTCCATCCGTTCGCAACGTCACGTCAGCAAGGTAGTACCACATGAGTGTGTTTTCCGACCCGCGTTTGCAGGAGCTCGACGGTTTCCGTGTCGAGATCGACGCCGCGCGCGAGCGCGCCGACATCGTCCTGGACCGGCCGCCGCTCAACGTCATCGAGATGGGGCAGCGCGATCAGTTGCGGCTGGTTTTCGAGGCGCTCGACGACGACGCGCGCGTGCGCGTGATCGTGCTGCGCGCGGTCGGCGAGCATTTTTCATCCGGCGGCAATATTGCCGGATTTCTTGCGGCATCCCCCGAGCACGTGTCGAAGCTCGCCTGGAACATCGCGGCGCCCGCGCGCTGCGCCAAGCCGGTGATCGCCGCCAATCGCGGCTACTGCTTCGGCGTCGGCTTCGAGATCTCGCTCGCTTGCGATTTTCGCCTGGTTTCCGAAACCTGCCTCTATGCGCTGCCGGAGCAGCGGCTCGGACAAATTCCGGGCTCCGGCGGCTCGGCGCGGCTGCAAAAGATCATCGGCATCACCCGCACCAAGGACATCGTCATGCGCTCCAAGCGCATTCCGGCGAAACAGGCCTATGACTGGGGCATCGCCACCGAATGCGTGCCGGACGACAAGCTGGAAGCCGCAACCGACGCCCTGGTTGAGGAGCTGCGCACATTCTCACCGCTGGCGCAGCGCACCGCCAAGACGCTGCTCAACACGAGCGAGGACACCAACCTGCAAGCCGCCATCGAGATCGAAGGCCATTGCTACAGCCGGCTGCGCCAATCCGACGATTTCCGCGAAGGCGTCGAAGCGTTCCACGGCAAGCGCAAGGCCAAGTTCCGCGGCACCTGATCCAAGAGTTTCCAATCCAGTTTTTTTCATTCAGGGGTTTCGACCAGACAACAAGAAGGCCGCCGAAACGGCCAGCGAAGGAGAGACGACGTGATCTGAAAGCGAAAGCATGCCGTCAAAAAACAACAGGCATGCACGGGAGGAGGCGAAAATGCGTGGACTCAAGACCAGGGCCAAGGCCCTGTGGGTTTCGGCGTGCCTTGCCGCGAGCGCCATTATGTTCGGCGCAGGCGCTTTGCCGAACGCGGCCCAAGCCGCCGATCCGATCCGGATCGGTACAACGCTCGCTCTGACCGGCGGCGTGGCGCCGATCGGCAAGCAGGTGCTGGCGGCGCTGCAGATCTGGCGTGACGACGTCAATGCCAAGGGCGGCCTGCTCGGGCGCCCGGTCGAACTCGTCTATTACGACGACCAGAGCAATCCCAACAACGTGCCGCAGCTGTTCACCAAGCTGATCGAGGTCGACAAGGTCGACCTGTTCATCGGGCCCTATGCCACCAACATGGTGGCGCCGGCGATTCCGGTGCTGATGCAATACAGGAAAACCACCATCGGCATTCTGGCCAATGCGGCGAATTCCAAGCTGCATTACGACCAGTATTTTTCGATGCTGCCGACCGGGCCCGACCCGCAAAAGTCATTTGCGCAGGGCTTTTTCGAGCTTGCCGCGGCGCAGAAGCCGCGGCCGAAGACGGTGGCCATCGTCGCCGCCGACGCCGAATTCGCCCAGAACGCCGCGGACGGCGCCCGCCAGGTCGTCAAGGACCTCGGCTTCGATCTCGTCGTCGACCAGAAATACCCGCCGTCGACGACCGACTATACGCCGGTGGTGCGCGCGGTGCAGGCGGCGAATCCCGACATTGTTTTTGTCGCGGCCTATCCGCCGGATTCGGTCGGCATCGTGCGCGCGGCCAACGAAGTCGGCCTTACGCCGAAAATGTTCGGCGGCGCTTTCATCGGGCTCCTGGTGACGCCGATCAAGGTGCAGCTCGGACCGCTGATGAACGGCATCGTCAACAACGAGGCGTTCCTGCCGGCGCCGTCGCTGATCTTTCCGGGCACGCGGGAAATGATGGCGAAGTATCAGGCCGCGGCTCCGGGCTTGGGCATCGATCCGCTCGGCCCGGCCTTCCCGCCGATCGGCTATGCCGCCGGCCAGGTGCTCGCCCAAGCCGTCGAAGGCACCAAGAGTCTCGACCAGAAGAAGCTCGCCGACTACATGCACAGCCACACCTTTTCGACAGTGGTCGGCGACATCAAGTTCGGCGTCGACGGCGAATGGGCGAAGTCGCGGGTGTTCTTCACCCAGTTCCAGCATGTCGCGCCGAACTCGCTCGATCAGTTCAAGAACTCGAGTCACGAAGTCATCGTCTGGCCGAAGGAGTACAAGACCGGGGAGATGATCTATCCCTATGCAGACGCCAAGAAATAACGTCACGCCCGACACAACGAGGCAACCATGAACGGGACTGCGTTCAAGCTCGCCACTTTGGCCAAGCCCGACGGCGACATCTTCGTCGCCATCGTTCTCGGCGACGAGGCGATCGATCTGAAAGTCGCGCAGGCCGCCTTCCGGGCTGCGGGGCGCAAGGGCGAGCTGAGCGCAAGCGACAGCGTGCAGGGCCTCCTGGAGCAATGGGACAGGAATTTCGCCGCGCTCCAGGAGGTCGCAGCCTTCCTCGAAAAGGAAGGCGCGCGCCAAGACGCCGCGAATTTCGGCACGGCGAAGCTCACGGACCTCAAGGCCTTGCCGCCGGTGCTCCGGCCCGGAAAAATGTTTTACGCGGCGCAGAATTTTCAGGAACATGTCAACGAAATGATCCGCGCCGGCATGTCGCCGACGGGCGGGCCGGTCTTCACCGGCGAGAAATCGACAACGGCGCCCTATCTGTTCCTCAAGGCGCCGAGTTGTCTGGCCGGCGCCTTCGACGACATCGCCATCCCGCGCGGCATGAAGAAGATCGATTGGGAGGCCGAAATCGCGCTTGCCATCGGCAGGCCGGGCAAGCGCATCAAGGCCGAACATGCGCTCGCCCATGTCGCGGGCTTCATGACCACCAATGACGTGTCGTGCCGCGACCTGCAGATCCGCGCCGATCGGCCGGCGCTGCGTTCGGACTGGCTCGGCGGCAAGAGCCACGACAATTTCGCGCCGATGGGACCGTATCTGGTACCGCGCGCCTTCGTGCCGGATCACATGAATCTGTTTATCAAGCTCACCGTGAACGGCGAAGTGAAGCAGGACGGCAATACTTCGCAATTCATCTTCACGCCGGAGGAGCAGATCGAATATGCCTCCAATATATTGAGCCTTGAAACCGGTGATATTTTCAGCTGCGGCACCTGCGGCGGTGTCGGCCAGGGCACCAACACTTTCCTCAAGGCCGGCGACATCGTAGAAACCGAGATCGAATTGCTCGGCCGCATGCGCAATCGCTTTGTCGCCGAGGCGTAATTTTCCTCTGCGAGCGAAGTATCGATGCTGCCATCGCAACGTGCGCTGTTCGATCTGCCGGACGACGTCTGTTATCTCAATGCCGCGTCCTACACGCCGCTGCCGCTGAAGACGCTGGAAGCCGGCCGCGCCGCGGTCGGCCGCAAGGGCCGGCCGTGGCTGATCGATAATGATTTCGCCGCCGGACAGTACGACCGCACCCGAAAAGCCGCGGCGCGGTTGATCAATGCCGACGCGGCCGATATCGCGCTGACGCCCTCGATCAGCTACGGCGTCGCCACGGTTGCGAAAGTCGTGCAGGTTCCGAACGGCTCCAGGGTGATCGTGCTGCACGACGATCATTCATCGCCGGTGCTGGAATGGTTGAGCCGGGCGCGGGACGGCGGCTTCGCCGTCGATACGGTGCAAAGCCCGGGCGACCACGATTGGACCGGCGCCGTGCTCGCAGCGATCGCGCGGCCGGGGGCGCCGCCGGCTGCGATCGTTTCCATTTCGTCGGTGCACTGGGCGGACGGCGCGGTGCTGGATGTCGCAGCGATTGCCCGCGCGGCACGGGCGCAGGGCGCGGTGTTCGCGCTCGACGCCACGCAAAGCGCCGGCGTGATCGCGCTCGACGTGCAAAAGCTCGATCCCGATTTCGTCATGTTTCCGACCTATAAATGGCTCCTTGGTCCTTACGGACGTGCTTTCCTCTATGTCGCCAAGCGGCATCAGAGCGGCATTCCGCTCGAACAGACGAGCTACGGCCGCAAGGCCGTACGCGCCGAGCAGACTGTCTATTTCACCGACACGGATTATGTCGGCGACGCACGGCGCTTCGACATGGGCGAGCGCGATCATTTCATCTCCATGGAGATGGCTGCGATCGGCATGGAAATGATGGCGGATTGGGGCGCGCAAGCCATCGCCGCGCGGCTACAAATGCTGACCGCGCGGCTGGCCGAAGGATTGGAAGAGCCGGCCCGTCAAGGCGCGATCACGTTCCCGCAGGCCAAGTTCCGCACGCCGCATATTTTCAGCCTCGGCTTTCGCGGCGGCATACCGGACGGGCTGCCGCAAAAGCTCGCGGCGCAAAAGATCTACGTGGCGCCGCGCCTCGGGCGGCTGCGGGTGAGCCCGCATGTCTATAACGAAGAGGCCGATGTGGACCGCTTCGCCGCCGCCCTGCGCACCGCCCTGTCCCGGCGCCATGGAACAGCCGCAGAATAACGGCTAGGATCGGCGCGAGACCCGCGCTTGAACGCGGCACGGCTAACGACATCACGGGAAACGCGCCATGACACTCACGCCGGAGCAAATCAAGCAATTCGACGAGCAGGGCTATCTGTTCTTTCCCAACTGCTTCGACGAGGAAGAGATCGCGCTCCTTCGCGACGACGCCGAAGCGATTCTAAAGCTCGACCGCAAGGAAATCTGGCGTGAGAAATCCGGCGCGCCGCGCACCGCCTTTGCCGCGCATACGTTCAATGAGACGTTCCGCCTGATGGCGCATCATCCGCGGCTGGTTGAGCCGCTTCGCCAGATCTTCAAGGAAGACGTCTACGTGCATCAGTTCAAGCTCAACGCCAAGGCCGCCTTCGAGGGCGACGTGTGGCAATGGCACCAGGATTACGGCACCTGGGCGCGCGACGACGGCATGCCGGAGCCGCGCGCAATGAACATCGCGATCTTTCTCGACGAAGTGATGCCGATCAACGGCGCGCTGATGCTGATTCCGAAAAGCCACAAGGCCGGCGTGCTGCAGGCCGGTCATGACACGCTGACCACATCCTATCCGCTGTGGACGCTCGACAAGGATACCGTGACTCGGCTTGCCGCCGAGGGGGGCATCGTGGCGCCGACCGGCAAGCCCGGCTCGGTGCTGATGTTCCACGGCAACCTGGTGCACGCTTCACCGCCGAACATTACGCCTTATCCGCGCAAGATCGTCTATCTGACCCTGTGCGCAGTGAGCAATCACATCACCAAATTCACCCGCGAGGAATGGATCGCGCATCGCGACTTCACCCCGATCGCGCCGGTCGCCGACGACGCGCTGCTGCAATATGCCCGCGCCCACAAAGTGGCGGCGGAATAAGAGAATTCTTCGGTCGTCCTGAGAGGATCGCAATATGAACCTGCAATCCCTCCTTGCCGCGCGCATCGACGCCAACAAGCCGGTGCGCGTCGGGCTGATCGGCGCCGGCAAGTTCGGCTCGATGTTCCTGGCGCAGGTGCCCTCGATCCGCGGCCTCGAGGTCGCGGTGATCGCCGATCTCGATCCCGAGCGGGCCAAGGCCGCCTGCCGCACCGTCGGCTGGGATGCCCCGCGGATCGCGCGCACGCGCTTTGTCAGCGACGGCCGCGACGCCTGCACCGATGAGCGCGCCGAGGTGGTGATCGAGGCGACCGGCAGTCCGGCGGCCGGCATCGCGCACGCGCTCGCCGCTTTCGAGGCGCGCAAGCACATCGTCATGGTCAATGTCGAAGCCGATACGCTCGCCGGCGCTTATCTTGCCGGCGCGGCGCGCGCGGCGGGGGTGGTCTATTCCATGGCCTATGGCGATCAGCCGGCGCTGATTGCCGAAATGGTCGATTGGGCGCGCGCGGCAGGCTTCGAGGTGGCCGCCGCCGGCAAGGGCACCAAATATCTGCCGGACTATCACACCGTCACGCCGGACGGGGTGTGGGAGCACTACGGCCTCGCCGCCGCCGAGGCCAAGGCCGCCGGCATGAATTCGCAGATGTTCAATTCGTTCCTCGACGGCACCAAGTCCGCCATCGAAATGGCGGCGGTGGCCAATGCCTGCGCGCTCGACGTGCCGCAGGACGGCTTGCATTTCCCGCCCTGCGGCGCCGACGATCTGGCGCGCGTGCTGCGGCCGAAATCGCTTGGCGGCGTGCTCGAAGGTGACGGCATGGTGGAGGTGGTGTCGTCGCTGCATCGCGACGGGACGCCGGTGTCGCGCGACCTGCGCTGGGGCGTCTATGTCGTGCTCAAGGCGCAGAACGATTATGCCGCGGCCTGCTTCAAGCAATACGGCCTGCCGACCGATGCCACCGGCCGCTATGCCGCGATGTACAAGCCGTTTCATCTGATCGGGCTCGAGCTGTCGATCTCGGTGCTCAACGTGGCGCTGCGCGGCGAGCCGACCGGCTCCTGCCGCGCCTGGCGCGGCGACGCGGTGGCGGTCGCCAAGCGCGCGCTGAAGGCCGGCGAAACGCTCGACGGCGAAGGCGGCTACACCGTCTATGCCAAGCTTATTCCGGCGGCGAGGAGTCTTGCCCGCAACGCGCTGCCGATCGGGCTTGCGCATCATGTGAAGGTGCTGCGCGATGTCGCTCCCGGCGAGATCGTCACCGCCAATGATGTCGCGCTTGATACCGATATGCAGGCTGTGCGCATCCGCCGCGAAATGGAAAACGAAGTGCGGCAGGCCGGCAAGGTGATGGCGGCTGAATAGCGGCTTTCATCATTCGACCGCCGCCGAAACATCGGCCGGCACACGGCGCTAGCATGCGCCGATGACCGTCACCGCTTTCGCCCGCGATCAGTTCGACCTCTTCAGGCGTGACGGGTTCGGGGGAGTATGTGCGCCACCGGCTCGACGTCATTCCGAAATGCGGCGGCGAGAGCGCAGAATTTCGCCGTCGCGCAAAAGAAGCGCTTCAGCCTCGCGGAAGAGCGCTCCGTCCTGCGGCAGGTTGTTTGAGCCTACTCGGCCGCAACCTGATGCGGCGGACGCATCGATGCGAGTCCGTCCGCGGCCGTTGCCTGGATCGTGGTGCGTACCATGTGGCGCGCCTCGTGCGACGGCCACGGCCGCCCGCGATGCATGGTGGCGCGGTTATCCCACATCACTACGTCGCCGCTGCGCCAAGCATGCGTGTAACGCGTGCCGAGCGCCGTGGCATGCGCCGTCAAGTCGTCGATCAGCGCCTCGCCGTCCTTGGGATCCATGCCCTCGACGGCATAGGCATGCGAGGCGAGGTAAAGCGCCTTGCAGCCGTTGACCGGATTGGTCCACACCATGCGCCAGCATTGCGGCGGCAGCGCCGCGAGCTCGTCGGCGGTGGCGAGGCCGGCCGCGATCTTGCCGCGCGAATGCCCGTAGTGATGCCAGGCGAAAGAATCTTCGAGCCGCTTTTGCATGTCCGAATCGAGCCGTTCGAAAGCGAGTCTGGTCGAGACGAATTCCGTCTCGCCGCCTTTGGCCGGAATGATGCGCGCTGACAGGATCGAGGTCAGCGCCGGCGTCGCCTTGAACGAGCTGTCGGTGTGCCAGAGCTGATTGGCCTTGTTGCGCATTGCATAACGATGATCGGGCGGCACCACTTTGCCGTCCTTGTCGATCGTGGTGAGGATGACGAAATGCGTGCCGGTGCCGAGCGAGCCGACTTTGGTCACTTCCGGCGGACCGAAACGGCGCGAGAAAGCGAGCTGGCTTTCATCGCTGACGTCTTGGTTGCGAAAAACCAGAACCGAGTGCTTCTCGAAAGCGGCGCGCACTTCGGCATAGGCGGCGTCATCGTTGGTGACATCCGCGAGGGTCACACCGCGCATTTCGGCGGCAAAACCCGGACCGACCTGGATGGCCTCCATCGGCAGTTCCTCCGCATTTTATAGGTTTGTCGTTGCCCAAACTTTCCGCAAAACCGATCGTCTGGCAAGGGCCGCCAGGCGACCGAGTCGTCACGGCCTGCTGCAAAGCACAAAACCTGCGGAGACAAACCGCATTCCAAACAGATTCACTTGAGACGGAGCAGTGCCGGGACCGCCGATGCAGCCGGCGTGCTTACGCTCGCATCGCTGCAAATTTCGCCACGACTTCCGGCGGGATCGGCCGCGATTTGATCTTGTCCGGATCGGCCGGGTCGCGTCCGACCCAGACGCGGGTTTCGTGGCCTTCGACGACGGTCTTGCCGCCGGCGGTGATGGTATGCGCGAGATCGAAGCTCGACCGGCGAAATTCGGTGACTTGCGAGGCGATCTCGACGGTCTCGCCAAAGCGCGCCGGCGCTAGGAAACTGGCGCCGGAATCGACCAGGGGAATGCCGAACGCGCCATAAGCTTGCGGCCAGGCCTGCGCCTTCAAGCCGAGGGCACGTTCGAACATAATCCAGGTATTGCCGTCGAAAAATTCGAAATAGCGCGCGTTGAAGACGATCCCGGCAGGATCGCAATGACCCCATTCGATGAGGAACTGGCGGCGGCAAATGTAATCAGGCATGGAACCCATATCGCCGACCGCGCCAGGACGGTCAACCCGCCGCAGAAGCCCACTTGGCAGGCGCACGGAATCATGACGGGCGAGCTTGCGCCCGCCCGTCACGTTCCTAGCGCTGCTACCCGCGGCTCGGAACCAGGATCTGACCTACCTCATGGTGCGGCGCTGGTAGCGGCTACACACCTGGGCCGGTCCGGCCCTGGGGATCGTCACATTCGGCAGAACCAAACGCGACCGATCTGCCTGTGAGGATACCGCTGCTATCGGAGCGTGCAAGCTAAAGCCGACACACATGGGGCCACATCGTGTTTGGGGATAACTCAGTGGATGGCGCGCCATCGACGCCAGCGAAAGCCAAACAGATTTGACCAAACAAACTTTTTTCCGCACTGCAAAGCGGCGGTGGATAACAAAATTTGTCCAAAGGGAACCGCCTCAGTGTTCAAATTTTTAGCCGCAATTTTTTTGAAGGAGACACGGTGAGCTCTGCGATTTCGCTGCAGGACGCGATGGGGGCGCTCGCCGTCTTCATCGCTGTGCTGGCTTACGGAACTTATGTCTGGAAAAGCCTGCGCGGCGACGCACGGCCGCATCCTTTGTCCTGGCTGATCTTCGGCGTGCTCACCGGAACCGGTTATCTGGTCCAGGTCGACGAGCACGCCGGGCCGGGCAGCTGGGTCATGGCGATCACCACCCTCGTCTGCTTCATGCTGTGCGTGATGAGCTTTTGGCGCGGCGAACGGGCCTTTCCCTGGTACGAATGGGCTTTCCTTGCCGCGGCCACCGTCGTCTTCGCGTTCTATCTTTGGTCGCGCGAGCCGCGACTGCTGGCGGACGCGGTGAGCGGGGTGCCGCGCGACCTTTTGCTCCGCGATGCGCCGGCCATCTCGGCTTCACTTGCCGCCTTTGTCAGCGTGCTCGGCTTCGGCCCGACGGTCACCAAGGCCTGGTCGCGTCCCTACAGCGACAGCGTCAGCATCTTCGTGCTCAACAGCCTGAAATTCGTTCCGTCGTTCTTCGCGCTGGACAGGATTTCGATCGCGACCTGCGTGTTCCCGGCAACGCTGGTCGTCGCCAATGCCGGCGTCGCGCTGATCATTTATCTGCGGCGGCGGCAGATGAAGTGACGGCTGCGCCGGCGGCAATGTTCACTGTCTTGCCCGGCCATTTGCACAGATCGGCGATGATGCACTTCTCGCATAGGGGACGCCGCGCGAGACAAACGTAACGGCCGTGCAGAATGAGCCAGTGATGCGCGTGCAGCCGAAATTTTTCCGGCACGACTTCGAGCAATTTCATTTCGACGTCGAGCGGCGTCTTGCCGGGCGCGAGCCCGGTGCGATTGCCGATACGGAAGATGTGCGTGTCCACGGCAATGGTCGGCTCGCCGAACGCGATGTTGAGCACGACATTGGCGGTCTTGCGGCCGACGCCCGGCAGCGCCTCGAGCGCCGCGCGGTCATGCGGAACCTTGCCGCCGTGCTGCGCGACCAGCATTTCCGACAGCGCGATCACGTTCTTGGCCTTGGTGCGATAAAGCCCGATGGTCTTGATCAGGTCGCGCACGCGCGCTTCGCCGAGCTCGACCATTTTCTCCGGCGTGTCGGCGAGCGCGAACAAAGCCGGCGTCGCCTTGTTGACGCCGGCATCGGTCGCCTGCGCCGACAGTACCACCGCGACCAGAAGCGTGAACGGATTGATGTGGTGCAGTTCGCCGCGCGGCTCGGCATTGGCGGCGGCAAAGCGGCGGAAAGCCTCCTCGATCTGCGCCGTGGTCCATTGCGGCAGTTCGCCGTGGAGGGCCTCGGCATCGGCCTTCTTCTGCGTCTTGGCAGGCTTAAGCCGCGCCGCCCCGCCCTTGCGGGCCGCGCTCAAGCTTTGTCTAATGGATTTCGTCCGGCGCGCGGACTGGTGCGGTTTGGTGGATTTCTTTGGCTTGGTGGTTTTTCGCGCCATGGTTTTTGTATAGTGGGCTCCATGACGAGCGACAACTTCAACAATCGAAATGCACCCGGCGCTTCGGCCACCAATACTTCGACCGACAGCAAAATCTTCTCGGCCGTGCTCACGCCGCACCGTTCGCTCGGGCCGACCGGCTTTCTGATCTTCATGCTGTGCATCGCCGGCATCAGTTTCATCACCGGCGTGTTTTTTGTGATGCTCGGCGCTTGGCCGGTTTTCGGCTTTTTCGGCCTCGACGTGCTCCTGATCTATTGGGCCTTCCGCGCCAATTACCGCACCGCCCGCGCCTATGAAGAGGTGACGGTGACCTCCACCGAACTGACGTTGCGCCAGGTGAGCCATCGCGGCCGGGTGCGGGAATGGACGCTCAATCCGCTCTGGGTGAAGCTCGACCGCATCGTGCACGAAGAATTCGGCGTCGAGCGGCTGTTTCTGGTGTCACACGGCCGGCGGCTGCCGATCGCGGGTTTCCTCGGTCCCGCCGAAAAAGCGAGTTTTGCCCATGCGCTGACCAAGGCGCTGGGCGAAGCCAAGCGGGGGCCGACGCGGACGGTATTCAGCGAATAGGGAGCTGGCGCAAAACCGGCCCAATCGCGTCGCGGCTCGCCACCCAGCCCTTCAGAAATCGGGTGGATAGGCCGCCCGGCCGGCCATAGATCGGGAGCAAATGATGGAGGCACCGATGTTGTCGCCCGATCGTATCGCTGATCCGACCCTGAACCCTTCGCTCGCCGACGCTGCGGCCGATTATGACGTCGTACGGCGTGCGATCGGCCATATCCGCGGCCATTGGCGTGAGCAGCCCGAAATCGAGGCCATTGCCGAAGCCGCCGGCGTCACGCCGACCGAATTGCATCACTTGTTCCGCCGCTGGGCGGGGCTGACGCCCAAGGCCTTCCTGCAGGCGCTCACGCTCGACGGGGCGCGGCGGCTCCTGCGCGATTCCGCGAGCGTGCTCGATGCGACCTATGAGGTCGGCCTGTCCGGCCCCGGCCGGCTGCATGACCTGTTCGTCACCCACGAAGCCATGTCGCCCGGCGAATGGAAATCCGGCGGCGAAGGGCTGACGATCCACTACGGCTTTCACCCCTCGACCTTCGGCAATGCGCTGGTGATGGCGACCGATCGCGGGCTGGCGGGGCTGGCCTTCGCCGATCCCGGCGAGGAACACGCCGCGCTCGCCGACATGAAGCGGCGCTGGCCGAAGGCCAAATATATCGAGGACGCGGCCTTCACCGGCCCGGTTGCGCAGCGCATTTTCGATCCGGCGCGCTGGCAGCCGAACGAGCCGCTGCGCGTCGTTCTGATCGGCACCGATTTCGAGGTGCGGGTCTGGGACGCGCTGCTGCAGATCCCGATGGGCAAGGTCACGACCTATTCCAACCTCGCCGCCAAAATCTGCAAGCCGACCGCGGCGCGGGCGGTCGGCGCCGCCGTCGGCAAGAACCCGGTGTCGTTCGTGGTGCCCTGCCATCGCGTCATCGGCAAAGCCGGCGACCTCACCGGCTATCACTGGGGACTGACCCGCAAACGCGCCATGCTCGGCTGGGAGGCCGGACAGGTTGGGATCAATTAGCGGGCGCGACTGAGCGGGAACCCCGTGAGGCCGGCTCGATTGACGATAGGGCGGCAATCCGCAATATCCGCCCTAAATTGGAAAAATCGTCAATCGAGGATGTGGAAATGCAGCAGCGTCGGCGGCCGGTGATGCTTGTGATTCTCGACGGCTGGGGCTGGCGCGAAGACCGTGCCGACAACGCCATCCGCCAGGCCAAGACGCCGACCTTCGACCGCCTATGGCAAGACGGCCCGCACGGCTTTCTGCACACATCCGGACGCGATGTCGGCCTGCCCGACGGCCAGATGGGCAATTCCGAAGTCGGCCATCTCAATATCGGCGCCGGCCGCGTGGTGATGCAGGATCTGCCGCGTATCTCTGCAGCGGTGAGCAACGGCGACATCAAAAGCGCGCCGGCGCTGACTGATCTGATCGCAAAGCTCAAAGCCTCCGGCGGCACCTGCCATCTGATCGGCCTGGTGTCGCCCGGCGGCGTGCATTCGCATCAAGATCACGCCGCGGCGCTCGCCAAAATTCTCGACGAAGCGCGCGTGCCGACGCTGGTTCACGTGCTGACCGACGGCCGCGATACGCCGCCGCAATCGGCCGCCGAAGACGTGAAGCGCCTCGTCGCAGCGCTACCGCCGACGGTGAAAATCGCAAGTGTCTCCGGCCGCTATTATGCGATGGACCGCGACAAGCGCTGGGATCGCGTCGAGAAAGCCTACAACGCCATCGTCGAAGCCGAAGGGCCGCATTTCGCCAATCCGCCGGCAGTGATCGCCGATGCCTATGCCAACAAGAAATTCGACGAGTTCATCGTCCCGGCGGTCGTCGGCGACTACAAAGGCATGAAAGACGGCGACGGCGTGCTCTGCTTCAACTTCCGCGCCGATCGCGTGCGCGAAATTCTTG